>Ga0123329_1000020_pt1 | contig 122364 bp, 82 predicted proteins | sample BioC12SIPDNA_FD_89703 | JGI IMG/M metagenome (GOLD analysis project Ga0123329, IMG submission 89703) | Anaerobic biogas reactor microbial communites from Washington, USA - Biogas_R1_B C12 SIP DNA | ecosystem: Engineered > Bioreactor > Anaerobic > Unclassified | place: Washington, USA...
ATCTGCCGCCGCAAATTCCGCCTCTCGTTTTTCGTTGTCATTGTGACCTCACTCTATTGGGTTATGGGTGTCGTCAAGTTGATACCACCCGGACGGACGGACTGTGTCGTCAAAGTGTGGACTCGGGGTTCCTAGGTGATCCCTTTACCTCGCGGAAAGGACCCAAGCCCCCGCCGGGGGGTGGGGTGTGCCGCTCCCATCGCTCGCAGCCTCGCTACGTGCGACCCAACGAACCGCGGCTCCGGGCGGGCTGGGGCCGGCCGCGGTGGTCGGGGGCGGCGGGCTGCCTGGTGGCGAGCCGCACGCCGCTGGGATGCGGTCGATTTGTAGATCGCAAGCCAGGTCGATAGGTCGAGGTTCGTCGTGTTCATTTCGGTGTTTCCTTCGGGATCGGTTTCAATGCCGGCTCACTCTCGTGTCGGCCATAGCATTCGCCGCAGACACCGACGTTCCACCCGCCGGTAGACCGGAGGCTCCGACAGGCAAACCGCTCCCAGCAGAATGCACACAGCTCCAGGAGGGTCTTGTGGTGTGGGGTAGGGCGAGTACAGATCATGGTCAGAATCCTTTCCGGGAATCACGAGCCGGCCCCGCCCCCGCCCCCAGTGACATCATGGGGATGTGGGGTGGTGACGGCTCGCTCGGATGCTGGAGTGACGAGAGAGAGTCCGGCGGGTGTCAGATACCATCCGCCGCGTCGGCCAACACGAGAGACGAGTCCGGCAGATTCAAGTGTCGAGAGCGTATTCCTGATTGCGGTGCGAGTCTTGCCGGTTACTGATGCAATTGCACTTGTGGGGATAGCATTCTCCCTGACAGAGGGAGCTATGGCAACCATCTCCTTAACTATATTTAAGCGTTTGGTTGCCATAATCCGGCCCTCGCCATGGCAACCATTTCCTATAGGAGATTCCGGCGACAGCTCCCTGATCGCAGCGAGCACCTCCACCATCGCATCCGAGATCGGATGCAGCTCCCAGCCGGCCAGCGGGTACCCCAGTTCCTCCGTCGAGACGACCACCACGGGAATGCCGTGCTCGCAGATTCCGCGACCTCGGCCGACGGCCTGGAGCAACTCGGCGGCAACCACGGCTCGGTGGGCCGAGTGCCAGTCGTGATCGTCGTACGCGAGCGATCGGACGGTATGACGACGGCCGGAGGGGTCGACGCCGGACCAGGCGTCACGGACCCAGCGGGGCTCCCGGGCTGCCACCTCGATCTTGCCTGCCGCTATGAGGCGGGTGCGGATGACGGCCTGTCTGACGCGGGGGGTCCCCAGGACGATCAGCAAATCGCAAGTGTCCGTCCAGGTGTTGCTTCCGCGTGCCTGACCCCCTCGGAAGTGCTCCACGACCGCAATCCGCGATCGGGTAGCCGGGTCGAGGATACTGGGGGTCCGGGGGCCGCCGGCAATCGCAGAAACGTGCTCTCTGTGGCCGATGACGCCGACTCGATGGGCGGCGGGATAGCGAGCCAAGGCTCCCCTGAGGATCTTGGCTGCGGTGGTCGCTGAGGTGCCCATCGTCACGTCGGCGGGGACGTGGAGGACTTCGTGCAGTCGTGCGATCGTTTTGGGGGTGGTCTGGGCGACGATGGGGACGCCGGCCAGGGCCTCGAATTCCTCTGCGTCGGCCGTCGCATCCGAGACCCACACAGCGGCGTGTCGGGGTAGGCGGGTCTGCCAAACGGCGACGATTGCCCTGCGGACCTCTGCCCGTCCCCCGCGGCCTGTCACACGGTCGACGCGGACAGTCAATTCATGGAGCGACCCGTCTGCAATCGCTCGGCAAACCCTCATAGCATCGGCGTCGGGATCGACCTTGGCCCGGACAGCGGCCCGGTACAGCAGAATGTCAACCTGGGGGGGGGAACCGGCGGGGTCAGGGATCTCGATTCGGGCGGTTTGCTCGGCGCCGCGGAGGTGATCGGCCATCGCATGGGCCGCGTCTTGCATACGCACCAGGTAGTGACGAACTGTCTGGTCCTCCCGATCCCAGACGCGATCCTCGGCCATGTGAGCCACCGCCGCAACCGCGTCCAGCCCACTAGCGACCTCGGCTGTCGGCCTCAACAGCCCAGCGGCGTCCTCGTGAATCGTCACGTAATGACAGCCGGCTGAGTCAGTGCGGAGTGTGTGTGTTGCTCGGTGGTGAGTGATAATCCGGTGCCCAGCGTGCTCGGCGTACTCTATCGCGGTCTGATACCCGCACGTCTCGCGGAGGTGGCAGTCTGGACAAATCGCACTACTGGGCGATAATCCCCATTTCAACGCCTGTTCTGCCGCGTCGAAGTTGCCGCACGTTTTCGCCGACAACTCCGGGTAGGCCGCTGCGTCAATGCCGTGCTGTGAGTACGTACACTCTACCTCGTTGCACGCACGATGCGTTTGCAAAACGGTCAGACTGCGGTTGACGATCTTCAGTGCCGGGATATCGGCGTAATTCTTGCCGGCTCCCATGGGAGACATGTCCAGGTAGACGCCGGGGTTGTCGATCGACTGTATCCGGGTTTCGACCAGGCCAGCCCGGTACTCGTCGAGTGGGACCGGCTTGGCTCCGGGGGCGATCGCACGGGCTACCAACTGACGGAACCCCTCCCCGCCGTCTCCGCATCGGACAATAAAATCGTCGATGCCCATTTTGATGACGCAGCCATTCGCATCGCGGACGATCGGTAGTTCGAGGAAGACAACGTGGGCTCCCCTGTCGGTCAGAACGCGGGCCAGTTCGGCACGTGCCAGGTTGACCTGAGGTTTTCGCACCTCATCGATGTCGAAACATATCACAACCGGCCGTCCCATCCAGTCGATGGCGTTCAGATCGGGGATTAACTCCCGCTCGGCTGACTTGTCACTCCGCTTCAGAGTCCAGGCAAATACCCCAGTCAATCCGATGGCGGGTACGCCGGCCTGGTCGGATGCTATGGCTTTCTTTTCGCCTTCGGTGATAAGTACCAACGGCGGGAATAACTCCCCTGTCCTCGTGGTCGCCTCGATCGCACCGTGCGTCAGGAACGCACGCAACCCGGTCTTGCGGGGCTGCTCGTATTTCCCCGCGTTTTTTCGCGGCTTGTCCGGCTTGATCCGGGCAAACCCATTGGGCTGGCCGGTTGCCGGATCGAGGAACGGGAATATGAGGCAATCACCCAGGGCAGCCGCAGGGGCATCCCATCCGAGTATCCGTCCGATCTCCACCGGGTCACTGGACGAGTAGATGCCGTATCGCCGGATCGTCTCATCTAGGATTCCGGATGATCGCAGGTCTGCCAGGTGGCGGGCCGTCAGGGGGAGCCGGTCGACGGGAATGGGGGCCGCCGCCTGGCGCACCGTCTCGACATCGTATAGAGGTGTGCCGGTTGGCCTTTTCGGCCTGGCTTTGGTACAATCCATGCAACGCTCCTAGCCCGGCGAACCGTCCCCGAAAACCGTTTGCTGGGCTTTTTTTGTGGGGTGGGGGATCAGATACCGGCGCGTGCCAGAATTGCTTGAGCCCGGCGAGCAGATTCGCGACGCTGCTTTGCGGTTCTGGGCTGCTTGACCGGGGCCACGGGCTGGGTGGGCTCGTTGGTAGCTTCGAGAAACGCCTCGAGCGCCTCTTCGGAGACGTAATGGAATCCGCCAACGCGAACCGTTTCAAGCCGGACGCCGCGGACCCCCTTGGTTGCCCATCGCCAGATCGTGGACGCATTGGGCCGGGTGGGTAAAAATTTCGCAGCCTCAGAGAGGCGGTGTAGTTTGCCGCCGTTGGCGAGAAGAGCGACCGTCATTGCAAGATCTCCAGCAGGTACCACGTATACCATTGCGCAATAGCTAATGGCAGTTCGTGATAGCTACCGGATCGCCTAGCCCACTCCCATCGCTGGGAATTATCCCCGTTTTGTTTGGTTGGGTCCATCGGCTGTGGCCGATGGTCGGGGGAACCGGATTGACTCCGACACCCAGCAATACGGTCTATCGGTGCGACTGATCCGCTCAGTCCACACCGCACGGGCGGCCCTTACAGTACCCGTGCCACCTGAATTGTACCCGACTCCTTGAATATTGCAATATATGCAAATAATATTTTTCTGCCGGGGCGTTTGTTGCCGATTCGCATACAAGTCAGCCAATTCTCCGGGCGACCTCGCGGGCAAGTTCGTTGTCTCGCTCGGCATAAACCTGCGTCACGTCGGCCTTTGCGTGCCCCAGCACAACCTGGGCGGACTCCAGCCCGAATTGACGCCTGATTGCCGTGCCGGCCGCGTGTCTCAACTGATTGGGCGACCAGAGGGGAAGCAACTCCACGTCGTCCAGGTCGATGCCGTCTTTCTTCGCCTGGTCTTTTCGTTGACGGTTCACTTTATTGACGGCCCGGACGATCGCGTGACGGTAGGAAGTGGTATCGTACTGGTCGCCGGCCTGTCCCTCGGGGTTCCCCTTGGGCTTCGTGCCGCACGACAGCGGTGTCCGGCGCTCCTCATGCTGCTTTGCGCGTCGCCTCCGTTCAGAGTCGGCTGGGCTGAAGCAGAACAACTCCGCCGGCCGAAGCAGATACGGGCGGAGGATCTCTTGGGCGCGGGGGCCGATGCAGATAACCCTGTCCCTCCCCATATGGCGAGTCTTGTGGTCGGGCGGCTGGTAGAGCCACACGTCTTCGGAGCGGTCCAGATCGCACGGACGGAGCTTGCAGGTCTCCCCCGGTCGCATCCCGGTCAATCGCTGAAGCATAACCATGTCGGCCACCACCTCGGGCAGGGCGGGCAGGGTTGCGTTGACGACGGTGTCGGCGATGGGCTTGATGGGCTGGCACTCCCGGGCAGTCGTCCGCCCGTAGTGTAGGGGAGCGACCGTGCAAAGGGCCTGGTAGATGGGGGCCGAAACCAGTTCGCGACTGACGCCCCACTTGAAGCAACCCCGGATTCCCTTGACCAGATCATTGACGCCTTGCCGGCTGTACCCCTCAGCCACCAGGCGGTCCTGAATCCGGCGCAGGGCCACGGGGCCAAACTTTTCCACGAGGACCGATCGGTGGCATTGGAGCAAGGCCTTCAGGTACCGCTGGATCTTGTCGACGTGGGTTACTCTCTGTCCCGGCTTCGGGCAGTAGTGCCCCGCGGCCCATTCGAGGTAGGCCGCGCCCAACTCGAAGACGGCCAGCTTGGAGCGATCCTCTTCGACCAGATCGGAAGCCAGCGGCTTGCCGCCGGAAAGCAGATCAGCGGCCCAACGGTTGTAGGCCTCGGTGGTTGTGGCCTTGCTCCATTTGCCGAAGTAGATGCGCTTGCCGGCATGATGGACGTAGGCTCTGCCGGAGGCTTTGTGCAGCTTGAGATTGGGAACCGGGTTCTTTACTTTCCTAACCATTTCGGGGGGACTCCGGGCAAAAGTGGGTCACATTGACCCGGTTTTTTGCTTTCCGAAGCCGCACTACCGACCGTCGGCAGGTATCGTAAGACTCGATTCGGCTTGCACTTAGAACTAGTGGGCGCACCAAGACTCGAACTTGGGACCTCAGCCTTATCAGGGCTGCGCTCTAACCAACTGAGCTATGCGCCCCCGGCGGGGGAGGACCTCCGCCGTTTGCTTTCTGTAAGCATATCTTACGGTCACTCGGTGTAAAGGGGGGCTGACGCTCGCCGGCATGGACCTGCGATACAGACACCGGGCCGGAGATTGGGGTTCATCGGCAACCGTGTGACTTGGCCTTGCCAAATCTGGACTCAGCCCTCATAACCGCAGGCTCACGCAGCAGGTGGCCCACCATCGGAGGGGGATTTCGGGCCGCATACTTTGCCTAATCGGAAGAATCTCCGTAATCGGATCATGTTGTGGCCTGCTCCGGTCGAAAAAGGGATAAGTCAACGATACCAGAAGGACAGTCGACAGGAGTTTCGTCAATGAGAGGCGTGGCAATTCTGGCACTTGCAGCAACTCTTCCCCTCGGCTTCGCAGCGGCGGCAGAACTGCCGTCGGCCGATCAGGCACTCAAACAGTACCTCCCGATTCACCGCGACGTCGACATCGACCGTCCGACGGCAGACGAAGCCGCCAACTGCAAGATCTTTGCCAAGAAGATCGACGGCGTTACGGCCGTGCTGGTCGAATCGCCCGACGGAATCGTCCTTCGCTCGTTCGTCGATGCCGACGGCAACGGCGTGGTGGACCAGTGGCGCTATTACAAAGACGGGCTGGAAGTGTACCGCGACGTCGACAGCGACGGCAATAACCGCGCCGATCAGTATCGCTGGTTCCATGGGGCGGGGAGCCGTTGGGGCATCGATCGGGATGAAGATGGAAAGACCGACGCCTGGAAGGTGATCTCTGCGGAAGAGGTGACGGCCGAAATTGTGGCCGCCCTGGCCACACGCGATCCGAGCCGGTTTGCCCGAGTCGCGCTGACGCCTGCCGAACTCGGCACCCTGGGGCTGGGGGCCGAAAAGGAAAACGCGATTCAGGCGAAGATCGCCGACCTGGAAAAGCAGTTCTCGGAACTGGCCCAACGGCAGAAGGTCATGACGACTCCAACGAAATGGATGCAGTTCAGCGCGAGTCGCCCTGGGATTGTCCCGGCAGGCACTGCGGGCTCCAAGAAGGATCTGCAGGTCTACGAGAACGTGGTTGCCATTACCGAAACGGACGGCAAGCACGGGCAGGTTCAAATCGGCACTCTGATCCGAGTGGGCGACGCCTGGCGAGCCATCCAACTTCCGTCCGTGGCAGAGAACGGCCAGGAAGAGCTTGCCGCATCGGGTGAGTTCTTCAACAAGCCGCCGACGATCCGCCAGCCGGATATGCCTGCCACCGCGCCGAGCGACGCTTTGCAGACGGCCATGAGCGAGTTGCAGGAGTTGGACGCAAGATCGGCTTCGACGACCGACCCCGGCGCCCGGGCGAAGTTCCATGAGGCTCGCGCGACACTGCTCGAGAGAATCGTGGGAATGTCGACCACCGCCGAGGACAAGGCGATGTGGGTCTCGCAGTTGGCCGACACGGTGAGTGCGGCCGTGCAGCAGGGCGAATACGACGCAGGCGTCCAGCGCCTCGACGCACTGCTGGCATCCCTGAAGAAGACCGGCGAGAAGAACCTCGAGGCCTATGTGGCGTTTCGCAAGATGAGCGCTGAGTATGGGCTGAAGATGCAGAATGCCGGTCCAACTGATTTCGGGACGATCCACGAACAATGGCTGAAGAATCTGGAGGAGTTTGCCAAGGCCTACCCGGAATGCCCGGACACGGCGGAAGCCATGCTCCAGCTTGCCATGGCGCACGAGTTTGCCGGCGATGAAGACCAGGCCAAGGAGTGGTACGACCGGATCGTGGCAGATTTCTCCCAGGCATCGCAAGCCCGCAAAGCAGCGGGCGCCAAAATGCGACTCGAGTCGGTGGGCAACGTGATCAAGTTCAACGGCAAAGCAACCGACGGCAAGACGGTTGACTTGAGCGGATATCGCGGCAGCGTGGTCGTGATTCAGTACTGGGCCAGTTGGTGCGAACCGTGCAAGGCCGACATGACCGTGCTTAAGGATTTGGCGATCCGCTACGGCAAGAAAGGCTTCCAGGTCCTCGGCGTGAATCTGGACAGCTCGTCTCAGGAAATGAAGTCGTACCTGGGGCAGAACCCGTTGCCCTGGCAGCAGATCCACGAGGAGGGCGGTCTCGACAGCCGGCCGGCAAACGAACTGGGGATCCACACGCTGCCGACGATGATTCTCATCGACCAGGACGGACGGGTCGTCAACCGCAACGTTCACGTGGCGGAGTTGGATACGGAACTCCGCAGACTGATTCGGTGAGGTTCGCAGGTACTGCGATCCAGATGCAAGGCACAGGCACAGCTTTGGGAACGGGCTGTGCCTGTGCCTTTTTCCGTCGAAAGAGGGGCTTGTTGCCGGCGCACTTCCTGCATTACCCCCCCTGATCGACTGTGCTGCGGGAAATGGCCAAAGGCACGGCAGGTTGCGGGTCTTGATTGTAACTCATTATTCAGTAGAGACTTATTGTTGGTGTCGTCAGGATTGTCAGGTTCGCTACGATCGGGAACACCGGCAAAATTGGAAAAAAGCTTCCGGTCCGCACAATCCGCAGCCGAAATCTATATTCAGACGGCAATCTCCCATGTGGAGGTTCCGCAGGGGGGACGACACGGATCGGACGAGTGAAGCGATGACAAATCGCGCGAGTGCAGTCCGGCCGCCCCGTCCTTTGGTACGTTTTTGACAGTCCGGAAATCCGACCGACAAAACAACTCACTCCGGAGGCCAGAACCGCAAACGGGGCCTCTGAGTCGCGTGGTTCCGGGGGGAAGCAAGAAGCCGCTTCAAGTTTCAGGCGTAGATGCATACGCCGCCCGACGAGGGCCACGAAGTCGCTGAAAGAAGGAGGGATGGCATGCGACGTTTGTCTTACGTACTCACAGTTGCGGCCGCAGTTCTGGTGCTGCCGACACTGGCCATGGCAGGCAACCAAGAGGTTGCCGAACAGGTGGCCGCGAATCTTCGGCAGAGCGGTCAACTGCAAGGCTACAAGGTTGGTGTGAAGTTCCAGGAAGGCACGGCTTGGCTTCGCGGACGCGTAGCCAGCCACGAGCAGATGAACGCGGCGCTCCGCGTGGCCTTCCAGACCGAGGGCGTGGAACGCGTTGTCAATAACCTGACGGTCGACCCGAGCGTTCAGGCCGCCGGGGCAAGCCAGGAATCGGCTTCCCAGAAGAAACTCTCGGTTTCGAACCTGCTGGGAACGCCCTTGCGTCAGGTGAACAGTGCCACGGCTCCGGAACGCCGTCCGGCCAAGCAAACGGCCACTTTCCAGCGCACGGCTTCCAGCCAACTCGCTGAAAAGGCGGCCCAGCGACTGCAACAGGCCTCGCCGGTTGCGTCGACCTTCGAAGCCTCGCCGGCTCTGCCCGTCGCCGCCGAAGCCAATGTGAACACGCCGTCGGCTCTGACCGAATTTCAGGCTCCGCCCGCTCCGATCAGCAACCTTCTTGCTCAAGCCGAACCGATGGGCCAACCCGTTCCGGTAGGCTACATCCAGAACGAAGCGGCCATGCCCGAACAGCAATACGTGGCCCCACTCGGCAGCGGTGCGGTCCCGGCTCGTTACGATCAGCCGAGCATGCCCAACTACGCTTGGCCCAGTTATGCCGCTCATCCGAACTATGCCGCCGTCACCTACCCCAGGCAGTACTCGCCGATGTGCTGGCCTTACATGGGCCCCTTCTATCCCTATCCGCAGGTCCCCCTCGGATGGCGGAAGGTTACCCTGCAGTGGCATGACGGGTGGTGGAATCTGGACTTCGACGACGGCTGTGCCCGCGGTCCGTTCTCGGGTCTGTTCCGACCCCACAAGTAAACCGAACACCTTCTGGTAGCGACGAAAGCCCTCGCACGGCGGAAAGCTGTGCGAGGGTTTTTTCGTGTGAACACTCAGGCAGGATGGGGTATTCGAGTGGAAAGGGCAGTTCTGGTATTTTGAGCGATTCTCCGTCCGACAACTGCCCTTCCGTCGCTTTTTACCATTTGACTGCTACGAACGGAAAAACCCGCAAGTTTGGCATAGTTTGACACGATAACTAGTGGTAGTCGCGAAGAGGGCTTGCGGTCTGTAGGCCGTCTCGCGTCACCGGGGAGAACTTTTCCAGTCGATTGGCGGCGTCGTGTCCTCCAGTCGATCCATGCACAAAGTCGTCGAGGTGACATCGATGTACCGCAAAACCGCACCGCTTGCTGCAATCGTGGTGGCTCTCATGACGCTGGTCGGATCCAGCGGCTGCACGACCTACGGCCCGAACGTTCGCAACTCGTTGCTGCTCTATCCCGTTCCGTTGAGCCCCTTCTTCCAGGACGATCTGGAAGACAAGGCCTGGGAGCACGAGCGGTACGACATGGTTCCGATTCTCGGTCCGATCACGGAAGGCGGGCCGGTGGTGGCGCTCGATCCGCCGAGCGAGGATGAAGTCATGTGCGCCCTGGAGAAAGCGCGCCCCGTCGAGGGAGGCCTGCCTTTCCTGCACGAGACTCAACGAAACAACGTGCGAATGGTGATTGAGCCGATCGCCGACTACATCGATCCGCCTCGCGTGTATCCATTGATCGGCCCAGCCCAGCAGCACCATGCCCACTACAAGTGCACGATCTACTTCGAAGAAGTGACCCGCGTGGGATGGCCGATTCCTTATACGACCAAGAACGAAGATGCCCAGGAAGTCGTCTACATCGACCACAACCACCTGCATGTCGTCGGCAATGTCGACGGTGGGCTGACCAGCAATTATTGACCGAGGATGCGGCCGCCTGTTCGGTCTCGTTGAAGAACAGCGGTCCCGAAGAACCCACTGCCCGCGGCATGGCTGGGCCGGTTCTCCTCGCACACGACTTTCCGTCCGGCAGCATCGTTCGACCAGTCGCGATGCTGCCGGTTGTGTTTTGAGTTGAGCCATGAGACTCCCGCAGATTCCAGCAACTGTTCTGGTGATCGTGATTCTGGTCACCTCTCGCTCAGGCCCGGTCGTTGCCGACGACGGGAGCCGCCAGTACCAGGTTGCCAGGGGACTGTACGCTCGAGCCCAGTGGGATGCGGCCGCGGAAGAACTGGAAGACTTCCTGCAGAACCACCCGAATCACCTTGAGGCGGCGCAAGCCCAGTTCTATCTCGGGGAGGCCCTCGTCCAACAACGGCGCTATCAGGAGGCCGTTCCTCGATTCGAGACCTACCTGAATGCTCAACCGGACGGTGCCTTTCGCAAACAGGCTCTATTTCGCCTGGCCGAATGCGGCTTCTTTGGGGATCTGCCGACTGCCGGCGGACAGCTTGCGGGCTTCTCCGAGGCCTTCCCCGACGACCGGCTCAACGGGCTGGTCCTGAACTACCGTGGCCAGATTGCCCTGCGTGAGGGCAAGCCGGACCAGGCCGAGGTCCTGTTTCGCCAGGCTGTCGATCGATTTCCCGACAGGATCTCGCAAGACCAGTCGCGTTTGGGGCTCGCCCGAGCCCTCGAAGCGCTGAAGAAGCCCGAAGAAGCCGAACGCTACTTTCTTGCATTGGCAGCCAAGCCGAACAGCCCCGTAGCGATCGAAGCCAGATATCGACTGGGATCTCTGCAGTACGCCGAACGCAACTACGCATCTGCCCTCGAAACCTTCATGGAACTGGATTCTGTTCCCGCCTCCAATCCCTGGGTAGCCAGCGCCGGACTCGGCAAAGGGTGGACGCTGATGAAGCTCGATCGGCTTCAGGACGCCGCCCAGACGTTCGCACGCCTTGTCGACAACCCGGTTGTCGCCGTCCAGGCCCGGTATTGGCTCGGGCTCTGCCGGAAGGCCGAAAAGGACTGGCAGGGGGCGAAAAAGATGTTCGTTGCGGCAGCGGAGAAACTCGAAGAAGAAGAGAAGACCAGTGGTGCCGCTCGATCTGCGGGCGACGTGACCAAGACGGCTATCCTCTTTCACGCGGGCGATGCCCAACTTGCGGCCGGAAACCTAACCGAAGCACGAGACTCCCTGGACCACGCCGTCGCATCTGCTCGGAAGGGCGACCAGTGGCTGGACGACGCTCGCCGCGCCGCCGTCCAGACTTCGTTGCGGTTGAAGGATTACGCCAGGGCTCGGACCGACGCCGAACGATTCCTGGGCGATCGTCGCGAGAATCCGGCGACGTGCGATCTGCTGCGATTGCTGGTGCGGACCCAGTTGGAACAGCAGGACTTCGAGGCCGCCGAGCGGACCCTTCGTGAACTGGCGAAGGTGAATCGCGACGGAGACAGTTCTGCCGAAGACGCCTATCTGCTCGCTCTGACTTATCAAGGGCAACGCCGCTTTGACGCCGCCTTGCGCGCCCTTCAACCGGCTCTTGAGGATCCAACCGGGAAACTGGCGAGCGACGCACGGCTGGTCGAAGGGTCGTTGCTTGTCGCTATGAAGCGGTACGACGAGGCCCAGAGCGGGCTTTCAGAGCATCTATCCGAATTCGAGGCCGAGGCCGATCGGCGTCAAGCCCTGGCTCTTCTGGCGGTTTGCCACGCCCGATTGGGGCGAGGAGAAGAATCGCAGCGACTGTACGAGGAAACGTTCGCCAAAGGTGCGGAATCGACGTCGTTGCATTGGGATACGGCCGAACAGATCGCCGCCGCGGCGCTGGACGCGAAGCAATACGACCGTGCGGAATCACTGTATCGAGAACTGATCGACAGCGACGCGGAAGAAGCCCGAAAACGTCGTGCGATGGTCGGCCTGGCCTGGGTCCAGCACGATCGCTCCGACGACGCCTCCGCTGAAGCCACCCTGGCCAGATTGCTCGACGGCCGGGCCGATTCGGAAGTGCCCGCCGAAGCCCTGTTCCTTCGCGGGCGCGTGCTCCGGGAATTGGGACAACTTGAGCCGGCTCGGCAAGCGTTCGAGCAGGTGATCCGGAATCATGGCGAGTCGGCCTACGCTCGGGATGCCCTATGGGAGGCCGCGCAACTGGATGAACGGCTCGGGCGTCCGGACCAGGCGGCTAGGCTGTACCAGACAATCCTCGATCTCAGCCCGCCCCACAACCGGCGGGCGGGCGCGCTTTACAACCTTGCCTGGATTCACCAGGAAGAGGGGAAGAGCGATGAAGCCGCGGCCTTGTTCCGCAAAATCGTCGACGAGTACCAGAACAGTCCCTATCGGGCCCACGCGATTCTGGCCGTTGCCCAACACGATTTCGACTCGGGACGGCGAGCGGAAGCAGCGGCAATCCTCAATGAGTTGCTGAAAGACGGCGACAAAGCCTCTGTTCGCGATCGCGCCCTCTATCTGGCAGGCCAGATCGCCTTTGCCGATCACCATTGGCAGCAGGCGAGACAGAGATTCGAACAGGTCGTCAGCGAGTGCCCCGACAGCGATCTGCGGCCGACCGCCGCCGTTGCGGCATGCGAGGCGGCGTTCCAGGCCGGCGATGCCGACGCGGCGCCGCGATTCGAACGGTTTCTGGGGGAAACGTCCGACGTGCCCGAGCCCCTCCGTGCAACGGCCCAGATGCGGCTCGCACAGCTCTACGCCGAGGCGGGGCGTTGGGAAGACGCCGCGGCCATTGCCGAACCGTTTGCCGAACGGCATCCGGGATTCACGCAGCAATACGAACTGGACTACATCCGCGGACGGTGCCTGGCCGCACGAGCGCTGTTTGCCGAGGCCCGACAGGCCTATGAGAAAGCGATCCAGGACCCAGCCGGAGAGCACACCGAGACGGCAGCCAAGGCCCAGTTGATGATTGCCGAGACCTACTTTCATCAGCGCGATTATGCCGAAGCCTTTCGCGCCTATATGCAGGTCGAGATCCTCTACGCCTATCCGGAACTTCAGGCCGCGGCGCTGCTGCAAGCCGGCAAGTGCCGGCAACTGCAGGGCAATTCCGCAGCCGCGCTGGATCTCTATCGGCAAGTGCTGAAGAACTACCCGAAAACAGAAGCTGCCGGTCAGGCGGCGCTGCAACTGGGAGCCGAGGCCGACCAACGTTCATCCGGAACGCAAGAATCCTCTGAATCAGGATCGAATATGCCATGAGAAACGAACCGTTCAATCACCGGAATTCGCTTGGGACGTTTATTGCCGTCTGGGTCCTTACTCTAGCGACGATGTCTGCCGGCAACGTGCAGGCCGACACCGGTGCTGCCGCCGCACTCCCGCCCGGACAGCATGCGGCCCCCATGTCCAGCGAAGATCCGATTCCCACACGTGACCTTTGGGACATCATCCAGGACGGCGGCGTTCTGATGATTCCCCTGGGAGTTTGTTCGCTGCTGCTGATGGCGCTGATTTTCGAGCGAACCATCAGCTTGCGCCGCGGCAGGATCATTCCAAAACCCTTTGTGCGCCGGTTTCTCGAACAGATACGCGAAGGCGAACTCGATCGCGACAGTGCCCTGGTCCTGTGCGAGGAAAACGGTTCCCCGGTCGCCACGGTGTTCGCCGGAGCCGTCCGAAAATGGGGGCGGCCGGGCGTTGAGGTCGAACAAGGAATCATCGACAGCGGCGAACGGGCCACCAACGGGCTGCGACGCTACCTGCGAATCTTCAACGGAATCGCCACGATCAGCCCGCTCCTGGGGCTTCTGGGAACGGTCGTCGGCATGATTCGAGCGTTCAATGCCATCGCCACGAGCGACGCCATGGGGCGCCCCGAGTTGCTCGCCAGCGGCATTGGCCAAGCGCTGTTGACCACCGCGGCCGGCCTCTCGATCGCTATTCCGGCGTTGATCTTCTACATGTACTTCGTGAGCCGGGTCGATCGGTTGATCATCGACATCGACGCCCTGGCACAGCAACTGGTGAATGTGATTTCGGCCGAGGAAATCGAACATGTAGCCAAGCAGAGTTCCTCGAAGTCCGGTCGCGGCGCCAAGAAGAAGGAGGTCGCGTGACGAGCCATGCCACTGAAAACCCACTTGGATGAACAACCGACGCTCAACTTGACGCCGATGATCGATATCGTCTTTCTGTTGATCATCTTCTTCATGGTGGGCACGAAGTTCTCGGAACTCGAGCGAAAGATCGGGCTACGCGTGCCCGAGGTGTCCAACGTCGAGGCGCTCACTCCCGCTCCCGAGCCTCGCGTCGTCAACGTGTATGCCGACGGCCAGATCATGCTCGATCGCACCCCGGTGACCGACCTGGAAGAACTCACCCGGCAGCTTGCCGCGGCTCGCAGTCAGTACAGCGACCTGGGCGTGCTGGTACGAGGCGATGCCGAAGGGAAGTTCCAGCGAGTTGCCGAAGTGCTGAGCGCTTGTCGTCAAGCCGACGTGCGGGAACTCGGCATCTCGGTTCGTCCCCAGGCTGTGAGAAAATAGACAATGGGACGGTTCCACCTCGAACAACTCGCCAATCACCTTGCCCAGCTCGACAGGGCCGTGATCGCGCTGTGGATTGGACTGGCCGTCCTTTCCGTCACCCTGTTTGTCCTGTCGCGGACCCGGTGGGGGCAGGAACGACCGCTGCGCAAGTGCTTCGTTCTCTCGCTTCTTGCTCATGTGCTCCTCATGGGTTACGCCACGACGGTCAAGATTGTCTCCGGCATTCCGGTACGCGACCCGGCGCCGGTCATGAATGTCGCCCTGGATGACGGGAACCCTTGGGAGACGCCTGTGGAAGAGCCTGGGGCCCCGGTTCCTAGTCCCTGGGCCAGCCACCACCACGATTCGCCCACCGCCCCGGAACCTCTCGAAGTGGAACGGGCCGATTTGGCCGACGAGAACGAATCGGCTCGGCCCAGTCAGGCGGAAGAATTGGGCACCGTGCCGATCTCACCGGCACAGCGGGTTGCCATGCTGGGGCCCGTTCAGCCCGAACCGAATTCGCCGGGCGCCAGCGTGGAGCGTGAGTCTGCTTCTGCCGAGGATGCGACGCCGATCGATGCCCCAAAACCCGAACGGCGAGATGTCCCCGACGGCCACGTTCCGGACGTGAAGTCCGAACGAATCGAGGTCGCTGCCAGCGACGAGGGCAACCGATCGGCCAGACGCAACGTTGCCGACGAAATCGCCGCCTCGCTGCTACGGCAACACATGCCGATGCCGCGGCTGAGCGACGTGCCCGTGACGGTCGAGCCGAACCGTGTCCTCGCCGGCCCCGAAGACGCGGCCCTGACCGGCCGGAACCGGCCGGCGGAACTGAACGAGTCGCCGGTGTCGGGATCAGATTCGGGTACGGGGGAGATGCAGCCTTCGTCGCTGACGTCTGCGGCGCCCCCTCCCGCCGCTTCGCTTGCCAACATGACATCGGTGGCGATGTCCAATTTGGTCGATGTCGCTCCGCTGGATCGTGGCAGCGATACGATCGGGCCGCCGGTTCTCGGCCAGGCTCGGCTTCCGCAGAAGACCGAGGATGTACCTCGCGTCTACCAACTGCGAGTGGCGCCGAACCGATCCGAGATCGCCCTGCGCTACGGTGCGACGAACGAATCGGAAGCCGCCGTTCGCACGGCCCTCAAATGGCTTGCCGAGAATCAGGATCGCGATGGCCGCTGGGACCCTGCTCGTCACGAAGGCGGGAAGGAACAACGCGTTCTCGGCCGCGACCGCTTTGGAGCCGGGGCAAAGGCCGAGACAGGTATCTCCGGGTTGGCCCTGCTCGCCTTCCTCGCTTCCGGACACACCCATGAGGAAGGGCTCTATCGCGAGAACGTGCAGCGCGGCCTGGAGTTTCTGCTCCGTTCGCAAGCTTCCGACGGAAACCTGGGCGGGCGGGCGAGCACCTACGCCTTCATGTACTGTCACGCCATGGCCACGATTGCCCTGAGCGAGGCCTACGGCATGAGCGGCGATCGACGGTTCGAAGGCGCCGTCCGCCGCGCAGTCATGTACACGGTCACTGCCCAGAATCCGACAACCGGCGGCTGGCGATACAATCCGGGCGACGAGGGCGACACGAGCCAGTTGGGTTGGCAACTCATGGTTTTGAAGAGCGCCGACCTGGCGGGAATTCCCATGCCCGCCCACACGCGGCAAGGCGCGATCCGCTACTTGGAGAGCGTCTCCTCGGGCCGCTTCGGGGGCCTCGCCGCCTATCGGCCCGTCGAGGGACCCAGCCGACCGATGACGGCCGAAGCCCTGGCCTGCCGCCACTTCCTGGGAATCCCTCCTTCCCAACTTGCGGGCGATGAAGCCTCCCAATACCTCCTCGGTGAACTGCCCGGCGAAGGAGACGCCAACTTCTACTACTGGTACTACGCGACACTTGGCCTCTACCAGATGCAGAACGACGCCTGGGACCGATGGAATGCCGCCTTGCAACGAGAACTGTTGGCGAGACAACGGAACTCCGGCACTCTGGCGGGCAGTTGGGACCCGAATACGGTCTGGGGGGGCTATGGAGGTCGTGTCTACACGACGGCCCTGGCGACGCTTTGCCTGGAAGTCTACTATCGCTTTATGCCCCTCTATGTCGAGGCGGCCGCAACCGGCCGCATCTTACGCTAGCCGGCATCAGGGACGGACTCATTTCACAGTCTGCACCTATCCGAAGCGCAAGCGAAGACACAGAGTCCACCCCGACCCAGAACGCGACTTCTGAAGTTGCGTTATCGGAGTTGCCGCGCAAGACGTGAGTTGGCTCTTCTGAGCCGACCACAACAACCACCGGGGTACTCGACGCTGGCGAGCCGAGCCACGCTTCTCGGGATCGTCACGATCGAAGAAAATGGCCAACCGCCACGCGGCACAAAACCGTCTGACCCTTCTCTCACAACAGAGCGTGAGACGCAAACGCTTTGCTGGTGGTTACTTGCAGCTCTCGGGTGAATTCGCCGAAAGCACCCCTGCAGAGGTATGGCTTGTTTGACATGCCTTGGGTCCTCAGTAGAATTGAAGGGATAAGAGGTTACCCGCCCAAGCTCTCCCCTCCTGCGACTTTCCGGGGGATTTTGACCCCGCGGACTGAAGATTGGCTGCCGTACGATGCATGCCGGCAGCAAGTTCCAGGTCGAGCCCCCTTAGCTACGAAGGATCCGGATCATGTTGTCCCCGTTGGCTGTGTTTTTCGGAATGCCCGGCCCGATGGAAATGCTCATCATCGGGATTATCGTCCTGTTGCTCTTCGGCAACCGATTGCCCAGTACGATGCGTTCACTGGGGCGAGGGATCGTCGAATTCAAGAAGGGTGTTCAGGGGATCGAAGACGAGGTGGACAAGGCGTCCAACTCCAAGGAAGACAAGGATTAGCGGTGGCTGCGTTTTGGTTGGGTTTCTCCGCAGCCCTTTCCAGTATTAGGCTCGCGTGGTAGAATTGGCCGCTCACGGCATAGCTCTTTTTGAGGTGAATCACGTGTTGACCCCGTTTGCGTTCATCGGTATGCCCGGTCCGATGGAGATGATCATCATCCTCGGGATCGGTGTTCTGTTGTTCGGAAAGCGGTTGCCTGAAGTCGGGCGTTCCCTTGGCAAGGGGATCATGGAGTTCAAGAAGGGCGTGCAGGGGATCGAAGACGAGATCCACTCGGTCACCTCGACCGCGACGACCACATCTTCAAGTCGCAGCACGGCCACGGCCGATGACTACGAGGAGGCGACGGCACCTAAGTTCGAACCGCCTGCCGGCGAACCGACAGCTTAGGCCGCTTGCCGCAAATTGCGGGAAACACGAATTGTCGCGGGCGATTAGCTCAGTTGGTTAGAGCGCCGCACTCACATTGCGGAGGTCACAGGTTCAAGTCCCGTATCGCCCACTTGTCCTAAGTCACGCTGAAATCTGGATTTAGATTACCTTCCGACGGTCGGAAGTGCAGCCCGAAGCTGAAGAAAAAGGGTACAGTCATACCCTTTTGGCTGAAAGGAGCACTTCCCATGCCCAAGCTCAAACGACCGCCGAAGCTCTCACGCCACAAGGCCAGCGGACAAGCCTACGTCACCTGGCAGTACCAGCGTATCTACCTGGGCGAGTACGGATTGAAAGAGGCCAGCGCCAACTATGCGCGGTTTCTGTCCGATCTGGTCAACCTGGAACCCGCGGCATCGGACCCCGAGCCCGAGGCCCCGAAGGTCGGATGGATTACCATCGTCCAGTTGTGCGCCGCGTTTCTCCGGTTTGCCGATGGCTGGTACCGGAAGGACGGCCAGCCCACCACGCAGTTGGGCCACGTGAAGCAGCACGTCAAGATCCTGGTCGATCACTTCGGTAAGCTCCCCGTCGACGAATTCGGCCCGAAGCGGCTGAAGATGATTCAGTCCTCCCTCGTGGGCGAAGGGTACAGTCGCGTGGGCGTCAACGCCCGGATCGGCGGCATTAAGCGTATCTTCCGTTGGGGCGAGTCGGAGGAACTGGTACCGCGCGGCACTTCGCACGCGCTCTCCACGGTCCGAGGGCTCTCCAAAGGCCGCACAGCGGCGCCGGAACGTCCCCCGGTCCGTCCGGTCAATGACGCCACGGTCGGCGAACCGCAACCGGCAAGATTGGCGTATCGGTAGAAGATCTGGCAGCTATCGACTCCCACGAGTTCGTGATCGCTCTCCAGCAGTATCGAGCCGTGACAAAACTGCGATCGACCTACCTCGAAAAAATGTGCCGCGGTGTGATCCATCCGTCGTTCGATCCAATCAAAGTAACCGGCCGCACCTCATCGCGCGGCGAACTGAACGCACAGAACCTTCCTCGCGACGACCGAGTCCGATCCTGCTTCATTCCATCGCCCGGGAACGTCTTCATTGCTGCCGATTACAGCACCGTCGAACTCGCAACCCTGGCTCAGGCAGTGCAGAGGCAGTTCAACGCACCATCCGCGATGGCCAAGGCGATCAACGAGGGAAAAGATCTGCATCGAATGGTGGCGGCACGGGTCATGCGTAAGTCGGAAGAGACAGTCACCCGTAACGAACGTCAGAAGGCCAAGGCAATCAACTTTGGAAAGCCCGGTGGGATGGGAGACCAGAGCATACAGGCGTATTCCCAAGCCAACTATGGGCTCGCTCTGAGTGACGTCGAAGTCGAAGAGTTCTCACAGACCTGGCTGGGTACATTCCCGGAGATGCGTGCGTTTCTGGATGATGCCACGAATCCCGGGGAGCAAGCAGCCGAAGCGTTCGCATTGACGCCGACACAATATGCCGAACACACCGGCCGGCAAGGGATGTTGTTTCACCGCCGGAGTGATGGTTGCGAGGACTTACCCGATAGTACCCTGGGCTTCATGTGCCTCAAGGTCCTGGGCGAGCGATCGCCTGTGACCGGGGAAGGTCGCACCTACGCTCCGAAAGAACTTGACTATTTTTGGTCGGCGGTTGCACGGCAGATTGCACGTGTGCCGGCAGCCTATCGTGCTGCAGTGCATCAGCGAAGCGCCTCGTCAGAGTTGCGCAGGGCCGTTGTGCAAGAGCTGGATCGGTCTGGAGTGTTCACTCTTACTGGCCGATTACGAGCCAATGCCACGTACACGGCACGCCATAACACGATCTTCCAGGGCCTCGCCGCCGACGGCGCCAAGCTGGCCGTCTGGAAACTCTGGCGCGCCGGCTACCGGATCGTCAACTTCATCCACGACGAGGTGCTTATCGAGGTGCCCGTCGACTCCAATCTTACAAACCACGCAGAGAATATCCGCCGCTTGATGATCGAGGGGATGCAAGAAGTCGTGCCAGATGTCCTGATCAAGGTGGAGTACGCGGCCATGGATCGATGGCACAAGGATGCAGTGGCAACCTACGACGAGCATGGACAGTTGCAGGTGTACAAAGAATCGGCTGCGGGTACCGCAGCCCCGTCGCTCAGCACGCCGAATGATCCCGGGACGTCCGGGCAGATCGGCGTTCCTACTTGTACTGCAGCGTTGGGGGTTGATAGCCATGAACGCGTCTAAGCTTATTGAGAACCTGGTGCGTTATCTGGTGATCGGTCTGCTGCTCCTATGCGCGTGGTTGGGTAGGTGATTGCAGCGACGCGGTCCGCGAACCTCGGGCCGGCTCTCGGAACCTCACACGCAAACACCCTCCCACACACACACTCAGGCGAGGCGTGAACCGGAAAAATCGGATTGGCAACAAAACACCGCGAGTAATTATCAGGGGGCCGAGAGCATGAACAATCGAGGCAAGATCTCAATCACCATGGACGGTAAGACATTAACAGGCCACCGGTGGACGACGCCCATGGATTACGACGAGGAGGCCGATCAGGCCAACTTGCTCCGATCGCTCAAAGGGGCAACACCGGTCGAGCTGCCGACACTGTCACCAACGGATCGCTCGTGGCGAAAAGGGTCAAATTGAGTAGGGCCCAGAGTGCGCAGCGTACGATGGTTTTCGCCGTGAGGCTGGTGATGTATCGGCATTCGTCGTCGTGTGCTTGGCGAGCCGTCAGGCACATGCCGGCGACGCCCGCTGATACGGTGGTCGTCTCCAAGGCCTCTCAGGCTCACCAGACGGCCTCGTAGTCGCTTCCGTCACAGCCAGGGGCCTCGCGGGGGGGCCCAAGCCAACCGAACGCATCTTGGGCCCTTCAGCGAGGTGTCTGCTCAGGGCCGACGGTTGCTGCCGATAGGTTTACTGAACCGCAGCTGGCCGTATGAGTTGGAGAGTGCCATTAGAAACGACCCTCCAAGCCCAGCATCCTGGGCCGGTGATCCGGAATCAAGCCTCGCAGCCTGCTGCTTCACGTCCACCATCCGAAGCCCCAGGTGGAGCAGCGATCTCGACACGTCCGCCGGCGCCAGGCCGATTCTCCGTCAGACGTGGGAGCCCGTCAAGCTGGCCGGGGCCGATCACCAACGCGGCGACTCTGCCTGACGAAACGCATGGTTGGCGACTTGTTTCGGGGGGGAGTTTTTGGCACCAGGGCTGCCAGTTTCGATTTCGACCGCCTGGCAGGAGTCTGCAGGCCGTGGGGGTCGGCCCGGAACCGGTTGTTTGCGTGATCGGCCGCCAGTAGAATCTCCATCGCGGCGTGCGGCAACATGATCAACAAAGAGTGCCATGGCCTTGGGTCGAGCATCAGGAAATGACGGAATTGTGCGGTTGTCGGAGTCTCTCGCCACGGCTATACGCGATGCTGGGTGGCGACTGGTCGCCCTTCCGGCACGACGTGAACGTATGGGCGTATCCAAACTCGGTCGCACTCGACGGCGAAGCGGTGTACGGCGCTCGGCATGTTCGGGCGTGCTGGCATTCTCGATGAAGCCACCTCGGCCGCTACCCTGCCAGGCGGTCGGTAGCAAGTTGACAATTGATGCCGCAAGAGGGCCGGCACAACTCTTCCACGCAGCCCAGGCCTGATCGTGCGTCTCAAGGCGGGACGCGATTCAGGGCCCCTGAATCTTGCCGATCAGCATCAGAATCAGGCAGAAGAGGAGAAATGCCCAGTAAATGATGTTTGCCGTTCGTTGACTCACCTGCATGGTGCTTCTCCCACCAAAAATAGCTTGTCAGCCAGAACGCGTGATTGCTGGCCAGCTGACTCCCATCATTTTACCGGCGCGGGCGTGGTTAGCGCAAGGTCAATAGCCGGATGCCATTCAGCCGAGCAAAAGTGGCGAACCCTGTCGTGCGTGTAGAGTTGCCTGGCGGCTGCGACCCTGCGGCCATGGACCACGCCAGCCTGCTGGCGGCGATTCAGACACAGGCGGCGGCGGTCGGAATCAGAATTCGAGTTTTTAATGGCACTTTTTTTGAAGCGGCAACATCGGCAAACCATCCGGTGCGGATCACATTCCTGACAATGACCTTGGAGTCAAAACCTCCACCTCCAGCCGCTCCAACCTCACCGGCCCTCTTAGAATCACCGTAGATGCCCGGAGAATTGCTTCGGACGCCTGGTCGGCTTCAGACTCGTGCACGACAAAGAGATCGCGTCAGATGGCGTGGTGGGGCGTTGGGAGGCGTGTCGGCTTCTTCACCCACGGCTGCCGCCCGCGTGCCGCCTAGACGGCGTTCTTTTCGCTGGACGGGGCGGGCAACGACCAGACCAGCATCATCGGCAACGATTTCAGCCGGCTATCGTCGATTGTCCATGAAGGGACGGAGATGCGGCTGGCGGCGCTGTTGAAGGAAGGGAATCGGCGGTAAGCAAGTTCATGAGCTGGCGTGCCGCATCCGGGCCGGTACTCCGAGACGGCCGGCGGCATGGTCGAGTTTGACTTTCTCCGGACGGCTGTGGAACTGGTTTCGCATGGCGGCTAAACTCCGGGCATGGCAATCACCTCGATCACACTGCCTGACAGAAGGCCCTGAACCGTGAAATCCATTGTCGTCTGCATCGCCGCATTCTTTGCCGCATCACTTTCCGCGCTGTCCGCTGCCGAACCGGTCGCCATCGACCTTGCCAAATGCACCGGGCAGGACCCCACTGCAAAGGGATTCGACGGGTCCGGTCTCCTGCCGCCCGTTTGGGACCCGGCGCTGGCGGGCGACATTGTGATGCGCCGCCTCGTGAACACTTCCGCAACGCGAGCAAAAGGGGCGCACGATGCGGAGTTCGTCTGCGTGGACGACCGTGCCTACATCGTCGCCGAGGTGAACGACCTCAAGGGCGGCGAGAGCGCCGCGTGGCCGTTCGTCTACGCCACGATGTCCATCGTGAATCTGAACGAGCTGAAGACGGAAGAGATCATCGATTTCGCGAAGGGCGAGCAGCGCTTTGAAAACGAAACGCTGCCGGTTGGCGCCTGTTTCGTGCCGCGCATCATCCAGAAGGACGCCAACACGCTGCGCTGCTACTTCACCAGCGAAGATCCCGGCAAGCGGCAGTCGCAGATGTGGTATCGCGACTTTGATCTTCGAGGCGGCCAGTTCGCGCCGACAATCTACAAGGCGCGGCTCAGGATCGCCGCAGGCACGTTTGATTTCCAACCGCAGCATTTTCATGCGGACGCGGCGACGCAGGGCTTCACGAAGAAGGCCAGCGACCATTCCTTCTTCATCTTCGACTCCTTCAAGCGGTTCGACGGCCGGTTGTACGTCGCTTTGAACAACTTCCGCGGCAAGCAGAATGCCCTGGCACTGGTGCATGAGGACCTGGAGACGTTTGAGGTGATCGGCCACTACAACGAGCCGCAGACCGAGCAGTTCAGCGAGTCGGCGGTGAACCGCCTGCCCGACGGCACCTGGATGGCCATCTGCCGCAACGACAAGGGCAACTACCATTTCACCACCAGCCGGGACGGCAAATCCTGGACCCCCGGCCGCGAGATGCCGAACGTGCCGAACGGCGCAAACTCGAAGCCCACCTTCGACCGCTTCGGCGGCGTCTATTACCTCGGCTGGCAGGAGGTGACAAAATTTCACGGCGTGCATCGCAGCGTGTTCAACGTGGACGTTTCCTGCGATGGCCTCATCTGGGGGCGCAAATACCGCTTCGAGACGCCGAAGTCCTTTCAGTACCCCACCTTCCACGAGCACGAAGGCGCCATCTGGCTCAGCGTCACGCAGGGGGACACGGACGCGAGCCGCAAGGAACGCATCATGTTCGGCAGACTGGAGACCGTGGGCCAGTTCGAGCGGCAAAGCGGCCAGACCCGCATCGAGTGGCCCGCACCGCCGCCTGAGGAACCGGCCGTGATGAAGCGCGGTGCAAAGCTCTTCACCGACCGCAACTACGTCATCGACGAAATGCCCGAGGCGGTGCGGGGACTCCCCTTCCTGTGCACGAGCATCGAGAGGCTGCACGCTCAGGTCACCAGGCCCGGCACGCTGTTTGCGCTGACCCCGACGATCCGCCCCAAGGCCGCCAGCCAGGAAACTGCGCTGCAAGAGGCGGGCTTCACCAAGGTCGACGTGCCCGAAGTGCAGCTTTTCCCCGGCGAGATCAACCGCGTCAGCCTTTACCGCAAGGACGTGAAAGCGGGCGAGCGGTTCCGGTTTGGCAAAATGGTGCTGCTCATCCCGCATGGCGCGGAGTTGAAGAAGTTCGATCCAGAAGTGCCGGTCGTGCTCGCCGATCCGGGTGCGGAGTTTCAAGACGAGGCCCGGCCCGGCGCGATGATCATCGGCATGGACCGCACCCCGAAGGGCCGCCTCTGGGGCTGCTGGACCGGCACGGGCGACAAGGTGGACGGTTATTTCCTGCTGGCCACGAGCGACGATGGCGGCCAGTCGTGGTCGAAGCCGCGGCTCGCGGTCGGCCCGAGGATTGCCACGGATCAACGGCTCAGCGGGGCCCTGGTGGGCAATCTGTGGACCGATCCCCTCGGCCGCCTGTGGCTGTTCTTCGACCAGCAGCTCGGCGATCCGCAGGGCCGGATCACGAACTGGTTCATCCGCTGCGATAATCCGGACGCAGCGGAGCCTTTTTGGACGGAGCCGGTGTTCTTCGCCGAAGGCTGCACGCTGAACAAGCCGACGGTGCTCAACAGGGGCGACTGGCTGCTGCCGGTGTCCGACTGGCACAAGAAGACCGCCCGCGTGTTCGCCTCCATCGACGAGGGCCGCTCGTGGAAGGAGCGGGGCAGCCTGCAATTCCCCGACTGGGAGTTCGACGAGCACATGATGGTCGAATTGCGAGATGGCCGGTTGTGGATGCTCGCCCGCACGAAGGGCCAGCCGCACGAGAGCTTTTCCAGCGACGGCGGCGCGACGTGGAGCAAGCCGCGGCAAGCCGCCACGGTGCAGAATGTGAACGCGCGTTTCTTCCTGCGCCGCTTGAAATCCGGCCGCATCCTGCTGGTGAAGAACGGCTCGCCCACGGAGCGATTGTCGAAACGCTCGCACATGAGCGCGTGGCTTTCGGAGGACGAAGGCCAGACGTGGAAGGGTGGCCTGCTGCTCGATGATCGCACCGCGGTGTCGTACCCCGACGGCTTCGAGGCGCCCGACGGACTCATCCACATCCTCTACGACTGGAACCGGCACAGCGACGCGGAAATCCTGCTGGCCAGGTTCCGCGAGGCGGACGTGCTGGCGGGAAAGATCGTTTCTGCCGATGCGAAGCTGCGGATGCTCGCCAACAAGGCCATCGGCCCAAAGCCCGAAGTGCTCTATAACGGCATCGAGCTTCCGCTCCCCTGGCCGCCGCCGTTTCGCGATCCCGACTCGGCCGAGCCGATGCCGGTGCCCTATCTGATGCGGTTTCCGAGGACGATCCCCATCGACGTGGGGCGGCAGCTCTTCGTGGACGATTTCCTCATCGAAAAGACCTCGCTGAAGCGCACCTTTCACCAGGCAACGAAATTCGAGGGCAATCCCGTCTTCAAAGCCGAAACGGAGCGCGAACTCGGCCCGTCCACGCAGGGTGAGGCGGGGCAGCAGGCCACGGTTTACACCGGCCACGGCGGTGTGTTTTACGATCCGGCGGAAAAGCATTTCAAGATGTTCTACGTCGCCGGCTGGCGCGGCCCGCTCTGGCTCGCCACGAGCGCCGGCATGAAAACGTGGACGCGTCACGGGCAGATTCTCGCCGAGGGCCTGCGCTGGACCGGACCGAAGCTCGTCGCCGGTGGCTCCGACAACTGCGTGTGGCTCGATCTGAACACAGAGAATCCCGCCGAGCGGATCAAGTACCTCACCTGCTGGATGCACGTCGAGCCGGGGGATCGTCCGCCGGGCTTCAGCCACTCGCTGCACGTCTCCGACGGCAGGATCTGGTCCGACACCGTGCCCACGAGCATCGCCGCGGATGACTACTGCTCGTTCTTTTTCAATCCTTTCCGCCGGAAGTGGTGCTTCAGCATCAAGAAAGGCACCTCGCGCGGTCGTAGCCGGTATTACCTTGAAAGCGACGAATTCCTGCAAGGCGCCAATTGGAAACAAGCCGTCTATTGGACCAGCACCGACAAGCTCGACGCCCCCGAGCCGCCGGACCGCTATCCCGGCGCGGGCGACGCGCCGCAGCTCTACAGCCTCAACGCGGTCGCGTACGAGAGCCTCATGGTGGGCATGCACTCCATTCACCGCGGCCCGAACAACGCGATCTGCGACAAGGGCAAGTTTCCCAAGCTGATCGATCTCGAACTGGGCTTCAGCCGCGACGGCTTTCACTGGCACCGGCCGGATCGGCGTGGATTCATTGTCGGCTCGCGCACGGAAGGCTCGTGGGATCGCGCGTATCTGCACAGCACCGCCGGTATCTTCGTCGTGTTCGAGGACCAACTGGTCTTTCCCTACACGGGTTTCAGCGGCCTGGCCCCCAGCGGCCAACGCGGCATGTATTCCGGCGGCAGTATCGGCCTGGCGATGCTGCGTCGCGATGGTTTTGCCAGCATGGACGGCCCCGGAGAGCTGACGACGCGCCCGGTGAAGTTCAACGGGGAGCATCTCTTCGTGAATCTGAACGGCGAGCTGCGCGTGGAAGTGCTCGACAGGGACGGGGATGTTCTTACCGCCTCGGAACCTGTGTCCGGCGACAAGACGAAGCTGCGTGTCGAACTGCCCGGCCTGGCCGAGCTGGCCGGCAAGCCGGTCAAATTCCGCTTCCATGTCGCTGAGGGTTCCTTGTACGCCTTCTGGGTTACGCCGGATGATAACGGCGTCAGCTATGGTTATGTCGGCGCGGGCGGTCCTGCGTTTGGCAGGGTTCGCGACGGTGCCGCGCCGGAGTGAGCTTTTCATGAAACGTTTCTTTGACTGGTTCAACAACCTCCGGAACCGACCAGGCCCCCGGACAGGTCGGTTCGGATGCCCAGCATGGATTCACGGCGTATAATCAGGTAGGCCACTTTTCTTGCCACAAGAATGAGGAGGGGTTTCGTGTGCCGCTCTGCTTGGTTGATGGGGGTAGCCGTCTTGCTGGTAGGGCCGTCGTGTGGTGAGTGCGGCTCCTTGGCTGGACTGCGTGCCGGACGTACCCCTTATGACGCCCTCGTGTTGCCGCAGGAGCCGACTATCTATACGCCGGCCTATGCTCCCATATACGACGGACTCTATGCTCCCGCCTATGCCCCGCCCCTCACCCGAACCTATGTTCCCGCGTATGCCCGAACCTATCCCCCAGCCAATGCAGCCCCACCGGCCTCCCCGGTCGTCTTCCCACAACCAATCGAAGCGGCCGCGAGCGCGGAGGCAAGCACCGAGGCACCTGCTGCCGCTCCGGTACCCCTGGAAGCCAAGCCAACCCTGCCGCCAGTGAACTCTCGCAGTAACCGGTCCGTTCAAGACACGGGCACGGCTACGATCGTTCTCATTGTCTCCGAGACGGCCGCGGTTTGGATCAACGGTCGCAAGACGACCAGCCAAGGCACACAGAGGACGTACAGCAGCGTGGGGCTCCAGAAGGGCCTTGGATACCAATATCGGATCGTTGTGCAGGACGGCGCCCGACTGATAGAACGCGTGGTCGTTCTCACGGCCGGCGAGACCAGGCTGGTGAGATGACCGTCTCGGACCGGCAATCACATCGCGGGATCGCGTGCAACGGGCCAATAGATGATTGGCTTCACGTGCGGCACGTTTTCAACGTGCCTGGTTCGCTGTCGGCAGACAAGCAGTAGCCCGGGCTGTGTTCCTCACTGCTCCTGCGGAGCAGTGGCACACGGGCGGTCGAGTTGCACCGGGCGTATAGGAGCCGAGGGCCGTGCCAGTGGCCTCGGGACATTGGCAGGTATGTCGCAGGCGAACGCCCAAGCCAGCGAGGCAAAGGCCAAGGCCTCTTTGCCGTCCGTGTCGATCCCCAGCACTTCGCCCGTTTCCATGGGTTTGGGAGCCAGCGCATCGCGGATCATGGTGAAAAGCACTGAGTTTCGGGCGTCGCCGCCGGAGATGACCACTTTGGCAGCAGGCTGACGTGGCGTGGTACAACGGGTGAGCGCTGATGTTGGTGATCCCGCCGGACCGGGTTCGGGTGCTGACGTTGGCTGGCTGATCATTCCAGGATCTCATCCGTGGAGGCTCTTCTAGCGGGCCGGCCTTCACAGGGGTATTCGAAAGGGATCTCGCCTTGGTCCCGGGCGTTCCCGGCCGAGGCACGAAACCGTTCGAAGGGACCGAGGGGACCCAGGGGATATCTAATTGGCTTTTGATTGCTTTCCGAGATCGGCCGGCGGGGTACCGAGTACATTGTGCTTTCGGCACCGTCCCACCGTCGGCCGATTCTCTTTCGCGAGGTGCACGGATGGACGAGCAGGCGGCCTACCTGGCCGATGCGGCATTTCACGAGGTCCACACCGGCCCGGTTCTGGTCGACGACAGCGGCATCCCACATGGGCGAGATCCCGACGAGAGGCAGATACGCGATATGTGCGCCGCGATCTTGAAGTCATACCCGCGGCCGATGGTAGGTCACGATCCGGCGCCGTGCGCCATCCCGATCGTCTCGGAGTTGGCGCTGGGCGTGTTCTCGCGTGACACGGCGCTGTGAGCGGCGCAAAGTGCGGCGCTGCCGAGAACGGCCCCCGGACGCTTCGCGTAGCAAGCGATCGACGATCGACACGACTTCGCACCCGTCCAGCCGTCCCGACGCATTCTAGGGGCATTCTCGTTGATTCTGAGCGGGCGCCACTATCCGGCGGGGTTTTATGCGCCATACCCTTTTGTACCCTTTTGTACCCTTTTGGCAGTCTGGATACCCGCAAAACACACCAAGCGGCAAGAAAACGTGAGAAGGCTTGCAATTGCCGTTTGGGCCTGTAAAATACGAGGGAAAGCCAACGGTTTCGGGTGTTTCACGCGGCTTAGGGTGAGCTGTCCATAATTTGGCTCACATTGCGGAGGTCACTGGTTCAAGTCCAGTATCGCCCACTTGACCTTGCTCTCTTCGTCCCCTCGACGACCATGTTCTCGTCATTCCGGACGGCCGGCACATATCCGGTGGGGCTCGTACGCTTGCGAGGAAGAACCTGAGCGATCGCTATGCGTTCCGGTTTCTTCGCCGTCGCATAATCCCTCGGACGAGCTTCACCCAGGCTGACCACTCTCGCTTGGGCAACTGCTTGCCGACGAAGAACTCGGCACGGTCCAACGCATCCTCCAGCAGCGCGTCGTGCAGCGGGCGTATGGCGATCGCCCAGGCAAGCCAGGCCAATCCGGCTGCCTGCATCTCAATGACGTGCCGAAGAGTCGCCTTTCCGTCAGCCGTCGGCTCAATCTCAAAGCGGTGGACGCCGACGAACCCCTTCGGCTCCGTAAAGCGAAATTGAATGCTGTGCCCCGGCGTGTACGATTCGACGGAATACCGAATCGGCCCATGTCCGCCCGTAGCGCCAACGGCTAACGGGAGATCCAACTGCATCGCCGGCCATCGGTCGACGGGCCAAAGGTGATCGTTTGCGGAAGCCAGGCCGTCAATCAACGGCGCGACCTTCTTGGGAGGAGCATCCAGCGTGCGTTCGTGGATATTCCCGACTCTCATGTCCGACAACCACGGTCCAAGGCAGTCGAATGAACTGTCCCGAATCGCTACGCAACCTCAACCGAAATCGCGCGACAACCCTAGCACAAGGCAAGGTGCAGCGATCCAGTATGGCAGCTCGCAGTAGGCCTCAACAGAAGAAGCCCTTGCGTTGCAAGGGCTTATGCGGGCTCCTGCTGGTCTCGTCAAGACCAGCAGAAACCATGAACGGAGAGGACAGGATTCGAACCTGCGGAGCCCAGTTACAGGCTCACGGGTTTAGCAAACCCGCGCATTAGACCACTCTGCCACCTCTCCGGGCCTCGGCGGCGCGAGGCCAGACGACCGCATTCCCGGGACACGGCAAGTGCGAGGGAAGGTGGTACGGTCGCCGCTAAGCCTCAGGTTATCGTGAAAGGGGCCGGTTGACAAGCCCGTCCAGGTCAGGCCGGGCTCTTCGGTGTTCCAGTGGTCCGCACACAATGCGACCCTGCAACGGTGCAGGAGTACGCGTTGTGCCGGCTGGGGAGCTTCAGTTCGGGACGCGGCATTCCTTCGGGCCTGACGGCAAGAGTCCTCGCTATCGAGCCGGGCGTTTCGCGGGCCGGGCTGGAGGCGGAAAAACGAAGGGCAGCTCCGAGCGGCGTCAGTTCCAGCCGTCGTCTTTGCGGCCGCTACGACGTTTCTCCGCGGCGGTCAGCTTGTCGGCCAGGCTGCTGACTTTGAGCTTGATTGCCAAGCGAGTCAACAGGGCCGCCTTGTCCGTGCCGAGCTTGGCCATGGCGCGGGCTTTGTGATTGTCGACGGTGCTCGGCGCCAAATCCAGAATCTTGGCAGATTCGTGCACCGTGCAACCGAGGCTGGCCAAACGAACGACTTCCTTTTCCCTAGGTGTGAGTGCGGATGCCATAGAGATTACCCCCAGAGGCAAAAATCAATGGGGAAGTGCCAACGGTAAATCATACTCGATAAACGCGCGGATTCCAAAAACAAACCCGGACAAAATCGGCGTCGGCGCGTCTATCGGCGCAGCTTCCTCTGGTCAAGCCGTTCGCCCGCAGGTGGGCGGATCGGTAGGATCAACCCCCCCGACGCCTCCAACTCGTCGAATAACTGTTTCTGCATGGCCTCAATCTGATCGCGGTAGGCGGGGACACGAATCAGGTTATGACGTTCGAGCGGGTCAGTTTCCAGGTCGTAGAATCCGTTGTCGTCCCAGACCCCGTGGTAGAAGACATACTTGTAACGGTCCGTCCGGATTGCCAGCGTGGTAGGTGTTGCCGGAAAATTCCACTCCCAGTGATACTCGTAAAGGAGATGGTCGCGCCAGGGGACCGTTCTGCCCTGCAACAGCGGCAGAAAAGACCGGCCGTCCATCTTTGCGGCGTTGGGCGTCGGGACCCCGCATGCCTCCATCACGGTGGCCGCCACGTCGATGTTCTGGACCATCTCGGTCACCTTGGTGCCTGGCCGGATCATTCCGGGGGCGTAGGCCAGCATGGGAACACGGATCGATTCCTCAAAGGCGTCTCGCTTGTCGTAGAAACCGTGCTCGCCAAGCTCGAAACCGTTGTCTCCCATATAGATCACCAGCGTGTTTCGGCTCAGCCCGCTCTCGTCCAGATAGGCCAGCAGGCGACCGAGGTTCTCGTCCAAACCATGCACGGTCTCTGCATAGTTGCGATAGAGTTCGTCGAAATCCGGAACGGGATCCTGATCAAAGGCCCCGGTTTCCATGTGATCGATTCCATGGATACTGTAGCGGCGTTCTCGAACCCAGCGGGGTTGCGTCTGATAATTCTGCTCTGTGTTGGCCATTGTCTCCGGATAGACAATCGGCTTGTCGGCATAGCGCTGATCGTGGCGCGGCGCCGGTTGGAACGGATAGTGAACGGCTTTGAAACCAAGATAGAGGAAGAACGGTTTGGCCGGTTCTCGGAGTTCGCGGAGCCAGCGCAAGGCCTGATCCGTGAGAATGTCGGTCGTATAGCCTTTGAACTGCTCTCTCTTTCCGTTGATGTTCAGCATCGGATCGAAGTAGGTTCCTTGGCCCGGAAAGCTCACCCAGTGCCCGAAGCCGGGACGAGGATCATCGTTCTCATGGCCCATGTGCCACTTCCCAAAAAAGGCCGTGGCATATCCGGCTTGCTGCAGGTACTGGGGAAAGAACGTCGTACCTGCCGGGACAGGGCGCTGGTTGTCGACCACGCGATGATGGTGCATGTACTGCCCCGTCAGGATGGATGCCCGACTCGGCGAACAGAGCGAGGTGCTGACAAACGCATTCGCGAGATGGGCGCCCTCCCTGGCCATGCGGTCCATCGCGGGGGTTTCGAGGAATTCCGGCGATTCCGGCATGAAGCCCATGAAGTCGTAGCGGTGATCGTCGCTGAGCACAAACACCACGTTTCTCGGCGCCGGTTCGCCACGGACGGCCTCCGACGTCAACAGCGTGCCTGCCCAAGTCAGGATCACGAGTCTTGCCAGTAGGGGAGCGGGGCGGAATCGCATCTTGAATCCCTCCGGAGTGGTAGTTCTGGCTGATTTTCCACCCAGTTTACCGGCATTTCAGCCCGCCGGCGAGTGGCTGAGCCCAAGGAATTGGCGAAACAGTCACCACGCCTTGTATTCTCGCCGATGTTTAGTAAACTCAAGGGTTTCCGATCCGGTGGCGGCCTACCCGCCCGGGAATTCAACAGGTTTTTCGGACTCGCAATCAGGTAGCAAGGATTATGGCCAAGGCAGGACCTCCAGGTCGTGGCGTACGCGGCACTCGCCGTCCTAGTCGACGTCGGGCAACCACTAAGACTCGCGGAAAGAAGAAGGACCCGATCTTCGTCGATGGAAAGCGACCTCGTCCTATGTATGTTGACTACAAGGACTTGGACTTGCTCAAGAAGCTCACCAATCGGCAGGGCAAGATCATCGGTCGTCGTAAGAGCGGCTGCACGGCCGTCAGTCAGCATGCCGTGACCTTGGCGATCAAGCGGGCACGTTTCATGGCCTTGCTGCCCTACGTCGGCGAGTGATTTCCGGACGTTCTTAGGGCCGAAAATCTGCGGATTGGATCGAGGCCCCTCGTGCGGCCAATGCGAGGGGCCGTCCCATTTCTTGCGAGGCCTGTACACCTGTGTTTCTCAAGGGCTCTGCTGCTCGGATGGAATACTGTCTCTCTGTACACACCCCCGAGAGGCTGGTTTTGCCAGCGTCATAGGCCAATGGGGTAAGTCCGGGAAGCTTTGACGGGCAGGTTAACCAGCCTGTTCTGCCGGAAAACAAGAAAAACCTGCCACAATCTGGCTTGCGCCCCCTCTATGGTTGACGCAGGCATTTGGGCGAGTTTAGATTAGGCATAGACAGAGAACGGCTGCGCGTTTCAGTCTGCGCCCCGCCGGGACACGGTATCCCGGAGCGGCAGAGCACAAAGCTGGTGACGCGGAGTCGGACGATCCCACCTCGGAGCGAGCGGAACCACGGACGGTTTCCCCATTCCTCAGTCCATTCCTGCGTGTGTCGGTTCACTCCCACCTCCCCGTGAAATCCGCGTCCGACCCGTGAGGGAACACATGATTCAGAAGAAGTCCTGCGAAGGCATCGGCTACAGCGTGGTCGAACTGAACCAAGCGCGACACGTGTTTGCTGCCGCCGTCCCGAGGCAGACGGGATCCTTGGAGGATGAAGCCCGAGATGCCCTCCAGACGGTTCAGGCGGTGATGAAGGAGGAAGGCACCCGCGGCAGCATTGTTCACCAGGCAGTCTTCTTTCGCAAGCTCGACCAACTCGAGGATATCCGGCGAATCATCAAGGGGTTTTATGGAGCCGAGTTGCCCGCCACTTCCTACATTCCTCAACCGCCCTGCAGTGGGAAGCTGCTGGCCATCGAGGCGCTGGGGGTCGGCAAGGAGACGGGCGGCGTGTCGATCCGGCGCGTGACCGACCAGGTCGTCGTCACAAGTCACGACGGAATCACTTGGGTTCACTGCGCCAACGTCGTTCCCGAGATCGAATCGCAGGCCGTGTACGATCGCACGCTGGACGCCTTCCATCGGATGCGGCGGCAACTGGCCGATCAAGGCGTGCCGTTCGAGAACATCGTTCGCACGTGGCTCTACCTGGGCGACATCGTGGGGCCCGAAGGCGAGACGCAGCGTTACAAGGAGTTGAACCGAGCGCGGACCGACTTCTTCCGCGATATGCGATTTCTCACCCCGTTCACGCCGCCCGGTCTGAACGGGTCGGTCTATCCCGCCAGCACCGGCATCGGCACGGACGGGCGCAACGTCATCATGGGTTGTATCGGCATCAAGGTGGAAAAGGACGGAGTCACCATCCTGCCGCTCGAGAATCCGAGGCAGACTTCGGCCTTTGACTACGGATGCGAGTACGGCTTGAAGAGTCCCAAGTTCGCTCGGGCCATGGCCATTGCCGGACCGGATTCCGCAACGATCTTCGTCTCCGGAACGGCGAGCATCACCAATTCGGAGACCCAGCACGTGGGCGATCCGGGCAAGCAGACGGCCGAGACGCTCGACAACATTGAGGCGTTGATCAGCGGGGACAACCTGGCACGTCACGGGGTTCCTGGTCTGGGCGCCACCCTCCACGATCTGGCCCTGGTCCGCGTGTACGTCAAGAACCAGGAAGACTATGCCGTCGTGCGCGAGGTTTGTGAGAAACGGTTGGGCGAGTTGCCGGCCATCTATGCCATCGGCGACGTCTGCCGTCCGGACCTGCTCGTCGAGATTGAGGGGATGGCCTTCGCTTCGCCGGCGACGGTCTTGTCGTGAACCGCTGAAGAAGACGGCAGCTACTTGAACTTGCCTTCGTCGTACATTTGCCAGAAGACGTCGGGGGGAAACATCTTGCCTTCGTCGCCGGGCGTACCGAAGGCCGTACCGATCTCCTGAATCGACGGCATTCGCCGGGCGTATTCGATGCCCGTCTTGATGCGATTGGGTGTGAAGATCAACCGCGTCAGCCCGCCCATCCATTGCAGCGGGGTCAGGTCGGTCACCTCCGTCTCGGCGATGTGCAACCGCTGCAAGGTCGGATGCCCTTTGAAGCAACTGATATCGGAGACCTTGGTTCCCGCCAGCGTCACGCTGACGACGGGGTTTTCGGCCAGCGGCGAACAGTCTTCCACCGGCGCGTTGTTCAGCCAGATCGAGCGCACGCGAGCTTCACTCAAAGGCCCAAGGTCTTTCACTTTCGTATTCACCAAATAGAGTTCGCCGATCGTGGCGCCCTTGAGTCCATCCAGGTTCGTGAGCGGAGTGTCGCTGAAATCAGCGATTTGCACCGGGACGGCGGAAAGAATCGGCGCTACAGTCACGCGACTCTTGTTGAAGTAGGCGTGCTCGAGCGGCATGCCGGAGAGAATCGAAAGGTCCGAGACCGCGGTGTTGCTCAAGTCGATTCGTGCCAGACGCATCCCTTCGAGCGAGTCGATACTGTCAATATGGCAATCGTGTAGATCAAGAGCATACAGAGGCAGACCGGCCAAGGGACTAATATCCTCGATCGCGGGGTCATTGAGGACGACGACGGCGATCCCCTGCTGTCCCAGTTGGGTGTCCGTCGTTCCGGTGAAATTCGGGTTCTTCTCCTTCAAGGCGGCCTGCAACTGATCGGGGGTCACGGGACCATCGGCGGAGGCCACCTTTTCGGACGCATTGTCTTCAGCAGGTTGCGGAGAAGGTTCCACCTCGTCGGCAACGTCCGGTTGAGGGGCCGCATTGCGTGCATCCGGCGTATCGCTCGGGGAACACCCGGCCAGCCATGCTGCGACGAGGAGAGGAACGACGAAGACGAAGCGTTTCAAGTGCGTTCTCCTGGAAGGTGCGGCCAATGGGATCTCTCGATTCGTTCATCGTACGGAGCGATCGGTTCAGACTAACACGGTCGCCGGACCCGGTCAATTCAGCGTGTGGCTTGTCCCTGACGGGGCGACGGGCCGGCTACTCGCCCGATCCGCCCTCTTGCGACGGGTCCGTGACGGTTTCGAATTGCCGCGCCTCGATGAGAATGCCGAGAGGATCGTTGGTCAAGCGGCTCCAGTCATCGCCCGACTCAAACAGATCGTCGTCTCGACCCGATCCCTGGAAGATCGCGGTATCGACTCCGGTTCCGGCCTCCGCATAGACGGCGGCGAAGGCTTCCGCACGGCGTGAGGCGTCTGCCTCTTCCATGGTGCTGTAGGCGGGATTGCCCACGAAGACCGAATCGGAATCGCCGGCGCTGAACCGAGCCGTATCGCGCCCGCCCGCCGAGGAATAGGCTTGAACCGACTGGAAAGAGTTCGCGCAAGCGTAGTACCCGGGTCCCGATATCACCGAGACGGAAGGATCGGAATAGAAGTCGTCGACTTCGGCCGAGTCGAATAGGGTCGCGGTGTTCGTACCGCCGGCGTTGGCGTAGGCGTGGACGGTGCCGTAGCGGAATGCCTGCCCGACGAACCCGTCGCCCTCAAGCCGCGCATCGCCCGGCCGCGCAACGAAGGTATCGTCGCCCGGCGTGTCGTAGAACGTCGCCGTGTCGTTGCCCCCCTCTCTCGAATAGGCGGTCACCTCGTCGAAGCCGTGAACCTGCCGGCTGTAGCCGAGGCCTTCGATAGAGCTCTCCGCGACGTCGATGACGACCACGTCGTCGCCTGCCGAGTCTTTCAGGCGAGCCCAGTCAAATCCCTCGCCCGTTCCATCGACCTCGACGGTTGGGAAGTACTTGGCCCGAGTGAAGAATCCGTCCCCGTAGATCTTGGCGAACTCGTAGTTCATCACCAGCGTGTCGTTGCCCGGCGAGTCGATGAGGACTGCGGTATCGTCGTTGTTCTTTCCGCGGGAATACCCGTGCACGGAATAGAAACCGTCGACCTGATAGTGGAAGCCTTCCCCCACCATCTCTCCGGAGTTGGGCCGGCCCACGAAATGCTCGACGCCCTTGTCGCCATAGATTCGGGCGAAGTCCCAATCGCCGCCGTTACCGATAACAGAAACGTGATCGAACATCTTCGCCCGCAGATACAGGCCGTCGCTCACCAACTTGCTGATGTCGGGCTTGCCGATGAACTCATCGTAATTCTCGGTTCCGACCAGTTGGGCGGAATCTTCACCACCGCCCGTGGCGTAGCCGAGAATCGTGGCGAACTGGCTCACGGAATTGACGAATCCCTCTCCCGACATGCTGCCGTTGCCGGTTTCGCCGGCAGAGAAGGTCTCGTCGCCCGGCGAATCGTAGAGTTGAACCATATCGTTTCCGCCGCCGCTGGCGATCTGGATCGCCTCAATTTCGGTCAGGGACACGAGGTAGCCGTTGCCCGAGAGGTAGCCGCTCAAAGGGAACAGTCTGGCCGTGTCGTCGCCCGCACTCCCGGTTAGCGCAGCCTGATCCTGACCCTCTCCGCCGCCGAATGTGAGCGTATCCGCTTCGTCCCACGGATAGGAGTACGCCAACCCGTTGAACTCGAACTGCAGCGAGTCGCCGGCCGTGAACTGAAGAACGTCGTCCACGCTCGTCCCCACGACGGAAACCGTCTTGCCGGTCTGCTGGACGACGTTGCCCAGCAGCAGATCCGCGTCCGCCGCCGTCCCCGTCACCTCGAGGATGTACGTCTGGCCGACGGCCACATTGGGCAGATCGAAACGCGCGATCCCGCCCGTCGAGACGACCATCAGAACGGCCTCGGGTGACCAGTCCTGGTCGTACAGCGTGAGAGTGATCTCGCTTTCGCTGTCGCCCGATGCCTCGACCGACAGGATCCCCTCGTGGGTCGTGGTCAGTTCGTAAATGGCCGACATGCTTGCCAGGTCGAGCCCCCGAATACCGAGGAAGTCGACTCCGCCCAACTTGGTCAGCGGGTCGTCGTCGGCGATCGTACACGTGCCGACGCCCTTGGTGATCGTGGCACCGACCGCGTTCGACAGCTTCCCGAAGAACGTCTCCGTGCCTTCCCTCACTTCGTCGTCGATCAAGGTGATCGACACGGTTTGTACGGTCTGGCCGGGGGCGAACTCCAAGGTTTCGGTCACGGCCTCATAGTCGCTGCCGGCGGTGGCCGAATCGTCTTCCGTGGCAAAATCCACAGTGACCGTTCGAATCATCGTATCCGACATCGATACGGTGAACTGGTAGGTTGTGGAACCGTCGTTGTGCTCCTCGGCCTGCACGTCGTCGATCGCAAGTTCGGGCAGCGTGGTTCGCACGACGCCAACCGTCGCCACGGCCGTGGGGCCGAGGTACGTACCGTCCGAGGCCTCGACCTCGATCACGCGAGGCGTCTCGTCGGGGCCGACGGCAAGATTGCCGTAGCTCAAGGTGGCGAGTACCTGTTGATACTCGCCCACGGCGGCGGCCCCACTCAGGGTGAGCACTCCCGAATTGGCGTCGTAGTCGGCCGCGATGGACGTTCCCGTCGTGTCCACGGACAGGTATTCGCCCGGATCGAACATGTTCGTGATCGTTGCGGTCAACGACACGATTTGCTCATCGTCGTCGTCCGTGACGGTCGCGTCGACTGCCGCCACCGGGATCGCCGGTGAGCCTTCGTAGAAGGTCGTCTGGTAATCGACTCCCGTCTCAGCCGGTCCGTTCAGATCGACCAGCGGGGCCTGACTCTGATAAGGGTCGTACTCGAAATCGACCTTCACGTTCGCATTGCTGATCGACACGTCTCGAACGACCATCGGCGACGGCAATTGGCCGCCATAGGCGGTGATCGTGTACGATCCGGCTGGAATGAGCGTTTGATATCCGCCGGCCGTCATGGAAGTGGTCGTGAAGGTCCCGCCGGTTCCCTCAATGAGGAACTCGACGTCGCTGAACCCTTCTCCCGCGTCGTACCAGCCGTTGTCGTTCGTATCGTCCCACACGACGCCCAGCAGATAGGGATTCTCCAGGTTTCGCCCGTCCCCGTAATCCTGGGTGACGAGCAGCGGTCCCACCTGGCTCACTTCATTTTCGTCACCGACGATCGAGATTCCCACCTCGCGAAACGTGGACGCCATCATGTTGTCGCGATGGCTGCGATTCGGGACCCCCCAGTCGATCGAGAAGGCCGAATGGCCGTGGAACACGTTGTTCATGTAGGCGAAGACGTTCTCGCCCACGGCCGACCCCTCATATCCGGCAGCCACGAGGCGCTGAGCCAACGACAACTCACCCGGCAGAAGATGCGACTGAGAGTCGTACTGGACCATCAAGTTGGTGTGGGCGTAGGCCGCATCGTAGAGCGACGTGCTCCAGGCCAGAGGCTGGACTGAGGAGAGTCTAGACCAGTCTGCCTCAATCTCTTGGGGGGAGGGATCTTCGTAAAGCGTGACCGCGAGGCGTGCGTCAGGATCGCGGGCGATTGCCTGACTGGCGTCCGTAAAGAGAATATCCAGTTCCGCCTGGGGGGCGATCCGCATGCGATTGAGGTGCTCGAGCATCTCCTGCTCAAGCGCGCTCGGATCGAAGGCCCCCCCCCCTTGCAGGCCGTCTCCCGACAGGAGTTGCCGGTTCTCCAGGGTCTCCACCACCAAATTGCGGGATCTTCGGATCCGTTTCATAGCTGAGTGACCACGCTCTGGCATTTGGCTTGTGACGAGCCCTCGTCAACAACGGCAATGCCTGCAGCGCGTCCTCTCTCACTGCCGACGCCTCGGGTTCCGACGAGGAGACTGTTCCTTTTTGATCGCGAGAAGAAAAGGCCGGTGCGGCCATCCGGTGGCTCTTGGCGGTCTGCGCAGCCCACAACGTCAGCATTCCCGTCCCACCGCGCCGTTACAACCGCGATATATCCTCATTCTATCACCACGAACGCGAAGATCCCACTGCCAAGGTCAGAGAGAAGGGCTTCGATCCACCGGGACTTTCGCGTTCCGCCCCTGGCCGTGGAGCACGCGCTCGCGCACACAATGTACCGCCGATTAGACGTCCCATCTCGGCTAGAAGTTCCCTTGGAGACTGTCGAATGCCGCAACCTGTGGCGCCAGCACGTGTTACGGCACGCTATCGGGCGAGATGGCCAACCGCGTCCAGCGGGAATCGCGTTTCCACGTTTCGCACCGGGGGGCCGCTTGCCGGACGGCGGTTGAAGAACCGGTCATGGTAGGGGGCGTTGGCATCGACCCAGGTTACCAGAGAATACCACTCTTCGTCGGACAGGTCGACCTCAGCCAGATGTTTGGAATCATCGAGCAGGACACCGATCAGCCGGCTCTTGTGCGACCCGAATCCCTTGGCGACACTCACCGACGCATCACCAAACCGATTCGACACGGAAACGTAGGATTTGCCGGTTTTTCCCTGTGAATTCCGGCCGAAGATCGCATGAAAGGACTGCATCAATCCATCTGCCGCTCGGGTCCCCGACAGATCGATTCCACCGTCAGGTTCGGTTCCGCCGTGGCAGCGAGTGCAGTGACGGTCGAAGATCGGCTGCACGAGCCATTCGTAACCCAGCAGGCGATCTGCGCCCCAAGGCGGAGGTTGCGGGACACTTGGGTCGCGCCGCATGGCCAACGGGGTCTCCCGTTCTGCCGCCGGCGTGACGGCTTGCGTCTCATGGCAGCCGACACATCCGCGTGTCTCGCCGGGGCGAAGCGTAACATGACTCCGCATCCGGCGGATCTCCATCAGGTTCTCATCCAACGCCTGAAAGTAGATCGCCTCGTTGGCGGGGACCTCGAACAGCGCCGATCCGTCCTCCTCAACAGGCACGGTTCCGATCACCCGCACCGGAGCCCACGCCCAGTAGCCGAATTGGTTCTCCCAGGCATTCCCGGGGATCCAACGCATCGCTCCGATCTTGTCATCCAACGGCCAGCCCACCCGTTGGGAGATCCGCAGAAACTTGACGGTTCCCTTCTCCGCGTCCTCAAGGCCCCGATACACGTTCGGCACATAACAGACGCTCTTGTTCTCGGCAGAGGCGTTCTGCGGAACGATCGGCGGCCGCGGACGCTTTCTGAGAGGCATGGGGAAAGCGCACGAATAGACCGGATCGCGATGGATCAGTTCCTTGTTGCCGTGAACGTCGAGCAGGTAGATCGAAAATCCTGTCGCATTGTCGCCGCCTCTGGTTGTGGAGGGAGGAATTGCGTGCGAGTAGGAGGCGAGAAAGCAGTGCTCGGAGAGTGCCCACGGAGTCTGATACAAGCCCCCGCGATCGGGCACGCCCCCTTCCGCCACGGCCGGTCCGGGAGGCGGACCTTCCTGGGGCAGAGAATGAGGTGTCACGCTTCGGATCCCTGCCGGCCAGTTCGGCCCCCCCGAAGGATCGACCAGGACGACCGGGCCGTAGGCGAACGTATGGTGTCCCGTCGCGATCGACACGAGCAACCGACTGCCCGGGACGCTCCGCGTATCGCGGAGACCGTAGGGAGCCTTGATGTGTTGATTGAAGACGGCGTCGGCCATGGTCCCGTCGGGTCGCATGGTCCACAAGGCATGAACCTCAAAGAAATGCCGTTCCTGGTACTCCCAGCGTGTGTAGGCGATCAGGCCGTTGTCGAGGCTGTGGGGATACCGGTCGATGTCCTTGTTGTCGTTCAGCAATTCGACGGTTGCGCCGTCGGCGGTCACCCGGTAGAGGTTGACGACCGTGTGATCGGCGCTGAATCTTCCGCATTCGGAACTTCTGCCCGATCGATCCGACGCAAAGACGACGTCGCCGTTGGCGCAGTAGGTTGGTTCCGAGTCGCTCCAGTAGGGGTGGTTCGTCAACGGACGTAGCCCTTCCCCGTTCAAGCCGATCTCGTAAATGTGGGTCGGCTCCTGCGTGCCGCGCAGATCGAAGACGCAGTTTCCCGCCACGCTGTCGCAGGGCGGCGGCCAGTCCGCCTGCGCGGCAAATCCGAACACGACTCGATCGGCATCCCACCAGAGATCGATGCCGTGGACGTGCCCGGGCCCCAACCGGCCGTTAAGAACGGTTTGAATGGGCGCTCCCATGTCGAGGCCCCTCTGGATGCAGATGTCGCCGCCCGGCTTGTGGACCCACGGATACTGCGACCCGGTGATGTTTCGATGGGAATGCGCCGAATGCCGCTTGACGAACACCAGCGATTCGAAGTCGACCGCCGGATTTGCCAGGACGATCGGGCGAGCGGCCAGCCTGGCGTCGATCCAGAACCGCCGGTGCTTCGTCAGGTTCTGCGGTTCGTCGGCAAGACTCGCAGCCAACTGCCGCTCGATTGCGGCCAGTTCATCGAGCTGCCCGCGAACCACGGCCGCAGTCGCTTCGGATGCGGTGGGCAGGACTTCGCCCGCGGCTCCTTGCGCACGTGAAATGATCTGCGAAACGGACGAGGCAATTCCCTGAGAACTGCGATGCCCGTTCCACGAAATCAGGAACCGCGCATAGTCGTTCTCCAGCATCTCCTGGGGCGATTGTGCGGCCCAGCGCCCGAACCAGGTGGGTGGGGCCCTGCCGGGCCAGCGTTCCTCCTGGCCGCCGTTCTCCAGCCCCACCTTGATCGAGATGGCCCAGTCTGCCAAAGCGCGAACGAACGGGTCGTCCGCGTTCAGCCACGCAGCAGCCAACTCGGCAAGGTCGTTGGTCAGGCCGCCCTTCTGGGCCAAATACCAAAGTGCTTCCGCGGCATGGCCTACGGTTGCCGATGACTCGGTCGCAGCACACTCGCGAACGATATCGACCGCCTTGTCGGGTTCTTTGGCCAATCGCGCAGATAGCTCTTGCGGAGTGCCTGCCGACGTCTGGTCGACAGGGCAAAGGGCGAACGTCGTACTTGCGAGCAGAAGCATTCCGGCCGGAAACGGCCCTTTCCACGTTCCACTGCAGGAACGGTGCAAGTTACGTGAGATGGACAAAGACCTCATGTTTCTCCTCCCGCATTCCCCGTGAGTGCCGAGCACGAGTCTTCCATCAAGTCGCCAACTGGGACCAATGATAATCGACTGTCCCGCGGAATACAGCGCCCGCGGCTCCCCCAAACAGCCGGGCGCAATCGGTAGACTTTCCCACACGATGAAGAGACCTGCGCGAGCTGGACGAATCTTCTCGATGGAGTTCCACGGGGCTGCACTGACTCACCTCCCATCATCATGAACGATCCAAAAAAGCGGCGAGAAGACCTCATGGGGTTGATTCGTCACCCCGAGCATCGAGACAAGGTCATCAGCTATCTGAAGAACCTCAAGGGGATTCCGGCCAACCAGCCGCTACCGAACGGGACGCCGATCATTTCCGAGATTCTTCGCCTCGAGAGCCTTCAGGGAGCAGGCAAGACGACCGTTTAGCCCGAATTATCCCCGGGTGGCACGCTTAGAACGGAGCGATGGGCGTGGTGATTCGACCATCCACGCCCATCGCTCCGCTCTGAGCGTGCCACGCAACACACATAGTGCGCCGGAGGGATTGGCCTGCAACGCGAATGCCTCAGGTACCGGCTTTCGCCATCCTCACGCCTTCTTCCACCCGATCGGACCAGGCGGTCACCCCCGCAGAGGCCTTTCTCGTCTTGATTCGCGCTGCCCGACCCATTAGATTCGAGGGTTGGACGCCAGCCCGTTCGCCCGAAACGGACTGATTCCACCGGTCCAGGGAGAAAGCGGAGCCCCTCGATGATGCACGCATATCGCCGCCAACGCCCCCCTCGGCTCGCACTGCTTCTTCTCGTCGGAGTGGGCGTGCTGGCGACGACGTTGATGGCGGCGACCAAGGAGTCTGCTGACCGGGCCCAAAAAGAGGAACCGAAGGTCGTCTTTCCGCCAGACTGCGCGGTGTTGCTCTCGGGCAATATCGACGTCATCTATCGTGGGGAGAAGGCCGACTTGCAGGTCAATTCGCGGGCCGTTCCCTGGGAGGAGTTCTACGACGCCCCGATTCGTGTGGGACACGTGCATCTGAGCCCCGGAATCCACCGGGTGAAGATCGGCGATCGCAACGTTCGACTCTGCGTGGCCCTGAACGAAATGGAGCACGACGGGCCTTCCGACTGGAAGGTTCTGCGCGTCCACACCATGAGTGCCGAGAAGGATCGCTGCGCCGAGTGCCACGACGCCGAGACCCGCGAGGGACGCATGCTGGTGGGCAAGGTCTCGATCCCCGATTCCTGCATGACTTGCCACACGGACCGCGAGGTGAAGGACACCCATCAGGAACTCATCCAGCCGCTCAGGTCGTGCGAGACCTGCCACGCGATGCACGGTTCGCCGTACGCTTCCCTGCTCAAGGCTCCCAAGACGCAGATCCAGAAGGAGTACGGGACCGCGAAGTAGCCGCCGCGGGCCGTTTGCCGGCAGGCGGGCGACGCCTCTTCACGCTATCCGACCGGGTCGTAACGCAGTTGAGTCTGCTCCCCTTCGAGTGCCCGCAGGTGCGTGATATCCTGGGCAATTTCCAGGGTGCCCAGGTATCGGCCATCCCCATCGCGGACGGCGACGAAGCGGATGTGAATGAAGCGGTCGCCCAGGTGCTTCCAGAACTGGGCCGACGTTTGTCGCCCCGCCTTGAAATCCGACAGGATCTGATCCACGTAGTGGACGCTCCGGGGAGGATGGCAACAGCGAACGTCCCGGCCGAGAATCGCTTCGCTCCGGTAGAACACCGGCCGCGATCCTTCGCTGAAGTAGCGAACGCGGTCGTCTGCATCGACCAACGTCAAGTCGACCGGCAGGGCGGCGTGGATCCGGGCGAGAATCTCGGCGTTCAAGAGACCGGTGGAAAACAGCACCTCGCGTCCTTCGGCCGCGATGCCCTGGCGATCGGGCGGTTGGGGCTGCTGATCGCTGCAACCCGGGTCGACGAGGCACCAGCCGATCTTCGGGGAATGTCGGCGGACAATCGCCCAGTCCGAATCATTCAGCGTCTCACAGGCCATCGGGAGGAGCAAGCGGTCTTCCAGGTAGATCATCCAGACCAGATCGTCCAACAGCGGCTCGACCACCGAATCGGCCAGTGCGAGGAGTCCGTCTGCGTCGAAGTCGTCCGCGGCGAACTGCAGCGCGAGATACTTGAGCCACTGGCGGATCTCGTCGTGGGCCGCCCACAGGATGCGGCCCGGTCGAATGAACCCATGAGATTCCAGTCGCGTGAAAAGCAGGAACTCCTGGCGGCGATAGTGACTGTCGACTTCCGACAAATCGCGAAAGGCGTCGCGGGCCTGAGCGAATGCTCCGCTCGAACCGGGCACCTCCTGCATTGCAGTCCGGCATTGGTCCACTCGCAACTGCAGGGCCTCGTTTTCGCGGCGGAGGATCTCCAGCGGATGCCCCGCGGCACGGGTCGGATCGGCGCCGGGATAGTTGGATTCCGGCCACGATTCACCAAACCACTCGATGAGCGTTCGCAGCGTTTCTCTGCCGACTCCTTCGCCCACGAGTTCCAGAAGGAGCGAACCGGTCTGCGCTACGGTTGCCCCGGCGAGGGCGTCCTGGAAGCTCGTCCGCAATTGGCCGGGCGAATGACCTTTCTGAAGCGAGGTAGCGACGGCGCGAAGCTGCTTCAAACGATCGGCGTACCGGCTCGCATCGGAAGGTGAATCTTCGCCAGGGCACATGGCAGTCTGTCACTCAGCCCGAAAGGAACAGCGGCGGAATCATGGCGAGCTATTTCGCGTATCGATCCTGGAACTCCTTCTGACGGCGTTCGCGTTCCGCCTTCTCGGCCGGATCCATTCGGTTCAGATACCAGGCGTGGTTGGGGGAGGTGAGGACCTCGCCGATTTTCTTTTCAAGGGCTTGGGCGGCCGCGGCCTTCTGGGCGTCGCCCGAACTCTTGCCTTGGGCCACGAGATGCTCCAGTTCGGGGATCATTTCGCTATAGAAATGCTTGGCGACTTCGTAGGTTCCATGCCAGTGGGTGTAGTCGGGGCCCATCATCGACGCGCCGTGGCGAGCCCGGCGTCCTTCGTGGTGCCAGATCTCGTACCAGACCCAATCCAGCGGATTGGAAAACTCGACGGGACGCATGAGCGGCTTGGCCAGTCCGTAGAGTTCCAGACCCGGCTCGGCGAATTTCTTATGATACAGATCGACGAGCCCGTCGTACTGAACGTAGAAGTTGTCGACCCACTGCTGCTCGTGGCAGTTGATGCACACGTTCTTCATGGCATTGCGGCGGGTTTCCCAGTTGACGTTGGCGCCCGGCAGTCCCATCTTCTTGTCGCTGACCTCCGGACGGATGGAGATTGCCGGACGGTTGTTCCAACTGATTCGCATTCCCACGTCGTGTGTCACAGGCAAACCGGGAGATGCTGCGCGATCTTTCGTCGCCGTTTTGGCCGGGGTGGCGCTCATGTGGCAGGTGGCACAGGTGGGGGCGAGGTGATAGTCTTCGCCCACGACCCACTTGGCCGAGTCCATGTTGAGTTTGTCTTTGAACGCTCGGAAGGCAATGCCGTGTTTCGATTCGTAGTAGATCTCCATCTGGGGATGATCGGGGCCCATGTGGCACTTGCCGCAGTTGTCGGGATGCCGTGCCTGGTAGGCCGAGAAGGAGTGGCGACTGTGGCAGGCGGAGCAGGAGCCTTCCGAACCGTCGGGGTTGATGCGGCCGATGCCGGTATTCGGCCAGGTCGCCGGGTCGAGTTTGCCGCCGGGCAGCACCTTGACTTCACTGCCGTGGCATTGCCAGCAGCCGCTCACGGCGGCGGCGCTGACGCCCCCCTGGAAGGCCGGCGTCACCAGACCACGGCTCCCCTCGACGACCTCGGCGAGGGTGTTGTCGAGCGATCCCAGAATCCGCGCGCCCTTGGAATGGTGCGAATGGGCGAATTCCTGGGTTTCCTGCACGTGGCAGCGGGCGCAGTCTTTCGGTGACACGATCGTGGCAATCCAGTAGCCTTCATGGTTGAAGGCGTCGGTTTCCCCCTCGGCGGCCGCGTGGCATTCGTAGCAGCCCACATTGGCCCGATAGTGTTTGCTGTTTCCCCACTGCTGGTAGATCGGAGTGTTTTCCGACTTGTGGCACTCCACACAGGCCTTCGTCTCGGCCGACATGGCCGGCAACCCGAACGCCTGAGCCCGGACTTCGGGAGCCGCCGTCAGCAGCAGAACGAGAATACCCGCGGTAGTTGCCCAGAACTTCGTTTGGATCCGCAAATCGCGTTTCATGGCAGTCTCACTCCTTCGCCAGGCACAGCCTCGTTGGGCTTACCGAAACGTTTTTCGTAGGTAAGTTCGCCCGCCAGCACCGGGACGGAGATGCGGACGAAAATGGTGTAGAGGAGAAGCCCGAAGGCCCAAATACCGACGCAGATCGCCAGTTCGTGGACCGTCGGAAAGTACTCGACGACTTCTCCCAGCGGCGTGGGCACGAAGGCCGGCACGATCAATCCCATGCCCTTCTCGATCCAGATCGCCACGATGGCCAGCAAACAGGCGACGTTCAGCACGCCCAGCCCCCGCGAGGCGGGCAAGACCAGCAGCGACGTGGCCGCAACGTTCATGGCCACGGCCGTCCAGATCCACGGCACCAGGGCGTTGCGCCCGTGGAGTCCGAAATACAGATAACGGGCCGACGCCACATGGGCTGAGTCGGTGTAGAACTCGGTGAAGACCTCGCAGACCAGCAGAAACAGGTTGATGATCATGGCCACCTGGACGATCCGCCGCAGGGTGAGCAAGGCGTCGTCGCTGACCTGGTGGCTGGTCACTCGCCGAACGATCTGCAGGGTCAGGATGATGAAGGCCGGTCCGGCGGCAAAGGCGCTGGCCAGAAACCGCGGGGCGATGATGGCCGAATTCCAGAACGGGCGTCCCCCCAATCCCACGTAGAGAAACGCCGTCACCGTGTGAATGCTGACGGCCCACACGATCGCCACGAACACGAAGGGAACGTAGAACTTGGGCGACGGCTTCCGCCCGCAGTAGGCGCAGTAGATCAAATAGCCGCAGATGTGAAGATTCAGGACCAGGTAACCGTTCAAGGCGATCACGTCCCAGGTGAGCATCGAGATCGGGAAGTTGAACCGCCACAGCAAGTGCATGAAGCGGTCCGGACGGCCCAGATCGGCCATCACGAACAGCAGGCACATGATGATCACGGCCACCGCCAGCAGTTCGCCAAAGATCACCACGTCGTGCAAATGCATGTTGCGGTAGATATAGACAGGAATCACCAGCATGGCCGCGGCCGCCGCCAGACCCACCAGATAGGTGAAGTTGGCTATGTACAACCCCCACGAAACCTGGTCCGTCATGCCGGTTGTCACCAGACCGTAGACGAACTGCTGGCAGTAGGCGTACAACCCGGTGAGCGCAAGCAGGGTCAGGATCGTCATCCACAGGTGATAGCGCCAGTCGCCGACAAAACTCAATCGCCAGCAGTCCCACAGGAAGGTCGCATACTTCTTCATGCGTCACCTCCCACGTCGGCGGGCGCGATCGGCTCGGCGTAGCGGCTGCCCCGCTCGTCGAAGTAATAGAAAAACCGCGGAATCGTCCCCACCTCTTCCTTCAGCACGTAAACTCGCTTGTGCTTGAGGATGTAAGCCACCTCGCTGTCGGGGTCCAGCACGTTGCCGAACTTGCGCGAACCGGTGGGACAGACCTCCAGGCAGGCCGGCATCCGGCCCACGCGCGTCCGGTGCAGGCAATAGGTGCACTTCTCCATCACCCCCTTCTGCCGCGGACGATTCGAGAGGTAGCTCATGTTCGGATTGAGTTGGTCCGCAGGGATCTCCGGCTCCGTGAAGTTGAACCGGCGAGCCCAGTAGGGGCAGGCCGCCTCGCAGTAGCGGCAGCCGATGCACCAATCGTAATCGATCACGGTGATTCCGTCGGGCTCCTGCCAGGTCGCTTCGACCGGACACACTTTGACGCACGGCGGGTCGGCGCACTGGTGGCACTGCACCGGCATGTAGTACTTGTCGGGATTCGGAACCAGCGGTGGATCGTAGTGATGGTCCGACGTTTCCACGTCGATGCTCCCCTTCTCCATCTCCAACACTCGGATGTACTGGATCTCGGGGGCTCGCGACTGGTTGTTCTCCGCAACACACGCGTGCACACACTTCCGGCAGCCGATGCATCGGCTGAGGTTGAGGCCGTAGACGAACTCCACGCCGTCCATGGGCGGCGGGTCGGCCAGATTCACTTCGGTTCTGTAGCGTTTGCCGACGGCCGTACGAATCCGGTTGAAGACCTGCTCCTTGTCTTCAGCCGTCATCTCCTTGTAATGCTTCTGGAAGAACTCCTCGAGGGTGGGAATGTCGCCGGAAGTCAGATGCCGGAGCGGCGACATCGCCGCAGCAACGGCCGAGGCGCCAGCCACGGCGGCCATCCCCTGCGCGAAGAATCCGCGGCGAGTGACCTCGGGCTTGGACGATTCGGGCTTCTGCGACTCGGCATGCTTCATCGCTCAGTGTCCCCTTTCGGCATCCCCAGGTGGCGGCGACTTGCTGCCGGCGCGGCCCGCGGTCTTCAGAGGATTCTTTGTCGTGCCATGTCCCGCGACGTCCTGCGGCCCCATCCGCAGCGTATTGGGCCCGGGCGCCGGACGCATGGGCGGAAACGGCGGCTGGTGCGGATCGTGGCACTCGATGCACTTCCGCCGAGTCTGTTCGCCTTGAGTCTTGTCCCAATAGCCGTTGGTTCGCCCGTGCGAGCCGTGTTGCCAGTCGCGATAGACGGGCCCGTGGCATTTGGAGCACAGCAACTGCGGCTGGTTCCAGGGAATCTCATCGCCGCGGTCGTCGACAAAAGCGTCGCGGTTGTCCGGATGGTGGCAACTCAAGCACCAGGTGTTGATACCGTGTTTCAACAGGATTTCCTGGTGCTGCGCTACGGTCCGCGTCGTGTTCTGTGCGGGCGGTGGAAAGAGCTTGTGGCAGTCGCTGCAGCGAAAAGTGAAGACGCCCGCCTGATACTCGGGGGCCAGCTTCGGGTGCCGGACCGGGGTCGGGTCCGTCGCCCAGGCCGGAACCGCGGCCGGTTCTGCGACCGGGCTGAGAAACGGCAGCGGATTGAGAGCCAGAATCAACGCAAAGATCAGCAGCGAGATGCAGACCGAGAGGCCTGTTCGACCAACAGCGCGTGCTTGGGCTTCCTGCGACATGACAATGGCTGAAGCAATGGGAGCAAATCCGGTGCCGCTGGCGCGACGAAAACTACCTCTCAATCAGCCTGTCCCGACGAACGGTCGTATTATGACGGTACCTTGACAACTGTCAAGGAATGGGGCCTCTCGACCGGTCCACCCCAGTCGCGAGTTCTTGGACCAGGGTGTCGGAACCGTGCACAAGTGCGGCAAACGCTCGCATCTGGCTGGGCGAAAACGATTATTAACAACCGCGGCTGACAATAATGTCTTCCACCCCTGTGCGAGGCAAGTCTACCCGATCCGGCCGAACGGCCACTTGATCTAGATCAAGTCGGCGGAACGCAATTCAAGAAATGCCCACTTCACCAGAAGATGCATCGCACTATGCAGAAGACACAACTCCCTTTCGAGAGGGGACCAGAGAGGCCGCCTCTCTGTCACGATCCATTCCGGCCGTCGACCAATCGCCGAAACACTTCCGGAGTCAGTTCGCTCAGCGAGTCGATGACTAGGTCCGCATTGGCCAACTCGGCTCGGGTCCGGCCGGTGCTGGCAAAGCCCACGCACCCCATGCCCGCGGCGTGGGCGGCCGTCACACCCGGCGGTGCGTCTTCGACCACGACGCACCGCTGCGGCGGAACTCTCAGACGCTCCGCTGCCAGGAGAAAGACCTGCGGATCCGGTTTGCCTCGCGTGACGTCGTCTGCCGTAATCATGGCGCCAAACAACTCGGCAGCCTCCAGCTTCCCGACCACAAGCGCCACGTTGGCCGAGGGTCCCGACGATCCGATCGCCATGAGAATTCCGGCAGACGCGAGGGAAGTCAGCAATTCCCGCACGCCGGGCATGGCCGGAAGATCCCGGGAGATGATCGCCCGAAAGGCCGCCTCCTTTCGGTCGTCGAAGTCGCGAACGGCGGCGGGGTCGTCGGCTTTCTCAGGCCAGAGCAGGGCGATGATCTCGCGGCTCGTGCGTCCAAAGGTCGCGGCGAACTGCTGCCGCGTCATTTCGGTGCCTTCCTCATGGGCCACGACGTTCCAGCTCTCGAAGTGTGCCTCAAACGTATCGACCAGAACGCCGTCCATATCGAAGATCACCGCGATATCAGAACTCGCCATTCGCTCCAGCCCTATTCCACGTGTCGGTTTCAGTTGCCTGCGGCCCTCAGCGAGAGGGCAAGAGTTCTTGTATCTATTCAGCCATCTGAAGTAGCAGGGGTACCGGTCGGAAGGCGGGCAACGTGGGATGAATTGGGAAAGCGATTCCTGGCATCTGAGCGGTGTTCGGATTTGACGGAGGTTCCGCCGCCTACCGACCTTTCCAGCTTCTCCACTTGGCTGAAGTGTTACGAATTCTATAGTTTCGCAGCCCGACCAGGAGTTGGCAACCGGGAGGCAGCGGTCGGCTTTGGCGGCCTAGGGAGTTCGAGTTCCGTCAAGAAACGACTCGGGCGGCTCCCGTGAGTCGAGAACCGCCCCTCTTTTCATCCGCGATCGAGCCTCGCCTGACTGGTTCAGGTGCCCGAATAGACATGGCTGAAGTCATGCACCAATTCGCGGAGCTTGTCCGTGTTGGCCGTGTCGACCGTCTGCTTCGATTTCATGGCGTAGACCAGCATTTCGTGGAGCAGCGTCAGTTGTTTGACGTATTTCTGCTTGGTCGCGGCATCATCATCCGGCGTCAGGGGCTTGACCCGCTGAGTCATGAAATACTGGGCCACAATCTCCTGGAACTGGTTGGCGTGGTCTTCCTTGTTCATCACCCAGCGAACGATCTGATTCTGATTCAGGGGACTCTCGGCCGACAACTTCTCAATTTCCTTCATCGACTTCTCGATCGTTGTGACGTGCTCATTGAGCAACTTGATCCGCGCGTCGTCGTCGTAGATACCGCAGGGGATTTCGCAATGTGCGGAGACCCTCAATGACCACGCACCCACCAGCACCACCACGAATAACGGAACCGCCAACTTCCACCAGTTCTGTCTCGTCATCGGACTCTCCTCGGACATGAGTTTCTTCAATGGGTCGGCCGGCCGAGGCACGTTGACCAGGCCGGTGTACCGATCTTGGCATCGCTGGAATTCTAGGGGGTCGTTCCAGCGGGGAACCAACCGGTGCCAAGCCGGCCCACGCACACATCAGCCACGTGCGCGGACTCCTCGGCAGCGGTGGGACCATGCTGCTGATACGAATCGATAGGCCGCGGGGCCCGCAAAGTCAGTGCTTTCTGCCCCTTCCGTTGATAGAGGGATCGTCGTGTCGTCCCAGACTCTGCCGGGCGGGGAGCGATCAACAGGGGGTCGTCGACGAGCCGGGATTCGATGAAATCGCGGCTAGGACACTTCCGAGACGCTCTTCGCCGCTGGGTCAGACGCTTTCCAGTTGAAGCAACCGGCGTTTGAAATCCACCCCCCCCGGGGCCGAAAAACCGCCGAGACGACCGCCGGCGCCTACCACCCGGTGGCAGGGCACGATCAGCGGGACACGATTGGCGGCCATGCATTGTCCGACCGCCCGAGCCGCTTTGGGCGACCCCGCGGCCTGAGCCAATGCCGCATAGGAAGACGTACTGCCGTACGGGATTTTCCGGCAGGCCTCCATCACGCGCCGGCCAAACGGCGTCAGGTGGGATGCCTCCACCGGAACGTCAGAGAAATCCTGCGGACCACCGTCAGCATAGTCCTGCAAACGAGTCACCAGTTGTGGGTGCGGACAGTTTTCGGGGGCGACCGGCGACGGCATATCGCCCAAGGCGTCGATCGCGGCCTTGCGAGTCCGATGTCCAAACGTCAGTCGACTCACCGCTTGTCCCCGCCAGACCACACCGAACCAACCCAAGGAGGACCTGAACACGGTGGCACAGAAGTGATCGTCGTTCCGTTGCATTAGAAACCCCAAGCCTTGGACAACCAGACGAAGAAGTCCCCCTCGGAACAACCCGTTCTCAGCCAAATGTCCTTCCTCGGACGGATGCAGAAACCGGACCTTCCGAGGGGGGCCGCTTTGACATGACCGGCGCCCTGCTCCTATACTACAGGTTCGTCGGCGGCCGGAACACCTGCGGGGAAATCAAATCCCCCGACATGAGGGTCTACTTGGAATTGATCTGGATGACTCCCTACAGCTCACTCTGTGACGACTTCTACATCAACATGAACCTGAGCACGGAGATGGAGCTTCCGGCCAACCGGGAAACGATCCTCCATTTCTTCGAACGGGTCCAGAAACAGTATCCCACGATGCGGAATTTCTACAGCCGGGATCGTGGCGATTTCATCCTCGAGGAGGACAAGGACCAGGGCAACTACCGCTGGTGTACGATCGAGTCGCGGCGGCTCTGCTCGGGACAGGTCAATCCCGACACGATCGAGGGCGCCCTCCAGCAGCATCACCTGGTTCTCGATCTGGCTCCCTATGATCTCTCGGTCAGTCCCTTGGACTGCGAGGCCCTCGACCTCCTGTTCGGTTTCGACTACACCTACCGCGGAAATCATAACCAGTTGGTTGCCGAGGCCCTCGGCGTAAGTCCATCTCTCGATCGGCTGCTCGAGCTGCCGGGGGCCACCGTCATCAACCACGAACCGTCCCTCACCCTGGCCCTCGACGACGACTGCCGCCTCCAATGCCGGGTGAGCGTCGAGAACCGCACGAACGCCTACCAGATCCGCACCGGCGAGTATCCGGAAGAACAGCTCAGCGTCTACGTGACCGCTCGGCAATATGGAAGCCTCAAGGCTGCCACGACGTTCGGTGAGACACTCAAACAGCTCGAAGGAATCTGCCACGATATCCTCGAGAATTACGCGATCGAGCACGTTCTCCAGCCGCTGCAAAGAACGATCGCACTCAAGTAGACGTCCGCCTGCCTTATTGCGATGGGGGCCACCGTGCGACTTGCCACTGCCCTTGTTGGAACCACTTTGTTGGTCGGCGCCGCCGTCGTCCTGGTGGTGCAGACCCGTGCGGGCGAGGTCGTCTATCGCACCGAGTCCGACTTCAACACGATCATCGTGACGGAAGACCAGCAGGGAATTCGCACGCTTCGCTTCGAGGAATACGGCGCCCGGCAAAGCGTGGTGAAGCTTGGCGATCCGGATTATCTGGCCCTCCCCTACGCCAAGGCCGTGCACGTCGGGTTGGCTCTGCCGGAGAATCCCAAACGAGTCCTCGTCGTCGGCCTGGGGGGCGGAACGATCCCCCAGTTTCTGCGTCGCCATTTTCCGGATCTGATGATCGACGCCGTTGAGATCGACCCGGTCGTGGTCCAAGTCGCCAAGACCTACTTCGGCCTCGACCCGGACGACAAACTGCGAGTCTTCGTCGCCGACGGCCGGGAGTTCATTGAAAGAAGCGAACCGATCTACGACGCGATCTATCTCGACGCCTACAGTGCCGACAGCGTTCCCTACGCCCTGACCACCCGCGAGTTCCTCCAGGCAACCAGGAAGGCGCTCACGCCCGACGGAGTCGTGGTGGGCAACGTCTGGAGTTCTCGATCGAATAAACTCTATGATTCGATGATTCGCACCTACCAGGACGTGTTCGAGCAAGTCGCGGTCAACGACGTCCGGGGCGTCGGCAACAAGATCGTGATTGCGGCGGCGGGCGGCAAGCCGCTCACGAAGGATGAAGTGGCTGCACGCTCCGCTTCGCTGGCAAGCCGCGGCAAGTTCCCCTACGACCTCAGAGAGATCGTCGAAGAGGGCTACCACCTGTTGGACAAGCCTGACGAGAAAGGGGAAGTCCTCAGGGACCAACCGTCACCGTAACAAGCATGAGTGGCCGTGAGCGCTGCTGGCGGGATGGCGACACTCGCCCAAGCCGGAACGATTCGTCCGGGCACCTCACGGAGCTGGGGGAGATTCCTGGCTTCCATCGGGAACCGTGTCACCCAACCGGTCCAGCCTAGCCTGCATTTCTTCGGCCGTCTTCCTGTCGCCGGCGGCCGCGGCGAGAGATGCTGCACGGGCAGTCGTGTTCCTGGCATCTTCGATTCGCCCGGCCCCCGCATAGGCTTCTGCCAGGATCAGGAGCCGCTGGACGTTCGAGCGGTCGTTCGTCAATTCCCAGGCCCGTTCGGCCAGTTGCACCGCCTTCGCTGGATCGCGGAACCGGGCGTCAGGACAATTCGCGAGCAACGCGGCAAGGTTGAAAAGCGGCAGGTCATAGGCGGGATCGACCTCGATGGCCGTCTTGAAATGGTCGATGGCCTCCTGGAATTCCCCACGCTCGAGCAAATCTCGCGCCGCAGCACTGTGAACGATGGCGGCCTGTCGCAAGGCCTGGGAGTTCGTCCTCTTGCCAAACTGGCATGCCCGGTCGGCCAGTTGGATCGCCAGAGGGTAGTCCCGGAACTGCGGATTCTCGCAGGTGGCCAGCACCCATGCGAAGTTGGTCAAGGCGTCGACGTATTGGGGATCGATCTGCAGAGCAGCCCCATATTCGCGATAGGCTCGCTCGAACTGCCCGGCACGCACGAGATTGTCCGCGAGGCGGCAGTGCGCGTATTGATTCTCGGGCTCCACGCTGATCGCGTGTTCCCAAACTTGAATGGCGTCGCGCCATGTCTGGACCTGCCGGGCGCTGACTCCAACCAACACGTGCAGGCCTGCCATGCCGATCAGTGCTGCGGCAATCAGCGACGTTCGAGTGTTCATCCGCCCGGCCGACAACCTCAGTGCCATGCACGCTGCGAGTGCCAAACCCACGAGCGGGAGGTAGAGAAAGCGATCGGCACGGGAAACGTAATGGGGCAGGATCTGGCTGGTCGGCCCCAGCGCCAGGCCAAACCAGAGCAGGCCGAACAGGATCAACGTCTGTCGCCGGAGTTTCCAGAGAACGACACCCGTCAGGAGCAGAACCGCCACGGCCAGAATCACATCCTTCTCGGCGAAGCTCCGGGGAATCTGCCAGAGATAGGACTGCGACAAGTGCATCGGCCAGAGCAGCGTCAGCCAGTTGAGCCGATAGGTGTTCAGCACGAGCAAGAGCCGTTCGGTTGTGAGCAGACCCGGGGCCGTCGGATCCGGCGGCCCTGCTGGGCCGAGCACCCTTGCCGCGATCGCAATTGCCGCGATGATCCACAGTGCAAACGTTGCGAAGAATGTCTTCTTGAGTTTTGGCCGCCCCAGGGTAAGCAGATCCCAGGTCGTGATCAAAAACGGCGCGACGGCACCAATCACGCCGCTCAACGCTGCAAACACGCAGCAGACCGCGGCGGCCGCGTGCCATGCCACGACGACACGCTTGCCGGAGCGTACCTCGCTTGCGCGCCGGGCCGTCAGGTGGCAATGAAAACAGCCCAAGATTCCGAGGGTCAGCAGCAGTTCCTCCCGTCCCACGACCCAGACAACCGGTTGCACGACCACGGGATGAATCGCAAACACGCCGGCCGCGAGGGTCGCAACCAGCACGTTCCACAAGCCGCCGGTTGCCGATCGTTGAACCGGGGTACCGGCCAGACGCAGGCAGAGCCAGAACACCAAGAGGACGTTTGCCAGGTGGATGAGAACGTTCGTTAGTTTGAAGCCTGCAGGATTCAGCCCCCAGATCTGATAGTCGATTGCGTAGGTCAGCGTGCGGATCGGGTAGTAACTGGTGATGCATCTCGAGGTGAAGATGTGCTTGACGTTCTCGGCACTGAGGCCATGGACGTAGGAGTTGTCGATCACCTCCCGCCGCACGTCCATGTAGATGAAGTCGAACCCCACAACCGGGAAGAAGACCACGCCGACCAGGTAAACCAGCAAGAGGCCGCCCAAGAGCGGCGCACGACGATCGGCACTCTGTTCCCGTGATCGCAGTTGCTGCACGACGGATTCTCTCCCGGTCGTCTGCCCGTCTGACTGTCGTTCCATGTCCGTTCAGCTTCCAGCCTCGCACGGCCGGTAAGCGGCGTCAATGGTGACTTGATCATCGTTCCTCCCGGCGGAACCTGCGAAGCCGACTTTGACCTCACCAGCGACTGGGACTCCCGCTGCGGTACCCACAGGAAACCGCCTGTGCTTTCGTCACTTCCGGATTCCCGCCACCAGCCGCCCCAACGGACCCGAAAGCAGGGCCGGCAGGAACATGAGCACACCCATCAGGGCTGCGGCCAGCAACAGGGAAACGAGGATGCCGAACCGCGCTGCCGGTGCGAAAGAGCTGACCCCGTACACGGCCAGCCCGGCGCCACAAATGAGCGTGGTCCGTACCATCGCATTACCGCAGTGCTGGAAAGCATTGCGCACTGCGGTTCGCGGCAACAGCCCGTCGGCGAGGCCGCGGCGGAACCAGGTGAGGAAGTGGACTGTGTCGTCCACCGCGATGCCCAGACCGATGCTTGCCGTCATCATCGTGCCGGGATCCATGGCGGGATGAATCCAGCCCATGAGCCCGAAGACCGTCAAGATTGGAAAGAGGTTGGGAACCATCGCCAAGATTCCAAGCTGCCAACTCCGCAAACCTGCGGCCAGAGTGACCGCAATCATGAGGAACGAAGAGCCGAAGCTGACAATCAGATCGCGCATCAAGGCCGGGTGCGCGTCGGCCAGCAGCGGCAGCATGCCCGTGTAGACGACCGAGAACCGGAGCTGTTCTTCTTTCGGAAGTGCGGCAGTTGCCCGGCGGACCGTATTCTCGATTGCAGCAACGGCATCCTCATAGCGAGTACCGCTAAGGGATGGCAGACGCACGTGGATGCGCCAGAGTTCGCGTCCTCCTTCCGTGGCCAGGTACTGGCTGGCCGATATCAACTCGTTCCGGCGGCTCTCGATCTGCCGGTTGAACAAGGTCCTGCCGATGGTATCCCGTACCGTTGCGGAGTCACCGGGCTTGGGCAAGAACGCTGCCATCGAAACGGTCCCCACCTCCAGGGGCGTGGTGCGGATGGCATGTTCCAGTTGCGACACAACCTGCAGCCGATCGAGCATCGGCCACGATCCGGGATCGCTGAAGACGACGACGACCTCGACGGGCAACAGCGGGCCCACGTTCCTTTCGAGCCAAAGGTGGTCCCGGAAGATCCGCGTGTCGCGGGAGAAGAAATCCGACACATGCATCGACCCGTGCAACCGTGGCAGGCCGGCAGATGCCGCCAGCGTTACCGCAATCCAAGCGATGACGAAGGCCCCGTGATAGCGTGAAATGGGAATCGCCACGGCTTCCCAGAATCGCGACGGGAACTTGCCGTGCCCGGGCTTGGAGGGGATCCGCCCGCGAGCCGCCTCATAGCGAGTCGTAAGGACCAACGAGCCGGGCAGAACGATCAGCAACGACGCCAGCACGAGAAGCATGCTGAGCGATGCATAGATCCCGAAGAGTCGAACCGGGTGGACGTGGCTCAGTGCCAGCGAGCCGATCCCCAACGCTGTCGTGCCGATCGACAGCGTGCAGGGGAGCCAGCCCACGCGAACCGCATGTAGCGGCGCCTCGGCGGCGCCCAGATGGGGCAACGCGTCGCGATAGTAGTTGATCAAATGGACCGCTCCAGACACGAAAACCACCATGACCAGGATCGGCATGACGGCCAACATGCCGTTCATCTGGCTACCGCCGAAATGCACGAGTGCCAAGGCCGCGCACTCGCAGAACGAAGCCGTCGCCAGGACCAGAATCGCCAGTCGCAGACTTCGCAGGAAAGGCCAGGCCACGATGAGCACAAGCAGGGTGGAAGGCAATGATAGCCGCTTGAGGGTAGCCAGACTTGCTGAATTGATCGTCGCCGTTTCGACCAGATGCCCCGCCAGGTGAAGCGACTCGGCGTCGATTCCGCCATCGTCCTGGGCGACCGCGCGAAGCTCCCGGAGAACCTCGCGGCCGTTCTCCTTGGCCGCGTCGGTGAGAATGACAACTGCGCATGTTGTCTCGCCATCGGGGCCGATCATCACGTTGCGCAGTTGGGCGATGGCCTCGGCACGATGACGTCCGTACGGCGGGGCGGTCAACTCTTCCAGTATCTGGCGGCCGGTGACTACCCGGTCGAGCCACGCGTACCGCCCACTTTCCAGCGACTCGGCGAATCGATCCAGCCGCGCGTCGTCGAGCGTGCAGCCGTTCCACGAGACGAGGATGGAGTCGGAGGCGGCGAAATGCGCGTCGAACCACTCAAGGCGTCGCCGCGAGTCGAGGTTGGAACCGGTCCAACTGACGGCGTCGTCGTTCATGCTCCACAGCGCTCGGTACGCTCCATAGAGCACGACCGGAAACAACGCCGCCATCACGACCAGGCAGAGAATCGCCCGGCGCGACATTCCTCGAGACCGAGAACCGGACCAGGAATCGGAGGTTTCAGGAGAGGTGGTCATAAGGTTGAAGCAGAGCCGCTCTGACTGGACCCGCCCCCATTCGGCTCGCCAGATGGTAAGAACGCCCTTGTGTGCATTTCCCGAAAGTCCGGAACCATTTCAGTTTACCTCGTCAGCCGAACAGCGGCAAGGCTCGCGACGGCTTCCGTCCGGCCCGAGATGTCTGGGTGGCGATGGGATTTGTCAGACGACCTCCGCCGCGAAACTTGACAACCGACCGGCCAGCACCGATGCTGGTCCCATGGCTTTAACAACGCTCCCAATCACTCCTGCCGGGAGACCGAACATGCCCCGCAAGACCAACCGTCGCCGGTTTCTGTCAGCAGCCGCTGCGTCCACTGCGGCATGGACCATCCTCGCCGACAGCCGTTCGGCCTTCGGCTACCAGGCCAACGAGAAGCTCAGCTTGGCGATCATCGGCGCCGGTGGCCGCGGCGCCGCCAACCTGCAAGGAGTCCAAAGCGAAAACATCGTGGCCTTCTGCGACGTCGACCAGCGCCGGGCCGCAGAAACCTATGCCAGGTATCCCGACGTCAAGAAGTATGCCGACTACCGCAAGCTGCTCGACGAAATGGACAAACAGCTCGATGCCGTCGTGGTCAGTGCGCCCAACCACATCCACGTGCCGGCAACCGTGACCGCCATGCGGATGGGCAAGCATGCCTATTGCGAGAAGCCGCTTGCCCACTCGATCGCGGAGGTGAGGCTGGCGGCGAAGGTCGCGGCCGAGAAAGGCGTGGCCACGCAGATGGGCACCCAGATCCATGCCTCGGAAAACTACCGCCGTATCGTCGAACTGATACGTGCCGGCGCGATCGGCGAGGTCCGCGAGTGCCATTGCTACCTGCGAAGCAGTCGCAGTGCGGGCGATCGGCCGACCGATACGCCGCCGATCCCCGACGGCCTGAACTGGGACCTGTGGCTGGGGCCGGCTCCCGAGCGGCCCTACCATCCCTGCTACGTCCCCCACGACTGGCACTACTGGTGGGATTTTGGCGGGGGCGAGTTCGGCAACATGGGATGCCACTACTTCGATCTGGCCTTCTGGGCCCTCGATCTCCGCGCCCCCAAAACGATCGAAGCGAACGGATCGCCCCCCCATGCCGAGAGTACGCCGGCCTTCCAGCACGTCTGCTGCCACTTCGACGCCCGCGGCCAGCTTCCGCCGGTGGTTCTCACCTGGACGCACGGTCCGAAAGAGACGGTTGATGAGAAGAGCGAGTTGCCCAATTGGGCCTGGGGCGTCTTCGTAGGCTCCGAGGGCAAGCTGCTCGTCAGCTACGACAAGCACATGCTATTGCCCGCCGAGAAGTTCGAGGGCTTCCAGCCGCCCCAGCCGAGCATCCCGCCGTCGGTCGGGCATCATCGCGAATGGATCGACGCCTGCAAGACCGGCAGCCCCACCACCTGCAACTTCGACTACTCCGGCGCCGTCACCGAGGCCATGCTTCTGGGCAACATCGCCTACCGTACCGGCCAGACGCTCGAATGGAACGCACAAGAAGCGCGTTTCCCCAACTGCCCGAAAGCCGACGATCTTTTACGCCGAGAGTATCGAAGGGGCTGGGAACTGTGAGTCGCCCGGCCCAATCCGAAAGAGACGCGTCCGAAACATGAAACCGAAAGCATACGCTCTGATTCTCGTGGTCGTGTCACTCGGCATCGGCCCCGGATTCGCCGACGAGTTGTCCGCAGTGCCGGGCGTGCCCTGGCCGGCGACGGACGGGTTGGGACGCTCGCTGCCCTTGGCCGACGAGGTTGGCCCGCCGCGGCCCGATCGCTTCGTGGGCATCTTCTACTTCCTCTGGCACAACGCCCCAGCCGGCAAGAGTCCCCATTGGGACGGCCCCTACGATATCTCCAGGATTCTCCGCCGGGAGCCCGACGCTCTGAGCAACCCCGATTCACCGCTCTGGGGACGAGTCGGACAGTATCACTACTGGGGAGAACCGCTCTACGGCTACTACCGAAGCGACGACCCCTGGGTGCTCCGCCGCCATGCTCAGATGCTCGCCGATGCGGGCGTCGACACCCTGATCTTCGACACGACCAACGCGCAGACCTATCCCGATATGTACCTGGCCCTCTGCCGCGTCTTTCAGCAGATCCGCGACGAAGGCGGCCGGACGCCGCAGATCTCGTTCATGGTCAACACCAAAGCCGGCGAAACCGCCGACCGCGTCTATCGGGATCTTTATCAGAAGGGCCTGTACCGGGATCTCTGGTTCCACTGGCTGGGCAAGCCGCTGATGATCTGCGATCCGGCCCAGGCCGGCCCCGAGTTGCAGAAGTTCTTCACCCTGCGGCGGGCCCACTGGCCGTTCACCATGGTGAATACCGAAAAGGCCTGGCACTGGGAGGCGGCCTATCCCCAGCCCTACGGCTATGCCGACGATCCCGCCAAGCCGGAACAGGTCAACGTCTCCGTGGCCCAGAACCTCCGTGCGAGCGACGGCAAGGTCACCAATATGAGCGAGGGCGACGCCCGCGGCCGAAGCTTTCACAACGGGGCGGTCGACGAATCCCCCGCTGCCGTGAACTTCGGACACAACTTCCAGGAGCAGTGGCACCGCGTGTTTGAGCTGAATCCTCCCTTCGCAATGATCACCGGCTGGAACGAGTGGATCGCAGGGCGCTGGGAGAGGCCGGGCCACCCGATTGTCTTCGTCGATCAGTACGACCAGGAACACAGCCGCGACATCGAGTTTGCGAAAGTAGGCCATCACGACAACTACTATTGGCAGATGGTCGCCAACATCCGACGCTACAAGGGAGTCCCTTCGGTCCCTGTCTCGAGCACGTCGAAGACGATTGACATCCAATCCAGCTTTGACCAATGGGAGCAGGTCGCGCCCGAGTTCCGCGATCACGTGAGTGAAACGATCCCGCGGGACCACGCCGGCGTTGCCGGGCTGCACTACTCGAATCGAAGCGGGCGGAACGACCTGATCGCCTGCAAAGCGACCCACGACACGGCGAACGTCTACTTCTACCTTCGTACGGCCGCCCCGATCCGGCCCAGCCCGACCCCCGATGGGCTCTGGTTGCTGATCGATTCCGACCGGAACCATGCAACCGGTTGGGAGGGGTACGATCTGCTCGTGGGGCGTCAGGCCGAGACCGATGGCCGGCTCTCCATCGAGAAACACGTGGAAGGTTGGGGGTGGGAGAAGCTGGCATCGGCTGAGTTCCGCCTTGCCGGCAACCAGATGCACGTTGCGATTCCGTGGTCGGCCGTCGGGCAAAGCTCCGTCGCAAACTTCGACTTCAAATGGGTCGACAACTGTCAGGATCCCGGCAACATTCTCGACTTCTACCTGAGCGGGGATGTAGCTCCGGAGGGGCGGTTCGACTATCGATATGCGCCCGGTCCGGGGAACGAATAGCGCGACTTGGCAGACCGCGTTCTCCCTCGCCTCAATCACTCCCCAGCACCGTGAGATTCGCAGTCGCCCCGGCAACCCGGTTATCGGGATCGTAGTACTCGTAGGCCTCCGCCGCGGCCGCCGTGACTTTGACGGGCATCGTTGCTCGCAAGTGATACTCAATTACGACCGGCCGTTCCGGTTCGAGTTGCCGCACGTAGACGACGACACGGCGGGGAGTGACGTCGTACTTGGCAATCCGCCCCTTGGCAACGAGTGCCGCGAAGTCGTCTGTCTGAACGGCAAAGCCGGGCGGAATTGGCAAATCGACGATGACCATCGGTGCGGGCGAGGCGAGGTGGCTCACAACGGTCGCCTTCGCCGTCACCGAGTCGTTTACCGCCAACTCGGTTCGGTCATAACCCAAATCGATCGAAAGGGAAGATTTGGCGGCAGCCGGCTCGCTTCCCGGCACGTGGTACGCCAGGGCGACTTGATAGCCGGCGCCCGTCTCGCTTCGTTCGCGGAGGACCAGTCGAGACTGCCCGGCGGGGATCTGGTCGGAGAGGTCGATCTGCCGCATCACGTCGTCCTGGTCGGCAGGGATGGTGATGCTGCGGGCGGGCTGGTCGCCCACGACGATCTCGATCCGGCGTTCCTCTCCATCACCCAGAGGTTGGCCGGTACCCGCCAGCAGCGCTTTGAGCCCGAGCACGGTCGCCTGGGTCGAGTACCATGTGCCGAAGGAGTCTTTCTGTGTCACCAACCAAGTGAGAGCCGCCCGAACGGTTCCGGGGTGGGACCCCGATTCGACCATCGCCATGGTCGCCAGGGCCGTGGCCTCGATTCGCTTACAGCGTCCGGCCCCGTAGAATGCCGTGCGTCCGCCTTCGGATTGCCACCAGGCCTGTTTGCCGTCGGCTGATCGCTGAGCCCGGCTCTCCAACTCCTCCAGGTAGGGGCGAGCTCGGGCGGCACTCGGATCGATGGCCAGCAGGGCGTTGGTCACCAAGGCGAGAACGTAGGCATCGCCGATCGAACGGGGAGATTGAGCCGTCAGATAGTCCATCGCCTTGGCCGCCGCGGCCCCTCCTTGACCGTCCTGAAACACGGACCAGGCGATGTACGCCGACGTGCTCAACCGGGCCGCCGTTTCACGCTGCGTGGGATCGTCGTGGAGCTTGTGGCTGGGTGGGAACCATGAACCGTCGGCTTGTTGTTGATTGAGCAGCCATTGTCGCGTCCGCCGGAGGATGTCGGGATCGACGTCGTGCACGCGGGCCATGTCTCTGAATTCCATCAGCCCGTAGGCCGTGAGCACGGAGTTGGCCGGCGGGCTGCCGAACCATTCGAAGCCGCCGCCTTCCACTTCAAACGTCAACAAACGCTGGTACCCGAGGTGAATGTACTGCCGGGCCTTGGCTTCGACCTCCGGCGACGTCGTGTTGGTGCGGCGCAAGTAATCCAAGGCGAGCAGATTCGGGTAGGTGGAGGAGGAAGTCTGTTCAAAGCATCCGCTGGGCATTCGAAAGATGCCGTCCAGCCCGTCGACCAGTTGACTGAAGCTTGAAGGATAGAGCTTGACGACCGCCTCAACACTACCTTCAATCGCATCGGTCGGCAGATCGAACTCGATCGTAGCCGGCTGTTCGAGGGTCCCGTTGAAGACCTGCTCCACCCGACGGCCGTCGGCCTCCACTTCGACCGAGCGGCGAACGGCATCGGATACGCCTTCGCCCCGGGCCGTGATCTCAAAGTCGAACTTGCCGACTTTCTTCGCGGCGATCCGGAACCCCGCCGACGCCACCTCGCCGGGCGCGAGATCGACCGTCTTCTTCGCGTCATCGAGCAGTTCGAACCAGTCGGCGCCCGCCAGTTCGAGTGTGAGCTTCTGCGGACGATCCAGATAGTTGTAGACGGCCACCGGCACGGTCACTTCGTCGCCGCGCCGCAGCGCGACCGGCAGGTCGAGATCGACAAAGAAGGGCTGGAACACGCGGATTGCCGACTCCTGGCCGCCCAGTTGGCCCTTGGCCGAGACGGCACTGGCCGAGACTCGCCAGGTGGTAATCGAATCGGCCAGATCGATTTCGAGGCTGGCACGGCCTTGGTCGTCGGTGATCAGTTCGGGCCGCCAGAGGAGTGTTTCGGGGAACCACTGGCGAACTCGGGGCCTGGCCGTACCGTCGGCGCCCTGCGTCGGCAGTTCGTCGGCATCATGTACGTTTGAGATGGCGAGTCCCAGTTGTATGAGATTGTTAAGGGATTGTGCCGCTCGCGATGCTTCTCGCGCGGATTGCACCGCCGGAAGCAGCAACGCATAGAGGATTGCGACGATGACGATCACGCTGAGCACCTTGCCCAGACCGATATCCCATCCCATCGATGACTTGCTCAGACCGATGAGCGTTACCAGCACAACCACTGCGTAGGCAAGCCAGGCCAGCGTCACCCACTCTCCTGCCGTTCGCTTCAACTGGGCGATCCGTTCCTCTTTCTCCGGGTAGGACCGGACCGACAGGCTGTGGGTTGACGTGTCGTCGCGCAGCAGCGTCTTGAGTTCTTCCGGCACCCGTACGTTCTCCAGGAGTTGGTCGAGGTCGCCCCGCTCCAATACCTCCAGCACCTCGTCGCGTCCCTCGGCGTATTTGTCGACGAGCATCTTCAAGACGGCGGCTCGGTCGGTCCGGTCCGCGACCGTTCGGCTGAAGAGCGCCTGTTGATATCGGCCGGCATCGGCGGACGTCCGATCCGAATACATGTCCGGCGACCAGTGGCGGCAGATCTCGTAAACCGGCTGCAGCAACTCCTGCTCCAGGATGAAGAACGTTTCTTCCATACCCGGGCGTGTGGAGAGAACCGAGTAGACCGCCTCGTCGACCACCGACAGGCCGATCGCTCCGGGCACGGGCTTGCCCTGCCTGTCGGTCAGTGCCAATTGGAGGGTGGCCTTGTCGCCGGGGCGATATTCGTCGCGGTCCAGCCGCGGCTCGATCTTCAAGCCGTCGGCCTGGCGGACCTGAATCACCTGTCTCTTTCTGAGAGGCAGGCCCTGCTTTCCGTAGCGGTAGAAGCAGAACTGAAGCGTGCCCGACAGTTCGGCGGGCAGGTCCAGCGAGTGGACGGCCTCGCCATTCTCGACCGGAATCACATCAGTCAGCATGGTCTGGCCGTCCTTGATCAGGTCGACGAACACCGGCTCATTGCCGTGCCCAAGAACCCGCAACGTCGCCGTGTCGCCCGCCGTGTAGACCACCTCATTCATGCGCACCAGAAAGTCGTCAACCGCGGTGCCACACTCCAGCACGACTTCCCGGCGACCCACGCGGCCGTCCTTGTCGGTCGCCCGCAGGACCATGCGGAGTGAGTCGTCGGCCGGAGTCACCTCGACCACGCAGACGCCCAGGTCATCCGTCTCCAGTTCCGAGTCCTGGCCGGTCACCGCAATCCGCGTCGGGGCCGGTCGGCCGTCCGGATAGCTGGTGAGCAGGTAGACCTTGTTGGTTACCTCTTTCACCAGCGTGCCCGACTCGGGAATCACTTCCACGCGGATCGCCTGATCGGCCACGGGGACGGAAACGGTCCGCACCTGCTCCTGGCCCGCCGTATCCCGAACGCGGACATGAACGGCCAGGGAGGCCGCGTCGCCCTGCTCCTCGCGCCCGACCAGGGCGTCAGGCACGGTGAACTCAAACGGTGCCGTGCCGTCGGGGCCCGTCTCCAGTTGGATCCGCCGAACCGCTTCGGACTTCACGTCGAACGTCTCCACCTCCAGTTCGACGGCAGCACCTTCGACCGGTTTGCCGAAGAAGTATTCGGATCGCACCGTTCCCTTGGCCTGCTGGCCCGGCCGGTAATAGGGTTCGTCCAGTTCGACGTCGATGCGGAACTTGGGCAGCACATACTTCTTCACCTCGACCGACACCGCACTCGTTGTATCGCCCACCCGGCACTCGATTTGATACGTCCCTTCGTTGATCAAGTCGGCCAGGGGACACTCCGTCGAGGCGATCCCGAACTTGCTGGTCACGTCCCGGGCGCGAAAGATACAGTTGCCCTTTGGGTCCGCAATCGAGTACTCAACCTCGCGGCCGGCGACCGGTTTCAGATCGGGGCGGGCCAGGGCGAGGCTGCGGATACGAATCACCTGCCCCGGTTGATAGACCGGCTTGTCGGTGGTGAGCATCAGCTTCCAGGACCGCCGGAGTTTGACGGACCGGGTGGCTGATTCGTCCCAGACGCCCGTTTCCGCCCGAACGGTCAGTTCGTAGTCGCCGTCCTCCCAGTCAGGCAGTCGAAATCGCGGGCTGGCGCTCCCCGTACCGTCGGTGGCGAAGCTGGCAAGACGAATCCTGTGGTCTCGCTTCTTGCCCTTGAGCTGCACTTCCACCGGTATGCCTTCGACCGGCCTGCCCGTGTTGTGGTTGAGCATCAGAACCCGAATCGAGGCATCGCTGCCGGGAATGAGCGTCGTCTGGCCCAGGACTCGCAACTCGTAAGGTGAAGGGGTCAAGGCAGCCAGATAGCCGATATGGACACAAACCAGAACGACGGCCGCCGCCGCGGCGGTGATCCAGAAAACGGACAGGCGTTTTCGGGCTCGATCGGCCGACGCGTGGATCCTGCCCTGGGTGGCGGCGATGAGATCCTCGCCGGCTTCGAGGGCGGGGAGGGTCTGCATCGCCGCAAACCGTTCCTGGGCCTCTTCGAGGGCCAGTTTGCAGATCGGGCACTGCTCGCAATGGGTCTCGACGAACCGGGTCTCCTCCTGAGACAGGAGACGGTGAAGGTAAGCGTCAACATAGTCGACGACGTGGTCTTTCGGTCCAATCATGAAGGCCATCTCTCAGCCCTCCCGCATCCGCGGCTCGAGGTATCGGCGCATGGAGGCCAGCGCGTGAAACATGTGCGACCGGACCGTTCCCTGTGTCTTCTTCATCGCCTCGGCAATCTCTCCGTAAGAGAGCCCGTTCCATATCCGTAGCACAACGACCATTCTCTGCTGGTCGGGCAAGGCGGCCACGGCCCGGGCCACGTGCACGGCCCGCTCCGAGGCCAGCGCCGTCTCAGCCGGCGTCGGATCGCCCGCCAGCAGCGGCAGGGGCGGATCGGCCTGGAAATCGATGGCCACCGGATGGGGCTTGCGAAACTCGGCACGGCACTTGTTCATGGCGATCCCATACAGCCAGGAGCGGAACGAATGCTCAAGCCAATACGAGCGCCGCTGCAGCCAGACAGCGAGGAACACTTCCTGAAACAGCTCTTCGGCCCGATGCCGGTCCCCGATCATGCGGTGAATGAACGTGAGCAGCCCGTTGGCGTGGCGGCGGATCAGCAAGTCGAACGCCCGCCGGTCGCCACCGGCGACACGGTCCATCAACGTCTGGTCAGTTTCCGTCGGATGCTCCATGTTGTCCCTCCCGCGGCCTCTACCCTTCTATTTGCGCCGCGGCAGCCGTTCGTTGAACCGATTCTGGGCTCTTTCGAAGATTTGATAGGCAAGATTGGGCAGTTCCCGGCCGGTGGGAAAGGCCGCCGAAGAGATGCCCACGTCCATTTCTTGCGGAAACAACGGTGTCACAGGAGAGGCATTATACTCCTGCGGTGAGGCCTAATGCCTCTCCTCGATGACGCCGCTTGGGACCCGAGAGAGCAATACCGCATTCTCGCCTGACTCCGCCATTCCGCCCGAGCGCTCCACGGCGAGGCTCTCCTTGGTAAACTGCGTCGAGAATGCTGGCTGCGTCCGTTGACAAGCCGCGTTTCAGCGGGCATATTGGCCGTTTGCCTGTCAAATTCCGTCCGAATTGGTTACTGTTTGCCACCTTAAGGAGATCGCCATGGCCGCCGAATATCGCTTCTCGTTTGGACCCTGGAATATTCATGAGGGCGCCGATCCGTTCGGTCCGACCGTCCGGCCGTCGATCGAATTCGGCAAGAAGCTGAAGCGATACAAGGAACTCGGGTTCGACGGCGTTCAGTTCCACGACGACGACGCGGTGCCCGACATGGAGAATCTGTCGCCCGAACAGATCGTGAAGCAGGCCGCCGAGGTCAAGTCGATGCTCGACGGGGAGGGCCTGGTGGCCGAGTTCGTCGCCCCGCGGCTCTGGGAGGACCCCCGCGGAATCGACGGCGGGTTCACGGCCAACGATTCCGCCTGCCGTGCCTGGGCGGTCGAGCGCTTCAAGCGATGCTGCGACATCGGCAACGCCCTGGGAACGCCGCTCCGCGTGCTCTGGCTGGCCCGCGAAGGCACCTACATCCGCGAATCGAAGAACGCGATCACCGCGTACCAGTACCTGTTCGACGCGATCAACGACGCCCTGGAGTACGACCCCAAAGCTGAGATCGCCATCGAACCGAAGCCCAACGAGCCGATGGATCACGCCTACGTGCCGACAATCGGCCACGCCCTCGCCTTGGCCCAGAAGGCGGTCGACCCGGCCCGCGTCGGCGGGCTGATCGAAACGGCCCACGCCCTGCTCGCCGGCCTGGACCCCTCCGACGAAATGGCCTTCGCCCTTTCGATGGGCAAGCTGTGGAGCGTCCATCTCAACGATCAGAACGGCCTGAAGTTCGACCAGGACAAGACCTTCGGGGCCGCTAACCTTCGCGGCGCCTACAACCAGGTCCGCGTCCTCGAATTGGGCGGTTACCCCGAATCAGGTCGATTCGTCGGCCTCGACGTGAAGGCCATGCGCTCCCAGAAAGCCGACGTCGCCCACAAGCATCTCTCCAACAGCCGCACCGTGTTCCTCAGACTGGTCGAGAAGGTCCGGACCTTTCCCAAGGACGTCGAGCAACAGTGCATTGCCGACCGGGACTACGAGGCCCTGGAAATGGCCGTGCTGGAGCATCTGATGGGCGGGTAGAGTTATTGTTCGCTCCGCGAACACGCACCTGTTCGCGGAGCGAAAAGCGACGATGTTCAGTGTCCCGCGTTCTTCATCTCCATGCGCAAATCACCCGTCGTAGCGAAGGTGATCGTGACCGGCTGGCCGGCGCAAGTGATGCGGACGCCAAGCGAAGTGCCGTCTTCGATCGGCTGCACCTGGTCCATTTGCGCCAGTTGGCGGTCGCCGACCTGGATCACGTGGAGGAAGCAGTCGTCCTTGCGGGCGGCTCCCGGCGCAACCTCGACGCGCCACTGGCCCATCATGGCCTTGTTCTCGGGCTTCAGCCCGCGATCGAGAATGTCCCAGTTCTTGCCGGCTGCCCAGAACTCCTTGCCCGGGCCACCCACTTTCTGGAGCACAGCATCTGTGGGAAACACGGTGCGGCAGAACAGCCGGCCGTCACGATGATCTGCCCGGAATGTCTTGCCTTCGATAGCCGGTTCATGAGCCGTGTGGAGCAGCCACTCCTTGCGATAGGAGGGATCGGTTGCCGCCACGCGATCGAAGATCACGAAACAACTCGGCTTGACGAACACGAGTTGCCGCGTCGCCAGGTTGCACTTCTCGGCCAGATCGGGCCGGCCCTCCCGTTTTACTGGGCCGTGCTGATAACAGGCCGTCGCATCGCCGGCAACGTAGACGTAGTCGTCGTGCACTTCCATCGCCTTGAGCACCGAGCCAAGCTGCCGGTGCTGGCCGCCGTGGTTCCCCTCGACGGTGCCGCCCCAGTATCGCGCCGGCGGCTCGCCGGGCTGGTGGATCACGATGCAATTATGGGCGACCGTCTGGGCGAAGTAGTTGGCCAGATGCTGGCCGTTGTCGAATTCCAGGTACCGCGTTCCCGAATCGAGGGCCAGGTGCCCGCCATGGTAAATGACGAAATTGAGGGCGTCGTAGTGGCGGTGCTGACTGAGGATTCCCCCGCAGGTGAACAGGCAGTAGGTGTCGTCGAGGCCGGACCCCGATCGCATGAAGACCTGCCCCATCGGCTCGAAGTAGAAGGCACTCGGCATGTCGTCAGGGCTGGCGGCCGGCGGCGACTTCTCCAGGTTCGTGAGCAGGAACGGATAGATGAACCACGATCGCGAATAACCCTGGCCGGGCAGTCGGTCTTGGACGTATCGGGCCAAAGATGCTGCTTCCGGCAGCGTCTGGCCGTAGAGATGGCGAATGTTGGCCATGTGCGTGTAGAGTTGTCCGATCGGCAGCAGGTTCGACGTGTGCGGCGTGTCGCCATAGCCGAATTCCATGGGCGCCGGCTTCGCGTCGATCCAGTTCCAGATCACGTAGCGCGACAGCCAGGCACTGTGGGGCCAGTCGGGGGCGATGTTCTCGCCCGTGCTCGAAAGCCAGGTGTAGAAGTAGTTCTGTTCGGCCCACGGATAGGCCCCGAATATATAGCCGAGGGTTGGCGACGCACCTCCGCCGGCTTCGCCGCAGGCGATCTTGCGATGTTCGAGCATCTTCAGGTTCTCGTCGTGCCCCCAAACGAGCCACTGGTTGACCCGTTCCGTCTCGATCCCCGTGCCGAAGGCCGTGCAGCCGATGAACCACTGGCTGTTGCGCACGCCGTAGAAACCCGTGCTGTAGCCCGACATGTTCTCGCGGTAGATCGACGGCCGGGCCTTGAGGACCCGATCGACGGCCTTCACCAGTCGCGACATCGTGTCTCGCCGCTCCTCCTCGCTCAGATGGTTGTACATCCAGTCCCAGGCCATGGTCGCATGGACGCGGCTCGTCGAGTACCAGTTGACCGTTTTCTTCTGCTCGAAGCACTCGTCGTAGAACCGCAGGCTCGTATCGAGGCATTTCTTCGCCAGGTCCAGGTAACGCGTGTCGTCCGTCATGAGGAACACGAAGGCCGACCATGCCGCTTCCGGCCCCAACTCGCGCGGCTCGGGGCGATCGACCTTCTCGAGTTCCTTCGCCAGTCGATCCACTCGGCTCTTCGTCGAGTCGTACCATTCTCGTTCCTCGCCCAGTGCTCGCTCGCGAACAGCCGGCCAGGTATCCGTATTGAAGAACAACCTGGGATGATCCGTGCGGATCTTGGCCGTCCACTCGGGGAGCGGTTCGGCGCGAAGGGATGCCACGACGGAAAACACAAACAGCCCTGCAACCACTGTTCTCAGCCCCGGCAGGAATCCACGGTGAATATGGGTCATCGGCTTGTCCTCCTAATGATGCTCATGGTGATTTACGGCACGAGTGTATTGCGCAAGAAGACATGCAGGTTTCCCCGCCACGGCTTCGTGCAGATGTCGATATCGCCGTCCCCGTCGACGTCCGCGGCCTTTGCCTCGTGGCAACGCCGGCCGGTGAGGATCAGGTGCTCCTTCCACCGGCCCCCCTTCCCGTCGAGGTTCTCCCAGATGAAACACTTGTGCGGCTCGGTGGAGAGCGGTCCGCCGCCCGAAAAGACGTCGAGGTCGCCGTCGTTGTCGAAATCGGCCAGCGCCAGGGAGTGGAAATCCTGCTGGGTGTGCTCGGGCGAAATCGGTCGGAATCGCCATTCTCGGCCCTGTTCGACGTTCTCAAACCAGAAAACCCGTCCGTCGGTGCAATCGGCCTCGGCCTGGATGACGTCGTTGTCGCCGTCGCGATCCAGATCGTAGACCCAACTCTTGAGCGCCAGGCCGAACCGATCCGGCCGGCTTCCGCCCAAGGGGACGAGCGAGGAGTGCATCTTCCACGCGAGGCCTTTGCCGTCGGCGTTCTCGAACCAGGCGTCGCCGCGAACGATGTCGTTGTCTCCGTCGCCGTCGAGATCGCCCACGCCTTTCGGATCGACACCGCCATGGATGCCTTCACCCACCTTGTGCTCGATCCATTTCTGCGTGGGCGGATCGGGAATCGAGTACCAGGCCAGCAAGACGTGCGTCTTATGGTTGCTGCAGGCGACCACATCGAGCCGGCCGTCGCCGTCGATGTCGGCGGCCACGTCGTCGTGGCAGGAGATGGCGCCGTTGTCGAGGCGTTCGAACCGCTCGGTTCGCGGCTTGCCCGTGTTTCGATACCAGGCGGTGCCCGAAACCTGATCGATCCACCCGTCGCCGTCGATATCGAAGGCGCAGCCGCCCACGTCGGTCCGCGCTCCCTCTCCCAGGTCGTGCTGGATCCAGCGATCGGGGCTCTCATATTCGAACCACCACATCTTGCCCGACTGCCCGACCACCCAGTCCAGATCGCCGTCCTTATCGATATCGACCAGCGAGGTCTGGCCCATGGACTGGCCGACCTGGGCAATTTCGTGGCACTGGAATGCCGGGAAGGCGTCGGCGGCGACCGTGACCGCGGGCAAGCACAACGCAACAACGAGACACGGCAGACAGGGAATGGGTTTGGGGATCATGGCTTGGGCTCCAGGGGTCGATTCACAGATCTTCATTCGAGCACGCCAGGCGACGCCGGGCACGCGAGAGCCAGTATACTCGATGTCGCGTCGGAAAGGGATTCAGCGAGTCGCGCCCGGCAGGCACCCCGGCCCGATCGGTTCGAACGTCTTGTAGGTGAGAATGAACTCCTGATGCCCCAGGGCCTCGGAACAGGTCGGCCGGCCGGCCGCGGTTTGGACGATCTTGTCGACGATCTCCCGGCCCACGTCGTCGAGGGTGGCATTCTCCTCCAAAATGCGGCCGGCGTTGACGTCCATATCCTCGCCCATGCGGCGGAAGGTGTCGGGATTGGCGCAGACCTTGATGACCGGCGAAATCGCCGACCCGACGACCGACCCGCGGCCGGTGGTGAACAGGGTGAGGTGGGCGCCGGAGGCGATCATTTCGACGATTTCGGCGTTGTCGGAGATGTTGGGAAAGCCGAAGCGGGGTTCACCGTCCGGAACGACGTCCATCAGGTACAGGCCGCCGCGGGGCGGGATGTCGCCCGGCTTGATCAGTCCGGAGATGGTCGACTTGCCGCTCTTGCTGTAGGCGCCGAGGGACTTCTCTTCGATCGTGGTCAGTCCGCCGTCGGCGTTTCCCGGGGCAAAACTGCTGTGGCCGAAGACGGTATAGTACCGGGCGGCTTTCTCAACGCAGGCGATGATTTCGCGCCCGAGTTCTTCGCTGGCCGCCCGGTCGGCCATGAACTGCTCGCAGCCGATCAACTCGCCCGTCTCTTCGAAGATGACCGTGGCCCCCTGCTCGATGAGCAGATCGCTGGCCCGGCCGACCGCCGGATTGGCCGTCAGTCCGCTGGTGGCATCGGAACCGCCGCAGATGACGCCGACGACCAGATCGCTGACGTTCGTCTCCGCGGTCGGCATACTGTCGAGTGACGAGAGGGTCTGCTCAATCCACTCACGGCCTTCCCGGATGGAGGGAGCCGTGCCGCCCGATTCCTGGATCACGACGGTATGGACGGGCCGGCCGGTCGCCTCAATCGTCTCGGCCAGACCCGCATGATCGAAGCTCTCACAGCCGAGAGAAACGAGTAGGGCGGCGCCCACGTTCGGATGGGTCGTCAGCCCACGCATGATGCGGTCGGCGTAGGCGTTGGGGAAACAGCCGGGGAAGCCAATCAGGTGGACCTCCCGGTCGCGGAAGCCGTAGGCGATTTCCCGTGCCGCGTGGTGGGCACACTCAACGAGATAGGCAACGACCACCACGTTGCGAATCCCCTTGCGCCCGTCCGATCTCAGGTAGCCTTTCATGGGTATTCTCTATTTGGAGTAGTCCTATCACGTGCGCCACTGCTTGCTCGCAAGCAGTGCCTACGGCAACTGTCTTCTCAAGCACTGCTTGCAAGCAAGCAGTGGTATTCGAGGAAGAATGCGTGTCAAGCTTCGTAGTTCGCCCCTCGGGCAAAGGTCGGCAGGTAGTCGCTCTTCAGGTTGTGCGTGTGCACGTAGTCGCCGGGAGCGATCGGCTGGGTTGCCGATCCGATCGGCGCGCCGTACTTGAACACCTTCTCGCCGGCCGCGATCGCCCGCACCGCAATCTTGTGACCGGTAGGGATCGGTACGGGGACCGTCACGTCACGACCGCCGATCCAGATCGTTTCACCGGCTGCAATGGTCGTTCGGGCAACACAGATATTGTCGTCCGGGGCAAGCCGGAGAAGACGAGGATCGTTCATTGGCGTTTCGCGATTCGGATTTGTTTCGGATTTGGTGCTTCGATTTTCGGACTTCTGCGGTCCCTCTACCCGTACCCCAGTTCGTGGAGTTCATCTTCGTCCAGCCCGTGGTGGTGGGCCAGTTCGTGGAGAACGGTAATGCGGATCTCTTCAAACAGGGCGTCGTCGGTGAGACGCCGGTAGTTGTGGCGTGCCGCCGCCAGAATGCCTTCCCGGTAGATGGTCACGACGTTGGGCAGGTTCCCCGAATGCATGATGCTCCGCTCGGTGATCGGAATTCCCGTGAACAGGCCGCACAACTGATTGCGGCGTCGCGCTCCGGTGCTCAGCATCACTTCCGGTGACGGGTAGTCTTCGACGTGAATCGGAACCTGTTCAATGAGTTCGTGAACGTATTCCGGCAAACCGTCAAGCACTTCTTCGAGAAGCCGGTCGAAGCGATCGCGAGTGGCCTGGTTCAAGGAACATTCCTTCAGGACGAGGACTTGGGTTGACGGACGAGAAGACCTGACGGGCAGTTTTTCTTCCTCCGCCTGCCTTACGGCTGATACATCAGCACTTCGGCGTGAACGTTGAGCGTCTCGGGAAGGATCTGCATCTCGGCGTTCAGCCCGCGGAACCAGCTCAAAGGCGGCGCGACGAAGCTCTCGGGCGCAGGTTCCGGCAGCAGGCCGCTTCGACGCGATCCGGCAATTGCCGACGACGTCCACCACTGCATGCCCGAGCCGGCTTCCTTGAGAGCATACTCGCCTCCGAGCGGGCAAATCAACCGGGCGTCGAGGAGATCCTCGGCCACGCCGCGACACTCGGCGACCGGTACGCCCAGTTGCTGATTCAACTGGTGCATGAGCCGCAGGTTCCCTCGCGACGTCTCGGCCGTTCGATCGTAACCCAGATCGTTCAGCAAGGGCGTGATCCTGGCTCGCGACACATCGCCCACGTCGAGGCGAGCCTGGGCCGGCTTGTCGACCTCCACATACTGAAGTTGCGACGCGACGTCGGCCAGCACCTGCGGCTGAAACGAGAACAACGTGAAGCTGCCTGCCGAGAGCCGCCATCCGCCCAGCGGATTGCGGGCGTAGCCAGCCGCATCGGGGGGCGAAAACATTCCCAGGTTCAGCAGACCGAGCGGGCCGAGGGGCCCGTCGGCTCCCAGGTAGCCGACGAGGAAGTTCCGGAAGATACCGCCCGGCAAATAGCTCCCCTCCTGGGTCATTCCCGGCAGATTCACATCCTGCAGGCCGCCGAAGAGCCGCTGGTCCTTCAGCAGCACCTCAAGAGAGGCCAGGTTCTGCGGAATGGGAGCAAGCCGGTAGGTATCGGCCGCGCCGAACGTCTGTTGGAGTCGGTCGAAGTTGGCCCGCGAAAACGGCATCATCCGAGCATCGACCACCACCTTCTCCAGCCCCTTCTCGGGCGAGGAACGCTGAATGCCGATCACGACCGGATCGAGATTGCCCCAATGGCCGCTGTAGAAGCTCACAAACTGCTGATAGTCGGCGGCCTCGGCGGCCGTCACACTCGCGACCGGCACATCGAAAATCGGCAGAAATGCTCCGCGCCGACCGCGAAGCGAATCAAGCACGTCGCCTTCCGCCAGGACGGCCTGGCTCCCGTCCGGGCGGACGCCGAATTCCGGTGGGAGGAAACCATTTTCGACCAGGCTTTCGATCGAATCGCCGGGCAAGGCTTCCGCCCGGGCCGCCAGGCGAGCCAGCTTCACCAGTTCGATGTCGGCAATCGCTTGCAGGCGGCGGCGAGTCTCGATCCGGTAACCGGGGCTCACCAGGTTGTCGAAGAACGGCTCCGACATGTAGACGAAGACGGTGTCGTCGCGCGCAACCGGCATGAGATTGCGTGCGTAACGGAAGGCGGGCAGCGATCCGAGGGCCGTTGATTCATCGTCGGCCGTCTCGAGGAACCGGTTCATCAGACGCTCAGAGCGAGTGACGAAATGGAACATCCCCGCAACCGCATAGTAGGAGCGAACGCGTCCGTCCGGCGTGGACACCAAGGAGACGTCGCGTCCGGCGATCTTCACCGTCTGTTCGGTTGCCGTCTTGTCGGCCTTGAGCCGCTCGGCTCGCTGCCGCTTGAAGTCGGCGCCCAGGAACAGGTTGTTCTTGGCGTGGAAGAGGAGTCCGAACGAGCCACCGTCCTGGAAGTAGAGGTCGGTTCCGATGATGGCCACGTCTTCGATCACCGTGGGGCCAAGCACGCGAGCCAGGGCCGACTGTTCGAGAATCAGGCTCTCTTCCATTCGTTTCGACATGCCGTAGTCGAGCCCGCGGAGCGAGAGGAGGTTCTGGGCGTCGCCTCCCCATTTTTTGAGCGTGTCCTGGAGCCAAAGGAAGTTGAGGAACGTGCCGAAGCGGATGTAGGCGCATTCGGCCGGCACATGCATCGCCATGGCCTCGATTTTCACGTCGTCGGGCACGTCGGGAACTGGCGCGAAAACTGGCGGAATCGCCAGGGGAAGCGGCAAGTCGGCCGGTTCGAGCAGCGAGGGGTCGCCGAGAACCCTCCGCCGCTCGAAGTCGATCTTCACCTTCTCCGCGGCCAGGGCCACGCCGACCTGCTCGTTCATGTCTTTGAACAGCAGACCCTTTCGCTCCGGGGCGGGCGGTTCCAGTTCGAATCGCCGCGCAATGACGGCAGTCATGTAGTTCTGAACGACGGGCGGATAGTCGTCCTTGTGCTCCAACAGCCCCGGTCGATCGGTGTAGTGACGCCACCATTCCTGCACAAGTCCCCCGTAGGCCCTGGCGTCGGGTCGCGGCTGCACCGTCACTTGGTCGACACGCGTCGACCGAATGGTCAACTCCAGCGGCTCGGTTCCGCGGAACAGGAAGTAGATCACGGCGGTGGGTGGCTGGTCGAGCAGGTCGCCGAGCAATTGCCCGAGAAGGCGTCCGCGTCGTGGCAGCCGATCGGCGACCATTCCTGGTATCTCGCGAACCAGGCCGGGGATTTCCCGACGCTGGATGGCGGGGTAGAGAATCCGGCCGTTCCGCTCGGCCACGGACAGCCCTTCAATGCCCAGCACAGGCGAGTACTGGTCTTCCGCGAGGCGAACCTCAATCCGGCCGACGCCGAGCGGATCGCCTGCGACGGCGTCGGCGCGGTACTGGGCCAGTCCGGTCTGACTGGTGACGAGCAGGAGTAACGCGGGGGCCGCGAGCCACTTCGTTCCGAATTGCATGTCTCACCTCCGGGCGAACCGTTGAATTCCGCGAACTCATTCTACCGCGAGTCGATCGGGAACCAAGGCCATGCGACGGCGCAATTTCTTTCTGGGACAACACTTCCCGATTCGACGGGGCAGCCGATATGATGAACTTCCAGGTGAGCGAAACGCCGGAGCGCTCCGCTTCCAAACCCGCCAAACAAGGGACTCACCGACGCTCACCCCCGGCCGCCCCTGATTTCAGGATTCCAGCAACAGCGACGTCATGACCATCGAAGCTCGACTCCCTCTTGCCCCCCTTTGTGAGTGGATTCGCCGTGTCGACGACCATGCGGAGGCAAGAATCGCCCTGTTACGCCGCGCGGCCGCGGCTCTGGCTGGGGAGTGTGTGGTTCGCGAGTCCGATCGCGCGGAGTTGGCCGACAAGATGGAGCGTTGGCGCTATCAGCATCTCAATGCGAGAAGCGGGCAGATGGTCGCTCAGGACAGTCGGCTCCTCGATGCCCTCGATCTGGCCGCCGCCGAGCTTGCCGGCCGGACGGCCCGCCCCCCGCGGCGGACACGAGAGTTGCTCCGCGACGAGTCGCTCGTTACCGCTCGAATCGCCGAAGCAAGCGAGATGCTCGACGAGTCGTATCCGCTGGACGATCTGATCGAGCAGGCGACGGCCCTCACGGTCGAGCGGTTCGGCGATCCCGGCTCAGGGAGGTTGCCCGGCCTCGATCGGCGGATGCTGCTGTATGCTCCGTTGTATCTGTCGAATCACTGCATCAATCATTGCGTTTATTGCAGTTTCCGCCATCCCCAGCCAATCGAGCGCACTCACCTGAGCTTCGACCAAGGCAAGGCGGAAGCCGACATCCTGATCGGGCGGGGGTTTCGCCATATTCTCCTTCTGGGCGGCGATTTTCCGCGTCTGACGACGCCGGAATACTATGCGGAAATGATCGCCTACCTCGGCAAGCAGGGAGTCGCGGCCGCGGTGGAGATTGCACCCCAGTCGACCGCCGGCTATGCCAAACTGGTGGAGGCGGGAGCCTGCGGGGTAACGCTCTACCAGGAAACCTACGACGAGCGCCGCTACGCGGAATTTCATCCGCGGGGCAGCAAAGCGTCTTACGATTGGCGTTTCGAGGGCCTCGATCGGGCGGCCGAGGCGGGAATGGGCCGGCTTGGCTTGGGATTTCTTCTGGGCCTGGCCGACCCCGTCAAAGAGCTGCAGGCAATGATGCGGCACGCGGCCTACCTGCAATTGCGCTATCCCGACCGGACGATCGCCTTCAGTCTCCCCCGAATCCACGACGCCCCCGGCGGGTTCCGGCCGCCCTGCCTGGTCGGCGACGATCTGTTCATCCGTATGTATTGCGTTCTTCGCATGGCCTTTCCTGAGGCCCAACTCGTCCTCTCCACTCGTGAAGGTGCGACCCTGCGCAACCGGCTGGCCACGATCTGCATCACCCAAATGTCGGCCGGAAGCAGCACCGCCCCGGGCGGCTACGAGTCTTGCCAGTGCCGTCCATCCGGCGAGCAGTTCCCCGTAATCGATCAGCGCTCGGTCGCCGACGTGGTAGCCTGGCTGAAAGACCACGCATTTCGTTTGACCTGGGAAATCCAGTCGCGGTAGACTGGGCTTGGGAAATGGCGAATGTCGAGATCCGAATGACGAAGGATGAGGGGTAGGTGGGGCGGCGGCGGTAGATTTGGGGAAGCACCGAGGGAAAGGGGGGTGGCATTTTGGCGGAGCCTGAACCGGGGCGGCCGGACGAAATGTCCATCGAGTTCACCCGTGTTCCCATCGTGGGTGTCTCGCGCCGCTTCAGCGTGGCCCACATGATGGTCGGCGTGGGGCTGTTCGCCGTGCTGTTCAGCCTGCTTAAAGGGTTGGATCTCGAGTCGCCGTGGATCGTGTACGTCCCCTGCATGGTCTTCTGCCTGGCGATCCCGCTGGGGCAGGCCTTCCTGTACCAGGGACGCGAGCCCCGCAAGGCTTCCTGCCTGGTCGGGATGCGGCTTCTGCCCGTGCTGGTCGTCGGTGCCACGGTCGCACTCCTCTTCGAGGAATTCAGCGACCGTTTGCGTTTCGGCCTGAGCAATCCGCAGATGTGGGGTACCTTCCTGTTGATCATCGCAATCGAAGCGGTCCTGTCATTGGGGATCGGCTACCTCCTGGGTTATGCCGTCGGTGCGATCAGTGCGGGCGTGTTTCTCGTCCTGGACCGCAAGTGGGACGCCGGAAAACGCGTTCGCGGCCGGTCGAAGGGGCCGAACGAAGCGTCCGCGGAAGCCAGTACCATCCCGCCGACGGGCAAGTGGTGGCTGGACTGGATCGCCTGGTCCCCTGTGACGTGGATTCGGAAGGGACGTCACAAACCTTGGCACGTTGCGGTTCTCACGACGTCCCTCGTGGGAGTCCTGTTCCTTGTGAGTCTGCTGATCACTCTGCAAGTTCTTCCAACCCGGTACTGGCTCGTCCATCTGACCGTGGCGGTCATCGCCACGCCGCTGATCGGCGTCACTCTGTCGGGGTTCCTTCATGCCGGCAGGCGAGTGCCCGTCGTCTTCTGCGCCTTGGGAATCATCGGGAGCATCTACCCCTTCTATCTGCTGACTCAGACGTGGATCTGGTCGCAGGTTGTTCCGCACATACGGATCTCATCGCTGCGGCATTGGGATGTCGAAGATGTGGCCGTGGCAGCAGCCATTGTGATCGTCGTCGTCATCACGGGCGCCGCGCCCGGCTTGGTGGCGGCGGGCTTCTACGGTTGGGCAAGGTTGCTCTTCGGCGGCAAGGAGAAGTCCGCCGGACGGCCAGTGGCGGTTGTTCTTGCCGCCGGCCTGATTGCCGTTATGGCGGTCTGTACCGTGGGGGTCATGTTGTATGTGGACTCACCCCGAGAACGGGCAATTCGAGGGATTCTCGCCGACGGGGCCTTCATTCAAGGCCGTTCACCGTTCTCGGTAGATTCTGTCTTTGTTTCTGGAGATCCTGCCTCCGCGGATCTGTTCGAGCATATTGGGGCACTAACTGAAGTTCACGACATTACCCTCCATCTCGTCAGTGTGACGGGAGACGAAATTCGCCATCTCGGTCGTCTGACCAACCTGGCCGGCCTGCGCTTCGACCAGTGCAATTTCGCCGAGGGCGCGTTGCCGAAGTTGCCCCCCATGCCGTCACTCAGTCGCCTCCACTTCCAGAACTGCCGCCTGACCGCCGCCGATCTGGAGGTGCTTCAAAGCTGTCCGTCGCTGATCGACCTTACTGTTTCGGGAGAACGCCTCGAGGCGAGCGGCTTCCGCCACCTGCCGGAACTGAATCGTCTCGCGACCATTTCGCTCTCCGACACGGAGATCCGCGGCGAACTGTGTCCCTATTTGAGACAGATTCCCGAGATTTCCCTTGTCAATGTTCCCATCTCAGATGAAGACGTCTCCCACCTGGCCGGTGCTACCAGGATTCGACGTCTGAGCATCGACGGATCAGACATCTCCGATGCCGGACTCCGACACCTTGGCAGCATCAAGGGCCTGCAGACGTGGTCGATCCGGAAGGCCGCCGTCTCCGGAACCGGATTGGCAGATATCAAGGATCTCAAGACTCTGACCGAATTGGACCTCAGCGACACCGCCGTGGATGACGAAGGCCTCGCCCATCTCCCGCCCCTGCCTGCTCTGACTTTTCTCTCGCTTCGCGGGACGAAAATCACCGCCAAGGGCCTGGGCCACCTCAAGCGACTGCCGAACCTGCGCGAGTTGGACCTCGGCGATTGCGATATTGGCAATGAGGCCCTGGAGCCGCTTCGCGAGTTGACGCTCACGAGGCTGATCCTCCATTGGGGTGGCCAACCGAGCGACGAAGTGAAAGAGGAACTGATGCAGGTCTGGAACGCCCGGCTGCCCAACGACAGTGTCTGGATAGAGTCCCGGTGAGACAATGGAAAGGCTCGAAGAACGATCCGGCATACCGCGGTTCAACTCCGTGACCTCTCGGCCTCCCGACCGCGTTCCCATCGCCGGAGTTCCGCGCAACTTCGCCACCGGCCATCTGCTGGCCATGGTAGGGCTGTTTGCACTGCTCTTCAGTTTGCTCGCCTACGAAGAAGCCGGGCGCGAGTGGTACGTCGCGGGGAGCCTGTTCATTGTCGCCGTCATTCTCGGGCAGATGTTCCTGTTTCACGGCCGGGAGCCTCGCCGGGCGTCCTGCATCGTCGGCGCCTGCACGATGCCCTTGCTAGTCCCCGTGCTGCTGATCGCCAAGGAGAGCCCCGATCAACTGGGCGACGGTTGGGCAAACGCCGTGGGAACCATCGTTGCAACGACGGTGGGCGCAGCCGGTCCCGCCGCCCTTCTGGGCGCGATCTGCGGTTACCTGGTCGGCACGCTCTGTGCCGGCATCTTCCTGGTCACCGAGCGGCGTTGGGATGCCGGAAAGATCATTGAGAATCGGCCGATTGTTGCGGAGGTGATTGAAGAGGACGAGCCGACCGGTGCGAATGCTCCGGAATCGGCCGCTTCAAGTGAGTGGGATCCGTGGGCCAACGGGTGACGAATCACCGCACACGGCGACCGCCAACTGACGACCCGCTTGACAAAGGACGAGCATCCGTGGACACTCGAACTAGGGGTACATCAGCATGGCAGCCAATCGAAAGACGATTCCCGAGGAAATGACCGATTGCCCCTGTGCGGGCACAACTCTTGACCGGCTGATCCAGCCGGCCATTCTGGTCGTGTTGGCCGAGGGACCTTTGCACGGCTATCACGTGGCCAACCGAATCGGCAAGATGCCCATGTTTCGGGGCGTCAAGCCGGACAGCTCGGGTGTCTATCGTTTCCTTAAGGCCATGGAGAGCAAAGGGTTAGTGACCTCGTCCTGGGACACTTCCCAAAGCGGGCCCGCTCGGCGGATCTATGAAATGACCGAGACGGGCGAGCGGTGCCTCGAGCACTGGGCCAAAACGTTGGAAGAATATCGCGAGGGCCTGACGTTCCTGCTGAAGGCCGCACGCAAGGCCGTTCATCGATAGGGCCGTCCGTCGTCATTCCCGCGCCCCCTTCCGTCATTTCCAGGAAGCGGTGGCAGCGCCCGCACCTGCGGAACGCTCGAGAGAATCGTGGCGGGTGGCGGCAGGCGCATTGGCCTCCCGTTCATCTTGGAGTGCGTGCGACTTGTCGCCGCTTTCTTTCAACACAGATTTCCCGGACCATCCTTGCCCAAACCGTGGCTGGCCAGCCACGAGCGGCGGCGATCTCCCCGGCGAGCCAAGGGACTGGGTCATGATGCTCAAGCCCGTAGGCTTGTCGTTTCATCGTTTTGATTTTGTTGTTAGTGCCTTCCAGCGGCCCGGTGGAGATGGGATGTGCGCACCAGGCAAGGATGCCCCAGGCGTGGAAGCGAAGTGTTTTGGCAAACTGTTTCAGCATGCGGATGCCGGTTGACTCAGCGTACTCGATCCAGTCCAGAAGGAGGGCTTGCGCGGTCTCTTGGTCTTCCTGTTCCCAGATTTCATTGAGTTCCTCTTTGAGGTGGTAGGCAATGGCCAGTGGTTCATTCAGTCGAAGAGCTTCGCGGAGCCGTTCGGGCTCCCGCCGGGAGGCGTCGAGGTTTTCCCGGCGTTTCAGCAACAACCAGCGGATGCCTTTGAGGACGTCTCTTTGCGTGGTGTCGGCCAGTTGGCGGTACAAATCCCGACGCAGATTGGAAAGCTTCTCGTTGTAGAGCTTGATGACGTGAAATCGATCGAAGACCAACGCGGCGTCCGGCAGATTTGCCGTCACGGCCTCGATGTAGGCCGGCGACATATCGATGGCAACCGCTTCAATTTTGGCATGGCTGGCACGGAGCCGCGTCCAGAAAGCCGTCAAGGCATCACCCCCCTTTCCCCGGCCCACGTGCAGCACTGCACCACTCTCCAGGTCCATGACGATGGTCACATACTGATGCCCCTTCCCGGTGGAAATCTCATCGATGGCAATCTGCTTGACGTGTTTCAGCTTCGGCCTGGCGAATCGCTTGTGAAGATACTTCTTCTGAATTTCCTTGACCACGTCCCGGCTTACGCCCAGGTGACAGGCCACGTCCTTAATCGTCATATGTCGCGACAGATCCAGAACATGACGCGCAAAGGACTTGGTGTAGGTCCGCCTCGGTTCGGCAAAGCCGATGGCTGCTTGGCGAACGGCTCCGCAGTCCTGGCATGCCAAGCGGGGAATCCTTACCTCCAATGTCACACGCTTGCGTCCGAGGGGAACCGTGCGAAACGGCCGTACCACGACCCCCTCCCGCCACACGTTGGTCGAACCGCAGGCCGAGCAGCAATAAGTATCCGGCTTCCGCTCGATCACCAAAATTATCCCCCCTCCCTCGTATTTCGTAGCCAAGTAACGGTAGTCACGAACCCCAAACCTGTGGTACAACAGACTCGTGGACATGCTGGATTCTCCTGTCTGAAGTCGTTACTGCAACTCCAGATGAGACCATCATGTCCACACTTTTTCAAGCCAACATACGCTTCAGCCGGATGAACCAATAATCTTTTTTTGCGAGAAACGGCTTGGCTGCTATGGTTCGATGGAACCAGGAGGACACCCATGAAATGTCCGAGGGACGGAACGCAACTGACAAGAGTGATAATTGCGGGAGTGGAACTCGACAAGTGCCACAAGTGCGACGGCATCTGGTGCGATCGGGACGAGATGGAACGACTCCGGGACCTCAAAATATCGGAGGTCGAGGAGTTGCTGGAGCAGAAGTACGGGAGTCCTTCGTTTCACGAAGGGAAGCCGGCGGGCCACATGCGCTGCCCCCGTTGCGGCGAAGAAGCCCGGCTGATCGAGTACACGGTCTCCTACGGCAAGCCCGTCAACATCGACCGCTGCCAGAGGTGTTTCGGCGTGTGGCTGGACGACCGGGAACTCAACGCGATCGTCGAGGAGAAGAAACGCGTCGACAAGATCACCCCCGAAGGCCCCCTGCTGGCCCTGCTGCGATCGATCGGTCTGGCGTTTAGGGCGGAGAAGTGACTTGCCCGACATGGCCTCCGATACCATCTGCCCCGAACCCGTCCGTCGCTGGCTGACCGAAGCCGTCAAACTCGGCGCATCGGATCTCCATTTGGTGGTCGACTATCCGCCCATCTTTCGTGTTCACGGGCGGTTGCGGGAAGCCGTGTCGGAACCGCTCGACGGCCAGACGCTCCGCTCCTTGCTGGCCCCGCTCTGCCCCGAACAGGCCCTCGAGCGGTTCGAGACCAACAAGAACACCGACTTCTCCCTCGACATGCCCATGGGCGGGCGGAATCAGCGATTCCGGGTCAACTATTTCCTCGCCAACCAGCAGGTCGGTGCCTGCTTCCGGGTGATTCCCGCCACGATTCCCGACTTCCGCTGGGCCGAGTTTCCCGAAGACCTGGCCCACCGCCTGGCCCACTTTCGCAACGGTCTCGTGCTCATCTCGGGCGTGGCCGGCTCGGGCAAGACCACCACGCTGGCCATGCTCATCAACCTCCTCAACCGCGAAGGAGGTTACCGGATCATCACCGTTGAAGAACCGGTCGAATACCTGTTCCCCAAGCAGCCCGGTTCGGTCGTCACGCAACGGGAAGTCGGCGTCGACGTGCACACTTTCGCCGACGGCCTCAAGTACGGACTGCGTCAGGACCCCGATATCGTGCTCGTCGGCGAGATCCGCGATCGCGAGACGGCCCAGATGGCCCTCAGTGTGGCCGAGACGGGCCACCTGGTCTTCTCCACGCTCCACACCCGCGACGCCAAAGGCGCCATTTCGCGATTCACCGATCTCTTCCCGCAGAGTGTCCAGAACGAAATCCGCGCCCAGCTCTCGTTTGGCCTGCGTGCGGTGATCAGCCAGCACCTGCTTCCCAGTGCCTTCCCCGACGAAAAACGCGTCCTCGCCCTGGAGATCCTGTTCAACAACCACCCCATCGCCAGTGCCATCCGTTTCGGCAAGCTTGAATCGATCGACAACAACATCCTCACCGGCAAGTCGGAAGGTATGCTCCCTCTCGACGAGTCGATCAAACGCCTCTACCAGGCCGGCCGCATCACCAAGGATACGGCGGAGCACTACGCGAGCAGCGCGATGCGTCTCAGGTAGGGTGCGTCTCGACGCACCGCGAAGAAGTCTCCAACCCGCGAAAAGGGCGTCTCGTGCCCGCGTGATTGACGCGTTGATAGGGTCTCACGCAAAGACGCAAAGGATGAGAAGGCAGAAAAGAAAATGTTGGAAAAAAAATGACGCAGACAATCCGTTTGCCATTTTCCTTTCCCCATTTTCTTTTCTGCCCCAGCGCAATCCACACCGCAGAGCCCACAAGCAGCCCCTCTTTGCGCCTTGGAGGCATTGCGTGAAACCGCCTTGGCTGCCTGGCCGGCCATCGGCAGAATACCAGCCAACACCAGAAGACGCTCACAGCGATTCGAGCTATTCACACCCAGCACATGCCTTGGGTGGCCGTGCCATCAGTTCCTCGACAATCCCGGCCATTTCCTCGTCCGACAGCCGGGGCGTTATCAGGTGATGCAGGGGATTGTCAATTCCGCCGTTCCACACGACCTTCCCGTCATCCTGTCGCTCCACGCGGCCCGTATCCTGCACCGTGAAGAGTTCCGGCCGGGCACAGAACAGCACCGCAAGCTGGTCCCAGCTCGACCGCCCGTCGGTGATCGCCGTCCCCTTGCCCCACAGCCGATAGGCCTCGCGGACGGGGTTGTCCTTGGGGGTCCCCGGTAGCAGCCGGTGCCCCGTCTTGATTGTCTTACCGCTGGGCGAGACAAAGAACGGCATCGGCCAGTTGTCCAGCAACTCCTGGCAATAGTCCGACATCCCCATCGCCTGAAAGTTCCACTCCCCCATCCCCATGGCGACCCAGCGCTGGACTTTCGATCGCACCAGTTCCGCACCTCGCGGGTCGCGGAGCAGGTGGACCAGCCCGTGCGGATGCCCGACGGTGCAGATCGTTACGCTGCCGTCGGGCTGCGATCGGAGCAGCGACTTGTAGACCGTCACCAGGTCGGGCGCCTCATCGACCACGTCATGGCCGAACCGCCTGGTGTCCATCGCGATCTGTTGCGTGTAAGAGTTGTGCGGGTCGCCGACGTCGGTGCCCTGATACTGGCCCAGGGGCAGATCCCCGCGGCCGTACCAGGTGTTGATCGCGTCGCACGTTCCCACGCCGTAGCGGTTCTTCCCGCTGCTGAAGATCACCCCCAGAATCTTCAACTCCCCCGCATCGGCCAGGGCGTGAAGAACCGCCAAGGCACCGGCGTCGTCGCAGTCGGAGCCGATGTCGGTGTCGAAGATGACCGTCGGAGGATTGGTTTCTGCCCCAAAGAGTCCCCCGAGCGGAAGTGCCAGGACCAGGAACGTGGCCAAGTGGCGGTGGAAGGCGTGGTGTCGCATGATCATGATCTTGCTCAGGATTGGTGAGGTGGGAGTGGCGTCTATCTGCCTTCGGTGGCTGCCATTCTAGTCGCGGCATCGAAAGCCCGCAACGAAAAGAGGGCAGCCGTCCAAAGCGATTGACACCCAGCGACTTGTTTGGTGAGAATGTCAGCGTTTGAGCAACCGAACGAAGCTGCAAACGGCCCGCCTCGCCTGTGCTCGCAAGTGAGATGCAAATCGATGGTAGGCAAGTCGCTCGACGGGGACAGCGGATGACCGCGAAGCGCAACGATTGCTTTCTCGTTGGGAGAATAGGGATGAACCAGCGTTTGTGCCGGCATGCGTCAAGCCTACTGATGGCAGCGCTTGTGTCTGCCACGGCGTTCAGCGGCGAACCACTGACTCTCGAAAACGTCCCCGGCCTCGCCCCCAACCGGGCCGATGAACCGATCCGCAGCGAGTTCTCCATGGAGGCGGCCGTCCGGTTCCTCGACGCCGCGGCCCTGAACTGGCAGAAGGAACGCAAGTGTTTCGCCTGCCACTCTGACTACACCTACCTGGTTGCGCGACCGTTGGCCGGTTGGGATGCGCCCGCACACCAACAGATTCGGCAGAAGCTCGAACAACTCGCCGAAAAACCGATTGAAGGCAAACACGCGGTGACCCATACGGTCATGGCCGCCTCGATCCTGGCCCAGAACGATGCCCTGACCACCGGAAAACTGCACCCGATCACCCGGGCCGCACTCGACCGCGTGTGGCAGGTGCAACGCGACGACGGCGGATTCGACTGGATGAAGTTCAACCAGCCGCCGTCCGAAATCGACGACCACTTCGGTGTCACGATGGCGGCGATCGGAGTCGGTGCCGCCCCCGACGGGTATGCCCAAACCCCTGCCGCAAAGGCCGGACTGGAGAAGATTCTTCGATACTTCAACAACAACCCCCCCGCCAATCTGCACCATCGCGCCATGAAACTGCTGCCATCCCTGCACCTCGACGGGATCATGACCAAGTCGGAGCGGCAGCAGGTCGTCGAGGATTTGTCGGCCTTGCAGAAGCCGGACGGCGGCTGGGGCGCGGTCACTCTGGGTAACTGGAAGCGATGCGACGATCAGCCGCAGGATTTGGAGTCGAGCGACGGATACGGAACCGGTTTTGCCGTCTACGTCCTTCGCCAGGCCGGTGTTCCCGCCGCAGATCCCCGGGTTCAACAGGGGATCGCCTGGCTGAAGACCCACCAACGCCAGTCAGGCCGCTGGTTCACCCGCTCGATGTGGAAGGACAGCCAGCACTACATCAGCCACTCCGGCACCGCCTACGCGATCCTTGCATTGGCGGCATGTGGCGAAAGATAGATTCACTCAATCGACAGGGCCGCCGCTGCCGGAATCCACGCGGGAAGGAATCTTGTGCTACACTCTTCTAGGGGGGCCGTCGCGTCATCGACGTAGTTTGCCCTCCCGTGTCGTCACGATCCTTGCGCCCTGTCCCGACTCGCCCATGGCCTTCCATGTCGTCCTCATTTATCCGCCGGTTTCCTTTCACGAACCGGGGTCTGACAGACCGCGCGGCAGCGATCCGGACCTGTACTTCATGCCCTACGGTATGTTGACTCTGGCGGCGCAGTTGAGGATGCGTGGATTTGAGACGGAGGTGTTCAACCTCTCTACGTACACTTGGGACGAGGCCGTCGGAGAGATCGAGAACCGGCAGGCGGACCTGTTCGGGCTTTCATGCTTCACGGCCTTTCGCCATGTGGTTGCTCGCTTGGGGGCCGAGATTCGCCGTGTCCACCCGCAGTGCCACCTGACCGTAGGAGGACCGCACGTATCGCCCCTGGCCGTCGAGTGGCTCCTGCATTATCCGGCGTTCGATAGCGTGGTGATCGGGGAAGGCGAAGAGACTGTGGTGGAGCTTGCCGAACGACTTCGGGCTGGGAGGCCGACGGAGGCAATCCCCGGAACCGCGTTCCGGAGAGCGGATCGTTCGTTGCTTGCCGAGCCGCGGCCTTTCATCGAGCAACTCGACTCATTGGCCCGACCTTGGGAACACTTCGACTACGGTTTCCTGATCACTTCACGGGGCTGCCCCGGCAAATGCAGCTTCTGCTGTTCGCCGCAACTCTGGGGATCGCAGGTACGATTTCGCTCGGCCGCCAATGTGCTGGATGAACTGGAAGAGCTCGTAACTGCCCGAGGGCATCGCTATCTCCACATCAAAGACGATACCTTCACGGCCGGCAGAAAGCGACTTCTTGCGATCTGCCGGGGCATTCTTGATCACCGTTTGACCTTTCGCTGGGCGTGTGACACTCGCGTGAATCTGCTGGACGCCGAGATTCTCCACGCCATGCGGCGTGCCGGTTGTGTGAAAGTCAACCTGGGCATCGAATCGGCCAATGCGGAGGTTTTGCGACTGCTCAATAAGCGGATCGACGTAGCCCAAGCCTGCGAAGTGACCTCACTGGCCCGCAGCCTGGCCATCGACGTTCGCCATTATCTGATTGCTGGCGGGCGAGCTGAAACGCCGCAGACGCTGCGAGAGACCTTCGAGTTCCTCGATTCGGCCCGCCCGACCCACGTCCTGCTCGGCGGGTTGCGGATCTTCCCGGGCACGGCCGAGTTCCGTCGAGCGTGCGAAAACGGCTTGCTCACCGTCGAGGACTACTTCGATGAGCACGCGATGGAGGAAGAAACACTCAACCTGGGTGAGCAGACCTCCGAGATGCGACAGCTATTGGGCCGCGTGCTCGGGCAGTTTGGAGGAGGCGAAAAGGCGTTTGCGCCCTACACATTGGAGGAGAGGGAGCAGATCCTCGCAGACCATCCCGAGATGCTGCGATCGTATACCGACCTGGCAGTGGAATATGCCCGGCAATGGCGGCTTGATGAGGCCGAACGCGTGCTGCATTCAGCCGTCGAACGCTTTGGCTCGGGCAATGCCGAGCTGCTTCACCACATGGCCTGCCTTCGATTCGCCCGCTACGACTTGATCGGTGCCAAGGCTCTCTTCGATCGCGCGGCCCAAGCCGCCCCAAACGACACACTGATCCAGGCCAATCTCAACCTGCTCGGAGCGGCAGAAATCGACTACCAGAATCACCAGACCCTGGCCCAGCGACTTTTCGCAAACCTGACGTCGACCGAATTCCTCTACGTTGTTGACGGCAAACGCGAATTGACCATGCCCTGTACTGCCGGATGACTCGCGTTGCGAAAACTCGCCTCCCGACAGTCAGAGGCCGCGGGCTACGTCAAGCTCCACGGTTCTCGCATCGGTCGCGACATCATCGCCGTGGCCTCGGCGTCGTCGAGAAACTGCTCCTTCTCGGGATCCCACCTGAGCTTCCGGCCCAGCTTGAGGCAGATGTTGGCCAGGTGGCAGACGGTTGAGACCCGGTGTCCGATATCGACGGGGAAGTACGGATCCTGCCGTGACTTCACACAATCCAGGAAGTTGCGGTGCTCTCCGGCCGGGTTGGTGAAGAGCTTGATCTCGTCCGGGCCGATCTCCGAGTTGAGAATCTCGTCGGAACTGGCCTCGACCTTGCCTCGCCAGCCGGTGTTGCCGACCCAGCCTTCGCTGCCGATGAATTTGATGCTCGGGTTACCGGGCGTGCAGGTCATGACGACGCCGTTGGCATACTTGTAGGTGACGTCGTAGTCCTTCACCGTGTCGTACAGGCCGCCTTCCCAGAACGTGCCGGTGCCTTCGATCTCCACGGGGCCGCTCCGCTCGGTGTCGTTGGCCCATTGGGCCGTGTCGAAAAGGTGCGTGCCCCAGTCGCAGATGATTCCGCCCGAATAGGCCCAGATCCAGCGGAAGTTGAACGCCGCGCCGTCCGGGGTGTACGGAGCCTCCGGAGCCGGGCCGAGCCACATGTCCCAGTCGAGTTCCGGCGGGATGGGCTGCACCGTCGGATCGCCCGGTCTGGTCGGCTGCTTGGGCAGGATCACCTCGATCCGCTGGAGCTTGCCGATCCGGCCGTTCCGCACCAATTCGGCCATGCGGTGATACATCGGCAGCGATCGGTCCTCCGTGCTCGTCTGAAACACCTTGTTGTGCTTGCGAACCGTCTCGACGAGAATCTTGCCCTGGTCGATCGTCAGCGTCGGCTTCTCGCACTGCACGTCCTTGCCCGCCCGAATCGCCAGCACGCTCATCAGCACGTGCCAATGGTCGGGCGTGGAGATCATGACCGTATCGATGTCGTCCCTCGCCAGGATTTCGCGAAAGTCCTGCGTAGAAGCACAGTCCGCTTTGCCCAGCTTCTTGGCAATCGCCTCCTTTGCCTTGTCCATGTTCCTGGTGTCGACGTCGCAGACGGCCAGGATCTTGGCGTCGGGCTGCTGAAGATAGGCCCGCAGATTCCAGCCGATACCGTGGCTGCCCGTGCCGATGAAGCCCACCGTGATCATCTCGCTGGGAGGCACGGCGCCGTCCTTGCCCAGAACGGTGGAGGGAATCACGCTGGGCAACGCGAGAGAAGCCCCGGCAACACCCACCGAATTGCGGAGAAATTCGCGACGATTCTGATGTGCGGACATACTGGAAATCTCCCCTGGTTTGGACGGCCATACGTTGTGCGGCACAGTTTCCCCAATCTACAATGGGGACCGGCGCCCGAGCAATACTCGGACCGGTTTCCCAGCAAGATACTGTAGTAGCAGCTTGCTCTCCGAGCGCCGCCCACCGAGCAATCACCACGCTCCGTCGTGAGCAACCTTCGTTGGAGTCCAGGCTTCAGCCTGCCTTGAATCAGCGAGAACCCACCATAGTGAAGTGAAAGCGAGGGACTACCATGGCACTTCGAATCAAACGCCGCGACTTCCTCAAGACGAGTTCTCTCCTCGTGGCCGGAACGGCCCTGGGGACCCCTGCATGGGCAGCCGAAAAGGCCCCCTGCAGTTCGCCCGCCGCGGAAGCCATGGGCTGGCGGGTCGGCGTGGCCCAATACACCTTCCGCCGCTTCAGTTTGTACGAAGCCCTGGACATGACCGCCAAACTCGGCATCCGCAACATCGAACCGGCCTTCTTCCTCGCCCTCGACAAAGCCCGGCCCGAACTGAAGGTCAACGAGGATCTCGCTCCCGAAGTCCGCAAGGAACTGAAGCAGAAGCTCGCCGACACGGGCGTCACCATTTCGGCCTTCTACTCGAACCTCAATACCGACGCCGAACAAGCCAAACGGATATTCAACTTTTGCCGAGAGATGGGCATAGCCGCCATTGTTGCCGAACCGGTTGCCGAGGCCTTCGACATGATCGAGAAGTTCTGCAATGAGTACGAGATCAATCTTGCCGTTCACAATCACCCGCAACGTCCCGGCGCTCCCGCCTACAAGTACTGGAATCCGGAAAATGTCCTGGCGGTCTGCAAGGGTCGCGGGCCGCGGATCGGCGCCTGCTGCGACACTGGGCACTGGGTCCGCTCGGGATTGGATGCGGTGGAGTGTCTGAAGAAGATGGAAGGACGCATTCGCGGTTTCCATCTCAAGGACGTCCAGGAGAAAGGCGTTGTCGAGGCTCGCGACGTGCCTCTGGGGGAAGGAAAGGCCGACTACACGGCCGTACTCACAGAACTCAAGCGGCAAGGCTACCGCGGCGTGATGACCATCGAGTACGAGCACGACTCGCCCGAGTTGATGGACGATGTGGCCAGGTGTGTTGCTTTCGTGGAGAAAATGGCCAAACAACTCGGATAACGGCCTTTGCGCGCATCGAGACGCACCCTACAGCTCGCTCGCGTCCGCGAACTCTCCCAACTCCGGGCTTTCCACTCGCACGTAGTCCGCATAGCGCATGCTCACCGAGATCGAGTGATCCCCGGCGTTGAAATTGATCCGCTCGTTCTCGCCCAGCCGCGAATCGCACAGGGTCGGCAGACCGAACAGACTGCCAAAAGGCGGAATCGACCCCGGCTGCAATCCGGTCAACTCGAACACCTCGTCGCGATTCAGGAACCGCAGCTTGCGCCACCGACGCGCCCGGCGAATCTCGCGGTTGGCCAGCTTCCGATCGGCCGGCAGAACGAACATCACGACCTGCTCCTCTCCCTTGCAGATCAGCGCCTTCGCCCCGCTGGCCAACGGCGTCCCCCGGACCGCCGCCGCTTCCTCGCTGGTATACACCGGCTCATGACGCAGCACGTCGTAAACGACCCCCTTCTCGTCCAGCAGGCGCCGGATTCGTTCAAACACAGTCACTTCCTGCATCAACACCGGCCTCTCTTGTCAAAGAAGCAGAAAAGAAAATGGGAGGAAAAGAATATGACGAGTTGGATTTGCTATCGTATCCGCATCCTTCTTTCCGCTCATCTTCTATTATTTCATTTCTTTACGATCGTCTTGAAGCGAACCAATTGCCGAGTGATGTTGATCCATTGGATGGCGTGGAGGTTGGAGCAAGCAAGGAACCGGCCGAGATGCGTTTCGTATTCGTCCTGACGTTTCGTGGGCAGGGCAGTGATTCGCAGAGCAACGTATGGCGACGCCAATCGGATCGGTTGATTTCCGACCGTGCGTCCACCCAACCGGATCTCGGCCGTCGCTTCCCTGTCCGCCGGTTGGCCGCAGACAAACGCGGCCAATTCTTCGTACAGGCCGATATCCAGACCCGTACCCCAATCGCGTATCGCGTTTACCATGGATTGCTTCAAGTGCGTCGTCTCGAACTCCATCCAATTGCCGTCGTCAACATCAAATGAGACGCGATCCGCGCGAGTCAGAGTACTGTTGATGAACTCGTGCTGCACTCGCTCCGGGCGGAGGTTGACGAGCTTTCCATGGGGCATGTCGGTGAGGAACAGGTACTGCAATAGTTGCCGACGATGGCGTTCCGTCAGCGACTCAACGGCCTTCAATTCGAAGATCGCACCTCCGCAAACCAGCAAATCAAGATAGTAAGTCTTGCAGAAATCCTCAGACCACACCTCGATCGGGACCTCACGCCGGGCCTCCATAATACGAAATGCCAATTCCTGCTGGTAGATCGACTCGTGAAACAGTCGTCCAAGCTCTTCCTGAACCTCGAAGACTTGGCTCATAACCTCATAGGCACACTCCTTGAATTCATCATCGGCCATCCGCCGAACGTCAAACCCAATATGGATCGGCACCCTCTACCCCCCGGAAAAGAAAATGGAAAATGACGAGGTGGATTTGCCATCGTATCCGTATTTTCTTTTCCCTACATTTTCTTTTCTGTTCGTCCCTCACGTCTTCCCGTTGGCCTCACCACCACCCAAATCACGGGCATACCCCGTATTCGCCCCGACTTCGTCGAAGTACTTCGGGAACATTCCCACGATCACCCCGTCCGTCGGCTTGATGTTCTCGAAGGCGAAACGGAAGGCTTCTCGGACCATGTTCTGGTCGGCGCACTTCCGCCCGGCGCCCAGGATCTTGAAGCCCAGGCACGGCTGTTTGACCTGGCGAATCACCGCGGTCATCACGGTCGGATCGTTGCGGTAGAAAGGATAGTGGCCCACATGGAGGAGGTCGGGTTCGGGGACTGTCTCGCCCGGTTTCGCGGAGGTCTTGCGGGTGAGGAAATAGAAGCAGGTCATGAAGAAGTCGACTTCCCAACCCTCGTCGGCGATCCGCTTGATGCAATCGGGGTTATGAGCGGAGACGCCGGCCAGCAGACCTCCGTCGTGGACCGCCTTGACGAAATCGTGGACCAACTCCGACTTGCCTTCCGCGAATCGGCTGTCGGTCACTCCGCCGTGATGGACCATGGCAAACGGATCGACCGCCTCGATCGCGGGCCGGACTTCGTCCGGGTTCCGCGCCAGGCAGAAGAAGTTCATCTTCGACCCCCGCTCGCGAACTTTGGCGATGATGCCCGGAGAGTCGCCCTTGGGCGTATACGAGAACTGGTGGGCGTTGATCCCCGCTCGTTCGCAATCGAGCAAGAACTCCACCGTGCGTTCCGGTGTGTAGTACTCCTTCATCTCCCGGTCCACGTGGGGGCCGAGATAGGAATAGCCGAGCAGTGGGTTGGAGCCGGCCACCAGCCGGGTGATCCGCCGCGACCCCAGCGCGATCGTCGGCATCGCCTCGGCCGACTCCGCCTGCCCCGCTGCCGTGCCCGCCATCGCCGCCAGAGCCGCACTCGACGCCGTCGCCATCCGCCCCAATTCGGAAATAAAGTGTCGCCGGTCCATTGCCGTTCTCCCTTGGTCAGTGTGTTCAACGAAGCATGAGCCCGTGTGTCAATGCTTGCCTACAAGCAGGGTTCGAGAGTTCCCGTCCGCCAAGCATCGGCACACGGGTTCTTCCGCAGGTAGGGTGCTCCCCCGGATTGTAGCCCGCCGGTCGGCCAATAGCCAGATCGGCTCGGAAGCCGGTCGCCATCGAATCGCTGATTGCATGAACGACGCAAATCAGCACTCCGGCGACAGAACCGAGCCTTTATTCCGCACGGAGAGACGCCGCCAGTGCATCCAGGGCCGCCTCGTACTTGCGGCCGCTCGCCACCAACTCAAACACCCGCTTCTCCTCGCCGATCACCTCGATCCGCACTTCCAACCGCTCCGGCGGCAGGCAATCTTCCACCCGGTCGGCCCACTCGATGAGCGTGATGCCGTCGCTCTCAAAATACTCTTCGGGGCCCAACTCGAGAAACTCGTCCTCGTCCTTGAGACGGTAGGCGTCGATGTGATAGAGCATCCGCTCGCCTGGATACTCGTGGACGAGTACGAACGTGGGGCTCACCACGTCGCGGCGATCGACCCCGCAACCTTCCGCGATTGCCTGCACGAGCCGAGTCTTCCCGGCTCCCAGCGTCCCGATCAAGGCAACCACCGCACCGTCGGGAAGGTGCCTAGCCAGCGCGGCCCCCAACCGGAACGTGTCCGCCTCGCTGCCGGATTGGAACTGGAACTGATACATGGGCTACGTCAAGTCGTGTTCGAACCCTCGCACCGGCATCGGGCTGCGATGTCCGGATGAGTCCTGTTGCCACAGCCCGGCCTCGGCGACGAACCGGCCGATCATCGTCACGGGCACGTCCAGCGGCTGCTCGGCGATCAACCGTTCGGCCTCCTCCGCCGGGACGGCCAGGATCAACTCAAAATCTTCGCCGTCGGCCAGGGCATGGTCAAGCGGTGTCATCCCGTCGGCCCGCTGATCGCTCAGCCGAACCGCGTCCTCCGAGATCGGGACACTTGCCAGGTCGACGACCGCGCCGCAGCCGCTCTCCTCGACCAGATGGGCCAGGTCCCGTGCCAGACCGTCGCTGATGTCGATCCCGGCGTGCAGACTGTATCGTTCAGCCAATGCGAGTGCCTCGCCGACTCGCGGCTGAAAGTCGAAGTGGCGTCCGAGGATGCTGCCGCCCAGCCGGCCCGTCACCACGATGAGATCGCCGGGCCGGGCGCCGTCGCGTCGCAGCGGACCGCGTGCAGTCGTGTGTCCGATCGCCGTCACGCTCACGGCCAGGGGGCCGTCCCAACTGTTCGTGTCGCCGCCGGCAATGGCAATGCCGAATTCCTCGGCCAATGGAATCATCCCCTCGTAGAGCGCCAGGGCCAACTCCATGCCGCCCTTGCGTGGGAGAACGAGAGCCACTACGGCCGCCACCGGCCGGGACGCCATGGCCGCCAGGTCGCTGAGATTCACGGCCAGGGCCTTCCGTCCCACTCGCCGGGGATCGACCCGGTCGAGCAGAAAGTCGACCTGGTCGGTCAGCATGTCGACCGTGACCACCCAGTCGGCGCCTTGCGCACCGTCGAGGATCGCCGCGTCGTCGCCGATTCCCAGCTTCAGAAGCGGGTGCGACGGCAGTTGCTGCCGAAGCCGGGCAATCAGTTCCGTTTCCATCGAGGGGCAAGTCCGCTGGGCTGACGGGCGAGAAAGTTCAGCTTGCAGGATACCGAATCCGGACGCCCGCGGCCACGGGGGCGGCGCGCATGGGTCGCCGCGCCGCCCGAGAATTGCCACACTGAAGTTGCGGGATTGGGACTGAGCAACCGTTGCAGAGAGCGGCCGCCGGTCAGAGCTGCTGGGTCGGCTTCATGCTGACCGGAAGGTGGCCGTAGAGAACGTCGTTATCTCGCAGAATGTAGAACTTGACGGGAGTGAACTGATCGAAATCGGGGCGGCTCATGATGTACGCCACGTTCTTCATCGTAATCGTTTCCCAGATATGCATCCCCACCAGGATGTCGCCGGCCAGGATGCCCTGCTCGGCGGCGGGACTTCCCGGGCGGACTCGCTGGACCGTGAGGCCGCCCCGGTAGCGTGTGCGGTACTTGCGCCGGAAAACGTCGCGGGGAACCGGCTCCAACTCGACGCCCAGGACCTCCCAGGCCAGGTTGCTCCAGTCTTCCGAAGATTCCTCCATCGTCTCGCTGGCACCCGCCGAAACGGCCAGTTTCAATTCGACCGGCTTGCCGTCTCGTTCCACGACCATCTGCAGCGCCTCGCCGCCGCTGCGACCGAGAAGCATGCGATGGAAATCCAGAGGATTGTGGAGACGGTCGTCGTTGATGCGGACGATGCAGTCGCCCGGTTCGAGTCCCGCCTCCTTGGCCAGGCTGCCGGTGTCGACCGACTTGACCGTCAGGCCGTCGCCCTTCGGGTTGGGCCCCTCTTCGAGCACGATTCCAAAACGCTGTCGGCAGCCGGCTTGTTCGGCCACCAGATTCGAGACGACCCGCAGCACCTTGTCGATGGGAATGGCGAACCCGATGCCCTGGGCGCCGGCTCGCACGGCCACGTTCAGGCCGATCATCTCCCCGTCGATGTTCAACAGCGGACCGCCCGAATTGCCGGGATTGATGCTGGCATCCGTCTGGATCAGATCCTCATAGAACTGAGCGTCGCTGACCTGCACCGCGCGGTGGAGTTGGCTGATGATGCCCTGGGTGACGGTGTTCTCGTATCCGTAGGCGTTCCCCACGGCAATCACGGTCTCGCCCAGCATCAGATCGGCGGAACTGCCGAGCGTGATGACGGGCAACGGCGTGCGGGGACTGATCTTGATGATCGCCAGATCGGTAACCGGATCGTGAGCGGTCAAGGTGGCGATATACTCCTGCCCGTCCACCGACGTGACCAGGATCTGCCGAACGCCCTTCACCACGTGATGGTTTGTCACGATGTAGCCCCGGGGGTCGATGACCACCCCCGTGCCCATCCCGTTCACACGGCGTGCCGGATCCGAATCGCCATATTGAGTGGTTTCCGCGACAGTTTTCTCGCCTCGGATATTGACGATCGACGGGGTGGCGGAACGAATTGCCAGAACAATGGGGGTCTGACGCAATTCAGACCCCGGCATCGGAGCGGCGGCCATGCAGAACAGGCCCAGACTGAGGGCACAGGTGACGGCTGCCGGTCGCAGGCTCGTCGGCGAGCAGGTGAGGCGAAATACCATAGGAGACAACTTCGTGGCTGGAACGGCTCGGAGCAGATCCCCTTGGCAGTGCGGTGTCTGCCGGGGCTGATCTCGAACGAGTCGGGTTCGGTTCACTTCTCGGCCGACCGATCCGGTTGAAGCAGCCGGGTCTCCCCCTCAGGAGCCCGCACCCTGCGTACAACCGCAATAACCGGTGCCCTTGGTAAATCGGCTATGGTCGATACATCCCTTCACAGACGGCAGATCGAGCCCGTATATCCTTCCCAGCTTTCCAAACAGCACGCTTGGCTCCTGCTCCAATCACCAACAGTTTCGCGCAATCCTTGTGTGACTTATCTATCTTGGCGATCACGTCATTTCCCCCTCTGTCTGTTCCGTAGAGACAACGAGCCCTAAGATAATCGAGTGCCCTCTACCTTGACGCCAGCGTCTGGTCCGACGCCTCTTCCGGCTTAAATATCCAGGCTGTCGTCTTCACTTGGCTGTTTGCCCGAGATCTCTGCGTGGTCGATTGAGACGCGGCCGGGGTCGGGATCAGCTCTCGCGGCGGCTGCATTCCGGGTGCCTGCTGCTCTTGAGGATTGCTCGCCCCCGGATCCGCGGTCGGACAGTTCCACGGAGTGAACACCGGCCGAGTGGGAACCGGATGGAACCGGCTGTGCGCCACCTGCTGCTGCGGCGAAGCCGCGGTGCCCGCCGCGTGCGCCCCCGCACATGTTCGGCAGACCAGGGGCGGCGGCGGACAACGGTGGGCCGCCACCTGGGGCCCGCACGCACCCGGCATTCCCGACACCTCGACGCCGCTTTCCGGTTGGGCCGGCGGCTGCAGGATCACGCCTTCGCTGCAACCTGCTCGGCCCACTTCGTCATAGCTTTGCGTGCGGGAATTCAACCACGGCACGCGGTTCATCTCGAGTGACCAGTCCCCCCGAAGGATCATCCCGTGCCGCGGGTTGTAGATGCCACACCCGCTACTGACGACCGCCGAAGCCGCCGTCAAGAGAAGAATCGCCCGAAACATGAGCAGTCGGCGCACAGGTCGTCCCCCGCTAGGCAAGGCGCGCCCGGTTCGATACCGCGCAGGGTGAGCCAAACCACGGAATCCGGGCCTTTTCGGCTCGAATCCGCCCCTGGGTAACGGAACCGGCAATAGCGTCCACGAGCCCGGTCCTCATGTCGTCAGGACCGTACTAACACCGTGGTCTCTTGGATTCATCGGCACCGCGTAACCGGAATATTAGGAATAACCGTTACACTTGCCGCAGACGCTATAACCGGCAGACTTCAACAACCCACCGTCCCTTCCCCTCGGTACGAAACAAAACCTCATACCAGTTAAAGAGATGCGTCAAATGCAGAATGCCCGCGGGTGGCACGCTCAGAGCGCAGCGATGGGGAAACCGGCAGGTTCATTACGTGGAGGTACTTCCCGGCGAACAAGTAGAGTTGACCGCCTTCGCGCCAGGGGCTGATGAGGCCGTCACCCATGGGCCAGTGCGCATAGCCTCTCTTGTCGCGGGTCACGGTCCGGAAATCGCTCGTATACCCATAGACGATGTTGGCACCGCCGTCGTAGGGGTTGCTTTCCGACCAGCAGAGCAAGTATTTGCCGTTGCCAAGGTCGCCGACAAAATGCGGGCGGTAGACGCCTTTGCGCCCTCCGCCTCCGTCGTCTTGGTGGATGACCGGATTCTCCGGAAAATAGTCCCAGTGTCTGCCATCCGTCGACGTAGCAAATCCCAGCTTGCACGGATCCTGAATCCACTTTCCGGCGTCCGTAGACTCTCCTCCCGTGCCGCGAAGAAAAGCCAGCCACCGTCCGTCCGCCAGACGTTGAATCGCGTGGTACGACGATTGGCTGTTCATCCACCGTTCGGCAGTCACGGGAAGCACCGGCACCAGTTTTCCCTGCTGATCCACCCACGGGGTCCATACGTTCTTGGTGAGATCCGGACAGGTCGCCAGTGCCGTGCGTTGGTGCCCTCCGCCCGTTTGCCACTGGTTCTCGTAGAAGTGGAAATACATGAACCAAAGTTGTCCCTGCTCGTTCCATACCACGCAGGGGCTGGAGTAGTGGAACGGCTGTCCCGGTTTTCCTGGACACACCAGTACGCGGCTATCCCCTCGTGCCTTGTCGGCCTGAGCGAGCTTGACATACGGTCCCTCGACGGACTCTGCAACGGCGCAGCCGATCCCGGAGTTCGGGTCATGGTGGGCGTAGTAAAGATAGTATCGCCCATCCGGATTGGCTCCTCGATCGTTTCGCACCATGGTTGGATATCCCACCGATTCGTGTCCTTTGTCAGCGGGCCACGTGCTCCGTTCCCACGGTTCGGTCTGCCAGAGAATTTGCTTGGAACTTGCGATCTCAAGCGGCAACTCTCCTTTCAGATCCGACAGGTCCACGCACTTCATGTTGTTGCGAAGGTCCGCCGTGGTTGCGGTCTCGGCGGCGACGATCCTTGACTGGCCGAGGCACGCCAGCGTCAGAAGGAGAATAGAACACGTGTTGAGTGGACGGATTCTCATGGTATTCTCACCTGCCAGGCCTGTTGGATTGCAGTTGAATACTGAATGCAGATCGAAGTCACGGTTTGTCGACATTCGCCTACTGCCGCGCGGGAACGACGGACAGGGGGAACCCGAACAAGAACAGCGTCGAGGCGTCAGACCTCCAGTTTCCAGGGCGCCCGATACGGCTTGGTCACCAGGGCATTGGCCTCGGCATCGTCGAGGACCTGCTCCTTGTCGGCGTCCCAGCGGATCTTGCGGCCGGTCTTCCAGGCGATGTTCATCAGGTGGCCGGGATTCGTAGAGAAATGGCCCTGTTCGACGTCGGCCGACGGGCGAGTGCCGTTGCGGATCGCGTCGAGAAACCCCTGGGCGTGGGCCGCGAGACTCTGGAGGTGGACCGATTCGCGGAACACGTTGTCGACGGTCTCTTCACCGCCCGGTTTGCCGATGTCGGGCGTAATCGTGTAGCCGCTGCGGTCGAGGAGCATCGAGGCCTCCGTGCCGCAGAAGAGCTTGCCGTGGGAACGCTGTTCACGCCGGCAACCGGAGCGGAAGCTGTACTGAAGCAGGAACCCTTTCTTCGCTACAGGGCCGGGGCCGTACTCGCAGATGCCCGAGAAGGTGTCGGGCCATTCGGTGTTCGTCTCCTCGAAGCACAACATTCCGCCGGACGCCGTGGCCGAATGGGGTGCAGTGACGCCCAGGCACATGTGGACGACGTCGTAGTGATGGACGGCCCAATCGACCTGCCAGGCGCCGGCATAGTCGAAGAACCAGTACCAGCGGGCGAAGCGGTTGGGGTTGTAGGGTTTCTTGGGTGACGGGCCGAGCCAGAAATCCCAGTACTCTTCGCCGAATTCCTTCGGGGGGGCCGCATCCGGCGGAGCACCAAACCCGGGATAGAAGTAATCGTAGTCCCACACCTTCACTTCGGAGATCTCGCCCAGTCGGCCGGACTGGAGAAGCTCGGCCGCCTGCTGGTAATGGGGCCAGCTCCGCTGCTGGGTGCCGATCTGGACGACGCGGTTGTACCTGCGTGCGGCCTGGACCATGGCCCGCCCCTCGCCGATCGAGGTGGCCAGCGGTTTCTCGACGTAGACGTGCTTGCCCGCCCGGCAGGCGTCGATCGTGCAAAGGCAATGCCACTGATCGTTGGTCCCCACGATCACGGCATCGATGCTCTTGTCGTCCAGCAATTTCCGATAGTCGCGGTAGGTGGCCACGGAGTCGTTGCCGGTCGCCTTCACGCCCTGGCCGAGTCGCTGCTCGTTGAGGTCGCAGACGGCCACCACCCGCGTACCCGGGCACTGCATGTGGCCTCGCATCACGCTTCGTCCTTCGCCCCCGCAGCCGATCAGGCCGATGTTAATCGTGCTGTTGGGGCCGGCCTCGGCAGCCCTTGCAGTGCCGGTCCTGCTGCTGGCCCACGCCGCGGTTGCCGTCGCGGCGGCCGTTCCGAGGAACGCTCGTCTGGTTGCCTTCGTGCTCATGGCTCGTGCTCTTGCTGGGTGGATGGTGGTACCGGGGAAACTGCTGGACATTGTCGTGCGAAGACGCCGCCGTCGGCAAGTCTTTGCTCAAAGGCCTTGCATGATTTCCGGAAGGAATCGTGGAGTGCCGTCAACCGTTATTCCCGCGCAGGGGGGAATGACGTTGGTTGGGGCAACGGAATGACGAGTACACGACTCCTCGGATCGTTTCCAGCCCCACCTGCCGCCTAACGAATCGGTCCCATCCGCGCCACGGCCGGACCGGCATCCTCGACAATCACGCGAAAGCCCACGTCGTAGACTTTCTGCCAGGGTTGGTAGGCTCGTCGAACCGTCGAACCGGCGTCTGCCGGGCGGTCGGCCCAGGAGCCGCCCCGGGCGACTTTGCGCTGTAGGCCGTCTTCGTCGTTCCGGCCGTCGGATTCGTCGTAGGGATAGGGGCGATAGTTGGAACGGGTCCATTCGCTCACGTTCCCCACCATGTCGTTCAGCCCCCAGGCGTTGGGCCTGGCCTGGGCGACGTAGTCCACGACGAACCAAGGGTCGCGGAAGCGTTCGTCGTGAAGCGGGAAGTTCATTTCGGGCGGATAGGGTTTGCGTATCTGGAGTGCACTGGGACCGTCATAGCCCATTCGGTACCAGCGCAGGGCCTGGTCGGCCAGGTTGGCGAACTGCCCGAAATCCGTATCCATCGTGCCGTAGTAGAACTGAGTCTCGGTGCCCGCCCGAGCCGCCCACTCCCATTGAGCCTCCGTGGGCAGGGTGACGGTGAGCCCCGTCCTGTCGCTCATCCAGCGGCAGAACTGTTGGGCTTCCAACCAGGAAATGCGTGCCACTGGCTGATCGGGGTGGTTGGCGATATGGCCGGGAACGACCCGATCGAGCGATTGCATGTCGATGTAGCGGGTGTCGTGTTGCGGATCGAACAGGGCATACTGGGCGTTCGTCACTTCGGTCGTTGCCATCCAGAAGGGATGTCGGACCCGCGTGATGCTTCGCGGCCGTTCGTCCGGCGCACCGTCGAGACTGCCCATCACGAACTCGCCGGCCGGGATCCAGGTCATGGTCATCTTCACGCCCTCGCCCAGATCAATGACCTGCCGCGTCCCGCCGGGATTGGCCTGCTGCCGTTTCGCCGCTTCGGCCGGCGTCATGGGGAAGCCGGCCGCTCTCAGCCCGTCGGGTTGGACGGGCGGTTCCTCGGGCGGTGCAAGGAAGTCGGGGGGCATCCGGCTGCGGAACGCCTCGGCCATGGCAGCGTGCTCGCCTTCCGGGTCGTCGGCGTTGTCGGCAAACGCGATGGCCAACTCGCGGCGGCGAACTTGCTGATCGCACTGCTGGAATTCGGGCGGGTCCCAATTGCCGGCCCGTGGCACGTTCAAGTCGATCCAGCAGTAGAGCCGGTCTCTTGCCTCACGGCTCATCTCGTCGAGCCGCACGCCGTGATGTCCTTTATCAAGCATCTGGATGAGCAGACTGGTCGAGGCGTGGTACTCCATCGGATAGAGCAGGGCCATGTCGGCTTCCACTCCCGGCCGGTGGACATAGGGATGAAGGGTGTTGTAGGCGACGTCAGGGTCCTTGAAGGATGGCTTACTTCGCGGCCCCACGACCGGTTCCTCGTTGTGACAGCCGACACAGTGTCTTTCCAGAACCGGATACACCTCGTGGGCAAAGGCGAAGGGGCGCGGCTCGCCATACCAGGGCTCCAGCGGCTGGGGCGGACGCTGGTGGGCCAGGCTGGCCCGTGTCGGTAGCGACTCGCCTCGGCTCTCGTGGCAACCGGCACAGGAGACCAGTTCGCCCGGCCTGCCGACGAGCCAACTCCGCATGAGTTGCACGGCGCGGCCTTCCGCGTCGAGGGGCTGGATCGAGACTGGCGTGTTGCTGGGAATCTCGAAGAAGGCCGACCCGTCAGGCTCGACGGTGGCGGTTCCGAGTACGCGTTTCACGTCCCAGCCCGCCTGGGTCCCTACAAGTGGGAACCCGGCCTTCGCGTTGTAGCCGAAGTGGTAGGAGAAGATCCTCAAGCGTTTGACCGTGCCGCGCGGTACGCCTCGCAGTCCGGGCCCCGCATACACGTCGGCCACATGGACGTCGGCCGTCCGGCGGCCCGGCTTGATTTTGTCGGGCATCACCGGCGGGCACGCACGGCTCCTCAGCGGCTGCGGCTCGAACAGGCCGGCGCCTTCGATCTCTGCGATGAGCGTGGCGTTGTCGAAGACATCGACAAGGTAGATGCCCCACAGGCTCTGCGGGGTGGGCTTCATCGAAACCAGAAAGTACTTGCTGCTGAGCGGATAGGGGTGCGTAGTCAGGGCGGGATGTTCCTTGCGGTAAACGTCGTTGATGATCGCGTCGCACACGGTGCCGGACACGGTCTCGCCGTGACCGGGAATCAATTGCAGGAAACCCGTCTGCTCGGCCGGCAGGACGTCCGGCGTGACCGCGATCGGTTCGCCTTCGACGCCCCACTCCTTGGTCGTCGGGCGGAAACGGAACGGGTAGGCGTTGGCCAGTCCCGGGTCGAGCAGGGCCAGGCGGCCGCAATCGCCGTGATCGTGATGCCCGCTGATCACGCCCACCAGCCGGGTCGGATGATCGGGGACCGCCCGGGCGAAGCGGAAGGCGGTGGGAAACCAGGAATTGCTGCCGTGCATCGCCAACTGGCCCGTCCCGTCCGGATTCATGGTCATTCGGCGGCGCGCGAAGTAGTGGGGAATATCGCTGTACTCCCAGCGCTGATAGAGCACCCGCCCGTCGTTCAGTATGGTCGGGTCGTTGTCGCTGTCCTGGTCGAAGGTCAGTTGCTGAAGCGCCTTGGTCGCCGGATCCAGGAGGTAGAGACTGGCGACCTGCCCGTTACCGTTGAGACAAGGCAGGCCGATGTAGCCGCTCGTCGAGCAGAGGATGACCCGGCCGTCGGGCAGATAGCAGGCGTCGAAGTAGTCGAGATCGGGATAGTCGGCGGGGGTGAGTCGCTTCAGGCCGGTGCCGTCGCTGCGAACCTCGTAAATGGCCCAGCGGTCGTTCTCGTCGATGCTCGAAAACAGCATGCGGTCGCCGGGGAAGTCCAGGCGGACGTCGCGCACGATTTGGTCCCCGGTAGGCTTGTAGAGTTGCTCGAGCCGGGGAGCGCCTCGCAGGTCGGTGAGGACGGCGATCTCATTATTCCAGCCGTGGCGGGGTACCGAGGTCTGGTTCTGATAATTGTGGGCCACGAAGCCCGCGTCGGCACGTTCGACCTGCCTCGCCCGAACCTCGCCGAAATCCCGCTGCACGACCAGCAGCCTGTCGAAATCGAGCAGGGGATTCGCCAGCAGGATCGTGCGGACATCGGCCAGCAGTTGGTCGGCCGAGTCGAGTGCGTCGGATCCGTCGTCGGCCGGCGACTTCAGCAGTGCGGCCCGGCCTTGCTCGAACCGTGCCAGGGTCTGCCGGTGCGTGGCGGCATCGTAGCGGTCCGGGAACTGGCGTGCCAGGTCGTCGATGGCCAATCGCACGGCCTCGACGCTGACGCCCTCCAGTGCGGCGATCCTGACTTTCAGTTGTGCCTGCCGGGCGATCCTTTGCCGCCGTTCGGCCCGTTGCCCCTCGCTGAGCTTCTCGCGCTCGAGCGGTTCAGAAAGCGGCGCCGACGACTTCAGCCGCAGCGCACAGATGTGCGGAAACGGCCCCGCACATTGGAGAGTCATTGTGTGGATGCCGGCCGCGACATGGATCGTACACTGCTGCTCCCACTTGGCGGTGGAAGTGCTCCAACTGCCCGTGGTGCCCTTGAAGCCGACGTGGACCTCTTCCCCGTCCATGAGAATCGTGACCGGACGAGCCTGGGCGGCCGCGTAGAGTGCCGAAAGCTCGTAGTCGCCTTCAACGGGGAAGCGGACGTCGTAATCCGCCCAATTGGGCAACTCCCCGCCGTTCCAGATGCACGACGGCCCATCGGCGTAGGGTTGGCCGGTGAGGCTCACCCGGGGATTGCCGGCGTCGAAGGTACGGCTCTCGAACGTGAGTTCCGTTTCGGCCGCGTCCGCCCCCAGCGGAATCACCGCGAGTAATCCGATCAACAGGCCGCACAGCGGCCTTCGCTCCGACAATAACGGGAACAGGACCCGATTACGAGAAGCATCGGCAAGACGCGTGCGCATGGGGGCGATTCCTCACTTCGACAGGATGCAGGGAAGTCCCAGTGAAGCAGAAGCTTTCACGCTCCCCATTGTAGTGGCACGGTTATGCCGCCACAACACACGCCGAAACGGATTGTTGGTTGCACAAGCACGAGGTAGAATTGGGGGGCATCAGTCCGGCAGACGCGAGCGACGTTGAGAAGGTGCGTGGGAAGGGCGAACAGGCCGGCCTTCCCACGAGCAGGCTCGCATTGATGGATGCATTCTTCATGGAGACTTCTGGGGGAGGTGAGAACGGGAGCCAATGAGCAGATCAAGCCGTAGATACCACTGCATCTCGCCAGTCGATTAGGGAAGATGAAAACAACCCGAATCATGTGGATCGAGAACAAAGGCAACGACGGCCTCGTCGGTCCTGCTCGTATCGGCCGGGTGACGTTTTCCAAGTCCGGCAAGTCCGTCCACTACCGCGGTCGCGAACTCCTCACCCTTTCCGGTACGGGATTTAAGTCGAACTACGTCGACGTCGAAACCGGCGAGCACTTCTGGATCTCCGGTTGCCGCAAAGACGGGCGCGACGCCCTCTACAACACCGACGTGGAGATCGACGACGACGTTCGGGAGGAGTACTGGACAGAAATCAGGAAGATGCCCGAGAATGTCCACGTGTCGGCGTTCCGCGCGCAGGGGAAGTGCAGGTGAGGATGAAAAAGGGGACATCACTGATATACGGTGGACGAAATCAGTGATGTCCCCTTTTTGTATAGCCAGACAGTAGGAAAGCGGCCACCAGTCGCCGCACTCCATATTATTGCGCCGGCAAGACCTGAATTGCGTCGATGCAGGCGTGGCCGCCGGCGCCTTTCGCCGAGACGACGACGGCGCCCTTGCGGTTCGACTCGAAGCGGAAGACGCCCAGAGAGGTGAAGCCGCCGTCGAGTTTCGGACGCTCCTGCATGTTGATCGCCAGGTCCGCCTTGCCGTCGGCGTGGCGGACTTCGACCGGCACGGTCGTGCCGCGGTTCTCGTGGTCGCGGTAGGCCAGCCGGATCTCGTACCGGCCGCTCTCCTTCACCTCGATCGGGAATCTCGCCTCGGCGTTCGGGTCGGTCGAGTACTGATAGTCATAGCCGACGTAACCCTCCAGCCCCGTGCCGGAACCCCATTTGCCCGTCAGGTCGGCCTTGGCGTTGTCGACCACGACGCCGGGGAGACTCTCGGGCACGATCCCCGCCTTGGGTCCGTCGACGACGGCCAGGGGCGGCACCGGGCCGTCCATGTAGATCGGGCCGTCGACCATATCACGTCGGGCCACGCCGGGAAGTTCCAGCAGCTTCTTCAGTTCGTCGAGATACTGGTCGTAGACTTGCCGCGGGCCGCAGGAGTTGGCCAGGCAGATCGAGGCGGCTTTGCCGACCACCTCGCCCATCATGCCGCAGGTCTTCATCACCCGGACCGTGCCCAAGGCCTCGTGGGTCACGCTGATGCAGCGTCCGGCCATGAACAGGTTCGGCACGTTCCGCGAGTAGAAGCAGCGGTAGGGAACCGGGTAGCCGTGGGTCCGGTCCACGTGGTGCTGGAACTCGGCGACTGAGATGAACGGATCCTCCGGATACTTTTCGGGGATGAATTCCTTCCGCGGGTAGTGCAGATCGATCGACCAGGTGGAAGGCACCGTGGCGTCGGGGTACATCTTGAGTTGGGCTACGTCTTCTTCCGAGAGGATCAGGTCGCCGAGCAGGCGGCGCGACTCGCGGGGCCCGCCGATGTAGGCCAGCCAGGTGAGAACGGCGTTTTCATGTTCCGCCTTGCCGCCCCGGTTCTTCATGGCGTTCCAGGCGCCGAACACGGCCCGGTGGTTCCAGTCGCGCATGTACTCGAGGTCGTGGATCGGGTCCTTGTCGAAGCCGGTTTCCCAGAACCAGGGCCCGGCCCCGCCGCTGGTCTGGCCGCCCCGCTTGCCGGGATAGGGGAAGTCGTCCATCTCCAGATCGAGCGCCCAGGGGACCTCGGGGAACGGCTTGGGCGAATCGGTCTCCGCCCAGCGCCACATATTGCTCATGCCCATGTGGCCTTTTTCGGTGGCGTCGTAGTCGGCGCCGGCCAGGCAGCCGATCGTGCCGTGGCCCGTGCAGTCGCTGAAGAACTTGCCGACGAACCGCTTGTGCGCGCCGGTGCGGGTGTCGAAGGCGATCACGGCCATGATCCGCCCGGCGTCGGTCTCGACCTTGTAGGCGTAATGGTTCAGGAACAGCGAGATGTTCTTCTCGGCCGTGACGACCTCCGTCTTCAACTCGTCCTCGAATTCCTCCCTCGTGCCCGGCGACTCCTTGGGGTTCGGGCTGAATTCTTCGATGATCTCGCCGATCCGCGGGAACAGCCCGCGGCGTGTCTTGCCCTGCGGCCATACGCGGATCTCGCTGCTGGAATTGCCGCCCAGAACGGGGCGATCCTGAATCAGGGCCACCTTGCAGCCCATCCGCGAGGCCGAGATGGCCGTGCCGCAGCCCGAGTAGCCGCCGCCGACGACCACCAGGTCGAACTCCTGGGTAACGACCGGTTCCTCCGGCAGGCCGAGCAACTGCTTGCGCCAAGCGGCGTGGGGATCGTTGCTGTTGGGGGGCGTGTAGCCGGGGTCTTTGGCGAACAGGATCGCATCGCACCGGCCGCCGAAACCGGTCAGGTCGTGCAGCGCCAGCGTCGCTTCCTTCTTGTCGATCGACACCTTGCCGCCCGCCTGCCAGTGCCAGTCGGCCCCTTCGGTGCCGAACGTCTCTGCCAGCGGCTTACCGTTCACGCGCAGTTGGAACTTGCCGGGCGCGCCGGGGGCGTTCCAGCGGGCGACCCAGTCCTTGGTGCGAACGAAGACCTGGTACTCGCCGGTCTCAGGAAACTGGACCGTGGTCGAGGCATCGTCGACCGGCACGCCCAGTCCGTGGGCCAGCATGTAGGGTGAACCCATGATGCCGATGAACTGCGTGTCGAGTTTCCAGCCGCCGGGCGACTGGAAGCTTTCGGCCTCGACGAACACAACGCCGCTGGGCGGCTCGGCGGCATTAACCTGGAACGTGAAGATCGCGAGAAGGGCGAAGAGGACGCTGACGATTGGCGTGGGGCGCATGGTATCCTCGGTGATTGTCGTGTGGCGTTCGTGGCCGACAGAATTGCGGAGAATCTATTCTAGAAGCCGCTGTTTGGGCGAGCAACGCCCGTGATCGAAGCTCGCCCGCCCACTTCGTTTAACCCGCTGCCACAGGCGAGGTCTTTTTTCAGGATATGGCTCGCGATTCAGGATTCAGTCCTCGCCTGCGGCAGCGGGTTAAACGATTGCCTTGCTGGGACTTGCGCCTGTTTGCCTCGGACGAAGCGGCTTTATCCAATCCACCCAATTCCCCGTTTTTTCGGGACGCCAGGATTGGTCCATTTGTGGTGATCTGCGGAGGACCGGTTAGGCGGCCGGAAAACCTGCCCAATCGCCCGCATTTGCCGAATCGGACAAGTTTTTCGTGCAGCGGCACGGTGACGTCCGGATTGGCGGAGATCGACGCACCAACCGGACGATTTTGGAATCTAGGTCTCGGTTTGTGCGCACTGTTCCCTAGGTTCTTGGAAAGATTAGGTTGCGGGCGTGACCCGCATTGGGGTATGATGGTCCCCGCCTACACTTTAAGTCCGATCCCCAAAATGACTTGCCGGTTTCGAACCACGGGTTGACTCGCTCGGTGCAGACGACTGCAAATCGGCGAGTGGCGGATCGGGCGCCAGCCCCATGATCGGTGCTGCGAGTGGTTGTGGAAGGAGCCGGGACGGCTCCGGAGGGCCACTCGAGTACCGCCCGCCCTACAAACTGTTGTCTGGTGCTCGCACATGGCTCCTATTGGACGTGCAGACCGACGGCCTGGCGCTAGTTCCCAGGTTCTACTCGCCGCCACGGCGGGCACGATCGTCTTGCCGCTGGTGGGGTGGCTGTTCCTCGAAAACTGGTGGGGCGGTGCGCAGAGCGGCGGTCCGTTGACGTGCACTGCGGTCCGCGGCACCTTCACCCACGAAATCGTCCAGAAAGGGACGATCGAGTGCGCCTCGAACGTCGAGGTCAAGTGCGAGGTGGATGCCAGGGGGTTCTGGTTCACCAATATCCTGGAGGTCGTGCCGGAAGGCACCCACGTCGAGGCGGGCGACTTCCTGCTTCAACTCGATTCGAGCCCATTGGAAGAACTGCTGGTCAGGCAAGAGATCGTCTGCAGCCAGTACGAAGCGGCACTGATCCGGACGGAGACATGGCTGGAGACCTGCAAGGTCAGTCTCCAAGAATATGTCGACGGACTTCTACCTCGGGACGAGCAGAAGCTGGGGCACGCGTTGGATCGCGCCAAGGAGAAACTGCGGCAGGCCACCGTCACGCTGGAGGCGAGCGAGGCGATGTTTCGCCGCGGATACGTGACGCAGATTGCTCTTGAAGCCGACGAGTATGCCGCCGAGAAGGCCCGCGTTGAGTTCGAGACGGCTCAGACCAAGCTGGACGTTTTGAAGAACTACAAGAGCAAGAAACGCCTGAACGATCTGCAGAGTTACCTGGCCGTTGCCGAGGCGAGTGTGCGTTGGCGTCGTCACATCTACGATCTGGCAGTCAAGGAACTCGAGAACCTCAAGCAACAGATCGCGAACTGCACGATCACGGCTCCCTCAGCGGGCCAGGTCGTCCACGCGCACCTTCACCACAATGGGCACAGCCACTTGATCGAGCCAGGGGCCTTTGTCTGGCGAAAGCGAGTCCTGATCCGGCTGCCCAACTCCACGGAAATGCACGCCAAGGTGCACATTCCCGAGACCAAAGTCGTCCAGGTGCACGAAGGCCAGAAGGTCCGCATTCATTGCGAAGCATTGCCGGCTATTGAACTGACCGGGACCGTGCAACTCATCGATGAATTTCCGGCACCGATGGAGCACTGGGGGCCCCAGATCAAATGCTACGAGACCGCGATTTCGATCGATCGCGACAGCATCGTAGCGGCCGGCGTCGATCTGCGTCCCGGCTTGACGGCCGAGGTGACCGTCGAAATCGACGAGCAGGCCGAACGGATGATGCTTCCGTTGCAGGCCATTCTCAAACACGGCGGGAAGAGCTACTGTCTGACCCACGATCGGAGCGGATTTCACCCGCACGAGGTGCAAACCGGCGCCGCCAACGGCAAGTTCGTGGTGATTCACGAGGGAATCGCCGAGCACCAGGAACTCGTCCTCGGGGCGGCCAACTACCGCGGAGAGGTCGAGCTTCCCGAATTGGAGCGGCGCTAGCCCGGCGTGTCGAGATAGGGATCCTGGCCCATCTGCCGCTGCATCTTTTTCCGCTGTTTCTCGAAGTACATCAACGCTTTTCGATCGCGGAAGTGCTTGCGCTCGACTCGCCGCTGTGCCTTCTTGAACAGCTTCGCCAGCGAATCGAAGCCGTCTTCATTCTCCTTGCCCAGATCTTCCAGCTTGTGCCCTTTCTTCGGGCCGAGTCCGGCAATGAGCAACTCGTCGTCCAGTGCGATGTACTGGCGGAAAGTTCCCGGGTCGCCTTGACGGCCGCAGCGTCCGATAAGCTGCCGGTCGATGCGGGCCGAGTCGTGCATTTCCGTGCAGATCACGTGCAACCCGCCGAGTTCCTTGACCCCCTCGCCCAGCTTGATGTCGGTGCCGCGTCCCGCCATGTTCGTCGAGACCGTGACTTTGCCCATCTGTCCGGCGTCGGCCACGATATCGGCTTCGGTTTCGACATGGTGCGCGTTCAGCACCTTGTGTTCGATCCCCCGTTCTTGCAGCATGCCGGAAATAATCACCGACTTGTCGATCGAGCGGGTACCGATCAGCAAGGGGCGCCCCGTGGCGTGGACTTCGCAGATTTCGTCGACGATCGCCTGCCATTTCCGCTGTTCGTGGCCGAACACCCGCGAAGGGAGCGGCTTGCGGATCACCGGGCGGTTCGTGGGCACGGACACCACGTGGCAGCGATAGATCTTGCGCATCTCCCGCGCCGAGGAGGCCGCCGTTCCGGTCATGCCCGCCAGATGGTTGAAGCGGAGGAAGAAGTCCTGCACCGTCACTCGGGCGGCCTGGCCCGTGGCCACCGTCACTTCGACGCCCTGCTTGGCCTCGACGGCCTGGTGGATGCCGTCGCGCCACTTGCGGCCTTCCGACATGCGGCCCGTGAATTCGTCGACGATCACGATCTCGCCGTCGACGACTACGTATTGCCGGTCGAAGTGGAACTCGCGTTCCACCTTGATCGCCCGTTCCACAAACTGGTAAATGTGGAACATGCCGACGCGGTCCATTTCTTCCGGTTTGGGCAGCAAGCGGGCTTTCTTCCGCCCCTCGCGCGTCAGTTCGGCCGACTTCTTGTCGTAGTCGTATTCGAAGTCTTCGTCCTCGATGAATTCCTTCACGATGTCGGCGGCCCAGCGGTAACACTCCACCTCGAGCTCCTGCTCTTCCGTGGGCATCGCGCTGATAATCAGCGGCGTTCGAGCCTCATCGATCAGGATGCTGTCGGCTTCGTCGACCAAGGCAAAATATGGTTCGCGTTGGACCGGCTGCTCGTTGCTGCCCCCCTGCTGGTCCGCGAGCATGCCGCCGATCAAGTCCGTCTGGCCTTCCTGGATTCGCCGCAGCAACAGACGATCGCGGAGAAAATCGAATCCGAACTCCTTGGCCGTCCCGTAGGTCACGTCGCAGGCATACGCCTTTCGCCGCTCGGGCTGCGGTTGCTGGGTCTGGATCACACCCACCGAGAGCCCCAATGCCCGGTAGATCGGCGCCATCCAGTCGGCGTCGCGTTTGGCCAGGTAGTCGTTGACGGTCGCCAGGTCGCATCCCTTGCCGGCCAGGGCATAGAGATACATCGGAAGCGTGGCCGTCAGGGTCTTTCCTTCCCCCGTCTGCATTTCGACGATGGATTGATTGAACATGGCGATGCCACCGAGGAGTTGGACGTCGAAATGCCGCATGTTGAGCGTCCGGCGTCCTGCTTCGCGGACCAGCGCATAGGCCTCCGGCAGCAACTTGGCCAGCGGTTCCCCGCTGCGGGCACGGTAGCGGAGGGAAAGGCTCTCCTTCTTCAGTTCGTGGTCGGTGAGCTTCTGGTAGCCCGGCTCGTACGAGGCGATCTTCGGAAGCAGTTGCGCCCAGCGGACAAGGCGTCCGCGATGCGTCACGGGGACCAGCGACTCGACGTGTCCCGTCAGTCCGCCGGAGATTCTGCGTACGTCAAAGTCTTGATCAGCCATGAGCCGCCAGGAATGCGTGATGAGTCGGGAGAGGCGTAATGCTCTATTATATATTCGTGACGCGTTTACGCACCCGAGGGTTCCTGCGAGCCCTACGACAATCCCCACATCGAGCAGGCATCTACCCTCCCAGATGTTGCATCCTTACCTCCGCCGGGCCACCCGCGGTTGCGATTTGCGGTCTCCCCCGCCATAATCCGTGGAATCGGAATAAACTGCGCAGAATGTCTGTGCTTTGTCAAGCTGCGCAATAGATGCCCCAGAGCGGGGCAAGCCCGCAACCCAGCCTTCACAAACAGGCGCGCACCATGCGCGGAAGTCCCGAACAAAGACGCCAAGAGGACCCAGAAATGCTGTTTCGCGCCATCCTGCTCACATGTCTGCTACTGCCGATCGGAACTCTCGTCGCCGGAGCCGAACCGGATCGCCCCCAAATGATGTTCTCCGATACGTCGCGGCTCGGACGCCCCTGCGCCAAGGACCCGGCCGTGGTTCGGTTTGGCGGGCACTACTGGATGTACTTCTCCCTTCCCCCCCATGCCGATCGCTCCAAAGGAACCGGCTGGTCGGCGGGGATCGCCCGCAGCGACGATTTGACCGAGTGGGAGAAGGTCGGAGAGATTGTGGGCGAGCCGGGCGGCCCCGAGGCCAAAGGCCTCGCCGCTCCCGAGGCGATCGTCCTGGATGGGAAAGTGCACCTTTTCTATCAGACCTATGGTAATCAGTCGAAGGACGCGATCTGCCACGCCGTTTCCGACGACGGGATCCATTTCCGGCGAGACCCGTCGAATCCCGTGTTCCACCCCACCGGAGACTGGACCGTCGGCCGCGCGATCGATGCCGAGGTCTATCCTTTCCAAGGCAAGTTGTTCCTCTACGTGGCCACGCGGGATCCCGCCATGAAGATCCAGATGCTGGGCGTTGCCGCGGCCGATCTGAAGGGCGACTACGGACGAGACTCTTGGAAACAGCTTGTGGACGCTCCCATTCTCAAACCGGAACTGCCTTGGGAGCAGGAGTGCATCGAGGCCGCCACGGTCTGCGAGCATGGGGGCCTGCTCTATATGTTCTATGCCGGCGCCTACAACAACAAGCCCCAGCAGATCGGCGTGGCCGCCAGCCGCGACGGCATCCATTGGACGCGAATGTCGGACGAGCCGCTGTTGCCCTGTGGGCTGCCCGGCGAGTGGAACCATTCCGAGTCGGGCCACCCCGGAGTCTTCATTGATGACGACGGCCGCGGCTACCTCTTCTTCCAAGGCAACAACGACGGGGGAAAGACCTGGTTCCTCTCCAAGATGAATCTCTTTTTCGACGGTCCGCTGCCTTATCTCGTTCGTCCCCGCGACGGGAGGGAGTTCCGGCTGGTCGATCCTCGTCGGCCCGACTGATCTGGTGGAAAAGCCGGATCGAGGCGACACTTTCTCGCTTCGCCCGGGTTTACAGGAATAGCGGCTCAATCTCCTCTCAGCAAACGGCAACGCCCGCCACCGTCGTGGGCGTGGCGCGTAAGGTTCGCGTTCGTGCCGCGATCAATGCCCCCTACAGATACGTCTGGCGGCCGGGAAGTCGAGCATTGTTTCCACCCCACCGTTTGTCGCGGTGGGACAGCGTGTCTTGCAGGACGGGTCGGCGCGCCGTCACGCATCCGACCCCAGCGCTGCTCAACACCCGGCCGCCGGCGATTTGAAACTCGCGTCACACGTCGCACAGCGACACGGCCTCGCGGAGCGACGTGGCGGGATCGCGAGTGGGAATGAACTCCTGGGCCACGAAGCCCTGGTAGCCCGTCTCCACGATCGCCCGCATGATCGGCGGATAGTTGATCTCCTGGTTGTCGTCGAGTTCGTTGCGGCCCGGGTTGCCGGCCGTGTGGTAGTGGCCGATATAGTCGGCGAATTGCTTGATCCGCGTGATGATGTCGCCTTGCATGATCTGCACGTGGTAGATGTCGAACAGGATCTTCAGGCGTTCGGAGCCGACCTGCTTGCAGGCCTCAACGCACCACTCGACCGAGTCGCCCATGTAGTCCGGGTGGCCCTTCATCTCGACGTCGACCCGGCTGTTGAGCACCTCCATGATCAGGTTGATCTTCTTCTGTTCCGCGTAGCCGATGATCTTCTTGAGACCCTTAACCGTATTCTCCAGCCCCACGTCGTCGGGAATCCCGTGACGGAATCCCGGGAACACGATCACGCTGGGAAAGCCCGCCGCGGCACAGTCGTCGATGGCCGTCTTGGTCTTGTCGATGCACATCTCCCAATTGGCCGGATCGTTGAAGCCGTTGACAAACCCGTGGCTGTTGGCCAGGGCGCAAATGAGGTTGTATTTCTTGAGGGTTGGCCAGCCCGGCGGATCAACGAGTTCGACCGACTTGACGCCCAACTCCACGCAGAGCTTGCACAGATCCTCGAGCGACATCGGCTTCGACGAGCAATCGCCGGTGAAACACCACTCGCACACCGACTGGTGGATCCGTCCGTTGACGACGGCAGGGCCCTCCTGGGCCAGCCGGCGCCGGCGGCCTCTTCGCTCCTGGGCTGAGCCGACCTGAGCGAACCCGGCGGCCGCAGCCGCCAGCGAGCCGGCCGCACCGGCGAGCATATTTCGACGTGATAGACGCATGGGGAGATCTCCTGGTGTCACAAGACTACATCTACATCCGGCTGTCGGAGGCCGAAAAGGAATACCGAATGGATTCCACTTCAAGGTACCTCCGCCACGCCCATGAAGCAAGCTGGGGAGGTTGCCAAAGTCATCCTCGCATATCTCCGGATCAACGCTGCTGGTTCAGGGGTGCCGCTGCATACGGCACAGAGCCGCTCTTGCTTCCTTGGTCAGGGGAGCTGGGGCATGCCCTTTGGCCAATTCCTCCAGGAACTGCATGGCAGCACCTGTCTTGGCATACTCGAGTGCCATGACGGCTCGCGAGGAACGTACGCGATCAGGGAGCGGAAGAAGGACTGGTGGGGGTTGGAAACGCGTCGGTTGTCGGCCGAATCCTCCGAATGTCGGTATCTCCGGTCGGCGCAAAGCGTTCCAGTCTTCGGGACGCAACTCGACGCCCAGGTCAAGGAGGGTCCGTGCTGCCTGCTCTCGGTCGTCGTAATCCGGGTCGTGAAACCGCGCTCGCAAAGCAGCGAGTTCCGTCTCGTTCGGCGAGGCCGCGCGGCGGAGACGTGTGCGGAGAAACGCCACCGCCTCGTTCTCGGCAGCCGCGAGCGTCCACGCCGCCAGATGCGCCTGCCACCCATCTTCACCGCCGAGTTTCTGCCACAAAGCCTCCATCTCGGTCGAATTCAGTACCGCAGGCGCGAGGCGTCCTTCCTGGAATCGTCCGGTCATGTCCCAGACGAGCGTGTCCACATCGCCAGCCACAGCCAGAACGGTGCCGTCCGGAGAGAACGCCAATGCATTGACGTTACCCACGGCTCCCGACAGGACGTGGACTTCTTCTCTCGTAAGGATCTCCCAGAGAACGATCTTTCGGTCCTTCCCGCTCGCCAGGAGTCGACCGTTGGGCGAGGTGGCCGTGATGCCGCGTGAACTTCCCGGGAGTTGGCTGGATTGCGGCACGCGTTCACCAGTTCCCGCATTCCAGACGTGGTCTCCCAACGCCAGCCAATCGTCTGCCGGAATCGAGAGTTGCCAGCCCGGTGAGGGTGTGTCCGCGTCCATCACTCGTAACGACTCGCCCGAAGTGAGACTGCGCAGTATCAGACGTCCGTCTTCTTCAAGGCACCATGCTGTTTCCTTGCCCGGTGTGAGTGCCACAGCGTTCGCAGTGAACTTGCGGATTGCTGCCGATGGAACCCGATTGCCCGTGCTTACGTCCCACAGCCCAACCGAGCCCTTTCCCCATGTTGCCAGCGCTTGCGTGCCGTTCGGCAAGAAGACAAGCGGCCCTCGTCCACCGCAATTCCGTCCGAACCGAGCGACCTTCGTGCCGGTTGCTGCATCGAATACGTGAAACATATCATCCCAGTTGGCCGGTGCGGTTGCCCCCAGAATCCTGCTGTCCGGGCCGAAGGCAAGATGCTGTACGCCCCAGAACGTCCCAACCCCCTCGATTCGACGTGCCTCCCGGCCCTCCGGCCAAGACCACAGGATGATCCTGCCGTCGAGCCCGCCTGTGGCAATCATTTCTCCGTCCGGTGAAAAGGCGACCGTTTGCACGGGAGCCGAATGGCCGGTCGCGGGCCGGACTTCCTGCCAGCTCTCCGTGCTCCACAACCGAATGCGGTTCCCTTGTCCGGCGGCAAGCATCTTCCCGTCTCGAGAGTACGCTACGGCCCAGACATGCTCATCAAGTCCCGGCAATTCCCACAGGTGCTGACCGTTGGCTGCGTCAAATCGCGTGACCCTTCGCAAACCGCCCAGCGCGATCTCCTTTCCGTCCGGCGAGAATGCTCCCGCGTTGAAGGTGCCGGGGATGTCCAGCTTGCGTCTAACAGTGGTCATGTCCCACAATCGGCAGCACGTGTCGAGACCTCCGGCGAGCGTTTCTCCGTCCGATGAAAAGACGAGCCACCCGTTGCTGCGTCGTCCTCCATCCAACCGCAGCTCAGGCATTGTCCCGTCAACCGACTCAATGGAGAATTCGCCGTCCGAGACGCCGATCGCAAGCCACTGCCCATCCGGAGAGAATGCCAATGCGTTGACAAACTCCCCGTTCCGTTCCCACCGCCGTATTTGTCTGCCGTCCGCTGTGCTCCACAGCACTGCGTCACTGCCGGCACCACTGGCAGCGAGAAGTCCGTCCCCCGTTACCGCGACAGCGTGCTTTGTTGTTCCACCATAGTATTGAAGCAACTCCCCGGTTGAATTGAAGACGCGAGCAGCGCGGCCCTCGACCAACACGACAGTCTGTCCGTCGCGAGACAGGACGCCGTGATTGACCGCGTGTCCAGGACTCACTGGAAACCTCCGCCCGGTCGCCACATCCCAGAAACAGGCTCCAGCCGCAACCGCGAAGACCCTGCTGCCGTCCGGCGTGAACTCCAGGTTGTCGACCAGATCATGGTCGGCAAACCGTGTCGCCCCAAGGCGGGCAACAACTCCTTCCGGAAGTGACTCCTCGCTCACCATGTCGCGAGGATCGTCGGAAGCAACAGATACTGCGTTCGACGTGGCCACAACCACAACGATGAGAATTCGCTCTGCAAGTCTCATGATCGGCCTCATGCCTCCTACGATTGGCTGGATCGGATCGCCCTGAAACAAGCTGCCAAATACAAGCTGACTCACGCCCACGCACAGTCTACTTCCGCGGCAGCCCAATATTCGTCCCGAACAGCGTCTCGGGCCACTTGAAGCTCTTCGTATATTCGAGCATCTCCCGGGCCACCTCCGGATACTCCTCGGCCAGGTTCTTCTTCTCGCCGATATCCGCATCCAGGTCGTACAGCTCGGTCTCACCCGATCCGCGATCGTCGACGTAGCCGTAGAACTGTTTGCGATCGGGCAGGATCAGCTTCCACTTGCCTTTGCGCACGCCGTGCATCTCGTTCTTGCAGAAGTAGAAATAGTCCTGTCGCGACCCGGTCTCGCTTTTTCCCAGGAGGAGTTGCGTCTGGTCGACGCCGTCGATGATGCGGTCGCTGGGGACGTCATACCCGGCCAGCGTGGCAAAGGTGGGGAGGAAGTCGATGGATGCGAAGACCGCGTCGCTCACTCGACCGGCCGGCACGTGGTCGGGCCAGCGAACGAGGCACGGAACCCGCAGACCGCCTTCGTAGGTCGAACCCTTTCCCTCCCGCAACGGTCCGGAGGAGCCCCAGGCAACCGCGCCCTTGTGCCTCTTGCGCAGCTCCTCCTGCATGTTGTTCCAGGTGCCGTTGTCGGTCGTGAAGATCACGATCGTGTTGTCGCGCAGGTCAAGCTCGTCGATGGCGTCGAGCAGACGGCCGGTATGGAAGTCGAGTTCCTGAACCGCGTCGCCGTACAGCCCCCCCTTCGACTTGCCCTGGAACTCCGGCGAGGCGTCGAGGATCGAGTGAAGCATGTTGTGGGCCAGGTAGAGCAGGAACGGCCTGTCGCGATTGGCGTTCAGGAATTCGATGCCCTTGTCGGTGTAGGTCCGCGTGAGGCCGGCCATGTCGTCGCTGTGTCCGACTTCCTCGTTGTTCTCGTGGAATGCGACCCGGCCGTTGTCGTTGGCGCCCAGCGTTCCCCAGTAGTAGCCGAATCCCTGGGCGTTGGGCATGCGGTCGACGATCGCGGCCCGATTCGACACGTCCCATTTGCCCAGGCAGGCCGTGGTGTAACCGGCCTTCTGTAGGAGTTCCCCGATGGTGATCTCGCCTGCCGGCATCGACCAACCGCCGCTGCGGACGGGATACCGCCCGGTGAGCAGGGCCGATCGCGACGGACCGCAGACCACCTGGACGTAGAAGCTGGTGAACTTCGTTCCCTCTTCGGCCAAGCGATCGATTCGCGGCGTGCGGATCGTTTCGGAGCCGTAGCAACTCAAGTCGCCGTAGCCCTGATCGTCGGTGAAGATAATCACGAAGTTCGGACGGTCCTGGCCCAGCGACGTGCGGCCGGTCAGTCCGCAGATCGCAGCAAACGCCGCCGCGAATGTGCATAGAACAAGAGCGTTTCGGCTCCACATAACTCCACCTCGCTGAAAAGGCTGATATTCACCCGCATCGTGCCGCAAGACAGCCGCTATTGTAATCGCCTGCTTCGATCTCCTGCAAACAGCCTCCCGAAGCGGCGCAGGGGAACTGCAAAGTAGCAGGCACGCTCCGCCGTGCCGTCCGCAGAACTGCCGGAAATTCCGATTTCCTGCCAGCGGCGCTCGGAGAGTGCCTGCTACTTTTATTGCCACAAGAAGACTTTGCAGTTCTCCTGCGAAGCGGCGCAAGCCCGTAGTCCAACCTTCACAGAGATATGTGCGATCCATGCGCACATGCCGCAGATTGAGACTCGAAAGTCTGTTCGGCCGGCTCCACGGAAACTACAATGCGGCCAGCGACGCCAATGTGCCCCACCATCCGCGTATTCCCTGGAGCCCGCCATGACACTCCCCAGACGATTTGCAGCAGCCTCTCTCTTCTGGTCTCTTGCGATTGCCGCCGGTCTCTCTCTCCTCGCACGAAGTCTCCCTGCGGCCGAGAACGCTGCCGCCCAGACGCGTCCCAACATTCTCTTTTGCATGGCCGACGACTGGAGCTGGCCCCATGCGGGAGCGTATGGCGACACCGTCGTCAAGACGCCGGTCTTCGACCGGTTGGCCCGCGAGGGCGTGCTGTTTGAAAACGCCTTCGTCACCGCCCCATCGTGCACGCCCTGCCGCAACGCGGTGCTCACCGGCCAGTGGCATTGGCGGTTGGAGGAAGGGGGCAACCTCTGGAGCACGCTCCACCCGAAGTTTCCCGTCTATCCGCTGCTGCTTCAGGAAGCCGGGTATTTTGTCGGACACTGGCGCAAAGCCTGGGGGCCCGGTGATTGGCGGGCGTTGGGCCGCAAAGAAGACCCGGCCGGTCCTACCTTCAAGGACTTTCCCACATTCCTCAAGGCGAGACCCAAGGATCAACCGTTCTGCTTCTGGCTGGGTAGTTCCGATCCGCACCGGCCCTATGAGTGGCAGAGCGGTGTCAAGAGCGGTATCGACATCAGCGGCATCCAACTGCCCGCCGATCTTCCTGACGACGAACTCGTGCGGACCGACGTGGCCGACTACTACTTCGAGGTGCAGCGATTCGACCGCGACGTGGCCGCCGCATTGAGACTGTTGGCGGATGCGAGCGAACTCGACAATACCATCGTCGTCATGTCGGGCGACAACGGCATGCCCTTCCCGCGGCACAAGTGCCAGCTCTACGACTCGGGCACCCACGCTCCTCTGGCCGTTCGTTGGCCTGCCGAGGTTCCAGGTGGCCGGCGCGTCACGGATTTCATCTCGCTGTCGGATCTGGCGCCGACGTTCCTGGAAGCGGCCGGTGCTGCGATCCCCGAACAGATGACCGGCCGTTCGTTTCTCAACGTCCTGACGTCCGCCAAGTCAGGCCGCGTCGACCCGGCCCGCGACCACGTGCTCACCGGGCGGGAACGCCACGGCCAGTCCCAAGAGAAGCCCAACTCGGGCGGCTACCCCATGCGGGCGATCCGCACCGACGACTTCCTCTACATTCGCAACTTCGCCCCGGACCGCTGGCCCGGCGGCTGTCCTGACGTAGAAAAGGCCTTCGGCGGGAACGCCTACGGCGACTGCGACGGCAGCCCGACAAAGACGTTTGTGCTCGAACATCGCGACGATCCGAGATTCCGGAGATTCTACGAACTCGCCTTTGCGAAACGGCCGGGTGAAGAACTCTACGACTTGCGAAAAGACCCCGACCAACTGAGCAACGTGGCCGGTCAGCCCGAGTTCAAGGACGCCCAACAGCAACTCGCAAAGCGGCTCCTTGACCAACTCAAGGCAACGCAAGATCCGCGAGTCGTCGGCGGGGGCGAAGCGTTTGACACGTATCCCTATCGAAGGAAGGTCCGGTAAGGACAACCTGACCTATTGTCATCAGGACTGTGTGCCACTGCTTGCTCGCAAGCAGTGCTCAATGCAACGTCTTGCTCAGCACTGCCTGCAAGCAAGCAGTGGCACGCTACGCCGTTAACCGAAATTCATGACGTTGACTCTTAAGTTTTGTAGCCGTCGCGATTTGTTGTTTGGTTGCATTGGTGATTTGTGGGGCCCCGATGTGTTCGCGTTTCTTCTTTCGTGG
>Ga0123329_1000033_pt1 | contig 110381 bp, 86 predicted proteins | sample BioC12SIPDNA_FD_89703 | JGI IMG/M metagenome (GOLD analysis project Ga0123329, IMG submission 89703) | Anaerobic biogas reactor microbial communites from Washington, USA - Biogas_R1_B C12 SIP DNA | ecosystem: Engineered > Bioreactor > Anaerobic > Unclassified | place: Washington, USA...
CCGGCTCGCTGATCCTCCTGACCCCCGGCCCGGAGCTGGAGATCACCTTAGGCCAGGAGTGACAACCGACTCGATCAACAAGTTGACTCGGTCCTGACGTCGACGAGTTGACTCTGATATCAACGAGTTGACTGGGCCCGCACGTCATTCAACTCCCGTGGTCCGAACGTCAATGAATTGACTCGGGTCTGCCTCGACCACTGACCCGGTCCTTAGTGGATCGGCACCCCGCCCATTCTGTCCAGGCCGGCCCGAGCCAGGTTTTTCGTCCGCTAACCCGGCCGGAGGAAAAAAAGCGTATACTTCCCCGATCGTTTCGCGAACTCAACCGCGTCCCTCCTGGGCGGAGGTGATGGATGTTTGGCAAACTGATTGGACCCGACATCGAGGAGATGATCGCCAACCGCGAGTTCATCGCGCTGCGCAAGGCGATTCTCTCGCTGGACCCCAGCAGTGTGGCTGAGCTGATGGAGGATCTTCCGCCCCAAGACGTGGGTGTGGTCTTCCGCATCCTGCCGCGCGGGCTGGCTGCCGACATCTTCGAGTATCTGCCGCTGGAGAATCAGGAGGAGCTGCTTCGGAGTCTGGGGCGGGAGCATGTGGCCGCGGTCCTCAACGAGATGGACCCCGACGACCGCACCGCCCTGCTCGAGGAGTTGCCTGGCACGGTGACGCAACGGCTGCTGGCGCTGCTCTCGCCGGAGGAGCGCCGCGTCGCGACGCAATTGCTGGGCTATCCGGAGGAATCCATCGGCCGGCGGATGACCCCGGACTACGTGGCCCTCCGCGACAGCTGGACCGTGGCCCAGGTGCTTGAACACATCCGCAAGGTCGGGCACGATCGCGAGACGCTCAATGTTCTGTACGTCGTGGACGAGCGCGGGCGCCTGATCGACGACATCCGCCTGCGCGAGGTCATTCTCGCGGACCCCGCCGCCCCGCTGAGCAGCATCATGGACCGCCAGTTCTCCGCGCTCCGTGTCGACCAGGACCAGGAGGAGGCGGTGCGCGAATTCCAACGTCTCGACCGCGTCGCATTGCCGGTGGTCGACTCGGCCGGCATGCTCGTCGGCATGGTCACCGTGGACGACGTGATGGACGTAGCTGAAGAGGAAGTCACCGAGGACATGCAGAAGATGGCCGCCGTGGAAGCCCTCGATGCCCCGTACCTCGATGTCGGCTTCTTCACCATGGTGCGCAAGCGGGTGATCTGGCTCTCGGTGCTCTTTCTGGGGCAGATGCTGACCGCGACGGCGATGGGCTACTTCGAGGACGAAATCAGCCAGGCGATCGTGCTCGCCCTCTTTATTCCCCTGATCATCAGCAGCGGCGGCAACAGCGGCTCGCAGACCGCGACTCTGGTCATCCGGGCCATGGCGATCCGGGAATTGCATATGCGCGATTGGTGGCGGGTGCTCGTCCGCGAGGCGGGCTCCGGGTTCACGCTCGGTTGCCTGCTGGGTTTGATCGCCCTGTTGCGTATCGGCCTGTGGCCCTGGCGCGAGGAGGTCTACGGCGAACACTACTTCATGGTCGCCATTACCGTGGCCGTCAGCCTGATCGGGGTGGTCATGTACGGCACGCTGGTCGGCTCGATGCTGCCGATGGTCTTGCGTCGGCTGGGCCTGGACCCCGCGGTGTCTTCCGCCCCCTTCGTGGCCACGCTGGTCGACGTCACCGGCATCGTCATCTACTTCACCATCGCCGCCCTAATGCTTCGCGGCACGTTATTGTAGCGCCGGCAGCACGTTGTCATCGCGTCGGCGAGGCCTCGATCAGGATGCCGATCCGTTGAGGCCCGAATCAACTTGTTGATGGCGGGACCGAGTCAACCTGTTGATGGCCGGAGCGTTTCACGATTCATCGTAGCGGTCGCCCCCAGACTTCGGCGAGCTCAGCCGAGCCGTGGCGACCGGCGTGCTTGTCGCGAATCCAGCGTCCTCCAGGGCCGATGGCCGCCGCCGATTCCGTCATGGCTTGGTCACTGACCGCCAACGCTCGCCTGGAGGGTCTCCTGAAAGGCCGGGTTGCTCGCGGCTTCTTCGCGGAACGCCGCCGTCAGTTCCGCCAAGCGAGAGTACAACCGTCGGGCCGGTCGCGGGCGGTTGCGCACCAGCACATATTGAGCCAGCAAGGGCAGCGTCAACGAGGCGCACGAGTAGACGACCACGTTGTTGACCACCGCGTCCTTGACCTTGCCCCAACTGCGGGCTTCCGAGGGCGTCGCCCCGCTGAGCCCGCCCCACTGCGGCGAATCCACGCCAAGCTGGATGAAGTAGTCGTGTCCGCCCCGCGAGGAGTCCATGAAGATCTGGTGGATCGTCGGCTGCGTTTGCAGGTAGAAGTTCTTGGGCGACCCGCCACCCACGATGACCACGCCATTGCGCTCGGCCGACCAAACGATCGCCGCCGTCTCGATCACATCCCTGAGCGGGTCGAGCTGTACGGGCCTGCCGAACAGGTGCGGCACCGTCAAGTTCATCGCGATCGAAGAGTCGCCGGGCGACGAGGTGTAGATGGGCAGCTCGTATTGCGCCGCGGTGGCCAGCAGCGACCACTCCGGCCGATCCGCCGACGACGATACGACTCGACCCAATTCGTGATGCAGCTTCGCCGTGGACAACGGGCCCGCGTGATCCATTTGCCTGAGGGCCTCGATGATGATGCGGTCCGTCGCCATCAGCGTCGCGTCCTCTTCGATGAACACGTCGTAGATCCGCGCGATGCCCGCCTCGGCCAACTCGTTGTCGTCCACAATGTGATGACCCTGCACCATCGGGCAGCGGAAGGGACGGTGCAGATCGTGGTACAGGTTCGCCCCGGTCGAGATGATGCAATCGATGAACCCCGCACGAATCAGCGCGTTCAACACGCCGCTCATGCCGATCGGGGTCATCGCCCCCGCCAGTGTCAGGCAGATCGTCGCGTTGTCGTTGATCATCTTGCTGAATAGCTGGGCCGCCTCCGCCAGTCGCCGGGCGTTGTAGCCTGACTTGGCGTACACGTTGTCGATCAGATCGGCGACTTGCTCGGCGCCGGCCAACTCCAACGGATCAATCGACGGCAGATCACGAGTGGTCACGCCACTTTGCCGACCCCGGCAACCTTGGGCCTCGTCGCTCATCACGGTACTCCCTTCGCGCGTCGCACACGCCCTCGCTTCAACGCGACCTTCGGCGCGGCGTGAATTACCCAACTCCCGCGAACCACCGGGTTGGCCTCACCGCCCCGTGGCCGCAATTCAGGTCAACCACGCACATAACATAACCGCCTTCACGCCGAGGGCAAACCGAGCCACGGGCGACCCCTGCGAAGACCGGCTCGCCAATGATCACACTGCTGGGACACAATCGCGAATGCCCAATGCCCCATCCATGACCAAGCCCGAAGCCAGAACCACGGCGGCGGACGATCGGCAGGGGGTATTGACGCTTCGCCATGGGTTGTTGCGCCCGCGGAGCGCATGTCACACATCGGTACCGCAAAGCAAATCCGTGGCCGGCTTCTGGCCGATCCGCCTCACACCAGTTGGATCTGCACGATCTCGGCCGGGGCGTTGATGCGCACGGGAAACCAGTTGCCGACTCCGGAAGTCACATGCAGCAGGGAGGCTTCCCGCTGATAGACGCCCCAGAGGTACTTGAACCACAGGCTGCCTCCGCCAATGGGACGCTGGGCGCCGGGCGGCGTGAGCATGAGTTGCCCGCCGTGGGTATGGCCGGCCAGCACGACGTCCACCCCGCGGGCGGCCAGAGCGTCGAACGCGTGCGGATGATGCACCAGGCCAAGCGTGAAACATGCGGGATCACTGCCCAGCAACGCCACATCCGCTCTTCTCGCGTGCCCGGGGTCGCGCCCCGTCGCGTACTCCTGGAACGACCACATCAGGCCCGCCACCTGGATTCGCTCGCCATCGATGAGCACCGGGCGAGAAACATCACAGAGCAAGCCGGGCTCACTCAGGCCATATGCGGCCAGAAACCGCTGCGGAGAGTCAATCAGATCATGATTGCCGACGACGCTGAACCGCCCATAACGATGTTCCATCTGGCCGATGGCCTCGAGCGCACAAGGCAGAAACTGGATCGCGTGATCGACTACGTCGCCGGTGATGACCACCATGTCGCTACCCAAATCGTTGACCGCTTCGACCAACCGCGGCAAGTGATCCGGGGTGTACAGCCTGCCCACGTGCATATCGCTGATATGCGTCACCGTCAGGCCCTTGAGGTGACGCGGCAGCCTGGGAGCGGCCATCTGGATGCGGCGAACGCGGAATCGGCCGGCCTGCTTCAGACCGCCCGCGGTACCCGTCCCCGCAAGAACGAGCGGAAGGGCCGAACCCGCCATCACCAACACAGACCTTCGTGTCAGCCCCGGCGATTGCCCACAATCCGCGTCCACCGGCTCCGCCTCACCAGTCGCCCCCCGCTTCAACATCCCCCCTAAGGCCGTCAACAGGCGCCCACCCGTGCCCGCCGCGACCGCCACGTAACCTACGATCACCACCGCCATGTGCCACAGCATGATCCACATGATCAGCACAAGCGGATAGGCGTCCCACACCTCGCGCGCGCCGGTGAAAACCCAAACCACCGGCGACAACATCAAGACCGAGAATCCGCCGGCCAGGAAACGTAGTGTGGACCGCCCCGCGCGAGCCAACACGCCATCCGCCCAGGACCACCACATCCCCGTGGGCAAGGCAACCCCAAGCGCCACCGCCAGGAATACCAACTCATGCGGCACCGGAACACGAAGCAGCCAGCGCGAGAACTGCAGACCGGCCGCGACGATCATCCCCACCGCCGAAGCCCAACACACTACGTGCCGAATCCTGCCAACCACCCGCACCCCCGTCGCCCTAAGCATCCAGCGAAACCCCTCGCCAGGGGCCGTGACCAGCCGCGGCACACCTGCCTGATCAACCATACCCAGTATAGCCCCGCCCCAACGACCGGACCCTATTCAAACAACCGCCCTGTGCAAGCTGAACACGCGAGACCTGCGACGGCGAGGTGAGATGTAGACTGGCTCATCCCTGGAAAAGAGTTATAAAGGAAGTATCTTAGGATGCAAGCCAAGTCGAGGCCCCTAATCCAGCACCCCGGCGGTACCTCTGCCTGTTTCGCCTCGCGGCAAGCGAGTGATACCCGACCCAGATCAATACGAGGAATCAGCCCGTTGGTTCACCCGCCCCCAACCACTAGGCGGCTATTGCCGCAAACGCTTTCGCGGCGGCCGCGATCGTTTGGTCGATCTGCTCTTCAGTGTGGGCGAGGGAGACAAACAGCGTCTCAAACTGCGAAGGTGGCAGGTAAATGCCCTGGTCAAGCATGGCATGAAAAAAGCGAGCGTACGCATGAGTGTCGCTGCGCTTCGCTGAGGCGTAATCGATCACCGGCCCCGGCTGGAAGAAAACACCCAGCATGCTGCCGACTCGCGTCTCGAACAGGGGCAAGCCCGCGGCGCCGGCCGCCTCCGCCAGGCCCGCCGACAACCGCGCCGACAACGCCTCCAGCCGTTCGTAGACGCCCGGCTCATGCAGCGCCTCGACCGTCGCCAAACCGACCGCCATCGCCAGCGGATTACCCGACAACGTGCCCGCCTGATACACCGGCCCCAACGGGCTGAGCTGCTCCATCACCGCCGCCCGAGCCCCATACGCCCCAACCGGCAACCCGCCACCGATGATCTTGCCCAAGCAGGTAATGTCCGGCTCGATACCGTACAAACCCTGGGCCCCCCGCAGGCCAACCCGATAACCGCTCATCACCTCATCGAAAATCAGCAGAGCGCCGTGCTCGTTGCATAGCCTGCTCAAACCCGCGAGATAACCGCCGGCCGGGGGAACACAACCCATATTACCCGCAATAGGCTCTACGAGAAACGCAGCAATGCGCTGCCCCTGCTCGGCGAAGACTTGGCTCGCCGCGTCGAGATCATTGTAGGGAACCACCAAGGTCAGAGCGGTCAGACCGGCCGGCACTCCCGCCGAAGAGGGCACGCCAAACGTCGCCAAACCCGAGCCCGCCTCCACCAACAAACCATCCGAGTGGCCGTGGTAGCACCCCTCACACTTGACGATCAGATCGCGGCCTGTGAATCCACGCGCCAAACGCACCGCACTCATGGTCGCTTCCGTGCCCGAATTGACGAAACGCACCATATCAATACCCGGCACATCCGCGGCGATGCGAACGGCCAAGCGCGTCTCTTGCTCGGTGGGCGCTCCAAAGGACCACCCCTTATCCAACACCTTGCTGGCCGCCGCCTGAGCACGCTCCTCCGCATGACCCAGAATCAGCGGGCCCCAGGCCCCCACATAGTCAATGTAGGCGTTGCCATCCAGATCCGTGATCACCGCCCCTTTGGCCTTGGCGATGAACAACGGCGTCCCACCGACCGCTTGGAACGCGCGGACCGGCGAGCTGACACCACCCGCCAACACCGCCTGCGCGGTCTCAAACGCCGACGACGACTGGGCCCGTGTCCGGACGACAGGTTTCTGCACTGCATTCTTGCGAACCATCACAAGGAATCATACCACCACGTCACGGGGGACGCTAACACAACCGCCACCACATTTTGTGGCTGGTAATATCCCAAAACCGCGCGTATCATGCCCCCCGCGGTTGCGCTTGGCCCACAGCCGTGTACCGGCCCAGCCGCCAATGCTGTAACCGTCCATGCGCCAATCGGTTGGAAGCCCATCCCGCAGGCTCGGCATGGCATCGGCCCGCTCGGGGGATTGGGCAGTATTCCCCGACCGCCCCAAAGGATCGCTTCACGGTAGACGGCAACGCCGCGCCGAGACGCACAGAACGAGATCGCAACCCATGGGCAACCTTGGCTATCGCACCTGGAGTGATATCCTCGTCGCCCTCCGCAGTCAGGCGCCCGAGCTCACCCGTCCGTGGTTCTCCACGCTTGAACCACTCGACCTCGACCACGGCGTCATTCGCGTGGGCGTCGCCACCGCCGCTCACCATGAGTATCTCTCCAACCAATGCCAAACCGCCTTCAACCGGGCCGCCCAGAGTGTCACCGGCCGGCTGGTCACCGTCGAGTTCGCTCCCCCGACACAACCACGCCCCGACGAACGCCCACTCTCCTTTGAGGAAGGGGCCGATGATCTCCTGCTCGACAGAGACTACACCTTCGAGAACTTCGTCACCGGACCTGAAAACCGGCTCGCCCACGCCGCCTGCGTCGCCGTCGCCGAGTCGCCCGGAGAAGTCTACAACCCGCTCTTCATCCATGGAGCCGTCGGGCTGGGAAAGACCCATCTACTCCAGGCCGTCTGCCACCAAATCCATGCCCGCAACCACGGCTCCGGCAAGGTCGCCTACTTATCCTGCGAAACCTTCACCAACCATTACGTCGAGGCCATCGAGCGCGGGGCCGTCCACAAGTTTCGGCAGCATTACCGGCACATGGACGTGCTGATCATCGACGACATCCAGTTCCTCGCCGCCCGCGAACAGAGCCGAGAAGAATTCTTCCACACGTACAACACCCTGTACCAGTCGCACCGACAGATTATTCTCTCCGCCGACGAACCCCCCAACGGCATACCAAGCCTCGAAGACAGGCTCGTCAGCCGGTTCAACTGGGGGCTCGTCGCCCGCATTGACCTGCCCTGCCTGGAGACGCGCATGGCGATCGTGCGCAAGAAGGCCGGCCTGCGCTGCGCTGACCTGCCCGAAGACGTCGTGCACCACATCGCCGCGACCGTGCATTCCAACACCCGAGAGCTGGAAGGAGCCCTCACCCGCGTGCTGGCCACCGCCCAGCAGTATGGCGGGGCCGTGACCCTGGACATCGCCCGCCAAGCCCTCGGCGACCTCGGCCCCGCCCGTAGCCGGCAAATCAGTATCATTGATATCATGGAAGTGGTCAGCGAGCACTTCTCGATCCGCCTGGCCGACCTGCAAGGCAAACGCCGCAACCGCTCCGTGGCCTTCCCCCGCCAAGTCTGCATGCGCTTGGCCCGCATCCTCACCTCGCTCAGCTTCGAGGAAATCGGCGGCTACTTCGGGGGACGCGACCACACCACCGTCTTGCACGCGGACCGCACCATCGGCGAGCTATGCAGCCAGAATGTCGAGCTCCAACAAACCCTCGATGACCTCACCGCCAAGCTCCGCCAACGCTTGGCGTAAAGCAGACGACGGGGACGTCCGAACAGCCCGGGCGAAGACGCAGGCAGATTCCGAGCGCCCTGGGGCCCCGTCACCCCGGCTGGCCGGCCCCGCCAAGCCGCCCTCCCGGAGGCCGCAGCGAGGGCCCAGAAGCGACCGCCCGAAGGCACCATCGCCACTCACAGCGGTCGCGATAGCCAGTGGATAACTTGTCGCTTTTGCGGTATCCTACCGCTGGCTTCGCCGGGCCGCGGGCAAGAATCTCGGCGGGCTGTGGCCACCTGGCGAACGATGCTGATTCACTGACAGGTTATCCACACGCCCCGGCATCCGCCAGCCATGCGCAAGGAACGGTAAAATGGAAGGTTAGAAACGCAAGGGTCGCGAAACGATCACCAGTCACAGCCCTTACGAATACGACTGAATTGTTAACTCAATTCAGAAGAACAAAGGATCAACACACGGGCGGAGCAACGTGTCGCCCCCACGCAAAGGAGCAGGTGGTCCATGCATGTAATCATCAATCGCAGTGCCCTGGTCGAGGTTCTCGGCATTGGCTCGGGCGTGGTGGCCAGCCGGACCACCAAGGAGCTGTTGAAGTGCGTACGCTTCGCCGCGGCCAACGACGGGCTCCTGATCTGCGCGACCGATCAAGAGGTCAACGTACGAGCCACCGTGCACCAGGTCGAGGTCCGTGTGGCGGGCGAGGTGCTCGTCCCGCTTGATAAGGTCATGCAGATCACCCGCGAGAGCGTGGATGAGACCCTCGAACTCAAGGTCGAGGACGAGCGCTGCCACATCCGCGGTCGCGACAGCCACTTCGAGATCTACATCCAGGATCCCGCCGAGTTCCCGGCCGTGCCGGACCTCGAAGGGGACGGCGACATCGCGATCGAGGCCGCCGCCCTGCAGACCGCCATCGACCAGACGATCTTCGCCGTCGCCAAGGAGAACACGCGGTACGCGATCAACGGCATACTCTGGGAGAAGCACGGCAAGAAACTGAATCTGGTCGCGACGGATGGGCGCCGCCTGGCCTGGGCGTCGTGCGTGCCCGACAAGATGGCCGGGGACGACAAGCGGGTCATCGCTCCGGTGAAGACCATGAGCATCCTGCAGCGCGCGCTGGCCGCCGCGGAAGGCCCCGTGGTCATCGAGCTGCGCGAGAATCAGATCCTGGCGCGGGCGGGAGCTTATGTCGTCAGCTCGGCGCTGGTCGAGGGGCACTTCCCGCAGTATCAAGATGTCATCCCCAAGGACGCCGACCGTCAGGTGCAGCTCAACACTGAGGAGTTTCGCAGTGCGGTGCGGCGGGCGGCCCTGCTGACCAACGAGCAGTCCAAGGGGATCCGCCTGCGGTTTGCGGATAACCAGTTGGTGCTGTCCAGCCGTGCCCCCGAGCAGGGCGAGGCGACGGTGGCCATGCCCGTGGAGTTCGACGGGCCGGCGCTCGAGATCGGCTTCAGCCCGGTGTTCGTCGAGGATGCGCTGCGGGTGGCGGGGACACCGACCGTGAGTTTGGAGATGCGGGACGCCGATCGGCCCGGGGTTATCAAGGCCGGCGGCTTCCTCTACGTGGTCATGCCTGTGAACTTGGCGTGATGTATGCAACCCGGCCCCGATGAGACAACGCGCTTGCAGTGGGTGCAGCGAAATCGCACCCGTCGCCGGACCCGGCCGGCCCAGCCCGTGGGGCCCGTCCTCGCGGATGTGCTGGGGAGGGCGTTACGGCCGCGGCCACGGCGCGAACGCGAGCTGCTGGAACTCCTCTGGGAGCAGGCCGGCCCCGAACTCATGGACCATGTGCTGGATGTCGAAGTGCGGGCCGGGGTGTTACGCCTGAGTATCGCCGAGCCGGCCGTACGCTACCGGCTGCGGATGACCTGGGAAGAACGGCTGGTGAGCCTCCTGCGGGAGGGACTGCCCCAGAGCGGTGTGTCGCGAGTCGTGTTCGGCGGCCCACGAACGTTGGGGCGAACAGCCAACTAACAACCATGAGGCGCGACGGAGCTGAACCGTCGGCCTATCGCGGGGAACCGCGCGGGGATCAGGGATTTGAGCGACGAACAACACAAGCACGGCGAACATTATGACGAGAGCAGCATCCGAGTTCTCGAGGGAATCGAGGCGGTGCGCAAACGCCCGGCGATGTACATCGGCGACACCGGCCTGGCAGGCCTGCACCACCTGATCTACGAGACGGTGGACAACGCCATCGACGAGGCCATGGCCGGCTACTGCTCCGAAATCCAGGTGCGCCTGGCCGCCGACGGCAGTTGCATCGTGCAGGATAACGGACGCGGCATCCCCATCGGCCCGATGAAGCATCCCGACCCCAAAATCAACGGTAAGCCCGCCATCGAGATCTGCATGACCATATTGCACGCCGGCGGTAAGTTCGACCGCAATAGCTACAAGGTCTCCGGCGGACTGCATGGCGTGGGCATCAGCGTCGTCAACGCACTCTCCGAATGGGTGCGCGTCCAGGTTCGCCAAAGCGGCAAAATCCACGAAATCACCTTCGCCCGCGGGGCGACCCAAAGCCCGCTGAAGGTCATTGGCGAAGCCGCCGATACCGGCACGCGGGTCCGATTCAAACCCGACCCCGAAATGTTCGAGGACTGCGAGTTCCGCTACGAAACCCTGCGCGCCCGCCTCCGCGAGCTGGCCTATCTGAACGACGGCGTGCGGATCAACCTGTCCGACGAACGCACCGGCAACGAGGAGAGCTTCTACTTCACCGACGGCCTCCGCGAGTTCGTCCGCCACCTCAACGAGGGCAAGGAGTCCCTCCACAAAAAGGTTATCTCTATCCGCGCAGAGGACCCCGACCAGCGCCTCGTCCTGGACCTGGCCCTCCAGTGGAACGACGGCTACAGCGAGAACGTCTCCTGCTTCGCCAACAACATCCGTAACATCGACGGCGGCACGCATCTCTCCGGCTTCCGCGCGGCCTTGACCCGCACACTCAACGCCTACGCCCGTCGCGAAAACCTCGCGAAAGGTAATCTCGCCACGACGGGCGAGGACTTCCGCGAGGGCCTGACCGCGGTGCTGTCGGTCAAAGTCCCCGAACCGCAGTTCGAGGCCCAGACCAAAGTGCGGCTCATGAACCCCGAGGTCGAGAGCTTCGTCGAACGCACGCTCAACGAGCAGCTCAGCAACTTCCTCGAAGAGAACCCCACCGACGCCAAGCGGATCGTCATGAAAGGCGTCCAGGCCGCCCAAGCCCGTGAAGCCGCCCGCAAAGCCCGGGATTTGACCCGCAAGAGTGCTCTCAACACCGGCGGTATGCCCAGCAAACTGTGGGACTGCCGCAGTCGCGACGCCGATACTTCGGAACTGTTCATCGTCGAGGGCCAAAGCGCCGGCGGTAGCGCCAAGGGCGGGCGCGACGCGGTCTTCCAGGCCATCCTGCCCCTCAGGGGAAAGATCCTCAACGTCGAAAAGGCCCGCATCGACAAGATGCTTAGCCACGAAGAAATCCAGACGTTGATCGTCGCCCTTGGCTGTGGTATCGGCGTCGATGAGTTTGACATCACCAAGCGGCGCTACGGCAAAGTCATCGTCATGTGCGACGCGGACGTGGACGGCAGCCACATCCGCACCCTGTTGCTGACCTTCTTCTTCAGGCACATGCGGCCGCTGATCGAGAACGGACACCTCTATGTCGCCCAGCCGCCGCTTTACCAGCTTTCCAAGGGCAAGCGTACAGAATACGTCCTTAACGACAATGCCTTTCATGCCCGGGTCACCGACCTGGGCTTGGAGGGCTCGACGCTCGTGATCTGTTCGGACCCGCCGCGGGAAATCACGGGCCCCGAGTTGCGTGATCTCTGCGAGACACTCGAACGCCTGGAAACCCAGAACCGCATGCTGCGCCGCCGTGGCATCGATATGGAGAGCCTGCTTACTCGCCAAATGGATGAAAATGGCCTTCTGCCCAGCTACCGGGCCGAGGTGTTTCGGCCGGGCGAGGGGGAGCCTATCGAGTACTTCGGCTACAGCGATGCGGAATTCGAGCAATTCTGCGAGGAAGAGCGTCGCCGCATCGGCGAGATCACGGTCATCGAGGCCGGTGCGGGCCTGCGCAGCGGCGGGAACGGCGATGAGAGCCAACACCGCATCGTGCGCACCGATCTGGGCGAATGCCGCATCCTCGAAAGGGAGCTGACCCGCCTCGCCGCGATGGCGCTCACCGTCGAGGATTACTACGCCATGCGCGTCGAACAGGTCGATGGAACATTGCCCCCGGCCCGCTTCATGCTCCGGCACAGCGAGGACGCACCGATCGAGCTGGACAACCTCTGCCACTTGGTTGAGGCCATACGGAAGATCGGAAAGGTCGGCTGGGGCGTCAAACGCTTCAAAGGTCTTGGCGAAATGAACGCGGAGGAACTGGCCGAGACGACAATGAATCCGGAGAAGCGAGGCCTGCTCAAGGTCGTGGTTTCCGACGAGGCGGACGATCCCGAACAACTCGAGATCGACGCGCGCGAAGCCGACCGTATCTTCTCAATCCTCATGGGAGATGACGTCGAATCACGCCGGGCATTCATTGAGACGAACGCCATCAACGTCAAGAACCTGGATGTGTAGTATCGCGGCGATGGCTTGTTCCTGCTGGTACAAGCCGACCCCCATTCACGCTTGCTGTGTCCGAGCAAGCTCTTCGAGACGCGGCAATTGGCTTCGCAGCGCGTTTGCCTGCGGGCTGAAGGGGTAGTCCATAATCAGCCGGCGAGCCACATCCACCGCGTCCCAATAACGATGCTCGCGGATGCGCTCCTTGATCAGGTGCTCCAACTGCTGGCGGGTCTGAATCTCCGCGTTGGCTTCAAGCGTGTCCAACTGAGTGCGCAGCGCCTCGCTGTCCTGGCCAATCGGAAAGGTGGTGATGAACGTTCGAGCCGCCTGAGCCGCCTCCTGCCATCGCCTTTCATTCACAAAACGTTGGATCTCCTCGTGCAACCGCAGGCGGTGGCGCTGCTCGAAGACCTGACGCTCGCGGCAAACCATCTCGATGAAACCCAGCGGTTCAGTGGCGGTCGGGTACTTGTCCGCCAGTTCGCGGGCCAGTTGCTCAGACTTGTCCCACTGGCTCGCGGACATCAACTCACGCAGCCGGTTCCGGGTATCCTCGATGTCCTGCGCTTGGGCCTTCTGGGCGGCCTGCTCCAATCGTGCCTCCGCCGCCTTGATCTGCTCATCGGCCCCAAAGCGAGTCGCCAGGGTCGCCAGTTGCTCACGGGCTCTGTGGAAGTCCTTGGAGGTGATGAATTGCTCCGCGTCGGCGAGCCTCTTCTGCGACTCGGCGGCGACACGGGCCGCGTAACGCCGCGACCGCTGCTCGTCGGGCAGCAACAGAGTCTCCTCGATTTGAGCCAGCACGCGATAAAGGGCTTGCGGATCGATCGCCACGGCGGGGGCCGCGGCCGGCCGACTCAGAGCGGCAGCCTGCTCAGCCAACAACGCGGTACGCTGTTCGACCTCGGCTGTATGCCGACTGACTCGATCCAATCGGCGAATCACCGCAATATGACCCAGCAGCAAACCGCAAGCCGCCAAACTCACCGTCAGCGGGGAAATCACCGCCACCACTTTCCATACGGACGAAACGTCAGACTGAGTGCTGATGAGCACCAGACCGGCAATCAGGCCTGCCAAGCCGACCACCGCCAAAAACGCCGTCAGGGCGATCAACGCATACACCACCGTCGGGTCAGATCGCACGGTAGGCAAAGGCTCATCAGCAACCGACGACAGCGGAACCCATTCGCTCTCTGAGCTCACGGCAAATCTCCATCTCAAACCACGCGATGGCCCCCAACGTGCAACTTGCCACCTGGCCGTCACGACTCGTCGCCGGGACGGTCCTCGGTCGGATCAAGCCCCTCGTCCTCGGCCGGCAATCGGTGCATGGCCCAAACGTCAGAATCCGGCGTGGCCGGCCGAGGCTTGTAAAGCAGCCACTGCCGAAATCGTCGGCTCCAACGCAAAAACGCATAACTGACAACCGAGAAAATACCGAACAGCACCAACACCAACACCAAAACGCGTTGTATCGCCTGTGCCGCCGTCCGATGCTCAATCGAAACCGTCGGGGGCGGATTCAGCGGACCTTCAAGCTGCCGCTCGTGTTGCACCAACAAGGCGATCCCCGCCAGGATCAACCCAATGCCAACCAACGCAAGAACACTGGCAACCCAGCGACGGCTCTTCTCGTCCACTCCGGCCATACCCACAGCCCTCACAACATGCTCAAGAGCTCCCCATGGCTCGCTTCCCGAGCCCGCCCCCCTACCTATTCTATCCCCGCCCAGGTGTATGCCCCACCATGGAATCAACGTCTTGCGCAGGCCCAACGGGAGGCGATGGATCCCACATCCGAGCCGAACGGCCTCAACGATTGCCTGCCCGCCCATGCCGGAATCCGCCCGAGCAACCAAACTCTGCGTGGAGGACGGGACACTACCATCCCAGGTCGGCTCGGGGCGACCCTTCCCCGCTCGTCCGTAACTCCTCGAGCAACTCACGCTGCCGGGGAGTCAGGCTCCGAGGCGGAACAATGCGAATCAGCGCGTACAAATCGCCGCGAGGTTGCTTGCCGGGCGGCTTGACCCCTCGCTCCTTCAATCGCAGCTTCGCCCCGCTGGCCGTCCCCGGCGGCACGGTGAGCACCGTCCGCCCATCCAGCGTGGGAATCTCGATCTTCGCTCCCAACGCGGCTTCCGTCAGCGTGACCGGCAGGTCAAGGTAAATGTCGTTGCCAATCCGCCGAAAATATCGGTGCGGTTGCACTTGGCAGACGATGTACAAGTCACCCGGCGATGAATGTGGCCCAGCCCGGTTGCCCTGCCCGCGGACCCGGATCCGCTGGCCATGAGCGACCCCCGCCGGAATCTTTACGCTGACCGTCTGGCTGTCACCGCCACCACCAGGGGTTACCCGCAGATCCAGAGTGGTGCCGTGAATCGCCTGATCGAAGGTCAGCGACACCGGATGCTCGATGTCCGGGCGTGGCTCCTCCGCCTCCCGGGGAGCGCTGCGAGACCGCCGTCGATGACTCCCCCGCGAGCTTTCGCGGAAGAAATCCTCGAACACACTGCCGCGACCTCCACCCATGCCCCCGCCCCCGGCGAAGACCTGGAACAAGTCCTCGAGGTTCTCCACCGGGATATCCGGCCCGCCGCCGCTGCGCCACGTATACACATGCTCGCCACTGGGCGCCGACCGCCAGCCCGGTTGGCCCGCTCCCCGCCCTGCATGCCCAAACTGATCGTACTCCCGACGCTTCTGAGGATCATGCAACACCTCGTAGGCCGCCTGAACCTCTTTGAATCGGGTCTCCGCCGTCTTGTCATGCGGATTGTGGTCCGGGTGATACTTCTTCGCCAGCTTGCGATAGGCACGCTTGATCTCGTCGGCTGACGCCGTCCGCGAGACGCCCAGAATCTCGTAATAGTCACGTTGCGGCATGGTCTGCTGGTGTGTTCCTTGCTCCGAAAATTATACGTTCGGCCGTCACCGTTGCAAAGCCGATATTCGCCATCTACCATACACGCTGCGGGTTCACACGGATACTCCACCACCTGTCGAGGCTCGATCCATGCAGGAACACTTCAAGCAAACCGCGTCGTCAGCCCTGCTGGCCGGTATCATCATGCTCGTCGTCGTCCTCTGGCTCCGGGCGGGTCTCCAGGGCACCTCCGATTCGGCCCTCTACAACGCGTCCGTCACCGCCTTCAATGCCACGCTCTGGGGCGGCGGCTTGGCGATGTTCGGCGTGGCCGGCGCCTGCTGGGCCCAATGGCGCCCCGCCTTCCGGCTAGATAGCATCTGCTCCGGGCTTGTCGGTGTGATCATGATCGGCGTCGGGCTAATCTGGCTGGCCGCCACGCTCCGCGACCTCGACGGCTACGCCGTGCTCATCTTCGGTGTGCTCTGCCTCCACTCCGCCTACCGAAGCTACCGGATCGACGCGGCCCTCCGGGCAACCGAGCAACAGAACACGCCGCAGCCATGAACCACGAGTCAGGACTTCCCCGTATGAGCGATTCATGCCCCCAGCCTATCAGCCCACCCGGCAAGTGGCCGGACCGCTACACGAGGCAGATGCTCTTCACCCCGGTCGGCGAGGAGGGGCAGCGTCGGCTCAGCAGCGCTCACGTCCTGCTCGTCGGGTGCGGGGCCCTCGGCAGCGTCATCGCCAACCTCCTGACCCGCGCGGGCGTCGGACATCTGCGGATCGTCGATCGCGACGTGCTCGATGCGACCAACCTCCACCGGCAAGTGCTCTTCGACGAGGCCGATCTCGCCGCCGACCTCCCCAAGGCCGAGGCCGCACGCCGTAAACTCGTCGCGATCAACTCCGACGTGCACATCGAGGCCGTCGTCGCCGACGCCAACCCCGAAAACATCCGCGAACTGGCCGAGGGAGCTGACCTCCTGCTCGACGGTACGGACAACTTCGAGACCCGCTATCTGCTCAACGACCTCGCCGTGGCTACCTCGCGACCCTGGATATACGGGGCGTGCGTCGGAGCGACCGGATTGTCCCTGGTCGTATTGCCCGGCGAGACTCCCTGCCTGCGCTGCATCTTCGAGGAGGCCCCACCACCCGAGGCCACCGGCACCTGTGATACCGTGGGCATTCTCGGGCCGACGCCCAGCCTCGTCGCCAGCCATCAGGCCCTCGAGGCAATGAAGATCCTCATCGGGCGGCTCGACGCCGTGGACCGGCGATTGTGGAGCTTCGACGCCTGGGCAAACCATTGGAGCCGAGTCGATGTCGGCAAAGCCCGGCAACCAGGCGACTGCCCCTGCTGCGTAGGCCGGCGATTCGAGTACCTCGAAGGCCGACACGCGACACGTACAATCACTCTTTGCGGCCGCAACGCCGTGCAAATCTTCCCCCGTAGAACAGGCCACATCGACTTCGCACAGCTTGCCGATCGGCTCAGACCCGTCGCCCGGGCAGAGCCTCGCTGCAACGGGTTCGTCTTCAAGGCCCTGATCGAGAACTACGAGTTGACCCTCTTCGCCGACGGCCGGGCCCTGATCCGCGGCACCAACCGCGCCGAAGAGGCTAAAGCAGTCTACGCCCGCTACATCGGTGCGTGAAGCACCCATCGCCACGGTGGAGGGGGCGACCGCTACAGTGGCTCGGGAGACTCTCTAGAGTCCATAACCCATGAACCGCGTGTCTATCCAGACCGTCCACCTCGAGGCCATCGTTGATCACGCTCGCGCCTGCTTGCCTGCCGAGTGTTGCGGTATTCTCATCGGACTCCCCGTAGGCGAACAGCCGCCCACATCAACCGCCGACGAATCGCTGCAAGTCAGCGAGGTGCATCCCGTGCGGAACATCGCATCGGCCGACCAATCGAATCACTACAAGATCGACCCGCTCGACCACCTTCGCCTGCAACGCACCGCCCGCGAACGAGGCCTGCGAATCCTCGGCTTCTACCATTCCCACCCCCAGGGACCGGCCGAGCCGTCCATCGAAGACATGCGCCGCCCCTGGGCTGGCTACGCCTACCTCGTCATCGCACCGGGACACAACGCGAATAATGGCTCGCCCCCGGCAATCAGTCTGCATACTGCCCCAGACAACATGACTGCCAATCAGCGTCATTCGCCCACGCCTCCATCACCCGGCCCCTGGCATGTGCGTTGCTGGGAATGGAACGATACCCAAGGCCTGTTCACCGAAATCCCGTTGCGTGTCGCGGACGCCACGACGTAGATCAAACCATGCAGCCCGCCCAATCGATGTGAAAACCCAAGGAGCGTGCCAAACCCGACTATCGGCTTGCCTCCTCGCGAGGAACACCGCCCCGCTGCCGAATACCCGCCAGGATCGCCCGCTCCAGCGTTTCGTCACGCCCGAGCGGAATCCATGACTCCGTGTCCCGTATACGAGAACTACGCCCGGATACCGTCGGCGCGTCGCTGCTGTACAACCGCATCGCCCCAGCCGCGTTGTCGATTTGCCGCTCCTCCAGACTGTACCGCGAACGCTCGACCGTGACCTCGACTTCATACTCCCCAGGCATCTCCATCGACCGGAGCAGCACCGTCGCTTGCCGTCGAATGGTTGCCAGGTTCGCCTCGGCCCAGTAATAGGCCGGCTCAGGCTGCGGCCGCCAAACCTCGAAACCCTGCGACGTCGTCTCCGGATAGGTCGTAATGACGCCGTTGGCCCGGTCCTGCCGATCAATACTGAACGAGAACGCCCGCAGCGTATCGCATGTGCTCTCCCACAGGGAGTCGTACTCCTCCGGGGTCGAGACGGCCATGCGCTCGATACTCGGCGCCGCCGGCGCCGCCGGCGCCTCACAACCGATCATCGCCCCGCCCAACAGCCCTACCAGCGGAATCAGCCAACCCACGCCCGCGACCGTGAGCCCGCGACAGCCGCGATGACTCATACCCCCTTGCCGACCCGCACAGCCCGTATTGTGTCTACTGTTTGTCATGTCTATTCTCGTGACGCCGAGCCGACTCACCGCGTCCTCCCACCGTACCGGCCGCCGTGCCAGAACCGCGACCGTTAGGGAGCGGTTCTTCTCCGCAGCCAGCGACCACTCCCTCACAGTCGTGGCTCCGATACGCCATCCGCTTCTCACATCTACTCTTATACCATGACCTCCACGCAGTCGAACAGGTCGCGGGCCTGCCCGTAGCCTCGCGTCGCGCCAAAGTTCGACTTCTGTGCCCGGCAGTGTACCATATTGCTGGTATGCTTGGAATTCTCCTCCACTCGCCCGGATGGCACCTCTCAGTCCGGCAGCCCCGGCCAGCAAGTCCGCTCTGGTCGGCCCAGGAAGCCATAACGCCAGCCGGCCGCAACAGCAACATGATACCCCGCCGGCATATCAGCGGCCCGGGTGTGTCGGGCTCGCACGCCAACGAGCCGCGCTTGCCCGCCAACAGAGCCGCGACCATAACGGAGCGAAGGACACCGCCCCCTTTACTCGGCGCCTCTGATCAGTGTTGATCCGCGTTCACTCGTCTCGGCGCAGCAACGCGAAGCCGGATCGACGGTTCGCCCCAAGATAACCCTCGACTCCTTACGACCCAACGCCAACGGCGTTGAATCACAAAGCCCAGGGTCGCGCAGCGCACCCTGGGTCACGAGACCAACGACACCGCTCCCAATCCCGGGTACTCCGGCGGGAGGCGCATGCAACCCTTTCAGGGTTGCGGCACACCTGCGGGCATGGTTCCCGGGGTGCGCTGCGCGACCCCGGGCTGTGTTCTGGAACCGCGTTGCGGTTCGAGGGCGAGTAGCACCACGCCACAAAAGTGCCGCAGGGCAGCATGCCGAAACAGTGCCACACTTGACCCAACGCCAACGGCGTTGCCTAACAGAGCCCAGGGTCGCGCAGCGCACCCTGGGTTACGAGACCAACCACGCCCCCTCAAACCCTGCAAGGGTTTCATATCCAGCCGCGGATCAATCCCCCAATAAGGAGACCTTGCCAAATGGCAGGAGAACGGGCCAGGTGCATTGGTCGCGGCCGAAGGATACGCCGGTCGCCACGGACGGCCAGCGGGTATCAACGCCTCCCGGGGCATGATGACGCTCCGGGGTTTCGCCCACTCCGACCGCGAAGCATCGGTCATCTCGACGGGATCAACTTGTCCCCCCAGTGTGCGGGACCATGACTGGCCCCCTGAACTCTTTTCCGTTACCTCCTGCTCAAATCCGCTCATCCGCACGGGTGGAATCGGGATCTTGCTTGTCCGTGCCCGGTAACGATGCGACAGTCTCCCCCAAAAGCCGGAGGCATCCGACCTTGCGATCGGATGCCTCTGCTGGCGTGCGTTCTTTCCAAATCACCCGCGGGTGGCGGCGCTCAAGCCCGCGGATGGGCTTCGTCGTATGCCTGTTTCATACGCGCGGTGGTCACGTGCGTGTAAATCTGCGTCGTGGACAGCGACTGGTGGCCGAGCAGTTCCTGAACCGCCCGCAGATCCGCTCCGCGATTGAGCATGTGCGTCGCGAAACTGTGCCGCAACGTGTGCGGACTGATGGCCGGGTCCAACCCACAAATCGCCAGGTACTTGTCCAGCTTGCGGCGAACACTGCGGGTGCTCAGACGCTGACCGTGCTTGTTGACAAAAACCGCTTCCTGGTTGAACGAGGCGGCCCGAGGGTCGGCTCGACGCATTTCCATGTACCGGCGAATCCACGCCAGCGCGGTCGGTGAAATCGGCGTGACCCGGGCCTTCTTGCCCTTCCCGCGGACGTGCAGGGCCTCACCCGTGAAGTCCACGTCCGCCAGGTTCAGATCCACCAGCTCGCTGACCCGCACGCCGGTCGAGTACATCGTCTCCAGCATCGCCCGGTCGCGAGCCCCCAGCAGTGTCGCCACCTCCGGTGTCTCCAGCAGCTGACGAACCTGATCCTCCTCCAGGAACTTCGGCAGCCGCTTGTCTTGCTTGGGTGTACGGATCGAGGCCAGTGGGTGATTCGGAATGTATGAACGTTTCAGGCAGAACTTGTAGAAGCTACGCAACGTGGCCAGCTTGCGGGCCGTCGTACTCTTCGAGTACTCCTGGTCGCGAAGGAAACCAAGGAAGCGGCGGACATCCTCAGTCTCGACGGCAAGGAGAAGCTCCCTGCCCGCCAGTTGCAGTCGCACCGGCGGCGGGGCCACGGCCGTGGCGACACCCCCTAGCGAACCGTTGGATTCGTACCCACCGTTTGACAGCGGATCAACGGCCGGACCGCTCTCGTGTCCCCGAAGGAACTCGCAGAACTGATGCAGATCCGCCGCGTAGCACTTGGCCGTGTGGGGCGAAAAGTGCCGTTCAAACCGCAGGTAGTTCAAAAACTCGTCAATCAAGCTATTCTCGGTCATGGTGCTACCAACGTAGGCGGCGAACCTTTGCTGAAGCAGCCTGGCTTATTATGACCACCCACACCCAGCAGGTAGTCGCCTTGATACCCGCCCGCGACCCTCGCGGACAAGCGCTAACCTCTTACCTGTTCACCGGCTTCCTCGAGATCCAACTCCAAGCGGCGGCCCATCTGGTAACTCAACACCGCGGCATCAAACCAGTCGAACTCTTGCTCGGTATCCGAGGCCATGGAGGCAAAGGCATTGATGATGTCGGCCTCCCGGCCGGCCTGGTAGCGGAACATGTACCGATGGTTCCCCTTCACCAGTGATAATTGCCTCACCGCCTTCATGTGCCGGACTCCTGATCCCCAACCTCATCCTTGACCATCCGAGCCCAATGCCAGCTCGCCCCCGTCTGATTCAGCAGATCCGACGCCACCATGTGACAACAGAACCGCAAAAACCATTCCTGGCTGGCTATATACTTCCGCCAGCCAAACGGGCTCCCGCCCTCCTGGCGGCTCTTCGCATACCCGCGAACCGCTTGCCGAGTCTCCTCCTGCTCCCCGTGGAACCGACGCTGACTCTGGGCCCACGGCCGACCCGACTGGCTGGAACCCTCCACCGCGAACGGCCGAGCCATCCGCGAGGTCGCCACCGGATCAAAACCATCCAGCGACTCACGCTTCCCGTACACCTGCGCCGCCAGTCCAACCACCGGCGTGTACGCGTCGTATTCAGTTACCGCAAAAACCAAGATCGCGTCCGCACCCAATCGCTCGCAAATCGCTATCGCATGATTCGGCGATTGCACCTGCTCGACGCCTTGGTCCCTCATCACCACCAACACCCGGCTGACCCCGATCACACCAACACCCGGTATGCCGGCCAGCTCACTGGCCATCAGGTCAGCCACCTTCACGGGATCGAAGGCCGGGCTTCCACTGAAGTTCAATGCCGGGGCGACGGCCACCATGGTCTGCAAGGGCACTTGCGTGTACCCCGGGTTGCTCAGCCCTTCCTCCGACTGACTGCAACCAACCAGGCCCCCCAGAACCAATGCCCACGCCAGCAGACCAAACACGCTGGCCGGACCGATCCCTCGGGCCGCCCTCCGGACCACGATCTGGTTTCCGGTCGCGATCATCCGTGATCGACATCTCTCTCTAAGGATCGAGAGATCGGCTTGCCGTCCGCAGACCGCCGCCTCACTCCTCAACCCGTCCCACGCCCGCGACATTCGCGGACTCGGAACACCAGTAACTTCGTCTATTCTTCGGACCACCTTGAACGCCACGTCGGCAGATTCCGCGGTCCTAACCACCTTGATTGCCCGTCGCGGCCGGTCCGCGAGACGCCCCTAAGCCTGAGCTACCGGCCGGCTCGCCGTGCTCCGCCGTCGAGCCCGCGCTTATCGGAACCAACGTCGGCTTCACCGACCAGATGTTCTCAACACCGTTCTGCAGGCTCGTGCAGTACACCCGGCCGTCATGACTCCACACTGGACCAAAACTCGATCCCTCCCCGTCCGTCAGACAAACCGGCGACGAACCGTCCGCCCGTACAATCCATATCTCGCCGCGACTCGACACCGGCGGACCCGGAGGCTCCCCAGCCTCCCCTTCACCCCCCAACCGCGCCGTGCCGTAAGCCACCCATTCGCCGTCCGGACTCCAGGTCGGCTGGATCAACGCCATCTCCGCACTCACCGCTAACTCGATCGGAAACTTCGGCTCGCCCCCCTCCAGATCCAGACGCCAAACACTGAACCACCGGCCCCCACGCTGCCGGGCCTTCTGATACACAATGCTGTCGCCCACCGGAGACCACCGCGGAAACAGACCAACCCCAATCATCTTCCGAACTTCGCTTCGGGCCAGCTCCACAGTCCACAACTCCCATTGCGCCGCCTTCGAGTTGAACACGCAGTACACCAGCCGCGTACCATCCGGAGAAAACGACGGATGAACTTCGTGCAACGGAGACCGGGTGACCTGCGTCGGTTGCCCGCCGTCTACCCCGATCATCCAAAGATCCCAGTTCCCAGACCGATCACTTGCGAACGTCACCCACTTGCCGTCCGGACTGAACGCCGGCTGAACGTCCGCCGCCGGGTCCGAGGTCAACTGCGTCACCGCTCGCCCGTGAATCGTCTTGAGGTACAGATTCGGCCGCAGCGCGTGCCGCGTCGAACTGAACACAATCCACTCACCATCCGGCGACACATCAACGTCAAAGTCCGCTCCCTCAGCCACAAAAGTGTGCTGCTCCATCGGAGACGCCGCCCGAGCCTGAAAAGGAATACGCGTCCGATCAGGAAACTCGCCAAACAGCGTCAACTGAGCGTCCCCGCTCGAAGCCAACACGGGTTCCGGCGGCGGCGGCGGTAACAGCACCTCTTCCTCAACCACCTGGGGACCCGGGTCGACCCAACTGCACCCGGCCAGCGCGACACAGACCACCAGCCCCAAACCACATCGCCCGAGCGAGCCTACCTTTATGCCAACAACCATCGGTCCGTATCTCCGAATCCGGAGAACCCGGCTGTTCCGCCGTCTTCCTTCATAAGCAAGCCGCAGGCTCCGCCGGCGACGTATTTGTCCGATAACCAGTTTGAATATCGACTCCCCGACAGGGGGGACTGAAGATGTTTGAGCACCGAAAATACAACATTCTGCACGCCTTTTCGTGCCCGCGCAAAAGCCGCCTTCGACGACGCGGAATATGCGCGTCACACACCGCATCACGATATCGACGACGGCGCACGGCTCGCTACCCACCCACCGTGACTGCCAGTGCTGATATCGCGTGTCCTCCGTCGCGAGATGCACCAGGGTCGCGTAGAATGCTTCGTCGTGGACGCACACACATTGACAATCCTGGAATTCGACCGCGTGCGCCAATTGCTGGCGGACCAAGCCCACTGCGCACTCGGCCGACGAATGGCCCTCAAGGTCAAACCAGTTGCCCAACCCGAACTCGTCAACCAGTACATCGCGCAAGTTCAGGAGCTGATGGAAGCCGCCGGCCGAATCGGTCTGCCCCCTTTCGGTGGAGTCCATGATGTGCGCGAAGCCGTCCGAGCGGCGGTTCCCCCCCATCTGCTCGAACCCGAAGATTTCGCCGTTCTCGCCGAGACCCTCGACGCAACTCACGCCATCGTGGCCTGGGCCGGTCGGCTCAACCCGGACATCACCCAACTGCGAACACTCTGCGAACGGATCGGCGACTTCAAGCCGCTCGCCGATACCATCCGCCGAGTGATCGACCCGACCGGACAGATCCGCGACGATGCCAGTGCCAAGTTGAGACGCGTTCGCACCGAGGTCGCCGCCGCCCGCATCCGCATCGAACAAGTCATCGACCGCCTGCTACGCGACCGCCAGGCAACCCGCTGGCTGCAGTATCCCCAGGCGACCTTCCACGAGGATCGCCTCGTGCTCCCCCTCGCCGCTGAACACCGCGGAAGAGTGCCAGGGATCATCCACCGCAGCTCAGAGTCCGGCGCGACCCTCTTCGTCGAGCCCGCCGAGGCCGTCGAACTCAACAACCTCATCATCGCCCTCAAAAACGACGAGACCGTCGAGATCAACCGCCTGCTGTGGCACCTCACCCACCAAGTCCAACTCAACCGCGACGAGATCCTTCGCACCATGGATGCCCTCGCCGTCCTCGACCTCGTCGCCGCAAAGGTCAAGTTCGCCTGGGTATACAAGCTGGTGTGCCCCATTATTTCGACCGATGGCAGGCTCCGGCTGCACGACGCCCGCCACCTACTGCTCGTTGATATGCAGAAAAAGGCTGCCCAGACCGGCGAGCGAACGGAAGTAGTGCCCATCAGCCTCCGCCTCAGTGACGATTTCGACGTGCTGGTTATCACCGGCCCGAACACCGGCGGCAAGACGGTCACACTCAAAACGACCGGCTTGGCCTGCCTCATGGCCCAGGCGGGCCTGCCCATCCCCGCGGGGCCGGGCAGTTGCGTCCCCATCTACCACGACATCCTCGTAGACATCGGCGACGAGCAGAGCCTCCAGCAATCACTGAGCACCTTCAGTGCTCACCTCAACCGGCTCCTGCTCATGCTACGGCGGGCTCGGCCGGGCACGCTCCTGCTCATCGACGAGCTGGGGGCCGGCACCGATCCGGACGAAGGGGCGGCGATCGGACAGGCGATTCTCCGCGAGTTGCTGGATCGGCAGTGTGCCGCCCTGATTTCTACGCACCTGGGCGTCCTCAAGAGCGTCGCCTACTCGGAGGCCCGGGCCGAGAACGCCTGTGTCGAGTTCGACATGGAGACGCTCCAGCCGACCTATCGCCTGCTGATTGGCGAACCTGGCAGCAGCCACGCAATCAACATCGCGGCCCGGCTGGGTCTGCCGCCGCGATTGGTCGAGGCGGCGCGTAACCATTTAAGCGAATCGCACTTACAGTTGACGCGGGCCATCCGCGGGACACTGACCTCCCGCCGCCAGGCCGAGACCGCCCGGGCCGAAGCCGAGGCCGCCAAGATCGCCGCGGACCAGGAGCGCAAGGCCGCCGAGGAGCAACGCCAAGCCTTCGAGGAACGCCAGGCGGCCTTCGACCGCTGGGTCAAGGCCGTCGCCGGCCTCAAGCCGGGCGATCGCGTGCGGGTCAAACGGTTCGACCGCGAAGGCCGGGTTGTCCGCGTGCTGCTGCACAAGCAGTTGGCCGTGGTCAACGTTGGAGCGATGGAGGCCGAGGTGCCGTTGCGCGAGGTGGAAATCATCTCTTGATCTGTAATGATCTTCTGGATATGAACTTACAGTTAGCCAGGGGTTGATCGGCGAGGCTTGCCTGTTGGCTTACGGTGCCGGCTGATACAGACGGCACGGTCAGTACAGACGGCAGGAGGGTCGCTCTGGGGTGTCCACGGCCGCGCATCGGGGGAGATCGGGCCGGATCGGTGTGCATTCTCGCGGGCTCTGGCCATGTGGCATGGGAGTTGCCGTTGAGGTTGTGCGGAGGGCGGTGGGAGCCCTGGAGGGAGGAACAAGCTTGCGAGGCGGGATGCTGATATGGATGGGGTTGGCGGCGCTCGCGGCCGCCGGCTGCAGCGATCGGCGTTCTTGTCCGTGTGAGCGGGCTTGGGTCTGCGAATCTCCAGTGGCGGGCGCAAGGGCCGAACTCGCCGCGGCCCTGCTCTTCGACGCGCAGCCGGGGTACTATACTGCTTCCGACTTCGCGGTTCGTAGCGACTGGCCTTCAACAACCGCCTTCTACTCTCCAGGCCAGGTGATTTTCTTCAGCGAGCGATTCGTCGACTACCAGCGGCCTGGGGCCGGCGAATCGGATTGGACGTATCGCCGATTCGAGACGGTGCGGTCGGGATTCGGCTATCGATAGCTCTCCCTCTCAGTTCCATTTGGCTTGAGCGAGCCCGGCACAGCAATGTGTCGGGCTGGCTCTATGCGTGTTCAAGCTTGACCTGTGACGGATTTCCGATATAGTTGCCTCATTCCCAAGCGCCGGGATTGCGCGATCGGCCTTTGGGAATCCGTGGTGCAAGCAGCTGCACGGATGCGGTGAGGGTGAACATGCGCGGAGTTGTCGCGCATGGGCTTGCCTTTCAGGCCTGCCCGCCGAGGGATGAATCATGGGTCGCGACACGAAACTGGCGGTTGTGGTGGCGGTGGTGTTCATCGGAGCCGGGGTCTGGTATCTGGCTTCGGATGGCGGCGAGGGTGCGAAGGAGCCATCCCAAGACTCCGGTGCGACCCCCAAGGTGGTTGCGGACAAGCCGGCCGGGCCGGCGAAGCCGACCACGCCCCGCGTACAGCCGCGTCAGCCTTCTCAGCGTTTGACGGACGCTCGTCCGACAGGCGCACCGACGACTCGGCCGGTCACCGCTCGGCCGCGTCCGTTGCCGGCGCCCTCGCCTTTGGCAGCGAGTCCGGCATCGGAGCCGCGGACCGAGACGGTGTCGTCGCCGTCGGCGTCGCCAGGCCCGGTGCCCAGTCCGGTTCGCCGGCCGCAACCCGCGCCGACGGACTCGATGGTTCCTGTTGGGCCGGCTGTCGCGGATACGGCGACTCCTCGGTCGGCGACTATCGGTACGCTTGCCGCGGATCCGGTGATCACCCCGGCCACGCGGCCGGCCGGCGAGACGGCCGGTCCGGTTCGTCATCCGCTGGCTCGACGCGCGGATGAGCCCGCGACGGTGACTTCGGCGGCGATTGCCCCGGCTACCCCGGCGGCGCAGACGAAGGTCCATACCATCGCGGCCGGCGATACGTTCTCCGGCTTGGCGCTCAAGTATCTCGGGCACGTCAAGTACACAACTGAGATCGTCAAGGCCAACCCGGGCCTGGATCCGACCCGGTTGCGGTTGGGCGCGAAGGTGAAGATTCCGACACTGCCGGCTGCGGCTTCGCAACCGGCTGTCGCGGCGGGTGCTTCGCCCGCGGCGTCACCCGCCACCGGCGCGCGAGGGCCGATCGTCGCCGCCCCGGCGGTTCGTGCGGCTCCCCGCCCCGTCCCGGCCGATCGAGCTTATACGGTCAAGGCGGGCGATGCATGGTATGGTCTTGCCCAACGGTTCCTGGGTGACGGCAACGAATGGCCCCGCCTCTTCGAGTTGAACAAGGAGCGTCTCTCGGGCAACCGGGAGGTTCTTCCCGCTGGCGTGGTCATCGAGCTGCCCCGCGACGCCAAGATCCCCACGACCACAACCAACTGAGCATCGCGGCATCGAACCCAGATAGAGTGCCGGTCTGCGCAAACGAACGGCGTGCTCGGCAAGGTGAGAACCTTCGCCGTCGCACGCCGTATGTCAGCGATGCGCTAGTCTCGGCACGTCTTCACTGTGCCATTCTTTGGCCGCAATCTCAGCGACTGGAGTTCGCCGCTGCGATCCGTGAGCGAGGTTGTTCGTCTGCAGATTCAGTGTTTTCCCGCGGTTGCTCGACGTCGGGCAGCGACGATTTCTTCCTGCACGTGCCGGGGCGTCTGGCGGTAGCAGGCGAACTCCATGGTGAACGTGCCCTGGCCCTGCGTGGCGGAGCGGAGATCGGTCGCGTAGCCGAACATGTTGGCCAGCGGCACCTCGCTCACGATGATCACGCCGGCCGAACGCACTTCCGTGCCGCAGATCACCCCGCGTCGGCTGACCAGGTCGCCGACGATGCTGCCCTGGAACGCCGCCGGGGCTTCGATCTCGACCTTGACGATCGGCTCGATGAGTACGGGCCGTGATTGCCGGAAGGCCTCGATGAACGCGTCGCGGGCACAGATCTGGAACGCCAGGTCCGACGAATCCACCGGGTGATACGAGCCGTCTTCCAGCACCATCTTGACCCGCGTGATCTCGAAACCCGCCACCGGGCCCTTGCCGCGGGCGCTTTGGAATCCCTTGTCGCACGAGGGGATGTACTCGGTGGGGATATGCCCGCCGCGGACCAGGTTCTCGAACTCGTAGTCCTTGGCCGCGTCGTCGGGAAGCGGCACAAGCCGCCCGACAACGTGGGCGAACTGGCCTGCCCCACCGGTCTGCTTGCGATGCTTGTAGTTGAAGGGCACTTCCTGCGAGGGGGCCTCGCGGTAGGTGACCTGCGGCGCACCCACCTCGATCTCGATCCGCTGCTCGCGGCGCAGCCTTTCGACGTAGATGTCCAGGTGCAGCTCGCCCATGCCCGAGATGATGGTCTCGCCGGTCTTCTCGTCGCCACGGACGTGGAAGGTCGGATCCTCACGGCAGAACCGCTGGAGAGAACGGCTGAGCTTGTCGCGGTCGGTGCTCTTGACTGGGCGGACCGACAGGGCGATGACCGGGTCGGCGACGTGGATGCGTTCGAGCGAGTAGTTGACCGACTGGGCGCAGATGGTATCGCCGGAGTGGCAGTCCACGCCGATCAGGGCGACGATGTCGCCGGCCTCGGCGACGTCGACGTCCTCACGGTCGTTGGCGTGCATGCGCAGGATGCGCCCGACGCGCTGCTTCCGGCCGGCCCGGCTGTTGAAGTAGGTCCCGCCGCGTTCGATTCGGCCCTGGTAAACGCGAGTGAAGGTGAGCTGCCCGAAGGATTCATCCACGATCTTGAACGCCATGGCGGTGGTTGGTGCTTCGGGGTCGGTGCTGAGAGCGATCTCCGCCCCTTCATTCTCGTTGTCGCGTGCGAAGGTCAGCCGATCCACCGGGCTGGGCAGGTAACGGGCGACCGCGTCGAGTAGAGGTTGCACGCCCTTGTTGCGGAACGCCGAGCCCAGCAGCACGGGGGTGATCTCGCGGGCGATGGTCTGCTCGCGGATGATGCGATGCAGCAGGTCCTCGCTGATCGCGTGGTCTTCAAGCATCAGCTCCATGAGTTCGTCGCTGTAGAGCGAGAGTGTATCCAGCATGCCGTGCCTTGCCCGCCCGGCCGCTTCCTGCATGTCCGCGGGGATGGGCGCTGTGCGCACCTTCTCGCCGTGCTCGCCGTCGAAGTAAATGGCCTTCATGCCGACCAGGTCGATCACGCCTTCGTGCTGGGCTTCCAGGCCGATGGGGATCTGCAGCGGGACGGCCACGTGCCCGAGCCGGGTCTCGATGCCGTTGATCGCGTTGGCAGGGTCCGCCCCCACGCGGTCGCACTTGTTGATGAAGGCGATGCGCGGCACGCCGTAGCGCTTCATCTGACGGTCCACGGTCAGCGACTGCGACTGGACACCGCCCACCGCACAGAGGACGAGGACCGCCCCGTCAAGCACGCGCAGCGAGCGTTCGACCTCGATCGTGAAATCGACGTGCCCGGGGGTGTCAATGATGTTGATGGTCTTGTCGCCCCAGCTCACCGTGGTGGCCGCCGAGGTGATGGTGATGCCGCGTTCACGTTCCAGGTCCATGTGGTCCATGGTCGCGCCGCCGTCGCCATCCTTGACGTCGCCCATCCGGTGGATGCGGCCGCTGTAGAACAGGATCCGCTCAGTCAGGGTGGTCTTGCCTGAGTCGATGTGTGCGGAGATCCCGATATTCCGAAGGTCGCCGATGTTTCGCATGTCCGTCCGCCCGTCTTTGCGGGCCATCCTTTACTCTGGTTGAAGGCCCGGACGAAAGCTCCGCTTCCGCCGGTCGGAACCGGTACACACCGGCTCCGCAATACTTTCACACGTCTTGTGGTTCTGGTTTTGCCCGCATCGACAGCCTTGGTGATCGGCTGCCGGACGTTCAGCAGGCGATCAGGAAGACTGCCCGGGGGCGCCAGGTATTCTGGCCGCTGACCTCATGGCAGCACCTCGCAAATGTGTGTTGTTCCGTACTCCCGGGGGGCGGGCTTTACCGGACGTGTCCGGCCGGACCATGCTCCCCTGAAAAAAACAAGTCCCGCCGATCGAGGCGGGGCTTCCAAGTCGTAGATACTAGCGTAACGCCCCGCGGATTTCAAGTCCCCGCCCAGCGTTCTCCAGAAAAGGTGTCAGGAACCTTTATCCGGGGCCCACGCTGCATTCTTCGCGGCTGCGGCGATCGCGCCGGACAAAGGTTCCTGACACCTTTTTGGGCGTGCGCGTCGGGTGCGGCGCTTGCCGTGTGGGGCGGTTGCGGTTAGAAAGTGTAGCCCCCGTGGCTGTCCAACACCCCGCTGACGGGGCGCCGCAAACCCGCGGGTGAGCCTTCTTCATGGAGATCAGATAATGAGCGAGCAAGTGACCCGACGACAGTTTCTTGGCACGAGCGGCAAGGCCGCAGCCACCCTGGCGGCTGGCGCCGCCGTTCACACCATGCTCCGGCCGGCCCGAGCCGCCGACGCCAACGAGAAGTTCAACGTCGCCCTCATCGGGTGCGGCGGCATGGGTGGAGCCAACCTCAACAGCTTCATGAACACCGAGCTGGTCAATGTCGTGGCCGTCTGCGACGTCGACCAGAACCATCTGGGGAACCGCGTTCAGCAGGCCGAGGCCAAGCTTGGCAAGAAGCCGGAGGCGGTCAAGGACTACCGCAAGGTCATCGACCGCAAGGACGTCGACGTGGTCATCGTGGCCACGCCCGACCACTGGCATGCGGCCCCGATGATCGCCGCCGTCGCGGCAGGCAAGGATGTCTACTGTGAGAAGCCCGCCTGCCACAACATCGCCGAGGGCCGGGCCATGGTCGACGCAGCCGCCAAGTATCGCCGCATCGTCCAGGTCGGCACGCATCAGCGCAGCGCTGCCCACATGCAGGAAGCCCGCGATTTCATCCGGGCCGGCAAGCTCGGCACCATCACCATGACCGAGACCTACACCTGGGGCAACGAGGCCCCGGACGGCATGGGCAACGCGCCCGACGAGCCCAGCCCCGAAGGTTTGGACTACGACATGTGGCTTGGGGCGGCCCCAAAGCGGCCGTTCAACCGCCGCCGGTTCCACCATTCGTTCCGATGGTACTTCGATTACGCCTCGGGCATGGTCGGTGACTGGAACGTTCACTTGCAGGACATCATCATGTGGACGCTGGAGACGCCGAGCCCCAAGGCGGTCTCGACCTCGGGCGGCAAGTTTGTCCTGCCCGACGACCGCGACACTCCGGACACCATGTTGGCGACCTACGAGTTTGGCCCCGGCCCGCACACGCCCAGCGGTTATGTGCAGCTTTACACCATGCGCAAGGCCAGTGGCCCCCCATGGTCGCACGGCGGGTACGGCATGGTCTTCCACGGCACCAACGGCAAGCTGCTCATGCGGCGTGATAGTTGGGAAGTGGTCGGCGACTTCAAGGACTGGGGCGATCCCAACAAGGGCCGTCGCGTCGAGGGCTTCAACAAGCCGGGCGTCGATCAGCACCTGGATCACGTGAAGAACTTCCTGGCCTGTGTCCGCTCGCGGCAGAAGCCCATCGCTTCGATCGAGGACCACTTCCAGACGGTCACTGCGTGCCATCTGGCCAACGTCTCGCTGCGGTCGGGCAGTAAGATCTACTGGTGCACCAAGACCGAGAAGTGCTACAAGGATCCCGAGCTGAAGACCCCTGACGCGGTCGCCAACCAGTATGTGACCCGCGAGTATCGCAAGGGCTACGAATTGCCCAAGGTGTGAGAAAGAAGGTAAGAGCACCTTGCCCGCGCGAGGCGCGCGGGTGAGGTGACGGATCAGTGTCTGAGTATCATCCGAGCCGCGGCTGTATGGGAACGACTGCCTGGCGTCAGCTCCCGTATGGCCGCGGCTCGGGCAACCTATGAAGGAGTATGTCGCATGCAAACCCCGAGGAGTTCTGTTGGTTTGGTTTGTCTTTCGTTTGTTCTTGGCTCGGTCGTCGGTTGCGGGAAGTCGCAGCCCAAGCCTGAGCAGCCGGGGGCAGCTCAGACGCAGCCTGAGGCGGCCGTGTCTCACCCCGCGTACCTCGATGCTGAGCATGGGCCGAAGGGACCCGGGTGGATCGCCCTTTTCGGCGACGATCTGAGTGGCTGGAAGTCGCTGCCCGCCGATCGGCAGAACTCGTGGAAGGTGGTGGACGGGGTTCTGGCCAATGAGCCGGGCGAGCACGGCGGCACCAACATCTACACCGAGAAGCGGTTCGCGGACTTCGAGTTGTACTTTGAGTACCGCCTACCGGCCAACAGTAACAGCGGGGTTTTCCTGCGTGGTTTGTACGAGATGCAGATTCTGGACGACCATGGCCAGCCGGACGACCAGCCCAAGGACTGGGGTAATGGTGGGATCTGGGGTACCAAAGCACCGGCCCGCAATGTGAGCAAGCCCGCCGGCGAGTGGCAAAGCGCCGCCGTGCGCATGGTTGGTCAAGAGGTGACGGTGATCCTGAATGGTGAGAAGACCATCGACAGCTTCGCCATTCCCAAGCCTACTTACGTGTACGATGGCTTGGGCGTCGAGGAAGGCAAACCAGGTCCGCTGCTTCTTCAGGGCGACCACGGGCGGATCGAGTATCGGCACGTGATGGTTCGGCCGCTGGAAGGGTGAAGGATGAGGCCAAGGGGTGAGGGAGGATGATGGAGGGTGGAAAGAGAGAGGGTGAAGGTTGAGGGTGGCTCGATATCGGGGATGGCCGGGCGTGGCCTTGTTGATGTGCGGCCACCATGTGCGATCGGCTTGCCGCTTCGCGGGATCGCGGGGGTCGTGATAGCTCCGCTGCTCGCGAAGAGGCAGGCCGGTCGCAGGTTGGGGCCGCTGTTTGAGAGTGTTGTCTGGTAAGGCATATTCGCGTCACACGAGACACCCCGGTGCTTAGTAACGCACGCCGGGGGGCATGGTGCGCCCACCTGCGTCCCAGGTATTGAGTCCTTCAGCCTTTAGCCTTCTGCCCTCGCCCTTTCCCCCTTGCATCTCGCGTGTCAGAATCTCATACTCATTCCGCAAGATTGGAGCCATCTGTGGTCCGCCACGCGATCATGACCGACGTTCCCGACATTCACCGGCTGATTACGTATCATGCCGAGTACAATCGCATGCTGTTCCGGTCGCACGCCGACCTGTACGAGCATCTGCGTGACTTCTTCGTGTGTGTGGACGACAGAGCCGGCGGGGTGGTAGGTTGTACGGCGTTGGAGTTGGTCTGGCGTGACTTGGCGGAGGTGAAGAGTCTGGCCGTAGAGGACGCCCGCCGTGGGCAGGGCTGTGGCACGAAGCTGGTTGGGGCCGCCCTGGACGAAGCCGGCCGGTTGGGGCTTGCTCGCGTTTTTGCCCTCACGCGCGAGCAGCGTTTCTTCGAGAAGTTGGGTTTTCGGCCGGTGCCCAGGGATACGCTGCCGCACAAGGTTTGGACCGACTGCATTCACTGTCCGCTGCGAGCTAATTGCGACGAGATTGCCGTGGTCATGGATCTGCAGCCATGAAGCAACACAACAGCAGTCATCTGGTTCGGCGATTGAAGGTGGGCGGCCTGGCCTTGGGGGCTTTGGTCGTGGGTCTCGGGTTGCTGGCCTTGAATCGTTACATTGTGGCGTCGGCCGCTCCGCCGCGGGCCACCGCAAGCGCTCCGGCAAGCACCGCTCCGGTCGAGGCTGAACCGGCCCGTTCGACGGCTCCCGAAAGCGAGGCGACGCCTCCGGGCACTCCGGATGGTGAGCCCGATCCTGATGCCACGCGGCGGGCGGCGGCAGCCAACATGGCCAGCCTGCTGCTCATGCTCAGCTTGATGTGCTTTGGGGTCTCGGTGGTCTGCGTCGGCTGGATTGTGTACGACATTCGCAGTTCACGCCCGGTGTGGCAGACTCAGACCCGCTACCCGCGCCGACGCTGACCGGCGAAGCGCTTGTCGCCCCTTACTCGATGATCTCGAGGACGCTTTGCACCTCGACAGTCGTGCCCACTTGGCAGACGACCTCCAGATCCGTGCGCACCGACAGCTCCAGCCGCGAGGTCACGCCAGGTGTCACCACCCGATCAAACAACTCGCTACTGAGTCGCCGGTTCTGGAAGAGATGGTAGATCACTCCGTTCTCGCCGATCCAGGCCGGGCAACCACCTCCCTGCTCCAGTAAGGTGGCCGTCCCACGCATCACGAACGGGTTGCCCGTGGCGACGAAACCGGCCGGCTGGATGTCGAAGTTGAAGGTACACCCGGCCGTTAGCAGCCATGTGGTCAGCCCCAGCAGTACAATCCACGTTGATTTCGGCATCGTCCGACCTCCCGGTCCTACCTGATTGCCAAGCAGCTTGGACGATGGTATCGGCGGTCCTAGGGCTGTCAATGTCGCCTTTGGTTATCGGACGCGTCCCCCCGATCGCCAAGCCCAAGCGGCATCTGCCGACCTACTGTGCCGGCACGGCGCAGGCACGCCCAAACTTGCCCCTGTTCTGACAGCCGGCCGGGCGAGTTGCCGATAATCCCCGCATGGATTGGATTCTTACCGAACGTCACCAGGCTCGCCAGCGACGGCGAAGCCCGAGGGTCGGCTCAGACATCGCCTGCCGCGACCTCGAGGCCCCCACGACCGGTCAACCGACCATTCAGCCCAGGCCATCGCCCGCTCAAGACCCCCGCTTGATCCGACAGGTGCTCACCATTCGCCGTACCGAAGAACGGCTGCTTGACCTGTTCGCCGCCGGCGAGCTTTGCGGCACGGTGCACACCTGTATTGGGCAGGAATGGGTCGGCGTCGCGGTTGCCCATGCCCTGCGGCCTGGCGACGCCTTGGTCAGCAATCATCGCGGGCACGGGCACTACCTTGCGTGGACCGACGATCTGGAAGGGCTTATCGCCGAGGTCATGGGGCGCCCAACCGGCGTGTGCGGCGGGCGCGGCGGCAGTCAACACCTGTGCCGCGACGAGTTCTTCTCCAACGGCATTCAGGGCGGAATGATGCCGGTGGCGGCAGGCCTCGCTCTGGCTCGTAGGAAAAGCCTCTCCGGGCAGATCGTGGCGGCCTTCATCGGCGACGGCACACTCGGTGAGGGGCTGGTCTACGAGACGCTGAACATCGCCGGCCGCTGGTCCCTGCCATTGCTCATCGTCGTCGAAGACAACGGCATCGCCCAATCCACGCCGCAGGCGGACACGCTGGCGGGCACTATCGCCGGCCGGGCCGAGGCCTTCGGCATCCCCGTTTACCAGGCCGACACCTGGCATCCCGAAATACTCCTTAAAGAGGTATCGCTGGCAGCCGATACGGTTCGCCGCGACGGTCGTCCAGCCCTGTTGCACGTGACGACCTATCGCTTGCGAGCCCATTCGAAGGGCGACGATGATCGCGATTCCGTCGAGGTGGCCCGCTTCGCCGCACAGGATCCGGTCAACCAACTGCTGGCCCACGAGACACCCGAGCTGCGGGATCTGCTGTCCGCCATCGACGAGCGTTTGGATCGCGCGGTGGCCGCGGCGGCTGGTGCCACACCAACGGCCGGCGGCACACCAGCAACTGCTGCCACACCCGTGCACTGGCGGCCGATCCACTTCACCCCCCAGCGCGTTTGCGACGCCATCCGCGATGCCTTGCGGGAGAGCATGGCCGCCGACGAACGCGTCATCCTGCTCGGTGAGGATCTGCGAGATCCGTACGGCGGGGCGTTCAAGATCACCTCGGGCCTGAGCACTCGCTTTCCCGATCGCGTACTCAACACGCCGATCAGCGAGGCGGCCATCGTGGGAATCGGCAACGGCCTGGCCTTGGCGGGCTGGCGCCCGGTGGTCGAGATCATGTTCGGAGACTTCCTCCTCATCGCCGCCGATCAACTCGTCAATCACGCGGCCAAGTTCGCCTGGATGTACAACGGCCAAGTCCAAGTGCCGCTGATCGTGCGCACGCCGGTCGGCGGCTACCGCGGCTACGGCCCCACACACAGCCAATGTCTGGAGAAGCATCTCCTGGGTGTACCGGGCCTTCGCGTGTTGGCCCCGCACCGCCGATGGTGCCCCGGCCAGATCTACCGCGACCTGCTCGCGACGATCGACACGCCGACCCTGGTCATCGAGAACAAACTGCTCTATGGCCGGCGGACGGAGTCAGATCCTCCCGCAGGCTGCAACCTCCTCGCGACGCCGGGCCCGTTCCCCACCGTCCGCCTCGTGCCGACCGAGCCTTGCCAGCTCACACTCCTCGCCTACGGCGGTATGGTCGAGCCGGCCGAGTCGGCCATCGCACATCTGCGCGAGGCCGAGGATCTCAACTGCGATCTGCTCATCCCGACGCAACTGCATCCGCTGGATCTCGAACCGATCGTCGAATCCGTCCGGGCGACCGGCCGGTTGCTGGTGATCGAGGAGGGGCAGGGCTTTGCCGGTCTCGGCGCCGAAGTGCTCGCCCAATTGGCCAGTGAGCCGCGGCTGACAAGTTGGCATGGCGAGAGAGTCTGTGCCCGCCCGCAGCCCATCCCCGCCGCCCGCTCCGCCGAGTTGCAGGCTCTGCCCTCTGTCGACGATATCGTGCAGGCCGCTCTGCGACTGGTCACCGGAAGGGCGTAACCGGTTTCCCGCGGCCCATGCGATGGAGCGCTTCACGACCCATCGTAGCGGTCGCCCCCCGTGGCGACCGGCGTATTCCTGGCGAGCTCACTGGTCAGCAGAGGTTCTGCCTGTGACATTGTTGCGTGAAATGCTCCAGGCTCGTTGTTCACGCCGGCGCCACACCTTTCGTGACTTCCGAGTAGGTCAGAAACAGCGATGGTAACCGTTCACAGGGCTCTGTATGCCGTGGTGACTCAACCGCGCTGCCGACGGATGAAATCGTGAATCGTTTGAACCACCAAGACACGAAGACATCGAGAGGGATGATCAGCGAGAATCGAGCGTACGACTGCTTGACCATGCTGCATCCTTAGCGTCTTGGTGCCTTGGTGGTTGAACGCGTGAACGGCTACCAGCGTTGTACGTCGCCAGCTGACAAGGCGGGCATTGAGATTTCGGGTGTCCCGAGTCGACACTCAGGATTCCTGCCGCGATCACTGGGGGGATCGCGAGATGAGGATCTGGAACACCTCTGTGTTGTGGGCGTTACGGGCGAGGTCGACGGGCTTGTGGCCCGCCCGGTCGGTGGCGTTCACGTCAGCACCACGATCCGCCAGGAACTGAACAGCCTCTCCATGGCCGCCGGCTGCCGCCCAGAGCAGAGCGGTGCGCCGATACGCGGAGTCGTGAGCCTCGATGGCCGCCCCGCGCGCGAGTAACAACCGCAGGGCCTCCTGCTGCCCATGGAACGCCGCCCAGTGCAAGGGCGTACGCCCGCTGGTCTGCTCTCGCTGATCGACAGGAGTACCCTCCTCAAGGAGTTTCTCGATCAAATCCACCCGACCCGCCGCGGCCGCCCAGGTCAACGGCGTGTCCGGCCCGGCACTCTGCTCGGGCCGAGGGTCGGAAAAAGCCATCGTGGCGGCGGGCATGGAACTGGTGCGTGTCGTCGGCCGATGCGATGCGGCCGACGGCGGCATATCCGAAACGTCGCAGGCCGGCAGCAGACCCGCGCAACAGGCCACCGCGAAACCAACCAGCCGAATCGAACCACTGGAAAGACGGCAAAGGGAGGGGCAGACGCGCCGGCTCAGTAGCGGTGCCACACCCGGCACAACACCCTGTGCACGCTCATGCGACCCGTTGCTTGCGTCTGTGCTTGTTCGAGTTGTCATGCGATCAGCCTCGCCTCCGCCCCCAAAGTCGCTGGTGCCTATGCGATCCCTTCATGTCTGTGTTCAGCGGCAAGGATCCGACGCGGATGGCGACACCGACGTTCTATCGAGTGAGCGCCCAGGTCGCCAGCGTCGCGGCCGCGAGCGCCTTCTGCATCTCCGGGATGTCCACGTATTCGTTGTCGCTGTGGGCCGCGTCGAGCTTGCCCGCTCCGAAAATCGCCACCGGGTGACCACGATGATGGTATAGCCGGGCGTCACAACTGGTCACCCACGCCACCGGCTCAGGCCATGGCTCGCCGAGGGCCTCAAACGCGGTCCGCAGGGCCTGCATCGGCGGCGAGTCCGGCGAGTCGGCGTACGCGTCGTTATGCAGCCGATCGAAACTCATCTCTACCATGCTCTCGCTGAACGGCAAACGCCGCAGCTTGCAGTACTGCTCGACGCCCCGCTTCGCCGCCGCCCGCAGCCGAGCTTGCACGTCCGCCAAGCGGTGCGTCGGGGTGAATCCTTGCCCACCCTCCAGGACTACCTCGCGGTCGTCGCCCTTCGAGTCGGCAAACCGCCCGTACGCCCGCACGCCGGGAAACGTCGGAGCAATCCGCAACAGCGCACCCAACAGATACGCCGCCTTGGTGATCGCGTTGTCGCACTGCGATACCGCCGCCATGTGCCCGCTCTTGCCCCATACGTCCAGACGGAAGTTCTGCGTCTGCGGCATCGGCATGACCTTCACGTCGAAGTGCCGTTCCACCTTGGGCCGACCGGTCGCCGGGTCCAACTCCCGCCGCTTGTCGCCGTACAGCCTGCAGTACTCCGCCAGGGCCTCCTCCATGAGCTCGATCATCTTCATGCCGACCCGCTCGGGATTCGCCTTGGACTGGGCCACGATCTCGATCGCCACATGGTCGCACACGTTGCCCGGATGCTCGCCGTAAGGCCCTACCACCCCATGATTGGTCTGCACATGGGCCGCGCCAAAAAGCGGGCAATCCGTCTCGTCCTTGATCCGGCGACCCTCCGCCTCGAGCTCGCGGACCACCAGCGGGAACATCTCCGCCGCGGTCACGGCCGGGTGATCGCCCACCGACAGCCGACATCGGTAGTAGACGCATCCGCGATGGGCACAGTAAGGCACCAGGTCGCTCGATTCGAGAATCAGCACCGGCAAACCAGCGAACCGCTCGTCGCAGGCCATCGAGAGCGAACCATTGCCCCCGATCTCCTCGTCGATCGTGAATTGAAGAACACATCCCCTGCCCGGCCGCTGGCCAAGCTGCTCGCCGATCTCACGCATCAGCTTGAGCTGGGCGAGCAAAATGGCCACCTGGGCCTTGTTGTCACACGCCCCGCGCCCGAAAACCCGCTCGCCCTCCGACCGCGGCCCAAACCACGGAGCCACCACGTCCACATGAGCGTGCAAAATCGCGGCCGGCTTGCCGACCCCACGCGCGCCGGGCACGATCACCGCCAAGTTGCCGCGGTCGCGATAAACCTCCGCCGCGGCAGGAATCGCACCGTCGGACCTCGCCGCATAGCCCGGCAGCGAATAGGCCGGGTCCGCATCAATGCCCGGCCGGATCGGCACACGCTCCACCACCGCCACGCCCCCGGTCACGGCTTCCACTTCGCGGGATACCCAATCCCAAAACTGCTTCTCGCGAGCCGCAATGCCCGCCAGATCACCCTCCGGGGCCGTGTTGATCCCCACCAGATCCAGAAGCGTGTTCCGCAAATAGGCCGCGTAGCGGTCACTCATCGCCGCCTGCCGTACATGCTCCACCACCGCCGGATCGATCCCATCAACCATCTGTCATCCCCTGTGTGCCATTGATGCTCATATCTCGCCGGGTTGTGCCCGGCGCTCACGGTACCGCGGGGCGGCCCATACGCGTTGTCCATTCATTCAACTGACGATCGAACGGCATCTCGCGGAAGCGATACCCCACGGCACTTTGCAGAGCCCGCCGTTTCTGCGGTGTCGCCAAATCCAATAGCACGCTGTAAACGTTGGCGGTCTGCACCCGCCGGCGCGTTTGCCAATAGGCCACGAAGTCGTCCGATCGCTGCAGGATCCGCTGCCAGACCAAGATCGACTTCGTCGCGTGGTCAACTTGGCAGATATGCGGGCTATCGAGAGCCTGAGCGGCGGCTCGGGTCAACTGGGCCTCCAGCGCGCTCGCTCGCAACGGTTCGCTCATCAGCCGTGGTGTCGCCAAGGCCGCGCCGCTCATCGCAAACAGCGCACGCACATCCTGGGCGCTCTCCGACATGACCCGATCCTCGATGGCCGAGAGCGTGATCGGCCGACCATCCACCGTAAACCGATAATCGTACGCCAGCGAGGGCAATGACAGATCGTACATGGTCGAGATTGGGTATCGCCCCAACACCGCCAGCAACACGAGAGCATTGTGGCTGTTGACCCAATAGGCCACCCGGTCGTTTCGCTCGGTGAACTGGTCCGGCGTCAAACCCGGGCCCGTGACGCTCAACAGGGCGTAGTATCGCTCCAACGGCTCGCGGTTGACACTCAAGGTCTGGTAGTCCACCAAGCCGTCGCGCACTACATCCTGTAGAACGCGCGCCCAGTCCTGATCGTTGTAGACTCGCTCCGCTGGGATAAGGTGGGCGCGTGGTTCGATCGTCAGGCTTGCACAGCCCGTTGCGAACACCATCGCGGCACACCCCACAGCCCATGGCATTGCCAAGGCGAATCGGTCGGCGAAATGTCGCTTCATATCAAGCATGGTCTCGACTCGTGAACGGAAACACGCGATCGGCGAGCATTGTAAGCACCGTCTGCGCAGAAAAAAACCCGAGGCGGTGCCGTCTGGCCGGGGTGAACCAGACGGGCTTGAGGGGGGGATGCCTCGGGCAAGGTCCATGATATCCGCACGTCCGGCCGGCTCGCAACCCCAGATCGTGCAGGAATTGAAAAAAATGGCTCATGCAGTGTCAATGTAAACCTTACTCTGGTTGTATCCTCGGGTTGGCGTATGCCCGCCACGCGGGCTATGGTAGACGATGGCGGTATCGAATTGGCTGTCTTTCGACGCATCCGCCTTTCGTGGTGTACGCGTTGCGTATGACAGCCCTGGATGGTGTTCTGCCGTAGCGGCCGTCCCCCCAACCATAGCGGGCAGGCTGCGGCGGGCGACAGCGTGGCAAGGAGCGATCTGCGGTGGGCAAGCCGGTCAAAGTGGCTTTCGTGGCGCTGGGATGCGCCAAGAACCTGGTGGATTCCGAGAAGATGCTCGGGCAACTCGCCGAGGCCGGCGCACTCATCACCGCCGACGAATCCGACGCGGATGTCATCGTCATCAACACCTGCGGGTTTCTCGAGGCTGCCCGGGCCGAGGCCCTCGAAGCCATAACCGAGGCGGTCAAACGCAAGCGGAAAGGTCCCTGCCGTCGCGTCGTGGTGGCAGGCTGCCTCGTCCAGCGCGACGGTGAGAGACTCCTTGACGCCGTGCCGGGCATCGATGCCTTGGTCGGCGTGCATCGCCGGGATGACGTGGTCACGGCCGCGCTCAAGGCGGTTCCGCGGCGCAAGTCCCGGACGACTCCCCGGCCGGCTGTTGATCTCTATCTCGGCGATTACTACCCCTACGTGGCGGTCGACACCGCCCGGCTACGCATCACGCCACGACACTACGCCTACCTGCGAATCAGTGAAGGCTGCAACCAACAATGCACCTTCTGCACCATCCCCGCCATCCGCGGACCCATGCACTGCAAACCCGTTGAGGTTGTCCTGGCCGAGGCACGTGAGTTGATCAGCGATGGGGCCGTCGAGATCAACCTGATCGGACAGGACACGACCAGCTACGGCCAGGACCTCGGCTACCAGCCGGGACTCGCGGGCCTGTTACGCGAGGTGGACCGCCTCGACGGAGCCCAATGGATTCGCCTGCTGTACGCCTATCCGTCTGTCTTCACCGACGAGATGATCGACGCCCTGGCTGATTGCCCCCGAATCGTGAAGTACGTCGACCTCCCCTTGCAGCACATCAACGACCGAGTGCTCAGAGCCATGGGGCGGCGGGTCACCCGGCGGCGGACGGAAGACCTGCTTGATAGACTCCGCAAACGCATCCCCGGCGTTGTCATTCGCACAACCTTGATTGCCGGCTTCCCCGGCGAGACCCCGGCCGAGTTCGAGGAACTGCTCACCTTCGTACGCGAGGCGGGGTTCGCCGCCATGGGCGTGTTCCCGTACTCCCTGGAGCCGGACACCCCCGCCGGCCGTATGTCGGGCCAGTTGCCGGCGAAGGAGCGTCAGGCCCGCGCGGATGCCCTGATGGAGGCCCAGCAGGAGGTCGCCTTCGCCGAGGCTCAACGCCAGATCGGTCGGCAGTTCGAGGTGCTCATCGAGCATCAGGCCGGGCGGGGCCACTTCGTCGGTCGGCACGCCGGGCAGGCCCCCGAGGTCGACGCCGTCACCCATGTCCTGGCTGACGGACTTCAGCCCGGGCGGTTTGTCACTGTTCGTTGCGAGAAGGCACAAGCGTATGATTTGATCGGGCGACCCATGCAGGCTATCCTGCCTGTCCGACAATGAAAATCAATCTACCCAACCAGATTACGCTTGGGCGGCTGTTCTTGGCAGTCGTTTTTTTCTTGTGTTTGGCCCAGTTCGACGCCCGCTCGGGACAACTCAACACAAGATTGCTGGATGCCTGCGCGATCCTGTTCTTGATTGCCGCCCTGTCCGACGTGCTCGACGGCTATCTGGCTCGCAAGCAGAACCAGGTGACCAGCTTCGGACGCGTGATCGACCCGTTCGTCGACAAAATCCTGGTCATCGGGGCGTACATCTTCCTCGCGGGTGAGGGCTTTCTCGGGCAGGGGGGCGAGAAAATCAGCAACGTGGCCGGCTGGATGGTCGTGGTCATCCTCGGCCGAGAACTCCTGGTGACCAGTCTGCGCGGCGTCACCGAAGCCGCCGGGCAGGCCTTCGGGGCTAATGTCTACGGCAAAGCCAAGATGCTGCTCCAGTCGACCACCGTGGTCTGGATCCTGCTCACGCTCGCCCATCCGCAAAGCCTGGCTTTCTTTGTGCCCGCCCGGCCCATCCTCGTCTACCTGACGGTCATCGTCACCTTTCTGTCTGTGGTGCCGTACCTGCGAATGGCCCGCGGCGTGCTCTCGCAGACCTCGGTACCTACCACATGAGCCGCCGTTCGTTCAGACCGCCCCCATCCCCCGCCGACGCTCCGCCGACCGGTTCAGCACCGGGAACGAGCGCGGCATCGGAACGCGGTGTGGCACGGGAGTCCGGTGTGGCACCGGCGCCAACAGGCGGACACCATAACGCGCTGGGGCACGCTTTCATGACCGGGCTGGGCTCGGGCTACGCCCCGGTGGCGTCGGGCACGGTCGGATCCGCGGTCGCGGTCGGCATTGCCTTGGCGATCTGGTGGGTGGTCAGCTTGGCCGGCGGGGATGCCTGGCGGCTCGATGCGGCCTGGCTGATATTGACCCTGCTGGCTTCGGTCGGCTGCGTAGTCTGGGGACCGTGGGCGGTCGAGCGATTCAGCGGTTCCGCCCGCAAGGAAGGCGACCCTGGGCAAGTGGTCCTCGATGAGTGGGCGGGCCAGTGGATCGCCCTGATCGCCCTGCCCATGGCCACGTTCTCGCAGGCCCTGACCGTTTTGGCCGTGCAGTTCTTCTTCTTCAGACTTTTTGATGTGCTCAAACCCCCGCCCGCCCGACAGTGTGAGAAGTTCCCCGCAGGCTGGGGTATCCTGACCGACGATCTGGTGGCCGGCGTTTACGCCAACCTCGTCGGCCAAGGCATCTTCCGTCTTCTGCTGAGCTGAGTTGTGCCATGACCGACATAGTCCGCGCCGTCATCCTGGGCATCGTCGAAGGACTGACCGAGTTCCTGCCCGTCTCCAGCACGGGCCACATGATCCTGGTCATGCCGTGGATCGGCCTCGACGCGGAGACGGACGTTTTCTGGAACAACGTCTTCAACTTCTTCATCCAGATCGGGGCGATCCTGGCGGTGGTCATTTACTTCTGGCGAAGGCTGTGGAGGCTGACGTTTCATCCGCCGCAGGCCCGCTGGCGGGATCACATCCTGCTCAAGCTGTTCGTCGCCATGATCCCGGCCGGCGTGCTGGGCGTCTTGTTCGACGATTTCATGAAGGAACACCTGATGACCGTGCCGGTGGTCGCCACGGCACTGGTGCTCGGCGGCGTGGCCATCCTGTTGATCGAGAAGTTTGTCCGCCAGGGGCGGTATCCGGACGCGGGTATGATCCCCCTGCGTGTAGCCTTCATGATCGGGGTGATCCAGTGCCTGGCCATGGTGCCGGGCACCAGCCGCAGCGGCGCGACCATCATGGGGGCCCTGCTGCTGGGCATGTCGCCCGTAGCCGCCGCCGAGTTCTCGTTCTTCCTGGCCATCCCCACGCTGCTTGGGGCAGGCATGCTTTCCTTGCTCAAGGGCGACGTCCAGCCTGAGCAGACCGCTCTGCTGGCGATCGGCTTCGTGACTGCCTTCATCACCGCCTGGGTGGTGGTCGCCGCCTTCATGCGGTTCATCCAGCATCACCGCTTCACCGCCTTCGCGATCTACCGCATCGTCATCGGCGTCGTCATCCTGACCTGCCTGCTCGCCGCCCCAAAAATGGTGTCAGGATGATTTTCTTGACATCGCCAGGGGGGGTGGTAATTTGGTGAAATGGGACGGCCACAGCGAATCACGGAACCGGGCGTTGCCTATCATCTACTGAATCGCCGGGTGATGCGCTTGCCCATGTTCGAGAAGGACGGGGACTACCTGGCCTTCGAGCAGGTGCTGGCGGAGGGGCTGGGGCGTTTGGACGCTCCCGGGTTGCTGTCGTACTGCCTGATGCCCAATCACTGGCATCTTGTCGTGCTTGCGGGCGAGCGTACCAACCTGTCCACCTGGATGCAGTGGGTGACGGTCACGCATACCCACCGCTGGCGGACGCATTCCCGGACGACCGGCGAGGGGCCGTTGTATCAGGGCCGGTTCAAGAGTTTTCCGGTCGAGGAGGATGCCCACTTCCTGACCGTCTGTCGCTATGTTGAGGCGAATGCTCTCCGGTCGGGCTTGGTGGATCGGGCGGAGCAGTGGCGGTGGTGCAGTCTGTGGTTGCGGCGGACGGGTGAGGGGCCGCTGAGGGACCGGCTGGCGGAATGGCCTGTGGATCGCCCGCGTGGCTGGCTGGCGGATGTCAACCGTCCACTGGCCGATGAACCGCTCCAGGAGGTGCGGCACGCTACCGTGCGGGGTATGCCCCTCGGCACGGATCGGTGGAAGGCCCGGATTGCGGCTAAGTTGCGGTTGGATTTGACGTTGCGTCCGCGTGGCCGCCCCCGGAAGGCCGCGCAAAAATCATCCTGACACCATTTTCTGCGGGGTGGATGGTGAGGGAGAGGGGTGGAATAGGGCGACTGGCGGGGTTGGTTGGGCTGGGGTTGGCGTTCGCTTGGGGCGGGGCCGTCCGGGCGGACTCGCCATGGCTGTACGGTGTGCATTTCTGGGGGCTTCGCGGGGGTGAACCGGTCGACAGCGGACCCGCGGAATTGCTCCAGTGCCCGACCTATGGCGGATGGAGCGTCGAAGTCGTCCTGACTCACGGCGATCCCTGGTGGCGGGCCGCGTACTTCGTGCCGGGCTACCAGGATCTCTACACCCACAAGAACGTCTCCCTGCTCACTCGCATCGACTACGTTTGGGGTCAGACGGTGCCCTCGCCGACCAGCCCCGATCATGCCGGCTGGCCGGCGGCGGTGGTGCAGACGGTCAACCAGTTGGCCCCGTACGCCCACCTGTGGATCATCGGGAACGAGCCGAACCTGATCGATGAGGGCCAGGGCTGGCCGGACAATCGCGTCACCCCGGCCGGCTACGCGGCCACGTATCGCAGCGTCCGGGCGGCGATTCATAGTCAAGCTCAGGCTAGCCCGGCTGGCCCGCACCGTGTGCTGATCGCCCCGCCCAGTCCCGGTGGCGTCTGGTTGCCGCAGCGATGGATGGCCGGCGCGGAGTGGCTCCGGCAAGTGATTCAGAGCATCCCGGCAGACGAGATCGACGGCTTCGCGATTCATGCCTACGGCGGGTCTCTGGCGGATTTCCGTCAGGCCTACATCGAGCAGCTTGCGGTGATTGGCGGTGAGGGGCTGCAGGATCGGCCGGTCTACATGACGGAGTGGAATCGCCACGCCTCGCCGGGTAACACTCGCGAGGAGGCCCTCGCTGCTCAGTTTCTCCGCGATGCCTTCGCCGATGTTCACGCCTGGAACGAGACGCCGGGTAACCAGAACATCATCTGCATGGCTTGGTTTGTGTATGACGGCGGTGATGGGAGTGGGTCTTGGGATGGGTACTCGCTTGAGTACTGGAAGGGTGCGGGGAACCCGCCGGGCTCCACGGGGGATCTTTACACCGCGTATGGGGACGCGGTGGCGATGCGGTATCCGGCCGGGGCGATCGGCACGCCGCCCATTCAGCCGCCGGTGGCCGCCTTCACCGCGGAACCCGTTGCCGGGGTTGCTCCGTTCGCGGTGCAATTCACTGACGGCTCGACCGGCCCCATTGGGAGTCGGCTTTGGAGCTTTGGTGACGGCTCGACCTCGACGGCCACGCATCCGCTTTGGACCTATACGCAGCCGGGGGCTTACACGGTGACCCTTGTGGTGACCGGGCCGGGCGGAAGCGATATGGCTACGCGGACGCGGCACGTGAGCGTGCTGGCCCCGGAGCTGTGCAGCGGCCAGCGGATCGCGCCTTTTGAGGGTTACGCTCCCGACGCACAGGTCATGTTCCGCGCACCGCGGACCTCTGGGTCTACGTCCGGGCACTTAACGGCCTCGCCGAACTCGGCGGTGACGACGGACGCGGTTGAGGCGTTCGACGGCAACCGGGTCTTGAAGGTGCAATGGGCCTTCGTGGATGATGGCCCGCATCGCTGGTTACGGCTGACGACGAACGACGCGGCTTCGCTACCCAACCCGGCCATCAACCTTCGCCGGCCGATTCGTGTTCGGTTGCGCGTGGATGCCGGCTCGTTTCGTCTGTGTGCGGGGATTCGCGAGACGGGTGTGGATGTACCGATCGGCGCCGACGGCGGCACGATTGGGCCGATCGAGTGGCTAGGCGCACACAGCGTGCAGAGCGGTGCCCCGCAAGGCGTGCTGGTGACGGCGCAGCCCGGTGTTTGGCAGACGTTCACCTTCACGCCGACCGCTGATCCGGTACAAGGCTTCACCGGCGATGGGGTGCTCGCGGCGGCGCACCACAGGGGCGTCCTCGAACATCTGGCGTTCAGCTCGGTCGGCGAAGCGGGGCCCTTCATCGTTTACCTGGACGCGATCGAGCAGGTTTGTCCGCCGAAGCAGGATCTTGATCTGGACGGCGATGTGGACCTGGATGACTTCGGCATTTTTCAGCGTTGTCTCAGTGGTCCGTTTGTGTCGCAGCCGGACATCGCCTGTGTCAACGCTCGTTTGGATGGCGACCCGGACGTGGACTACGCCGATCTGGTTTCATTTCGCCGGTGTCTGGGTACAGCGGATGTGTGGCTGGATCCCGACTGCGGCACTCATGCTCAGGGCGATTGAGCGATGTGGTGTGGTTCTCGCCTTCTTCCCGCGAACAGTTGGTGCGCTCATGGTGCGGTGTCGCGGGCGCGTTGGCAGAGGGAGATGAGTTCCTGGATCTGGGGGGTGAGTTCTCCCACGGTGCTTGCGGTTCGGGCTGCGGCATTGAGGTCGGCGGCGGCCTGGCCGATGATGTCGAAACCATAACCTCCGCTTGCCCCTTTGAGTTGGTGGGCCAGCCGCTGGATTTCCTGCAGGTTATTTGAGCTTAGGGCCTCTACGATGGCATTGACTCGGTCGGGCAGCGCCTGCACGAACTCCTGGACGAGCTCGAGCATCTCGGGGTCGGAGGCCAGGCTGCTGAAGATAGGGGGCTCACTGGGGGATGACATTCGCGAGATCTCCTCTAAGTTGGACCCCGTTCACGAGCCGGGCTCCTGATTCCCATACAGTGTATCGGTTTACGGGGGCTAATACCTTACGATTAGTCACCAAGACCGTTTGGGCGGTGGCGAGGGGAGTCCCCAAAAAGGCACTGGGGCGTGGGGCTGGGTCGTAGTGAGGTTATTTTCCCGCGTAGTCGATGATTCGGGCGATTTCGGTTCGCAGCATTCGGCGCGGCACGATGCGGTCGATGAAGCCGTGTTCGAGCATGAACTCGGCGGACTGGAATCCGTTGGGCAGGGTCGCCTTGATGGTGTTCTCGATGACCCGCGGACCGGCGAAGCCGACCATGGATCCGGGCTCGGCGAGGTGGATGTCGCCCAGCGAAGCGAAGCTGGCGGCGACGCCGGCGGTGGTGGGGTCGGTCATGATCACGATGTAGAGTCCGCCCGCGTCGTCGAGTCGCGCGACGGCGGCGGATGTTTTGGCCATTTGGACGAGTGAGACCATGCCCTCCTGCATGCGGGCTCCGCCGGATGCGGTGACTACGACGAAGGGGACGTTTTCGTCGGTGGCCCGTTCGATGGCGGCGCTGATCTTCTCGCCGACGACGGCGCCCATGGAGGCCATGATGAAGAAGGGGTCCATGACCGCGAGGATGACGGGTCGGCCGCGGATGAATGCTTTGCCGGCCACGACGGCCTCGGTCTCGTGGGTTTTGTCTTGGGCTTGTTTGAGGCGGTCCTTGTAGCCCATGCGGTCCTTGAAGCTGAGGGGGTCGGTGCTGACCAAGTCGGCGAGGAACTCCTCGAAGGTTCCGGGGTCGACGAGCTGTTCGATTCGGGTGCGGGCGTTGATGCGGTGATGGTAGCCGCACTGGGGGCAGACGAAGAGGGCTTCTTCGAGGGCCTTGGCGTGCAGGATCCCCTGGCAGGCGGGGCACTGCTGCCAGACGCCCTTGGGCACATCGACACGCGGCGATGGCGTGGGGGCGGTTCCGCCCTGTTCCGTGCTGATTGTGGTCTCATCCGCCAACTCAGGAACCTCCGGTCCGGCCTGGTTGGCCGGGGTGTACGGCCCGGAAACGCGCTCCCGGGCAGGGGTGACACTATAATGCGTGCCGTCCAGGGTGGCAAAGGAGAACGGATGGCTGAGTTGCAGGGTATCTTCCTTGATTTTTACGGCACGGTAGCCTCGGGGGACCGCCGAGCGGTCGAGTCGATCTGTGGGCAGGTGGCTCGCGACCACGGTTTGGCGATCAGTGCCGCGGATTTGGCGTCTCGTTGGGGCGATCATTACTTCGCGGCCATCGAGGCGGTGGACGGCGGGCCTTTCCGTCTGTTGGTGGACATCGAGCGGGACACGCTGGTGGAGACCCTGCGGCCGCACGTCGGGGCGATCGACCCGGACCCGTACATCGAGCGGTTCAACGCGTACATGGTCAGGCCGGCGCTGTTCGAGGAGGTGGCCGAGGTTTTCGCCCGGCTGCACCTGCCGGTCTGCATTGTGAGCAACGCCGACGAGCGTGAGCTGCGGGCGGCGATCGCTCATCATCGTTTGCCGGTCTCGCATGTGGTGACTTCGGAGTCGGCCCGGAGCTACAAGCCGGAGCCGCGGATCTTCGAGCATGCTCTGTCGTTGACCGGCTGGTCGCGGGATCGGGTTCTGCATGTGGGCGACTCGTTGCACAGCGACGTGATGGGTGCTCACCGAGCGGGCCTTCGGGCGGCGTGGGTGAACCGGGCGGACCGCATCAAGGACATTGGCACGGAGCCGCCGGATCTGACCTGGACCGATCTACTGCCGCTGTTGGCGTTGTGATCGGCGAGGGCGATGCGGGCATGAGGGAGTGGTAGGCTGGGTGTAGAAGAACCGCTTCCTTATGGGCGCGGCTCTGCTGGGGGGTGGCTTTGTTGGGCGTCGCGGGTCGTACGTATTGGCCGCGGCGGGGGCCTGGTCGAGATTTTGCCACGTTTCGGTACGCACCAGGCAGGAGGATTCAGAGATGGCAGGTTCCGTTGAGTTGCGTCGAAGCAAGCTCATTCTGCTGGCTGTACTGGTCTGTGTTGCTTCAGGCGGTCTTTCGGCTCTTCTTGGTGCATTTGCCTCACTGCTATACGGTGGTTTTCAGTTTGGCGCTGAGGATGCTGAAGCGGCGGTGGCCCGGGTGTTCATTACGCGGGTGGGCACGTATTGGGGGGCGACCTGCGGCCTGGTGGCGGCTTTGACTTGGTGCTGGTTGGTATCACGGCGCGTGGCACAAGGTCGGGTGGATAGGTGGGCGAGCTGGGGATGGCGTCGCGGTGTGGCGGTGGGGATCCTGGCTACGACGATGCTTCATGTTGGGCTCGTGCTTGGGTCCGTGGACAAATCGCTGGTGGACCTGCTCATGGGTTTGCCCTTCGGCTTGCTCTTTGGCGTTCCCGCTGGTGCGATTCTGGGGGCGATTTGTGGAGCGATCTGTCAGGCGATGGTGAAGTCATCCACGGCCGATCAGGCGATGGCTGAGTCGATGGACGGCGATGCGGCATGAGGCGCTTGGTAGTTGGCTTGTGTGGCGACATCAGGCGGAGCCGCGGGCATGAGGGAGTGGTGGGCTGGGTGTAGAAGAACCGCTTCCTTACGGGCGCGGCTCTGTTGGGGATCGCGGGTTTGCACGCACAGAGCAGTGCCACACGGTGACCGCTTCCTTACGGGAGTGGTTCTGTTGAGGTGAGGCTGGCGGATGGGGGTCTCCCGCACGGTGATGGTTGCACGGATGTTCGCCCGGATGATCGGGCGGGTGCCCGCTTGGCATTTGCTGTACCTCTACGGGCGGATGAAGTACGAGAAGCCCCATCGCTTTGCCGGGCAGATTCGCGTCAACACCTTCTTCCCGCCGTATCCCTCGCTTGCATTCGACCGTTTTTGCCGGACGGTGGTTGAGCGACGGCGGGTGCCTCATTCGACCTATCTGGCGGTGACGGGGGCGTGCCCGTTTGCGTGCGGACATTGCAGCTATGCGGGCCGGTCGGACAAGACGATGACGACGGATGAGATGCTGGCGACGATTGCCCAGGTCAAGGGGTTGGGCACGGCCACGTTGGGGCTGACGGGCGGTGAGCCGTTGTTGCGGGATGATTTGGAAGCCTTGATCGCCGCCGCGGTTCCGGAGATGGCATGTATTGTCTTCACGACCGGTCATGGCCTGGATGCACGCAGGGCGGAGCGGCTTGGTGCGGCCGGGGTTACGTGCGTGACCATCGGGCTCGAGTACGCGGACGCGGTCGAGCATGATCGCGTGCGTGGGCGGTGCGGATCGTTTGCCGAGGCGGAGGCGGCCGCCGAGGCCTGTCGCGCGGCGGGGGTTTATCTGGCTATCTCGACGGTGAGCACGCGTGAGAAGCTGGCGTCGGGGGAGTTGGATCGGCTTTACTCGCTGGGTGAGCGATGGGGTGCGGGTGAGTTCCGGGTGCTGGCTCCGGTGGCGACCGGGGCGTGGACGGGGTGCGGGTCGGTGATGCTGTCTGCTGAAGAACGTCGCGCGTTGGCGGACTTCCACAGTCGGCACAATCGTCATGATGCCGGGCCGGCCGTGGCGTCTTTCGCGTATCTGGAGTCCGACGCATTGTTCGGCTGTGGTGCGGGTTTTCATCACTTGTACATCGACGCGGGCGGGCAGGTGTGTCCGTGCGATCTGACACCGTTGAGCTTGGGTGATGTGACCGCCGAGCGGCTCAGTGACATCTGGAAGCGGATGGGGGCTTTGTTTCCGGTGCCTCGTCGCGGCTGTTTGATGGGTGAGTTGGCCGCCGATCTGCGGGATCACGCGGGGCCGTTGCCCTTGTCGCCGGAGGTCAGTGCACGTCTATGTGGGGCGCATCCGGCAAGAGGGCCGTTGCCGGAGGGATACCGTCGCCTAGTCAAGGCGGGCGAGGGGTTCATGGACCCAGGATGATGATATCCGCGGTGGCGGCGACGCCCACGACCACGCACTGTGTGTAGATGGCCATGATGGCTTGGCGTTGCGGCAGGAAGCACGACCAGACGGCCAGGAGCACGGCGACGGGCAGGAAGATCAGATAGACCCATCCGCAGCCTGTCAGGGCGGGTCCGACGAGCACGAGCGAGCCTGTGACGGCCGCGATTCTTGACAGCCGGATTGCCTGCGCGGGGGACCGATGAATCCATGAGGGCACACCCGCGACGATGTGGTCGCCGGGAAGATCGCGCATGTCCTTGAGGATCTCGTATCCGAAGCTGGTGAGGAACAGCCACACGGGGAAGATGTAGAGGGTGGCGGTTCGGGCGGCGGTGGCGTCCGGACCGGCCTGGGCGAAGGCGAGGGGGTAGAAGCTGGTCATGAGCAGGGCGACGAGCAGTTGTTTGCCGATGCCCAGATGCTTGGAGGTCAGGTCGTAGAACACCAGGGTGCCGGTGACGATCGCGAGGCGCGCCAGGAATTGCCAGCGGCAGGTCGCAGCCAGGGCCAGGCCTCCGAGCAACAGCCCGCAGGCCCAGATGGCGGCGGTCATGGGGTGCACTTGGCCGGCGGGAATCGGTCGGCTCGGGCTATTGATGCGGTCCGCGCGATGATCGCGCACGTCGTTGAGTGTGTATCCGCCGGCGATGACCATGGCGAGGGCGAGGGTGGCGCGGAGTGCGGAGGGCCACAGGTCGGCCATGGCGTGCCCGACGGCGTACCAGATGGTCAGCATGAGGATGCCCGCCATGGGGACGGCGTAGTACGGCCGGCAGAGGCGCAGCAGTGGGATCATGGTTTTCGCCCCACGGCCGCGAGATAGCGGTGGGTGATGGGGATGCCTTGCTCGGCGGGATATCGGCACTCGAGTATCTCGGCGAATCGGCGAAAGACGGGCTCGCGGTGGAGATCGTCGGCGGCGAACTCGAAGCCGGCACCGGCGCCGGTGTCGGTCAATCGTGCGACGGCGGTCTGACCGTCGGGCACGTGGTAGGTTTTTGCTCCGTCCCAGGTGGCGAGCACGGCCAGGCCGGCCATGCGCATCAGGAACGCGAGGCACCAACCGGCCGGTAGAAAACGAACCTGCATGACGTGGACCAGAACCTCGGGCTGTTCGGCGAATGCGAGGACGGAGGCCCAGAGCACTCCGGATAGCGAGAAGAGGGTGTTGTCGATGATGCCGGCCCGGCCGCCGCTGCGTAGGACGCGGGCCATTTCGCGCACCATCAGCCACGGCCGTGTGTATCCAAGGCCCCATGCGCAGGTGATCACGTCAACGCTGTGGGCGGGGAGCGATCTGAGGTAGTCTACGGCGTCGGCCTGGACGAAAAGGCAGCCGTGGCCGTGTTTCTCGCGCGCGACGGCGAGCATGCCGGCGGATGAATCGACGCCGGTGACGTGTCCGCCCGTGCGGCGGGCGAGTTCACCGGTGACGTATCCGGTGCCGCAGGTCAGATCGACGCACGTCGCGTTTTCGGGAGGCGCCAGGCGGTCGAGCATCTGCAGCGAGCGCGAGCGCATGTGGTTCGTCCAGGCCTGGTCGTAGCCTGGGGCGAGCCGGTCGTAACTGCGGCGAACAAGGAAGGGTGTCTGGTGAGGCCCCTTCAACATGAGCCGGGCCACTCGCAATCCGAAGGCGAGCCATTTTCGGCGTTCGCTTGATAGTTGCCTCATGGCCTCGGATCCTCAATCGGGTATTTGACGCCCTGGTGCTATCCTGCGGAACGCGGGGTCACCATGGGGACAGGCGTCGCCGGAGTGTTGTATCTGGAGCTCTCACCCTGACTCGCATCGGCGGATGCTTCGTTTGTCAGGGGTTGCCGGGGCGGAGCCAGTCCCCATTCTGTCCCGACTTCGCCATCCTTGTGTACGCGGCCCACGGGGCGCCCTGTTGATTATGCTGGCGTGGGCAAGGTTGTGCAAGGCCCTGGGTTACAGGGGGGTGGCGCGGAAGCGGGGTATTCTTGCGGGCGAGGCGGTACCGTGTTGGGCGGCCTCGCAGTTTGTGGGCTACGCACGCCGGCCGCCACGGGGGGCGGCCGCTACGGCGGTGATTCTTGGGGCGTCCGCGTTCAGCCGACCTCGGCGGCGGTGTGGGTGCGGAACGCGGGCCAGTTGATGGGCGCGACCTGCGCGGGGATGCGCTGCCTGGCCGGGCGCGTAGGCCGGGGCGTATCTTCCGCATCGGCGGGCTGGGTAGCGGGACGTTGTTTCTCGTCGTTTTTCCGCGCGTCGTCGATGATGGAGACGAGCCGGCTGGTATTGCGCGCGACGGCGGCGAGGGCCTGCTTGCGTTGGCCGAGCGACTTATCGACCTGGTTGCTTGTCTTGGTTGCGGCATCGAGCAGCTTGGCGAGTCGGTCGGTGGTTTGCCGAGCGGCCTGATGGTTCTTCGTCCATTCCTGGGCGGAGGCCTCGCAGGCTTCGAAGTCATCGAGGGCGGCCTGGAGCCGCTCGACGACGACTTTGGCCTCGCTGGTGGCCTGTTCGAGGCGTCCGGCCAGTTGCTCGCCCCGCGTCAATTCAGCCTGCCACCGTTTCGAGTTCAGTTTCTGATCGAGTGTGGCGTGGCACTTTCGCATGGCCTCGAGGATGCGGGAGGCCATCTGGGCGGAGGTGCGGAGTTGCTCGGATTGCTGCCGGACCTCGTTGGCGTTTTGGAGCCAGACGGTCATCGCCTGCTGGACTTCGGTGGAGGCGTTGGACAGGTGCGAGGCGATGGCCCCGGCGCGATCGACGGCGTCGGTGAGTTGTTCGTGTTCGGTTCGTGCGGCGGTGACGGCGTCGGCGAGTTTAGAGGACTCCTGCGGCGACAGCTCGATGTGGACGGGCCGCGGTCGTTCGCTGGTCTCGATGCGGGCGACGCGTTCCTCGTGATGGCGGATGTGGCCAGCCAGCAGTTGGACGCTGTGGTCATGGCGGTTGCCCTGTTCGTTGAGCCGTTGCTGGAGTTCCTGCCAACGCTGGGTCTGGTCCTGGCGGAGCTGCTTGACCTCTTGGCTGGAGGCGGCGTGCTGGGCGAGGGTTTTGACCGCGGCGTGTGCCTGGTCGCAATGTCGGGCCACCTTTTGGATCGACTGTTCGAGGTAGGTCTTGCGAGCCTCGAGGTCGTTGGTGACCGCCTGCAGCTGGGTGGTGTACTCGGTGCGGATGGCATCGAGTTGGGGCACGGTCGCGAGGTCGGCGGGCAGGGCCTGCAGTTGCCGGTCGAGGTTCTCGCATCGCTGGTTGACGGTGTCGACGAGTGATTCGAGATCTCGTCGTTGGGCGGCGAGGGTGGTGAGCACCTTCTCGCGGTCGTTGGTCTGCTGTTGTTCGAGGCGTTCGAGTTCCTCTGCCCGGGCTCCGGTTTTGGTGAGGGTCTCGATTTCCTCGTGTGCGTTGTGGAGTTGGTCGGCCACGCCGGCGAACTGTCGCTCCATGCTTTGGCCGTACTCATCGAGCAGGGCGAGGACGCGTTGCGTGTCCGCCTGTTCGCGGGCATCGAGGGTGCTGACCGCTTCGTTCGTAGCCCGGGTGGAGGCGAGTTCCGCGATTTGCTGATGGGTGGCGCGGAACCGCTGGGCGACGCCGCCGATCAATCGCCGGACTGTCTGGCGGTCACCTTCGAGTCGATCGAGGATGGCGGCCGCCTGGGTCTCTGTGTTGTGTCGAAGGTCGGCGACGGCGGCTGCCTGTGTGCTACGAAGTGCCTCGACATCGTCCTTGCGGGCGAAATGCTCGCTGAGGGCGGCGGAGCGTTTCTCCGCGGCCTGGAGCAGCTCGATCAGCCGTTGGCGCAGGTGGTGTACTCGCTGGTTTTGATCTGCGAGGGTGGTGCGGAACTCGTCAAGGATAGCTTGGTGATCCTTGTTGTTGGCTTCTGACTGCTCGGTGAGCTGTCGGTGTAGGCCGGTCAGTCCGCTGGTCTGGTCAGCGACTTGGTCTTGCAGGCCGGTCAAGCCGTTCGTCTGTTCGGCGATCTGTCGTTGCAGGTCGGTCAAGCTGTCTGCTTGGTCGGTGATTCGGTGGAGTAGATTGCTCAGTGCGGTACTCTGCTCAGTGCGGAAGGTTTCGAGGTCCTTGGCGCTGGCCGAGTTGGAGCCGAGTTCGGTGATCGCCCTGTCCGTGGTTGCGATCCGCTCGGCCAGTTCGTGGTCGAGCGATTGCAGCCGCTGCTCCTGTTCGCGCAGGCGGGCATCGAAGGTGGCACGAAGGGTTTGGACATCCGCTTCTTGTCGGGTGCGCAGTATCTTGGCGATCGCCTGCTGGTCTTCGCGGACTTTGGCGATGGAGGAGGTCTGGGCGTCGCGGACCTCGTGAAAGCGTGCTTCCTGGCTGGTTCGCAGGTTTTCCAGGTCCGCTTTGCGGGCGCACTGCTCATCCAGGGCAACGAGTCGTTTCTCCGCTTCCTGCAGCCGTTCGGTGAGCCGATGGCGGAGGCGGCGCACCCGCTGATCCTGCTCATTGAGTGCGGTTCGGAGTTCGTCGAGAGCGGCTTTGCGCTGCTGGTTGTCGGAGTCGGACTGCTGGGCGAGTTGGCGTTCGAGGCCGGCCAATTCATCGCCCTGCTGACCGATTTGGCGGAGGAGTTGATTCAGTGCGGCGGTCTGCTCGCTGCGGATGCGATCGAGTTCCGCGGTGGTCGCCGACCGGGCGTTGAGTTTCTCGACGGCCTCGCTGGCGGCGGCCATCCGGGCGGCCAGGGTCTCGTCGAGGGCGTGCAGTTGCTTATCCTGTTCGCGCAGGCGTGCTTCGAGGGTAGCCCGGAGATCGTCGAATCGGGTTTGAGCGTCGGCGGTCATGCGTTCATGGAGTTGAATCTGGTTCTGTCTTGCCTCATCAAGATCCTGTCGCGTTCGTTCGCAGTGGTCGCGGAGGATCTGGGCGAGGTTGGCGACTTGCTGACGTTGCAGGTCGAGGTGTTCGAGGACTTCGTGCAGTCGGCCGTCGAACTCGGCTTCGAGTTCGGCGAGTCGTTTGCTGGGCAGCGGCTGGTCGGAGTGGGCGGCGATCTGGTTTTGGGTTTCCGTCCAGCGCTGGTTTGCGTCGGCGAGCAGTTGATGGAACTGCTCTTTTTGCTGGGTGATCTCGGCGATGATGCGTCGCGTTTCGCTCAGGTGTTGTTTGCGGATACGGTCGAGGTCGTCGGCGGCCGTGTTGCCTGTCATGTCCTCGAATTGCCGCTGGATGGTCCGGTACTGGTCGAGGGCCTGGGCGAGCGCGGCGCGCATGTCTTCGCGGAAGCTTTCAAGCTGGTTCTCGGCCTGACGCTTCAGGCGGTTCACGTGCTCGGCGAGCGCGTCAAGTTCTTCGCGACTGGCCACGGGCAAGTCAGCCGGCCTGGAGACTGGATCCGGTCCGGATGGCGTCCCGCTGGTGTCGTTTGCGGGCAGAGCCGGGGCTGTTTCGATTGTCTGCCGGTCGTTCGGGGCCGGTGGCGGTGCATGCAGTACGGGGTCGTGTTCGAGCACTTTGGTGATGGTGTTCTTGTCGACCTGGTGGGCCTCCTGGCCGTAGGCGGTCAGCAGGGCGTTGTCGCAGATCTGGTTGATGATGCGCGGGGTTCCCTGGCTGGCGGCATAGATGGCGTCGAGGGCCTCGGGCGTGAACAAGTCGGTGCCGGCGTAGCCCGCTACGGCGAGACGGTGTCGGATATAGGTCTCGGTCGTCTGGCGGTCGAGCGAGCAGAGGTGGAAGCGGCGGAAGAGCCGCTGGTCGAGTTGTCGGAGACTGGGCTGCCGGAACCGGTCGCGCAGTTCCGGTTGTCCGAGGATGCAGACCTGGAGCAGTTTGGCGTCGTCGGCTTCGAGGTTACCGAGCATGCGGAGTTCTTCGAAGCTGTCATCGGGCAGGTTCTGGCCTTCGTCGAGGAGGACGACGACGAATCGGTCCTGGGCGAACTGATCGAGCAGGAAAGTTTGCAGTTGTTCGGCCAGTTGGAGGTTGGTGGCTTCGGGTGGGACGGGCAGTTCGAACTCAGCGCAGATCGCCGCCAGAAGCTGTCGCCCGGATAGGCTGGTATGGGTGATGACGGCGACGGCGGCGTTGCGGTCCATCTGGCGGAGGAACATGCGTCCGATCAATGTTTTGCCGGCCCCGACCTCGCCGGTGATGAGGACGAACCCTTTGCGTTGGGTGACGGCATATTGGAGGGTAGCCAGGGCCTCCTCGTGCTCTGGAGTGCTCAGGTAGAAGGTGGGGTCGGGGGTGTTGTTGAACGGCGGCCGGTGCAGGCCGAAGTGTGTACAGTACATGGTCGGGCTCCATCCTTAACGGCCGTCTCCGCCTTCCTTGTAGGTTATCGGACGGCCAGCGCGTTCAATCGTCCAAGCGGTTCTATCGGACCTTAGACGTTGGGTCTTGAGAAGCCGGGAGGCGGCGTAGAAAAAACTGGAGATAAGTGCATCGGCGCGGTTATCGAACCGATGACAGCAGACAACCACGGCGGCTGGTTGAAAGCCGTGGCCGTGTCTTCGGGCACGGTGGTCGGCAGGAAGCCGGCGGCGGGGAATGACGGATCGGTTTCTCTGTCAGGGATGACGCCATGCGGCAAAAGCAGCAGGGATTGCGGCACGCGGCACTGTGGATCGTGGTGGCCTGTCTGATGGCCGTCGCGGGCTGTTCCACGAAATACACGGACCTCAAGCACTTCTCCCAGTCTCACGAGCAGGATGTTTCGGCGACGAACTACCGGATTGAGCCGCCGGACGTGGTGGCCATCAATTCACCGAACGCCCCGGAAGTGGACGGCACGATGCAGATGGTGCGCAGCGACGGCAAGATCTCGCTGAAGCTGCTGGGCGAAGTGAAGGTATCGGGGCTCACGCCGCGCGAGCTGGCCGCCAAGATCGAGGAACTGTTGGCGCGGTATTATGTTTCGCCGCAGGTCAACGTTCAGGTTTCCGCATACAACAGCAAGAACATCTACGTTTTCGGTCAGGTGGGCACACCTGGGAAGCTGGCGTACACCGGCCGCGACACGGTGATGGATATCGTGGCGAGGTCCCAACCGACGTTCCTGGCCTGGCGGGAGCGGGTACAGGTGATTCGCCCGAGTGCCTCGGAGGGTGAGCGACACGTCATCACCGTGGATGTGGAGAAGATTACCCAGACGGGTGATTTGCAGCAGAACTTCCTGCTGAAGGAAGGGGACATTGTGTATGTTCCCCCGACGCCGTTGGCGTGGTTTGGGTTGAAGGTGCGTGAGTTGTTCTGGCCGTTCGAGCCGGTTTACTCGGCGTATACGGGAGGCGCCCAGGCGCGGACCGCGTACGACGTGTGGGCGGGCAACACGGGTCGGGGCGACAGCAGTGACGATCGTGAGCTTCGTCGTCAGGCTTTGATGTTGATGTTGCGGTAATCGGCCTGACGCAAGCCGGGGTTAGTTGAATGAGTGTCCAACCGATATCCAGCTTTCTCGCGTCGCGCGGTGTGGCACCCGGTGCCGAGTCGGTGACGAGCGACCTTCAGCAGGTGATCGCCAAGGTGACCGCCATTTTGGCGTATCGCCGTTGGTTGTTTGTCATTCCGTTGTTGACGGGCATTGGGCTTTCGCTGGCGGTGAGCCTGATGTTGCCGCGGCGGTATGAGTTGAACACCATTTTCGAGCGTCGCGACGACGTGGTGCTGACCAAGTTGATCAGCAGCAATTCGCCCTATTCATTTGAGACGATTCGCCGGTCGCTGGGTTTGGATTTGATGGGTTATCAGGCGCTGGCTCAGGCGGTGGATGATCTGGAGTTGACCGCCGATTATCCGCGCGACGCGGAGGGCAATCTGACGCCGGAAGGTCAGCTTCGCAAGCAGCAGCTGGTCAGTAGCCTGTCGGCGTCACTGGATGTGAGGATTCTGGAGAAGAGTACTTTTTTGGATCTGATCCAGGTGCGTTATTCGGGGAGCGAGCCTGAGTTGGGTCAGCGGTTGGTGGCTCGGCTGACGGAGAACTACATCATCCGGACCAGGGCCTGGATCACGGACATTCTGCACAAGTCGAAGGATTTCTTCGCTCAGGAGGCGGACAAGCGTCGTGAGCGGGCGACCACGCTGGACGCGAAGCTGATGCAGTTGGCGGCCGCCCATCCGGGGGTCAACCCGGCCGATCCGGATTTGCTGAGCCAGCGGCTGATGTCGACCAATCTGGCGATTGAGGATCTTCAGCTTCGTCGAGCGGAGGCGGAATCGAAGGTCAACAGTCTGAAGGAGTACTTGGCGGAGTTGGATCAGGGGCATGCCGCCCGGTTACCGACCACGCAGCCGGCCTCGGGCCAGGCGTCGGCGGACAGGCGGTGGCGGTCGAATCCGCAGCGGGAGCGGTTATCGGCGGCGATCGATCAGGTCAAGGCCCAGATCGCCGACGCGAAGGCGCTCAAGCAGATGACCGACATGCATCCGCACGTGATGGGTTTGCGGGAGAAGCTGGAGCAGTTGCGTCTGGAGCTGGAGCGTGAGCCCGCTCAGTTGTCGGAGCCCATTGTGGCGGTTTCGGAGCCGGTCGAGGCCGAGGGGTTCGACCCGATTGCGGAGGATCGCCGTCGGGCCAACGCCGAGCTGAAATCGTTGTCTGAGGTGATCGCCAGGATCGACCAGAATCTGGCCAAGTACCAGGTACAGAAGCAGCAGTTGGAGGAGGACAAGGGCTTGCTGTTTGAGCGGCGTCAGAATTATCTCGCTTTGCAGCAGGAGGCCCAGAGCGCCAAGGCGGATTGGAAGGTGTGGAACGACCATGTTGAGATGGTGAGCCGAGTTTTGGCTGCCGAGGAGGGTCGTCGAGGCGTAGGGTTCACGACGGTTGAGAAGGCTCGTGTACCGTCGCGGCCGGCGTCGCCGACGTTGGCCGGCGTCTTTCTGTTGAGTGCCGGTGTGGGTTTGGCTCTTGGGGCGATGGCGGTTTTCTTGCGAGAGGTGTTCGATCGTTCATTGCGTGATCCGGCGAAGGTGCGGATGGCCTTGGGGATTCCGGTTCTGGAGACGATCGGGGAGATTCGGACGGGGTTGAAGCAGGCTTGGTGGAGTCGGCGTTTGCTGATGCCCGCCGTGGCCGGTGCGGAGACGTTGGTGGTGATGGCCCTGGGGGCGTTGGTGTATATGAATCTTCGGTATCCGGAGATGTACAGGAATGTGATCGATCAGGCTCTGCCCGAGAGGGTAGCGGCCGGCTTCTTTGGTGCTTGAGGGTTATGGCCCGCGGGGCCAGGATAGTGTGACGTATGGGACGCATCGCGGAAGCATTGCGAAGGGCGCAGCATGAGCGAGCGCAGCGGCTGGGTGGGAGTAGTGCCCTGCCGGTGGAGTCCTCATCGCGTCCTGAGAAGTCGGAAGCGCTCATTGCGGACGTACCGGCCATGGCCGGCGCGACGGATGAGCTGAGCGCGATTTTTCGCCCGCCGCCGCCGCCGTTACCTTTCACGGTGAACGCCGTACCAATCGAGGGGACGGGCGTGGGGCGTGAGGTGCTGGCGTTTCACGAGCCGACTTCGGCCATCGCTGAGAAGTATCGTTCGGTACGGACTCGGCTGTTGACGGCGAACCCGGGCGGGAGTGCCCGTGTGTTGGCGGTGACTTCGACGCTGCCGCGTGAAGGCAAGACGGTGACGGTGGCGAATCTGGGGTTTAGTCTGGCGGAGTTGCGGCACCTGCGGGTGGCGATGGTTGATCTGGACTTGCGGCGGGCGGGGCTGACGGCTTTGTTGCATGCCCGTGAGCTGCCTGGGATTTGTGAAGTGTTGCGGGGCGAGAAACGGCTGGCGGAGGTTTGTGTGCCGGTGGTTCGTGAGAACCTGTTTTTCGTGCCGGCGGGCGATCCTCAGAAGGAAAGCCCGAGTGACCTTCTGGCGGGTGACCGTGTTGCGCAGGTGTTCAAAGAAATCCGCGAGCGGTTTCACTACACGCTTGCGGACACGCCGCCGATCAACGCCTTTGCGGATATTGGGCTGATCGGCCCGTTATGCCATTCTGTGTTGATCGTGGTTCGGATGAACCAGACCCCGGAGCCGTTGCTGAGGCGCAGCGTCAAGATGCTCCAGGCGAACCAGCTCCCGATCACGGGGTGTGTGCTGGCCGGTTGCAGCGATGAAGCCGCGTATTACGGGGACAACCAGGATTACTACGTGGCGGAGGGGTGAACGGGCGACACACGGTGTTGCGTCAGAGATTTGGGAGCGGTGCGATGGCCTGTGGGTCGCTGTATGTCAGAGGTGCTGGGGCGGCCTTTGAGTCTGAAAGCACACAATCTCCCGCTTCGCGGGGTGGGGCAGTATGTTTCGGCTGATTTCGGGGGACTGTTGCGAGGTTGAGCAAGCCTGCCGGTTGGACGCCGGCGTCGCGGAATCGCGGCTTGAGCTTGTCGACGGGTCGTCGGCCTGTGAGGTGTCGTCTTCGCGGGCCAGGCGTCTGCCGGTCGAGGTGCGCGAGCTGGATGACGTAGGGGCTTCGTGCTGGGAGGACTACGTGGCCCGGCATGCGCGAGGCACGCTGTTCCACACGCTGTTATGGCGATCGGCGGTAGAGGATGCGTTTGGGCATCGCAGTCACTACTTGACCGCGTGGCGTGGTGATCGGTTGGCGGGCGTGTTTCCGTTGGCAGCGGTGAGCAGCCATCTGGCGGGGACGATTCTGGTGAGTGTGCCTTATGGCATTTACGGGGGCACACTGGCGGATGATGAGGAGACTCATTCGGCTCTGTTGTTGGCGGCGCAGGACCTGGCTTGTCGGGTGAACGCTCGCTGGGTTGACATTCGGTCGGCCGAGGCCCAATGGCCGCAATTGCCGGTGGTGGAACGTTATGTCACTTTCCGCAAGCGTTTGCCGGACGACCCGGCCGATGTTCTGCGGGAGTTGCCGCGGAAGGCCCGAGCGGCGGCACGTCAGGCGCGCGAGCGTTATGGCCTGGAAGCGGATTTTGACGCCGGCCAGCTTGGCACTGTGTGGACGCTTTACAGTCAGAGCATGCGGCGCGTGGCCTCGGTGAACTACCCCATGCGCTTCTTTGAGTATCTGGTGAATCACACGGTGTCGGGCATGGATCGGTCCGCGAGCGGTCCAGCGAATCTTCGGCCGGGGCACTTGGTGCAGATTGTTCGGCACGAAGGTCGTCCGATCGCCGGTCTGTTGAGTTTCGTTTATCGCGACACGTTGATGCCCTACTTTGCCGGCTGCGACGAGCGCTACGAAGGAATGCATCCGAATAACTTCCTCTATCTGGCGGCGATGGAGCAGGGTGTCGCGATCGGCTGTCGGGAGTTTGATTTTGGGCGGACGCGTGTGGACAACGCGGGCTCGTACAATTTCAAGCGGTTCCAGGGTTTCGAGCCCACGCAGTTGCACTATCAGTACTATGTTCCGCAAGGGGGCAGGGTGCCGGATTTGCATCCGGACAATCCGCGGCTTCAGTTGGCTCGTCGGGTATGGCCCCGGCTGCCGTTGGCGGTGACTCGTCCGTTGGGAGCGTGGCTGGCTCGGTCGATTCCGGGGTGATAGTCAGAGAGGATCTGATGGCGGGTATGAATCTACTGGTGTTGGTGCATCGCTTACCTTGTCCCTTGGATCGCGGGGCCAAGTTGCGTTCTTCGCTGGAGCTTCGCTGGTTGACGCAACGGCACAACGTTTGGTGTGCGGGCTTCATTGATCCGCCGGACCCGGCCGATCCGCCGTCGGTGATCAAGGAGTCGCTTGCGGACTTGCGGTCGCGTTGTCGTGATCTGATTGCGGTACCGCTCCGGCCGATGGTAGCTGGTTTTCGTTCGCTGCTGGCTCTGTTGACGGGTGGCACTGCGACGGAAGGTTACTTTGCGTCGCGTGCGTTGCGGCGGCAGGTGCTGGCGTGGTCTCGGGAGGTTCGCTTCGACGCGGTGCTGGTTTATTCATCGAGCATGGCTCCTCTCGCTTTGGAGATTCCGGCCGGTCGGCGAGTGCTGGATCTGGTGGATCTGGACAGTCACAAGTGGCGTGAGATGGCCGAGCAGGGTCGCTGGCCGATGAGTCTGATTTACGGCACCGAGGCCCGTCGGCTGGGGCAGCGTGAGCTGGAATGGATGAACGCGTTTGACGCGAGCGTGCTGTGCACGGGTCGCGAGGTGGAGTTGTTGGGCGACGAGCCCTGTCGCGAGAAGGTGCACGTGATTGCGACGGGAGCGGCGTTCGAGATTGACCCGCAGCGTCGGCGGGAGTTGGACGAGCGTTGGTCGAATCTACCTTTGCCGGCCGAGCCGCGTGTCGGGTTCCTCGGGGCGATGGATTATCCTCCGAACGCGGACGGCGTATGCTGGTTTGCGGAAGCGATGTGGCCTGAGGTGTTGCGTCGTTGTCCGGATGCCCGCTGGACGATCGTGGGTCGTTCGCCGACCCGGGCGGTGCGTGAGCTGGCGGACGGAGATCGGATCGAGGTGACGGGGACGGTACCGGCGGTCGAGCCTTATGTCGAGGCGATGCGGGTGAACGTGGCTCCGTTGCGGCTGGCTCGGGGCGTGCAGACCAAGGTGTTGATGGCCATGGACATGGGTCGGCCGTGCGTGGTGACCTCGTGCGTGGCCGCGGGGATTGGCGCTGAGGCTGGTCGCGAGATTCTGGTGGCGGATTCGCCGGCGGAGTTCGTCGAGGCGGTGGTTGCCTTGCTCAGGGACGCGGAGTTGGCGGCGGCGATCGGCAGTGCCGGTCGGGAGTTTGTGAAGCGCCGCTGGGATCCGGTACCTGGGCTGATGCGGCTGGAGAGCCTATTGACGGGTGTGCCTTGTGATGAAGGAGACGAGGATCGGGTGGAGGCGGGTGAAATCGAGCTCGCGAAGGCACACGCGTGTGAAGCGGTCGATCCGTTGACGGCCGTGGCGGTGGGTGTGGGAGATTGATTGATCATTGAGTATTGGACATTCGCCATTCTGCCCAGGAGGCGAGCGGGCCGCGAGTGATGCCCGGTTGACGTGAGGATTGTCCGGCGTGATCAGCGACAAAAACATCATCTGCTTTGCCAGTGGGTGGAATTTCCACCCGACGAGCAAACATCACATCATGCGCCAGTTGGCGGAGCGGAACAACGTTATTTGGGTGAATTGGCATGCGTCGCGTCGGCCCAGCATTCGACCGAGCGATCTGTGCACGATGGCTGCGAAGCTGCTTCAGATTCGACGTGGGCCGCGGGTGGTGTCCGAGCAGATGACCGTTCTCACTCCGCTTCAGGTGCCGTTACCCGGCTCGACGCTGGCTCGCCGCATCACCGCTCGGCTGGTGTGCAGGGCGGTTCGCAAGGTGCTTGATTCGCTGCCGCCGCGACCGGTGCAAGTATGGAGTTTCGCCCCGGACATCGGGGACTTGGTTGGGCGGTTCAACGAAGAGCTGGCGATCTACTATTGTGTGGATGCTTTCGGCGAGTTTCCCGGGTACGACCGCGAGTTGATCTTGCGTCGGGAGCGCGAGTTGATCGACAAGTGCGGGCTGGTGCTGACGACGTCGCGGCCGTTGTACGAGGCCAAGCGTCGGCTGCACCCCAACGTGCATTTGATCGAGCACGGCGTGAATGCCCGGCATCTGTCGCGGGCGGTGTGGGAGGATATCGCGGTCCCGCCGGATCTGGCTGCTTTGCCTCGACCGGTGCTGGGTTTTGTGGGTGTGGTCGGGGAGTGGGTGGATCTGGATCTCTTGGCTGGGCTGGCTCGTAGCCGGCCGGATGCCTCGATCGTGCTCATCGGGCCGTCGGTCACGCCGCTCGGCTCGTTGGTGAACTTGCCCAACGTGCACTGCCTCGGTCCCAAGGACCACAGCGATCTGCCCGCCTACCTGCGCGGTTTTGACGTCGGATTGATTCCCTTCCGTGATGTGCCGCTGACGCACCACGCCAACCCGATCAAGCTGTATGAATACCTTGCGGCGGGTCTGCCTGTGGTCAGCACCCCGCTTCCCGCGGTGCGCGAGCTGGAAGGCTCCGTTTGGCTCGCCGCCGACGTGGCCGGTGCGGTGGCTGGCTGCGCCCAGGCTATTGAATCCAATACCCAAGCGGCCAGAGTCAACCGGGCTCGGCTCATGGCGGCCGAGTCCTGGCCCGCTCGCCTCGAACAGATCGGTAAGCTGATCGCCGCCGCTATCGGCCGCGCGCCGGCCGTGGAGGAGACTCCGGCTCACGCCGCGTCTCGCGCGCTGGTAACCGCCACCGTCGAGGCCCAGTGAGCGCAGCCGTCGTCTCCGCTCCTGCACCAGGGCCACGATTGAGACCCAGCGGTGGAACACCGCTACAGCCTGATCTTGTCCTTGTTCGCCTTGATAAAAGCGAAGAGCCGCCCGGCAATGTCCTCATCGTTATCGAAATAACGCGAGTCGCACTCATTCAGGGTACTATCCCTGCCTGCATTCTCAGCGTGGATCGCCTCCTCGATGGCGTCGGCTTCGAACGTCGTAAGACCGAGAGCCGAGATGGCTGACTGGGTGATCTCGGCTGTTCGCGGACAGCCGATCTTCCGCAAAGCGTCTACGATGACTGAGGCGTACTCGGAGGAGGAATTGACGAAGAACTGGTCGTAGCCGCCGTTGTTGACTTCTCGTTCGAGAGCCTCGACCGCAGGTACCACTCGCTCCTCGTCCGTAAGGCTGTGGTCGCCCTCGCGGGCGGCTTTCTGGTCGAGAGCCTGTTCGAAAGCGACGACCAGAGAATCGATGCGGTGGGTACCCTCCAGGGCGAGCAACTGCTCAACCGTCTGTCCTGCGTATCCGTCCAGCCAAATTGGCTCCGCCATGTTCGTCTCCTTGAGGACATCTCGAATGATGATCAACAACCGATAGTAATCCTGTCAACACCCCAAACCTGCGAAAGGTGATGGGATTATCCACAGGAAGAAGGGTCACGTCAAGGATGCATGGTTTGATGAACCTTGTGCGCATGTGGCCTCTGCGAACAGGAAGCGCAGACCGGCTTGCCGCTTCGCGGAGACCGCGCGAAGATCCCCTTCGTCCTACCTTCACCCCTGCGCCGGCGTCAGGATACAGGCGACGGCGGTGGTGAGGGCGAGGGTTTTGCGCAAGCCGAGGGGCTCGCGGTGGAAGATGACTCCGAGCAATGCGGTGACGATGAAGCTGAGCTGGCTGGTACGCCCGCCCCGAACACGGCCGTCCAGATCACGCCCACGCCCATCACGAACAGCCCCAGCGGACGGCGGCCGTGCTGGATGTACTGCTTGAAGGCGAAGTCGTTGACGCCCGCGAAGCACAGGCTGGCCAGGGCATAGAGGATACCGATACTCACGGATGTCCTCGGGTACGCATGGCGAGGTTCGTCGGGCCGCTTCTGAAACGGAGGCGGCTACCTGCCGGTCGTTTGCGGATGAGTGCCGCACGCGGTGGTGTTCGATGGTCTGTGGCTTGCGACGGATGATCTCACGCATCGCCGCGAACATCCGTGATTTTCCAATCATGCTCCTTGATCGCGGCGACGATGCGTTCGGCGAGTTCGACGGCGGCGGCACCTTCCTCGGCGCTGACGGCCGGGGGTTCGCCGGTCCGGACCGACCGCAGGAAGGCCTGGAGCTCGGCTCGGAGCGGCTCGACGTCATCCACCAGCAGCGGTTCGACCTTGACCATCGATCCGAAGTCGACGCCCGCCAGTTGCGAAAGATCCTCGGCGTTGCGTTCGCGGGCGAGTTTGAGGAGGTCGAGGTTGGCATCCTTCTTGATCGCCAGTCCCTGTTTCTTCTGGTAGTCCAGAGACAGGTAGGCCTCCTGGCTGAACACGCGGATCTTGCGTTCGGTCTTGAGGGCCAGCCGTGACGCGGTCAGGTTGGCGACGCATCCGGTCTCGAAGGTGACACGGGCGTTGGCGATGTCTTCGTGTCGGGCGAGCACGCTCACGCCGACGGCGTCCACGCGGGCCGGCCGCGAGCGCACCAGCGACAGCACGATATCGATGTCATGGATCATCATGTCCATGACCACCCCGATGTCCGCGGACCGGAAGGTGAACGGGCTGATGCGGTGGGTCTCGATGAACTGGGGCTCGACCTTCATCTGGTGCATGGCCCGCACCACCGGGTTGAATCGCTCGGTATGCCCGACCTGGAGCAGGGTATTGTGGCGGCGGGCGACGGCATGCAGTTCGCGGGCAGCGGTCGAGTCCGGAGCCAAGGGCTTCTCGATGAGAACGGCCACGCCGCGTTCGAGGAACGGCCGGGCCACCCGCAAGTGGGCGACCGTGGGGACGGCGACGGTGACCGCCTGGACACGGCCCAGCAACGGCTCGATCGAAGGGTAGGCGGTGGTATTGAACTTGCCCGCCAGTTCCGCAGCCTTTGTCTCGTCGGTATCGACGATGCCGACCAGGTCGGCCTCGGGCAGTTCGCTGTAGATGCGCACATGGTGCCGGCCCATGTGCCCGGTCCCGACGACGGCTACGGGGATACGCTGGTTCACTGTTGGGGCTCCTGAGGTGTGGGGCGATGGTAGAAACCGGCCCGGTCCATGTCGGTGTCACGGCGAAGGGTTTCGAGTTGCCGGCCATAGACGCCTTGGTGCAAACTACGGCGTACGGATTCGCAGAGGTAGCGGACGTCGCCGTTGAGATCGGGGCGGCTTTGGAGATCGGTGAGGCGTTCGATGAACGATCGGCCGGTGTTGTCGGCTCGCGAGCTGAAGAGGATGCGGTACGCCTCGCGCACACTGCGGATCTGCTCTTCGGTGTAGCCCCAGCGTTTCATGCCGATCTCGTTGAATCCGCGTGTGCGGGAGGGGTTGCCCTCGACGATCATGAAGGGGGCCACGTCGGTCACGATCCGGGTGAGCCCGCCGACGTAGGCGAGCATGCCGATGGTCGTGAAGTGGTGGATGCCGACCACGCCGCCGATGGTCACGCGATCTTCGAGGTGTACGTGACCCGCGAGCTGGACGTAGTTGGAGAGAATACAGTCGTTGTCGACGACGGCGTCGTGGGCGATGTGCACGCCGACGAGGAACCGGTTGTGTGAACCGATGCGGGTGACGCCGCTGCTGACCTCGGTGCCGCGGTGGACGGTGACGTTTTCGCGGAAAACGTTGTCGTCGCCGATTTCGAGTCGGGTGGGCTCGCCGCGGTACTTGATGTCCTGCGGGTCCTCACCGATGACCGTGCCGGGGTGAAACCGGTTATCTCGGCCGCAGATAGTGGGGCCGGCGATGCTGACATGGTGGTGCAGCAGGCAGCCCTCGCCCAGGATGACGCCGGGACCGACGTAGCTGTAAGGTCCAATACGCACGCCGGGCCCCAGTTCGGCCTTGGGGTCAACATACGCGGTCGGATGAATCATCAGGTCGCTCATGTGAAAAAGGTCACAGCGGATCGGCGTCCACCATCATGAACTTGATATCCGCTTCCGCTACCAGGTCGTCGCCCACACGTGCGGCACAGGACACGTGTCCGGTGCGTGATTTGACGCGACGGGCATTGGCTTCGAGCAGTAATTGGTCGCCGGGCATGACCGGGCGGCGAAACTTCACCCGGTCGAGGCTCAGCAACACGGCCACTTTCCCGGTGTGCTCGAGTTCACGCGACAAGAGAAGCCCGCCCAGTTGGGCCATGGCCTCGATGATCAGCACGCCGGGCATAATTGGCTGGCCCGGGTAATGGCCCGTGAAGAACTCCTCATTGACGGTCACATTCTTGAGCCCGACCGCCCGCTTGCCGGGCTCGATCTCGATGACTCGGTCGACCATCAAGAACGGGAAGCGGTGCGGCAGAATGCGTTGAATCTCGCGAATGTCGAAAGCGGGCTCGCTCTTGAGCATGCGCTGCAGGTTGGATGCGTCCTCCAGCTCGTGCAGTCGTCGCACCAACTCGTGGTTGAGCGAGTGGCCCGACTGCCGGGCGAATACGTGGCCGACCAGAAACTTGCCGAACAGAGACAAATCGCCGATCAGGTCGAGAATCTTGTGCCGGACGCACTCGTCGGGAAAACGGAGATCGTTGTCGATTGGGCCGTCGGAGCCGAAGACGAGGATATCCTGGTAACTGAGGTGTCGTCCCAGCCCGGCCGCCTGCAGTTGTTCAGCCTCTTCTTTGAGCACAAAGGTTCGCGCGCCGGCGATCTGGTGCTCGAAGGCCTCGGGGGTCAGGCGTACCTTGTAGACCTGCTGTCCAATGGCCGGGCTTCCGCCGTAGTTCAGATCGTAGATGATCTCGAGGGTATCCTCGTCCTGGGCTGCGGGGGCGGCCATGACGTAACTCGGCCCGTCGGAAACGCGAATCGTTTCCGGGACGCGGTAGATTTGCCGCGGCTGGTCCTGGTCGACGATTCCGGCCTCTTTGAGCTTCTCCACGAACGCCTGGCAACTGCCATCCAAGCCGGGCACCTCGTTGCCGCTGAGATCCACGAATATATTGTCGATACCCATACCCGATAGGGCTGACAGGCAGTGCTCGACGGTCTCGATCTGCACCGACCCGTTGCGGATGGAAGTCCGGCGAAGCCGTTTGGCGACGTTGTCGACCCGGGCGGGGATGTGGATGGGGGGCCGCTGATCGTCGCGAACGAAGACGACCCCGGTGCCCGGCGGGGCGGGCCGAAAGCGCAGGGTGGCCGGCTCGCCGGTGAACAGACCGAGACCGGCGATCTCGACAGGGTGTTCAATCGTCCGCTGCACTCTCAAGTCGGTCAATCCGTTCAGCCAGAGCCTTGATCTGATCCGCCAGTTGCGGAACTCGGCGGGTGCCGGCCCGCTGGCGAACCCACTCGTCGCGGTCAATGGCCGGTATGCCCATCAGCCGTGCCCCGGCCGCGATATCCTTGGAGACACACGAACAAGCCGAAACCTGGACCCCGTCGCCCAGAACCGCATGATCCTTGATACCTACCTTGCCGCCCAGCACCACGCCCGTGCCGAGTCGGGCACTGCCCGCGATCCCACACTGGGCCACGAGGATGCAGCCCGGACCCACCTTGACATTATGAGCCACCTGCACAAGGTTATCAATCTTAGTGCCCGCGGAGACGCAGGTGCTGCCGAATTTGGCCCGGTCGATACTGCAATTGGCGCCAATTTCCACGTCCGCTTCAATCACCACGTTGCCGATCTGGGGGATTTTCACATGCCGACCCTCGGCGTAGATGTAACCGAACCCGTCGGAGCCGATCGTGGTGTTGGGGTGGACAATCACCCGGTCGCCGAGCACGCAGCGCTCGCGGATGACCACGCCGGGCCAGAGTTCACAGTCATGACCGATGCGGCAGTCGGCCCCGACGAAGTTCTGGGCGTGCAGGATGGACCGGTCGCCGATCACCGCGTTCTCGCCGATGATGGTCCAAGGGCCGACGGCGACGTCGCGACCGAGTCGGGCGGATGGGGCGACGCAGGCGGTGGGGTGGACGCCGACCGGCGGGCGAGGCGTGGGCGGAGCGAAACGCTCCAGGATGGTCACGATCGCCAGTTCGGGCTTGGCGCACAGGATGGCCGGCATCGGGGCAGCCCCCAGTCGCTCGCCTGCCAAGACCGCTCCCGCACGCGACGCACCCAATGCCGCCCTGAAGCGGTCGTCGGTCAGCCAGGTCAGATCACAGGGTTGGGCTTCTTCGACGCCGGCCACCCCGCTGACGCGCACGCTGGCGTCGCCGCGGACCGCCCCGCTTACCCATTTGGCAACCTCGGCCAGTGTGTAGCTTGTGCCCATCGTCGTCCCTCGCAGGGTATGTGAGATGCCTTGTCGGGGCCGCGGCTGTCTTGCAGAGCCGCGGCCGTCAGGGAGCGGTTCCTCGCTGCCGAGAAGAACCGCTTCCGTACGGTCGCGGCTCTGATACCCCACACGCTGCTCCCATATCTGCTTCCATCCGTTCTACTGCCCAAACTTGATGGATTTGGCCCCGCCTTTCTTGGCGAACAGGTCGTTGAGTGTGACCAGGACCGCGTCCGTCAGATCCAGTTCGGGGTCGGCGTAGACGACTTTGCGGTTGAGGATCTGCTTGAGTAGCGTTTCGGTCTCCGGCACGCTGGTCTCGAGTTCCTCGCGAGTCACGACCACCTGGATGCCATTGTGGCGGGCGACTGCCGCGATGCCTTCCATCACGGCCGCATAAGTCCGCTCGATCCAGGCTCGGTGTTCGTCGGTCATGTTCTCGCGTTCGACGGCCACCCAGGCCTTGTAGTCGATCATCATCTTCTTGAGGGCCCGCATGCGCTGGGCGTACTCGGCACTGTCGGGGGCGAAGCCCTGCAGCGTATTGCGTTCGACCTCGAGTTTCTCCTCCTTGGCCTGTTTTTCCTCGGCCACGCGGAGTTTGTATCGCTCCATCTCGGCGTTGAGGGCCTTGGTCTGCTCGAACTCGTTGAACACGCGGACCAAGTCCACGACCCCGACACGCGTGCCCGCGCTTGGCCCGCCGGCCTGCTGGGCGTGGTTGTAGCCCGCCGCCAAGGCCCATACCAATGCCGCCGTCGCCACTACCGCCAGTCCACTCGTTCGTGCGTTCATACGATCATCCTCTCGCGAAAAAAGGTCATGCACCCCGGGTCATTAGACCCGCCCCGTCAGTTCACGGCAAGCCGACTGGATACCCGGGGACTTGCGTCCCCGGCTCGAGGGGACTAGCGTCCAGTATCGAGCCGGGGACGCAAGTCCCCGGGTGGGAAGCTTGTCGGCCGATTGCCGGCAACCCCTGGAACAGGAACGTCATCGACGGGAACGTGGTCAATGTCCGAGTCTTGGCTGGACAGTCTGAACGGTCCGCAGCGTGAGGCGGTCACGCATGGGGCGGGGCCGCTGCTGGTCGTGGCCGGTGCGGGCACGGGCAAGACGCGGACGCTGGCTTGCCGAGTGGCCTGGCTGATCGAGAGCGGCGTCCCGCCGGACCGCATTCTGCTGCTGACTTTCACTCGCCGGGCGGCCGCCGAGATGATTCACCGGGCCGACCAGCTCACCGGCCGGCGCACCACGACGCACGTCTGGGGTGGTACCTTCCACGCGGTCGCTCACCGCCTGCTGCGCTTCCACGGGCAGGCCCTGGGGCTGCCGCCGGGCTTCAGCGTGATCGACGCTGCCGACGCCGCCGACCTGCTCAACCTGACTCGCAACGACCTCGGGCTGGCCAAGAAGGATCGCCGCTTCCCCCGCAAGGAGACGCTGCAGGCGATCTACTCGCGCACGGTCAACAGCACCGACAAACTGACGGACATTCTCACACGGCACTGGCCCTGGTGCGAGGAGTATGCCGACCCGCTGCGTGATCTCTTCGACGCCTTCACCCGCCGCAAGCGTGAGCGCAACGTCTTAGACTACGACGACCTCCTGCTGCTCTGGCGGGAGTTGCACGCCCTGTCCGGCGCGGGCGACGAGGTGGCCGAGCGGTTCGATCACGTGCTGGTCGATGAATACCAGGACACCAACGCCCTCCAGGCGGAGATTCTGCTGGGCCTGCGTCGCGAGAACCACAACATCATGGTCGTCGGCGACGACGCCCAGTCGATCTACTCGTTCCGGGCGGCCACGGTGCGCAACATCCTTGACTTCCCGAAGCAATTCCCGGGCACGCACATTGTGACCCTAGAGCAGAACTACCGCTCGACCGAGCCTATCCTGGCGGCCTCGAACGCGGTGATGGCTCCGGCCCGCGAGCGGTTCACCAAGAACCTTTGGTCGCAGCGGCCGTCCGAGCAGAAGCCCGTGCTCTACACCTGCATGGACGAGGCCGAGCAGTGCCGCCTGGTCTGCGAACGCATCCTCGCCCACTTGGAGATGGGCACCCTGCTGCGCAAGCAGGCGGTGCTTTTCCGGGCCGGCCATCACAGCGATCAATTGGAGGTTGAGCTCACCCGGTGCAAAATCCCGTTCCACAAGTACGGCGGACTGAAGTTCGTCGAGGCGGCCCACGTCAAGGATCTGCTCGCCCTGTTGCGTATCCTGGAGAATCCGTACGACGAGTTGAGTTGGTTTCGGGTGCTGCTGCTGATCGAGGGCATTGGCCCGAAGAGTGCCCGGCGGATCATGGAAGCCCTGGGCGTGCATCGTGCACCGGGGCAAAGCTCGCCGGCGGGAGCGGTTGCTGACGGCTCCGCGCGGTCTCCCTGGCGATGCCTGGCCGAGGAGTCGCTCAAGGTGCCGCCCGCGGCCCGCGAGATGTTCGGGCAATTGCGGACCACTTTGCTGCAATGTGTGGGCATGCCGACCGCGCCGGCCGAGGAGGACGACGACCTCACTCGGCCGACGACGCGCGGCACATCGGTCGCCGCCCAGATCGAGAAGCTTCGACAGTTCTACGAGCCGATCGTGCAGGCCCGTTACGACAACTGGGTCATCCGTTTGCGTGACATCGAGCAACTCGAACAGATCGCCGCCCGCTACCGCTCGCGCAACCGCTTCATCGCCGATCTCACGCTCGATCCACCCGCCTCGACCGCCGATCTGGCCGGCCCTCCGCTCATCGACGAGGACTACCTTATCCTGAGTACGATCCACTCGGCCAAGGGTTGCGAATGGGACGTGGTGCACATCATTCACGCCGCCGACGGAATGATTCCCTCGGACATGGCTACCGAGAACGAGGCGGGCGTCGACGAGGAGCGGCGGCTCTTCTACGTGGCCATGACCCGGGCCCGTGATATGCTATACATCTATTTTCCTCTTCGTTACTATCATCGGCGGGTCTACCTCAGCGACGCCCACAGCTACGCTCAGTTGACGCGGTTCCTACCCAGCGAGATTCATTCGTTGCTCGAGTTGCGCACCTGTCCCGCCGCGTCCATCCCCCGCCGCCCCACTCCGCACATCGATCTCGATGAACTCGACCGCCGACTCAAACACCGCTGGCGGGAATGAGCCGGGGGTGACAACCCCCGGTTGACTCGCCCGTGAGCCTCATCCCGCGTATCCGCGGTCGATTGACCGGCACGAAAGTGCCTCATATGATTAACGTGTGCAACAGTTGAGAAAAGCAACATTCCGGGGTGTCCCGGCGGACGACTGTGCTCGCAAGCTCCTGGCCGTCGTGCCGGTGATCATGCGTTTCATGCGACGCCAGATGCGCCACCATCGCTGCGCTGAGTTGACCGTGCCACAGTTTCGTAGCTTGATCTTCTTGAGCGGCCACGCCGACGCGTCGCTCTCCGCGTTGGCGGAGCACATCGGGTTGTCGTTGTCGGCGGCCTCGCGGATGGTGCAGTTGCTGGTCGATCGGGGGCTCATGGATCGCCGGGCTCACGCGGGTGATCGGCGACGTATCTCGCTTTCACTGACCCGACAGGGGCGGGATGCATATCGCAAGGCCCTGGCGGCTACTGAGGCGGCGATGGCTTGTACGCTGAAGACGCTCACTCCGCGGCAACTAGGCCAGATTGGTCTGGCCATGGGGATGCTCCACGGGGTGTTTGTGTCGCATCACGGTGAGCACGGCGAGCGAGACCACCAGGCGGGTCGGCCATCGAACGGCCGGAGAATCTCAAAATGAAGAAACTGCTTCTATTCATGGTTTTGGTCTTCGCCGGGGGGGCCGTCGGTTTTTCGTATTGGCAGCGGGCTTCCGCGCCGACCTCGGTGTTCCGCACGGTGGCGGTGCAGCGAGGAGATCTGCTGAGCAGCATCAGCGCGACGGGCACGGTCGTGCCGGTGGAGGTCATCGACGTGGGCGCCCAGGTCGCCGGCCGGATCGAATCGCTGGGCCCGGATCCGAAAGACGAGAGCAAGACGATAGATTATGGCTCGGAGGTTGAGCAAGGGACTGTATTGGCGAGGATCGACAACTCGCTTTACGCCGCCGACGTCGAGCGGGCCGAGGCGGAGGTGGCTCAAGCCAAATCCAACGTGCAGCGTGCGGAAGCGGATCTGGGGCAAATGCAGGCTCGCCTCCTGCAAGCCGAGCAGAACTGGAAGCGGGCTCAGGAACTGGGTCCTTCGCGGGCGTTGTCGACCGCGGATTACGAGGCCTACGAGGCCGCCTACGCGATCGCCAAGGCCACGGTCGCCGTCGGGGAAGCGACGATTGCCCAGACCCGTACCAGCGTCGACCAGGCGGAGGCGGTGTTGAGGCGTGCTCAGACCAATCTCGGATACTGCACGATTCGTTCGCCGGTCAAGGGCGTGATCATCGATCGCCGGGTGAACATCGGGCAGACCGTTGTCGCCAGCCTGAACGCACCCAGTCTATTCCTGATCGCCAAGGATCTGCGGCGGATGCAGGTCTGGGTCGCGGTCAACGAGGCGGATATTGGCAGTATTCATCCCGGCCAAGCGACGAGTTTCACCACGGACGCTTTTGCTGGTCATGTTTTCCAGGGTCAGGTTGCCAAGATCCGCCTGAACGCGAGCATGACGCAGAACGTGGTGACTTATACGGTCGAGGTCGACACGGACAACCCCGACGCCAAGTTGTTGCCTTATCTGACCGCCAATGTGCGGTTCGAGGTTTCTCGTCGCGACAACGTGTTGATGGTGCCGAACTCGGCTTTGCGATGGACGCCGGCGCCGGAGCGGATCGCCCCGGATGCGCAGGCGTCCGCGCCGGCCGCGGATCAGGCTCGCTCGTCGGGCGGCCGGCCACAGGGTGGCGGTCCTGGCGGTCGCGGTCCGGGTGGCGGTTCAGGCCGGCCGGCCGGCGGCGCGGGTCGTGGTTCGCTGTGGGTGGCGGATGGGGGACGGGTTCGGCCGATCGCGGTCGAGGTCGGTGTGAACGACGGGGTCATGACCGAGGTCCGCGGCGATCTGCTCAAGGAAGGGCTCGAAGTGATTGTCGGCGAGTTCGAGCAGAACAACGGCAACCAGACACGAAGCCCGTTCACGCCGGGCTACTTCCGCGGCAGCCGTCAGGGGACATGATGATCAGGCTGGAGAACATCACCAAAACCTACCGCCTCGGCGAAGTGGATCTCGCTGTGCTCAAGGGTATCACCCTCTCAGTAAAGCAGGGTGAGTTGGTCGCGCTCATGGGCACATCCGGCTCGGGGAAAACGACGTTGATGAACATTCTTGGCTGTTTGGACCGGCCGACGGACGGGCGGTATTGGCTGGATGGCCAGGAGATTTCGCGGTTATCCGCCGACGAGCGGGCTTTGCTGCGCAACCGCAAGATCGGGTTCGTGTTCCAGAACTTCAACCTGCTGCCTCGCACGAGCGCGCTCGATAACGTGTTGATGCCGTTGCTTTACGACCCGGTCGGCGTATCGAATCACGAGGGTCGCGAGCGGGCGGCGGCCCTGCTCGAGCTTGTAGGCCTGGCCGAACGCATGGACCACGAGCCGGCCCAGTTGTCCGGGGGGCAGCAGCAGCGTGTGGCCATCGCCCGCTCACTTATCAACCGCCCGTTGATCCTCTTTGCTGACGAGCCCACGGGGAACCTCGACTCGCGCACCAGCGAGGAGATCCTGGGTATGTTCCAGCGGCTCAACCAGCAAGAGGGTATCACCATCATCCTCGTGACCCATGACGCCGCCGTGGCCGAGCACGCCCAGCGAGCCATCCACATTCGCGACGGATTGATCGCGGATGGGACCTTCACCGCCCGAGGGGACGAGCCAGCCGCGGGTTCTCCCGCGACTGCCGTGTCCGGCAGGGAGGGCAGCTCATGAGCCGGTTCACCGCTCGATTTCATTCACGCACGCTGCGGACCGCCTTACACGCCCTTCGGCGCAACATCATGCGTTCGGCGCTGACCACGTTGGGCATCATCATCGGCGTGTCCGCGGTGATCGCGATGATGGAGATCGGGAACGGGTCCGCTCGTGCCATCGAGCGCACCATCGCCAACATGGGGGCCGACAATATCGTCGTGCGTCCGGGTGCCGCGGCCAGCGGTGGGGTGACCTTTGGCGGCGGCAGCGCGAATACCCTGACCCCCGAGGATGCCGAGGCCATTGTCCGCGAGTGTCCGGCGGTGCGCATTGCCGCCCCGGTTGTTCGGGCTCGTGCCCAGATCGTCTACGGCAATCGCAACTGGGTGCCGCTCTACATCTACGGGATAGCGCCCGCTTATCTGGACGCTCAGAACTGGCAGCCGCTCGCGGAGGGCGAGCCCTTCACGGAGCAGGACGTCCGCAATGCCAGCAAGGTCTGCCTGCTTGGCCAGACGTTGGTGCGCGAGCTATTCGACGGTATCTCACCGATCGGGCAGGAGGTGCGTGTGCGCAACGTCAGCTTCAAGGTGGTTGGCGTTCTGCGCGGCAAGGGGGCCAACATGATGGGCCTCGATCAGGACGATATCTTCCTGGCCCCCTGGACCTCGGTGCAACGGCGCATTTCCGGTACATCGCTGACCGATACCAATCAGAGCGCTCGCTCCAATCAAAGCTCGCAAACCAACACGCCCGACAGTGTCTATCCCGGACAGGTGAACTTCTATCCGATTCCCTCACCCACGCAACTGGCCAATAACCCCACGCTGGTGCGTTTCGTCAGCGTCCACCAGATCACCGTCGCCGCCCAGTCGCCACAACAGGTTCCCCGTGCGATGGAGCAGATCACGCTGCTGTTGCGCGAACGCCACCGCATCCGCCCGGGCGAGCTGGATGACTTCAACCTCCGCGATATGACCGAGATGACCCGCACCATGGCCTCGACCTCGAACATGATGACCCGTCTGCTGCTCTTCGTGGCCATGATCTCGCTGGTGGTGGGTGGTGTGGGCATCATGAACATCATGCTCGTGTCCGTCACCGAGCGGACCCGCGAGATCGGCTTGCGGATGGCGGTGGGAGCTCGCGGGCGAGACATCCTTCGCCAGTTTCTGGTCGAGTCCATCGTCTTGTGCATGCTGGGCGGTGCTCTGGGTATCGCCATCGGTCGGAGTAGCTCACTGTTGTTGCGCTCGCTGCTGGATTGGCCCACGGAACTGTCCATTGGGGCGATTGTTGCGGCCGTCGGCGTGTCCGTCAGCGTCGGCGTAGTCTTCGGATACTACCCCGCATGGAAAGCCTCCCGGCTCGATCCGATCGAGGCCCTGCGCTACGAGTAGCCAGGACTGACTGATTCGTGCGGATTGAAGCCCGCGGCTCCTTCGATCTGCGATGAACATCGCCCGTGTAAGTGCGGTCAAACTCGGCGGGCCCAGCGGAATTTGGCGGAACTGCTACGGGGGTTATCGAACCGCTCGGTGCGACTGGGGCGGACGGCGTCTTCGCTGACGGCGGCATAGACGCTCCGCTCGAGCCCCTCGCGAAACGCCCTTTCAACCAACCGGTCTTCCCCGCTGTGAAAGCTGATGATGCCGATGCGCCCGCCGGACCGCAGGCAGGACGGCGCGATCCGCAGCAGGTTCTTCAGACTGCCGAGCTCGTCGTTGACCAGAATGCGCAGGGCCTGGAACGTCTTTGCGGCGGGATGCAGGGCGTGCTGGTCCGCCTTCGCCCGCTCGCGCCATGTCCGGCGGGTCATTCCTTTGGCCTCGAAGAGGATCTCGACCAGATCGAACGTGCGGCGGATGGGTCGGCGGGTCCGCTGCTGGACGATCGCATGGGCGATGCGCTCGTTGTCCTTCTCGTCGGCCAGTTCCCATAGGGCGCGGGCCAGCTCTCCGGCCGGCATGGTCGCCAGAAGCTCCGCCGCCGTCCGTGGCCGGCGATCATCCATACGCATGTCCAGCGGGCCGTCGTATTTGTAGCTGAACCCGCGGGCGGGATCGTCCACCTGCATGCTCGACACGCCGAGGTCCGCGAGGATGATGTCGTATCCGTCGAGCCCCGCGGCCGCGAGGGGCTTGGCCAAGCCGGCGAAGTTGCTGCGATGTACGGTGAAGTTGCTGAACGACTCGGCCAGCCGCTGACGCGTGCGCTCCAACTGCACGGCGTCCAAGTCGAAGCCGAACAACCTGCCCGTTGGGCCGATGCGCCGCAGGAACTCGGTCGCGTGCCCGCCATATCCGAGCGTGCCGTCGGCGACGCATTCGCCTTCGGTCGGCGCCAGGATATCCATGATTTCGGCGAGGAGGACGGGGACATGCGTGCCGGCCGGCGTGCCCCCGCGGGCGCGGACCTCGGCGACGATCTCCGGGTAGGCCCGCGGGTTGTGCTCCTTGTACTTCTGCTCGAGCCGGCGCGGATGCGTGCCGGGATAACGGGGCCGGCGACGGGGGCGGTCCCCGTCCGGAGGCGACAGGTCTTCGCGCGGAGCGTCGGTCATGGCGGTGATTGTACCCGACGCATCGCAAGGTGCTGAAGAGTGCCGGTCTCCATTCGCCATGCCACGCGGGCATGTTCGCTCGGGAGGAAGATTCCCCGATACGGCCCCGGGTTGCCGCCCACCGCGGGCGGTGGCCAAGTCCGGCCGGCAACGGTACAATGCACTCCCGGTTGGACCGCGATGGAGCCCATCCATGGGCTGCGGACCCCAGAAAGGCAGTCCATCCAGACACCTTGGCGACCAGTGCTCCCGTGAAAGAATCCGTTTCAGATATCAGCAACCGACAGCTTCTGCGCTGGATGTTCGGCTTTCTGCGGCCGGTCAGAGGGCTCATGGTCCTCGCCTGCCTGCTGCTGGTCGTATGGACCGGGGTCGAGGTCGTCACGGTCCGGCTGACGGCCAGTGCGGTCGACGCAATCCAGGCCATCCACATCGGCGAGACGCGATTCGACGAGACGGTCTGGTCCTGGCTCAATGGCGGCGAGGGCGAGATCTCGGGATTACGCCGAACCGTGTTCGTCCTGGCGGCCCTGACCATCACCATGGGTGTGCTTCGCTATCTGCGCGAAGTCGCCAACAGCCGCGTCAGCATGGAGATGGTCTTCTACATCCGCGAGGCGGTCTACGACAAGCTCCAGCGGGCTGGCTTCGCTTTCCACGACGCCATCTCCACCGGCGAACTCATCAACCGTTCGCTCAGCGACCTGCAGAACGTGCGGGCGTTTATCCAGTCGGCCGTGCTCATTACCCTCGAGATCGTGCTGATCGTCGGCGGGTACATGGCCCTGCTGCTCTCGCGTTCGCCGTGGGTGGCCGCCCTGTCCATGGTGCCGCTGCCGGTCTGGACGTGGTACATCCTGCGGTTCAGCCGCAAGGCCCAGCCCGCCCTCAAGGCAGCCATGGAGGCTGGCGACAAGAATCTCGCGGTCATCACCGAGAACATCGCCGGCGTGCACGTGGTCAAGGCCTTCGCCACCGAGCCGCAGGAGATCGCCAAATATGGCCGCAGTTGCGACGACTTCTTCGGCAAGGTCATGCACCGCATCCGACTGTTTGCCGACTTCGCCCCGGTCATCCGCGGGATCGCGACGCTTTCGCACCTGTCGCTTTTTCTGGCGGCCGGCGTGCTCATCATCAAAGGCCGGCTCAACGCCGGTGACGTGCTCATGCTCGGGTCGGCCATGGGGGCCATCCTGCTGCGCCTCCAACAGGTCGCGGTGATCAACGATCAGTACCAGAACGCCATCGTCTCCGCCCGCCGCCTCTACGAGATTCTCATGGCCCCGCCCTCGGTCCCCGAGAAGCCCGACGCCCGTCCCCTGCCGCCCGGGAAGGGACATGTGCATATCGAGCATGTGACTTTCGGATACGACCCGGCTCACCCGGTACTCCGCGATCTCAACCTCGACGTGCCGGGCGGCAGCACCGTGGCGATCGTCGGTCCGACCGGGGCCGGCAAAACCACGCTCGTCAGCCTCATCGCCCGGTTCTACGACCCTCAACAAGGCCGCATCCTGATCGACGGCATGGACATCCGAGACGCCGCCCTGGCTTCGCTTCGCACACAGGTTGCCTACGTGTTCCAGGAGACATTTCTGTTCAGCGACACCGTGGCCGCCAACATCGCCTACGGTCGCCCGCTCAGTGATGAGGGTACGATCGAGGCCGCCGCCCGCCTTGCCCAGGCCCACGAGTTCATCGAGGCGTTGCCGTTGGGATACCAGACCATGCTCGGCGAGCGCGGCCACAACCTCTCCGGTGGGCAACGCCAACGGCTGGCCATCGCTCGGGCCATCCACGCCGACCCGAGAATCCTCGTCCTCGACGACGCCACCGCCGCCGTCGATCCGGAGACCGAAAGCAGCATCCGTAAGGCCATGCGACTGGTCATGACCGACCGAACGGTCTTCGTCATCGCCCACCGCATCAGTACCGTGAAGCGGGCCGACATGGTCATCGTTGTGGAGAATGGACAAATCACCCAGCAGGGCACGCACGATGAACTGCTGGCCCAGGAGGGCCACTATCGGCAAATCGTCAGCGGGCAGCTCCACGCCGACGCCCTCGGTCCCGACGACGGAGCAAGCCACATGGACCGCATGATGCGGCTGGGCACCATCCCTGTCTCTGCCGGAGAACAGATCCATGACCCCGAGGACTGACCGGACATCATGGCTGCGGTCCCTCCGCAAGCGCCTGCTCGGCTCGACGCCACGCCTCACCGAGATCCTCACCGCCGACGGCGAGGAACGATACCGACCCATCGACTGGCGGCTCATTCGCAGACTCTTCAGCTGCCTGCGACCCTACGCCCGGCAATATGCGTTGGGCATCGTTCTCGGGCTGGTCATGATCCTGCTCGAGATGCAGTCGCCGCGGTTCATGGCTGCCATCGTCAACTGGACGGTGAACTACGCCACCGGGCAGTTGGACCCCATGCCGACGGAAGCGTCGGCGATCGCCCGGCTGGCATTACTCATCGGACTGTGGGCCCTCGTGCTTGGCGTCGCCCTCCTCCTGCATCGCGGGACCATCCTTATCATGACTGACGCCGGCGAACGCGTGCAGTTCGACATCCGCCGCCGCCTCTTCGCCCACCTCCAGGCTCTCTCCATGAGCTTCTACGATCGCACCAAGCTCGGCCGCATCATCAGCCGATGCACCAGCGACGTGAACAGCCTCCGCGAGATCAACGTCTGGGGCCTCGACATCGTCGCCAAGAACGCGCTCATGATGGTCGTCGCGGCCGGCATGCTGCTCTATACCGAGCCGCGATTGTTCGCCGCCGTGGTCTGGCTCGGGCCTATCCTCTTCGTGCTGAACCGCGTCTATCGCCGCAAGGCCGCCCTGTGTTACCAGATCGCTCGCGAGGGTTTCACCCGCGTCTCGGCCAATCTGGCGGAGAATATCACCGGGGCACGGGTGGTCATGGCCTTCAATCGTCAGGCGGGCAACCTCAGCGTTTTCAACGCCCTCCAAGAGGCCAACACGATCAACAACGTCAACGCCGCCCGCCTCAACGGAGTCTATCAGCCGCTGCTCGGCCTGATTGGATTTGCCGGCAAGGCCATCATCCTGATCTACGGCGGTTACCTCGTAGCCACCGGACGCATCGACCGTACCATCGGCGTCGGATCCGTGATAGCCGCTTTCCTCTATTGGGAGTGGTTCATGGCTCCCATCGTCAACGTCGGGAACTTCTACAACCAGCTCATGATGGCCATGGCCGGGGCCGAGCGACTCTTCAACCTCCTCGATACCCCCCCCGAGGTGGCCGACCTGCCCGACGCGATCCACCTGCCGCCCATCCGCGGACACGTCCGCTTCGAGAACGTGACCTTCGGCTATGCCCCCGGTCGCCCCGTGCTCTTCGATATCACCTTCGAGGCGCAGCCCGGCCAGATGATCGCCCTCGTCGGGGCCACCGGCAGCGGCAAGAGCAGTATCATCTCCCTCATCGGCCGGTTCTACCAACCCCAGCAAGGCCGCATCCTGATCGACGAGCACGATATTCGCCACGTCACCGGCGAATCCCTTCACCGGCAGATGGGCCTTGTGTTGCAGGTCAACTACCTCTTCACCGGAACAGTCATGGACAACATCCGGTACGCCAGACCCGACGCCACCGAGGACGACGTTCTCACCGCCGCCCGCGGGCTCGGTACCTACGACGCCATTGCCGCCTCACGCGATGGGTTTCATACACAGGTCGGTGAACGCGGCGCCAATATGTCCCTCGGCCAGCGGCAGCTCATCTGCTTCACCCGGGCCTTCCTCGCCGACCCGCGCATCTTCATGCTCGACGAGGCCACCAGCTCCGTCGACTCAGCCACCGAACGGATCGTCCAGCAATCACTCGAACGCCTGCTGGCCGGCCGCACCACCTTCATCGTCGCCCACCGGCTCAGCACCATCCTGCGGGCCGATCTGATCCTGGTGATCGACGCCGGCCGAATCGTCGAACGAGGCACGCATTGGGAACTCCTCGAACAAGACGGAAAGTACGCCCAACTCTACGAGCGGTTCACGACACAGGGAGAGTAGAACGCCAAGCGCAAAGTGAGAAGTGAGTGGCGAGACAAACACGTTGCCCGCTTGCCTCTTCGCGAAAAACCCGTACAACTGACCACATACGCAAGCCTCTGCCAGATGACGAAGCTTGCGTCGTGTGCTGGAGACAACGCCCCATGCGTCTGCTTGTGACTGCCGGACCCACCCGTGAGTTCTTCGACTCGGTGCGGTTCATCACCAACGCCTCGACCGGGAAGATGGGATACGCCATCGCTCGGGAGGCCGCGCGGCGAGGCCATACGGTTACCCTGGTCAGCGGGCCCGTTGCCCTGCCCGTGCCGCGGGGCGTCAAGTGTATCCCCGTGACCACCGCCGCCGAGATGGCCCAGGCCTGCAGGCGAGCCCTGCGCGAGGTGGACGCCATGGTGATGACCGCCGCGGTCTGCGATTACCGCCCGGTCGAGACCGCCGCCCAGAAACTGCCGAAGAAGAACCGCGCTTATCGGATCGCCCTGGAGCCGACCGAGGACATCGCCGCCGCACTGGGAGCTCGTAAAGGCGGACGCATCTTAGTGGGCTTCGCCATGGAAGACCATGACGCCCGTCCCCATGCCGAACGCAAATGCGCTCGCAAAAACTGTGACCTGATCGTATTGAACGGCCCGGAGAACGTCGGTGCCGACCGTGCCGTAGTAGAGCTATACGCCCCTGGCCGCGGCTGGTTCGACTCGTTGACGGGCACCAAAGCCGCCGTCGCCCGAGGCTTGCTCCGCGTGCTCGAAGATTTACAGGGTAGCGGTCGCCCCCCGACTTCGGCGAGCTCAGCTGAGCCGCGGCGACCGGCGGGCCACGCCCCGAGCCGCCCCAGAAATGGGGCGGTTGATCCCCGGAGGCGCACGCATCGGCCGCGTGCTTCTGCCCCGTAGCGGTCGCCCCCCGTGGCGACCGGCGTGCAGACCGTGGCGACCGGCGTGCCACAGTACGATGATGACTGAAAACCATCGCCAGGAGAAACCACAATGTCCGGATTTGTCGACGCTCTTCGCCAGCAGTTGGGTTATATGGTCAGCTTGCCGGAACGCACCGTTCGCTCCCTGGCGGCCATGGCGGGCGGGACCACCTCGCTGCTCACCGAGACGCTTTTCCCGGAGGTGCTGCGCGGCACGACGCTGTACCGCATCTTTCTCGGCGACACGCAGCGCTTCATGATCGAGAAGGTGGCCAAGATCCGCCAAGCCGACGCCAACGCGAACCAGCCGCCCGCGGATCCCCAATATGTGCAGAAGAAGATCGTGGGCAGCGCCCTCGAGACCGCCGGCCTGTTCGCCATGCACTTCTCGCCGCTGTGGGTCTTCGCCATCGCCGGCGATGCGGCCGCGGGCAGCAACGCCTTCCTCAAACGCCTCGGCGAGCAACTCAAAGCCAACGGGGTCATCGAGCCCGACGTCCAGGTCACCGGGCTGCCCGACCTGTTGGCCGCCATCCAGGAAGCGTCACAATCGAGCGTGACGGCCATCGATACCCCCCCACTCTCACGCGAGGAGATCGGCAACCTCGCCAATCAGCTCACCGCGACCTACGGCCAGATGTTCGCTCGGGCGACCAACCTCCTGCCCCGGCTCGAAACCATCTGGACGCAAATGGAGCAGGTCGCTAACCGCGAGAACATCTCCCTGGAAACACTCGGCGGGATTCTCACCATCGACGTCGCCGGCTGGGCTCGCAAGAGCGTCGGAGCCGCCTTCGCACTCGGGCAGACCGGGACCGACCTCGTCGGCGAGCAGATCCTCGATAGCTACGGCCGCACCCTCGCCACCATCAGCAGCGAGGGCGTGGCCGCGTATCTTAATGACCGGATGAAACCCTTCCTGACCGCCGCCAAGGATCACTTCGATCCCGCACGCAAAACGTGGACCGAATCGCTGGTCGACCGCCTGCTGGCTCGCGACCGGCATGCCGACGCGACCGGCAAAGCCGAAGCGCCAGAAACCGCTTCGCCGGCTTCCCCGTCTTCGGCTATGCCGCCGGATGCTGCCGCGACGAATGCTGCTACGCCGGAAATCGCCGCACCAGATCCTGCTATGCCGGACACTGCCGCGCCGGACAAAGCCATGCCAGATACTGTCGCGCCGGACACTGTTGCGATGGACAACAACGACGCTCCCCGCGAAGCGGCAAGCCGGTAGCGGTGCTCGACCCGTGAAGGGGCAACCCGAATCTCAGATTCCAGATCTCAGATCCCAGCTCTCAAATCTCAGATCTCAAATCTGAAATCCCAGATCTCAAGTTTCCGCCCTCACTCCCCCTCCCACCGGACGAACGCCTCGATGGCGTAGTAATCCGGCAAGCCGAGCGCGTTGTACTTGGCGGCGGTTTCGCGGTTGCGGGCCTCGGCTCGCTGCCAGAACTCGCGGTCGTCGTACGGGCCAGGGAACAGAGCCTTGTCCTTCTGGGACTGGTGCTTGAAAATGCCGAAGATCTTGTTCGTCAACTGGGCCTTGGAGAACGGAATGGCCATGTCGATCATATCCACATCCCATTCTTGCCACGCACCACGGTAAAGCCAGACGATCTCGGGCTTCTCGTCCGGGCCGAGCTCCCGCAGCGCCCGGAGAACCGCCTCAGCACACAGCCGGTGCGTACCATGCGGGTCCGCCATCTCGCCCGCCAAAAAGACCCAATGCGGCCGAACCTTACGCAACAGCTCCGTCACAATCTTCACGTCCGCATCGGTGATCGGGCGCTTGCTGACCTCGCCCGTCTGGTAGAACGGCAGATCGAGGAAATGGGCGTTGCGGAAGGGAATACGCATCGAGCGGCAGGCTGCGGCAGCCTCGTTCCGGCGAATCCACTCCTTGATCTGTTGAACCTCGCGAATGTCCACCGCCCCAGGCGTCTTGGCCGCGAAAAAGTCCTTGACCTTGCGGACGAAGCTCAGCGTCCGGTTCGAGTCAAACTCGAAAATGTGGTTAAGATCCGACCAGAAGTTCAGCATCTGGCGAGCGTAGTCATCAAAGACGGCAATGTTACCACTGGTCATGTAGGCTACGTGCACTTCGTTGCCGCACTTGGTCATTTCGGTCAGCGTCGCCCCCATGCTGATCACATCGTCGTCGGGGTGCGGGCTGAAACAGATCATGCGTTTGCCGGTCGGGGCCATGCCCTGACGCAGGAGGGTATCCCACAGGCTGCGGCCGACGCGGATGTTGAGGTCGTCTACGGGGCCCGCCTGACGGACCAATGAGGCCAAGTGGTGATGATCGTAGTCATCCTGATCCAACCGAAGAATGCTCTTGCCCGCGGTAAGGCTCAGCCAGATCACCGCCCGCCGCTCGTAGCCGGGGGTCCACTCAATCTCGCCGAGCAGCCAAGGCGTGGCCAGTCGCGTCAGATTCGCCGACGAGGCCGGGCCGCAGATCACCTCCGCGTTGTCGTGCTCCTGCAGGAAGCTGGCCGCCACTTCGTCGGTGATCGGGCCCTCGACCGCCTTGCGAATGATCGGCGCTTTCTGCTCGCCAAACGCCAGAAGCAGAATCCGCTTGGCCGCCAAAATCGTGCCCACGCCCATGGTGATCGCCTGGCGGGGCACGTTCTCCTCGCCGAAGAAGTCCGCCGCCGCGTCCATGCGAGTCACCCTGTCCAGACTGATCAACCGGGTCCGAGATTCACGCGAGGAACCGGGCTCGTTGAACCCCACATGCCCCGTCCGCCCGATGCCCAGAATCTGAATGTCGATGCCGCCCGCCGCACGGATACGCTCTTCGTAAATGTCGCAGAACGAGGCCACTTCGCTCGGCGGCAACGTGCCGTCCGGAATGTGGATGTTCGCTGCGGGCACGTTCACGTGGTCGAAGAAATTCTCCCGCATCCAGCGGTAGTAGCTCTGGATGCTGTCCGGTGGCATCGGCCAGTACTCATCAAGATTGAAGGTCACCACGCGGCTGAAGTCCAGCCCTTCCTCACGGTGCAGGCGGATCAGCTCGCGGTAGACGTTGACCGGCGTATTGCCGGTCGCCAGACCGAGTACCGTCGGCTTGCCCTGCCCGTTGTGCCGGCGGATCGTCTCGGCGATCAGACCGGCCACATAATGCGATGCGGTCACGTCGCTCGCGAAAACGCGGGTTGGAATCTTCTCAAGGACCTTGAAGGCCTTGTCTTCGAGTACAGTCTCTTTTCTGAACATGGAACTCTCTCACTCCTGGGGCGTGCCTCACCCTTGCCGCGCTCACTCACGCGGGTCGAGGCACGACATTACCATTCGGGTCATAAAGGGAACATTGCGGCGCACGTGCGGGCTTTCGCGACAACTGAGCCTCGCCGCACCACAACCTCACCAAGTCGTGAATTCACCAAGCTCCGATCGTCGGCAAAAAAACACCGCGAGCACCACTCCCTCATATGACAGCGCTGCTTCGCAGCGGCGGCTGGACAGCGACAGCTCTTCAGACGCCAGCCGCCACAGCCTGCCCGCCCCGTCTAGGCGGAGCGGTCGGCCGCTACCAGAAGGCCCCATCCAGCCCTGCCATACCAAAGCCTCGCCAAGTCCGCCGGAGCCCTGCTCCGCCCCGGAACAGCACCCCACGGCCGGCTTCAGCTCCGCCCTCACACGTTCCGGGCCAAGTAGTAAAGGATCCCGGTCACCGTCGCCAGAAGGCCGGTCTGAACCGTCTGCAGTACAAGGTCACAACTGGCCGCCTGGAATACAACCGCCCCGGACGTGGCCAGGGCCAGCCAGCGAACCACACGATGATATTTGCGATCCATACGAGCCTCCTCGTCAGGGGGATCCCTCACTCAACCTCGGCCGCACCCCGGCCGGGCCGCCTATTGTCCACATTCCCCGCCCGCCGTCCACCCCCGCAAAAAGGTGTCAGGAACCTTTTTCGCCTCCGCCCTCCCGGCGCCAGCGGCTTCACTGATTGGTCGCGGCCCAACGTGCGGTTCAGGCGAAAAAGGTTCCTGACACCTTTTTGCTAGCGCCAGCGGGGTACGACCAACTCGTACACGCTGGTGAAGCAGGCCGATCCACCCGGCCGGCCGATCACGCGGATGGCGGTTGTAGTTATCGGGCGAAAAGACAGCGCGTACTGCCGCCGGCCCTGGCGAGCCGCCTCCAGGTCAAACCGAGGCAGGCACTCCAATCCGGCCACTGGCTGCCAACGCCCGTCTTGGCCCTGGTACTGAACATCCAAGGTCTCGAACCACCCGCCATCCTGGAAGACCGGTCCGGTGTAGAGCAGCAGGCTGGAAAGCGCGATTGGTTCCTTCCACTCGTAGCCGTAGAAGTCCTCGGCCGGCGTATCAGCCCCGGTGAAGCTGTCGTAGTGGCGGATGGACAGGTCGCCGTCGCGGAGGGTTTCGAGATTGCGGCTGCCGCCGCCGCCGGGGTTGGTGACCGCGGCCAGGACTCTGCTGGCCGACCGGGCTTCGTTGGGGCGATGAACGAATATCGACAGTTGTTGCTCCCGCCGAATCGAGCCGTCGAACACGGTCGTCGCCAACTCGTATTGTCCCGCCTCCCGGGGTACCCCGGTGAGCACCTTCCGGTTGCCCCGCCGTTGCGTCTGCATTCCCGGCGGCAGGGCTCCCGCCAGAATCACGTCGACGCCCCGGCTGGTCGGCCGGCCACCGATGACCTCGATTTCAACCGTCGCGGGCTGGCCGGCGTCCAGGTGAATCGGGAAGAGGCGCACCTCCAGCGGAGCGAAGAACTCCGCCTGCGTGTTGATCACCAGCACCTCGCGATCGCCCGCCTGTTCGACGCGGCCGCCCGTTTCAGTCACCAGCCGGCGACCGATGGCTGCCGTTCGGCGAGCCATGTCCATCAGCCGACCGTCGGGCAGCCCGTCGCGCGTGCGGTTCTTGTAGAAATCATTGAGCGGGTCGGTCCACTCTGGCAGCACATGCGTGTACTTCCGGGGGATCGACGCGCTGCCGTGCATCAGGGCCACCAAGCCCGCCAGCGTCGCACACTGGTTGTCCGCGTCATAGCCCGCCATGCACGCATAGTTCATGGTCTTCTCGAAATCACCCTCGCCGTACAACAGGGCCAGCACACCCAGGGCACCGTTGAGGATCGCCCCGACGTATCCGGTCGCGAAGTCCGGCGTGAGCCCCTCGCGGTCGTGGTACTTGCGTTTGATCTTCTCCCGCACGGCCACCCAGTCGTCGCCGTGTTCCTGCTTCCATTGTCGCACGTCGTCGATCGCGGTCCGGAACACGCTGCCCGGCGGCACTTGCTCGTACCCGATCTGGCAGAGCCGCTCGACGTTCTGCTCGCGGAACGCCGCCGCGTACATGGCGTTGTACCAGATGGTGGGATGCGTGCCGTAGTCGTCGTTGGTGACCTTGGCGGCCCAGTCGGCCTTGGCGGCCGCGTAGCGGATCATGCCCGGTGTGGTCACCGCCCAGATCTCGCAGACCAGTTGCGGGTCGATTTGATACCAGTTCTCGTTGAGATCCTTGCGTCCGGTCAGCGGCGGCAGGTACCCGAGGTTCATCAAGTCGCGGGCCGAGCGGTTCGCGACCCATATATGGTTGTTGATGTGTCTCTTCCACGACTCGGCCACCTGGGCGTACGTCGGCTCCGGTCCGTGCTGTTCCATGCAGAACAACATCACGTATTCGATATCCGTGTCGTCGTCGCTGAATGATCCGTTGAACTCGCGGAGGCGCTGCAGGGCGTCCGGCATCCAGTTGTCGATGGGCTCAGTGCGCGGCTCATCCTGGTACTTGTGCTCGTGCGAGAGCCCGTACATGTTGCCGATGCACTGCCCGAGCCACGACGCGTAGACTTGGTCCTCATACTCCGCCAGGTTGATTCGCGTGGTTGGCCCGGCACAGCCTGCCGACACGGCTCCCAGAGCCAGGAGGCCGGCCATACTCTGCATGCGCATGATGTTCTCCTACGGCATTTTGGGAATCGTTGTGGTGTCCGTGTCGGCGTGCCTGGTTGGGGATACCTGACCGGCCACCCGAGAAGACGGGCCGGCTGGCAGCGAGGTTTGCGGTTCGGCGGGGAGGATATCGCGATCCGGGAAGTGCTTCTGGAAGGCCCACCGTCGGGCTACGCGGTAGTAGCGGGTCATATGGCCCCAGTCGAAATGTTCGGCATGGCTTTCGACCTGATTGCGGAGCTGGATTCGCCGACGATTCGACATGCGGGTGAGGTCCCAGAGCCATCCGGCGACCTGATCGATGGTTTCCTGGACGCCGCGATCGCGACGACGGGCGACCCAGATGCCGTTGTTGTCGTGATCCGGGAAGTGGCTCATGACGTAGGCTCCGAACCCGCTCAGGTCGCTGGTGATGGCCGGGATGCCACGAACCACACACTCCATCGGCGTGTAACCCCAGGGTTCGTAGTACGACGGGAAAACGCCGAGGTTGCACCCACGGACGAACTGGTCGTACTCCAGGCCCAATACCGGGCTGGTCGAGGTGATGAACTCGGGGTGGAAGAGCACTTTGACCGGATCGTCGGCGGCGTTGAGCAATCGCCGGTGACGCAGGTGGCACAGGATCGCGTCCTTCCCGTCGTCCCACAGGTCATGGGTGACGATCGTCGGTTGGGCGTACTGCCGCCAGGCGTGCATGATGCGTTTGAGGCGAACGCGGGCGTACTCGTCGAGGAGTTCATCCATCGAGGGCAGGTGCCCGTCGGCCAGGGTTTTGAACAGCCGCTGGCCCATGTCGTCTTTGATCGACTCGCAGGTTTCGCGCAATTCGTGGAACATGGCCTGGCGCTTGAGCGTGTCGACATTCAGGCCGCGATACGCCGCCGGTGCGATGATGAACGCCACGACGGTCATGCCGGTCGGGTCGGCCTTAAGCCGTTGATTGAGCTGGTGCAGGGCCTCGATGAAGACGTCGAATCCCTTGTTTCGGTACTCATACCGGCCGGCGGTGAAGATGTAGAGCGTCTGGTTCAGATCGAAGGTGTAGCTGGAGAAGAAGTGGCCCATCACGAACTCGTGGATGAGCTGCTTGCACCGGCGGTGGAGGTTCTGGAACTCGTAGGGGGCTGCGAATCGTTCGACATTCAGGCCGTTGGGGACGAGCACTTCGGGTTGCCGGCCAAGGAATTGCCGGGCCTCCAGGGCGGTGATCCCGGAAACGGTGGTGAACACGTCGGCGGCCTGGGCGGCGGCTCGCTCCATGGAAAACCGGTGGTGGAAGCCGTGCTTGTGGGCGACGGCCTCGCCGTCGATTTCCATCAGGTGATCGTACAGGTTGGCGTTGGCGGCGCTGAGGCTCCGCCCGACGAGGGTGGCGTGGGTGGTAAAGACCGTGGGGAAGCTGATCTGCCGATGGTGTAGCAGTGGTAAGGCCAGCGCTCCCTGCCACTCGTGGAAATGGGCGAGCATGGGCCGGTCGCCCATTCGTTCGTGAATCGCCTGGAGCAGATCGGCGGCCATGTAGCCGAACAGGATGACGTCGTTCAGCTCGCCCTCGTGCTCTGGCGTGCCGATGCCCAAGTCCTTCCACAGGTAGTACTTCATCTGCCCGAGGGATTGGGCTTGGCTGGAAGTGTCCACCAGGAGAACGCGGGGGCGGCCGGTGATCAGCCACCGGCCACTGTGGACGATAATACCCCGGTCGCGAAGGCTCTCGATCGCCTGCGCGACCACGCCGGTCGGCGTCTCCAGCTCAAACTCGATGGCGGCCGCTGACTCGCGATACGGCCCTACCAGCCAGTAGTTGTCGCCCCAGCGTTTCGCCGACGCCGGTGCCTTGCTTCGCAGGACGGTGTAGATCCCGCCGGTCTGGGCGCAGACCTCCCAGGCGATCTCGAAGAGCAACGGTTTGGTGCGCTCACCGTTGCTGGAACCGGAGCCGCTCTGAGCGGGCGCAAGATACGCGCCGGTGGTGTGCCACCGTGGCGCGTCGCTGGATCGTCGACTGTCATCCATATCCTGACCTTGCCGAGAGGCGATGGGGAACCTTCAGCAGGGTATCTTCAGCCGACCAGGGATTCAAGAAGCTTCACGGCCTCGCGGATGTCGGCCAGACGCTGCTGGCCGGCCTCGCGTTCGATGACCAGCGGGCCGCGGTAGCCTTGGGCGCGAAGTTTGCTGACCACGCGTGGGATGTCGGCCTCGCCGGTGCCCAGGACGACTTCCGCGCCCCAGTCCTTTCCGGGTGCCTTGGACCAGGTCGCGTCTTTCATGTGCACGTGCACGATGCGCGAGCCCAGGGCCTCGACGGCCTCGATCGGCTCGCCCGCCCCGTAGAGGATCATGTTGGCCGGGTCGAAATTCACCGCAATGTTGGGTCGTTCCACCCGCCCGATGAAGGCGATGAGGTCTTGGACCTTCTCCTGCCCGGTCTCCATGACCAGGGAGATGCCCCGCTGTCCCAAGGCATCGCAGATGTCCTTGATCCGGTCGACCATGACCGCGTACTGGGGATCCCGGGGGTCGTGGGGTACAAACCCGATGTGGGTCATGAGGTGCTTGAGGCCCAGCCGGGCGGTGATTTCCGCCACGCCCATGGTTTTGGCGCGACGGTCGGCCCAGACGTCGTCGGGTTTGAATCCGCCGGTCGCGGCGATACGGGCGATGCTGGCGTAGTCTTCGCCGGCAAACGCGACACAGGTGGCGCTGGCTTCGACGCCGCTGTCTTCAACAATCTTGAGCACCCTGTCGGGATCCCGCCAGCCTTCGTCAAAAATCCCGAGGTGCACCAGCTTGAGGCCAAGTTGGTCGCGAACGGTAGCCAGGGTCTGGGCCAGATCCGGGATGGCCAGCGACCACGAACAAACGCCGATCTGTAACGGTTGCATAGCGAATCCTCCTTCAGGGACAAGACGCGGGTATCCTGGCACATCGTGTGTGTTTGTTCAAGCGCGGCAGATGAGGACGCGACGGGGGGAGCTCAGTTGGGGGCGACGAGGTTGAAGTCGCGGAGATCGACGTTGGTGCGGCCGGTGTGGATGTGCACGGGGCGCGTGCCGGGCGGAAGGTGGAAGAGGAAGAAGAGGGCGTAGTCGCCCTGGAGGTCGCGTGGGCGGATGCGTTCGAACTTGGGCAGTCGGGCCATGCCGCGGGCGATGTCGTCAAGGAATCGTATCTCGATGGTAGGCCGGCCGCCGGCCATGGCAACCGCGTACATCCCGACAGGCATGAATTTCTTGCCTCCCTCGTCGACCAGGTAGAAATCCTGAATGTTGTCGATGGCGGTGCCCAGGATCCCGCCGATCCAGCTTGCCGGCTGCAGTTTCTCCACGCTGATCTGCAACAGCTTTATGCCGGGCGGCTCTTCGAATGTCTCAATCGGGCCGCGGCTGCCCGAGAGCGGCTTCCAGTTGTCGTCCAGGTTGGCCCAGACGTGCCCGCCTCGTAACACGCCGCCGCCCAGTTCCAGGCTGCTGGCCCCGTAGTCCGTGAGGGTGAAGGGCAGGCGGGTGCTGAAGATGCCCTCGCGGGTGGGGCCGATGCCGGAAACGCGATCCTGCATGCGATCACCCGGGCGAGGCGTTGAGGGCTGCGGCGATCCGGGCCGCGGCGTAGAGGGTTGCGGTTGGGGGGATGGCGATGCGTCCGCGCTGGGTTTGTTGTCAAAAGGCTGCGGCGGCGCGGGCTCCTGAGGCGGTTCCTCTCCTGGTTTCGCCTTCCTGGCGGGCGGCTTCAAGGGGGTCGGAACCTGTGGCTCATTGCTCTTGTCTTGTGCCGGGGACAGAGCCGCTCGCGCGTTCTGTTTGTACTCCACGAACAGAGGCGTGAAATCGGGTGTCTGCGGCACCGCGAACACCCAGTCGAGGTTGAGACCGCCGCTTTCATTTTGGCGGGCGATACTCTCTCCACGATACAGTTTCACCCATCGGGGCTGAGCTTGATCGTGGCTGTTGGCTGTTTGGAAAGCGTGGTTGATACCCGCGAGGAAGAACTCGCGGACCTCTCCGGGTTTGCCGACGCGAGCGACCAAGCGGACCTGCTCAGTCGTGAACCGGTGGTGGTTGTCTTCGTCTCGGGCCTCCGAGTTAAGATTGACCCGCACGACGATGTACCGCTGCTCGGGGCCGGCGCCCGCCTCGGTTTTGATGCGTTCCAGGCGGACCAGCGTGGATCCAGGTCCACGCTGCCCCGATTTGCCTTGCCCTTCGGGGGTCTCGACCGGGACACGATCGTGGAGCGAATCGATGGGGCTCTTGTTGGGCATGAACCACCAGGCCTCGACGCGCAGGGAATCGGACGGCACCGCGATACGCGAGGCGTTGAAGTGCGCCGATTGGGCGTTGTATATGCTGCCCAGCAGATCGGGATACACGGCGGAGAGTTGATTGCGGCCCTGCAGAGCATTGGCCGAGAGGTGTGAGGCGATGCCGGCCGCGAAACCGTCGGGGTTGAAGAAGCCCGCCAGGCTGCGGCGGCGGTGCTTCACCGTTCGGTAATCGATCCTCGAGCGAAAGGTGCGGATGGCTTCCTGGTCCGCATCTTCGGGGGGAGCGACGGCTCGCTCCTGCTCATCGACCAGCTCGTAGCGGCTGAATCCCAGGAACGACGTGCCGAACGGCAACATCTGTACCCCAACCGCCAGCACGCCGACGGTGATCAGGGCGCTGACAAAGCCCACGACGCCGCCCCCAATGCGGTCCACATAGAGAGGAAAATGCATGTTGCCCTTGATGATCGCGTCGAACAGGCCGCGCAGCACCAGGAGGCCGATGATGAAGATGCCGACCAGGGCGATGCTTCGCCCGTGGTCCGGCTGGAAGCGGATCAACTGGCCGAAGTAGAGATCCTCGTAGAGTCCAAACGCCAGGGCGGCGGCCAGAACGGTGAGTATGCAGGTGATGAGCGCACTGAACAGGCCCTGTAAACCCTGGAAGAAGGTCATGGCGAGGATCAGCACGATGGCGAAGAGGGAGAACCACATGGTCTATCACCCACCTTTCCTGACGGTGTTGTCGTCGTCGCGGAGTACCCGGAGCATCTCGTTCATAGCGGTGACGCCCTGGATGACCTTCTGCACGCCGACCTCTTGCAGGTAAAGCATGTTTCCCTTGCGGGCCTGGGCGCGAATGTTGTTGACCGGTTGGCCGTTGCGGATGAGTTCCCGCATCGGGTCGTCCACCACCAGGAGCTCGAAGAGTCCGGCTCGTCCGAAGTAGCCGCTGTTCTGACAATTTGGGCAGACCCGCGGGTTGCCTTTCTCGTCGACCATCTCCTCGGGTTTGGGCGGCCGGTAGAACTGGTCAATTTTGTCCACCGGCAGGTTGGCTTTCTTGAGGATTTGAACGTCGGGCTTGTAGCTGACGCGGCAGGCGATGCACAGCTTGCGAATGAGGCGTTGTCCGGTGATGCCCCGCAGGGTGGAGGCGACGCCGTCCGTGTCACCAGCCAGACTGATGAGCTTCTTGAGAGCGTCGAAGCTGTCCTTGGCTTGGATACCCAGGTAGATCCGCTTGCCGTCCTGGGCGGCTTTGACCGCCAGGTGAGCGGTTTCGCGGTCGAGGCAGTCGCTGACCAGGACAACGTCGGGCTCGCGGCGCAGCACGGTCTGAAGCTGTCGGGCGAAGCTGCCCTCGTGTTTGGTCGGATCGTACAGGTGCTGGGTGATGTTCTCGAGCTCCATGAGCGGGACGCGTTCGAGCGTCAGCAGGTTCTGCATGAAGGCGTCGTGGTTTCGCAGGCAGGCGTACAGGGTGGTGGTGACCCCGCTGGTTTTGGGGCCGCTGATCAAGATCAGCCCGCCGGGCTCGGCCATGAGCTTCTCGAATCGCTCCAAGATGGCTTCATCCATGCCCAGATCGTGAAGTCGCAGGCGCGTTTCGTCACCGACGATTCGCAGGCTGAGCCGCTCGTGTTCGGTCGTGCCGCTGGAGCGGACCTCGATGTCGATCATGCCCCGGTTGCCCCCGATGGAGCCGCGAATCTTGCCTGCTTGGGGCTTGCGTCGCTCGGCGAGATCCAGGCCGCCGATCTCCTTGATGAAGAGCAAGGCCCGGTCGGCGTTGTCGCGATCCAGCAGGTCGTGGCGGGGGGTGACGACGCCGTCTACCCGATAGGCGAGCCGAGCCGCGTTGCGGGTGACGACCATCTCGACTTCAGAGGCCCGTCGCCACAGGGCATCGTAGAGCATGGTCTGGGCAGCCTCGTAGGGCTCCGCTTTGGAGGGGTCGTCGGGGACCGGCACCTTGCCGCCGCTGTGGGTCGTCAACTTGACCCGCTCCATGATCGCCCGCCGCTCTTCCTTCTTCTTGCCCAAGCTGGCATACCAGCCCTTGATGTGCCGCGGGGTGAAGACCCGGGCCGTCGGGTCCACGATGTTGTTGCGGACGATGACGTAGACGGCACAGGTACCGGCGGTGATCACCAGCCACAGCCCGAAGCCCGCCGCGAACAGCCCAGCGGTCTGCCAAGGCATGAACAGCCAGACAATCAGCCCGACCGTCCCGCCGCCCAGCACGATGCCGTTCCACATCTCCCGGTTGATCCGCCGGACATACCGGGTGTCCTGGTCCACCCACTGACAGAAGGCCAACCAGGGCAGAATCATCACCAGGATCAGCACGACGCGGATCCAACTGACATACCCACCAGGCTCGGGCACCTGGGCCAGAGGCGGGGCGGCCCAGGCCCAGGCCGGGCTGGCGGCTCCCAGGGCGAAAGCCCGGCAGGCCAGTCCGGTCAGGTTCGAGTGTCGACGCTGTGAACGCATGGGAACTCCGGTCCAGGAACCCGCGACCGGGACGGGCGCCACCCCTTGCGGCCCGGCGTCCCGGCCAACGGAGTCATGATAACCGGCCGGCTCAAGGTTGAGTAGCCCGGCGGCCGAGTGTCCGAAGAAGGAGTTCGTCTTGTCGGGCCCGGAGGCGCTTGCCATGGGCCTGAGTCCGGACGGTGCCGCCGCTAATCGCCCACGGTCACCGTGCGGGTCACGTAGCGGGTGTTGCCCTGGGCGTCCCGGACACGCAGGGCGATGCGGTGCTCGCCCGGTGTCAAATCGTCGATGGTGAACGAGACCGCCTCGCTGGGCGAGTCAAAAATGTCGTCCAACGCGGTCAGCGGGATCCATTTGTCGCTGCTATTGATGGTATAGCTGGCCTCGGCGATGTTCGACAAGGCATCGACCATCGTGGCGTTGACTGTGGCTCGGGTACGGCCTTCCATGGCGACGGCACCGATGGTCACGTCCGGCGGGGTATTGTCCACCACGATGGCATCGCTGATACGGGCGGCGGACAGCTCGGTGCCCGGCGGATTACTGGGAGCGTCCGTCGTGGTCACGCGAATCTCGTGTCGGCCGTCCGGAACCGTTTGCGTATCCCAGACGTGGAAGGGCTCCTTGAGATCCTTGGCGATGCGGATCCATCGCTGCTGCCCGACCTCGCGGGTGAAGACTTCGTAAAGCAGCGTATCCTTGTTGGGGTCATCGGCCTTCCACATGACGACCCGCTGGCGGCCGGGCGGAGCCTGGCCGTCCCCTTCGCCCATCATACTGCCGGCCATCATGCCCTTGACCTTCGGCGGGCTCGACGGATCCTTGGCCGCGTCACTGAGCGAGAGCACCTTGAGCTCGGTGATCTGCGGAGGCCGGTTCTCCTCGATGCGAGCGATGGTCAGCTTGCGAAGTGTCGCCGATGCGCGAGGCACCGTACTCTCGAACGTGAGCCGATATTGCAGAAAACGCGCTCCGGCCGAGGCCACCTGTTGCGGAGCGGTCGCGTCTATCTCGCCGGACCATTCCTCCCAGGCGTCGGATTTCTCATCCTGAACATTGCCGCTTCGCGTGGCGATGGTCAACCGGGTGCCCTCGGGAATCGTGGCGGTCCAATTGGCTCGGCCCCACTTGACGATCTGGCCGGCATCGAGCGGCTTGGCGGTCAACGTACCCTTGGGGGCAAACCCGTCGGACAGCTTGACGAGGGTGGCGGGATTGGCGGTCCCCAGAATCAACTCGCCGCGAGGCAGGCGCAGCAGGCAGGTGGCCTGCTCGGCCTTGAGACGGGCGATCATGGTGGTCCGCTCGTCCATCGGATTGATGGCGTAGATGCGGCCCTCGTTGCCGGTGGCGACGTGGATGGTGCCGTCGGCTTCGGTCATGTCGAGGATCATCACCGGCTCGCGGAAGACCTCGGTGACGAACCCGTCGATGTCGATGCGGTAGATGGCGTTGCCGCCTTCGGGGGATGGGCCGGCCGGCACGGCTCGCCCGAGGTTCTTGGGCATGCCCATGGCTTGCATGATCGCCTGCTTGGCCTCTTTCTCGTCGTCGTCCTCGTCGTCAGCGCCCGTTCCGGAGGCTGGTGGCTGACCTGGGTTCGTACCGGGCGCCGTACCGGGGGCGGTATCCGACGCGGGACGGGTCGCGGGGGCGGACGCGGAATGGTCCGGCTTGCCGCCCGGGGTGTCGGCGACGGTCCGGCCGGGCCGGGCCGCTTCCGCCGAAGCCGTCGCGGCGTAGACGTTGCCGGCCGCATCCACGACCAAGGCGCTGATCTCGGGCTCCTTGGCATCGTAAAGGACGTACCACTTGCCGCTGGCTGGGTTGATCCGATAGACCAGCCCATCCTCGTCCGTGCCCCCATAGAGCGATCCGTCGGGCCCGAATGCCAGGCAGAGCAGACTCTTGGGTTTGAGGTCGGCGAGCAGTCGCCCGTTGGTGCCGTCGGCGTTGACCACGAACAACTTCCCTTCGACGCCGGTGGCGACATAAATCTCTCCCGCCGGCCCACGGACCATCGACCAGATGTACCGGGCACCCGGGGGCTCGTAAAACAACGAGACCTTGCCGTTGCCGTCGATGAGATGGATGCGGGCCTGCGGTCCGCCGCCTGTGCCCGCCAGCAGCTTGCCATCCTGGGCAAACAGCAGAGAGAAGATCGTCCCGCCGTCCGGCAAGGTCGCGAACTGCGTCACCTTATCCCCGTCGATGCGGTAGATGATGCCCCGCGGCCCGGACGCGGCGTAGATCTTGCCGTCGCCGGCCCGGGCGATGGCGTTGATGACTTCCGCCTCTTGGCCGGGTGCGTGCAGTGTCTCGCTCTTGCGACCGAGACGCACCTCGCCCTGGTTGGTGATGACGATGTTATCCAGTTCGGCGGCGGTGAAGTCGCTCGGCTGCTCATGCGTCCAGAACTCGGGCTTGACCGCCCAGGCCGGCCCGACCACCACCGCCAGGCTCGCCCACGATAGTAGATTCAACCATGATCGCTTCATCGGTGCGGGTTTCCTTTTCCTTCTGCGAAAAAGCCTTCAGACGCCGCTATTGCGGCTCCGAAAAACCGCGTGAGGAGGACCGATTCGCTCACCCCGCGAAGCGGCAAGCCCACTCACGCGACTCTCTCGTCACATCCCATCCCCCCCAATGCCTTCAGCCTTCAGCATTCCCCCCTCGCCCCAATCAGTAATCGTCTCGTTGCTGCACCTTGATCTTAAACGTCTGCCCGCCCCGGACGGCGAACCCGGTCTCATGTTGCGTCACGAGGGCCTCGCGGTAGGGTTCGACGTCGCCTCGCTTGGCGTCGGCCACGATCTTCTGGCGGAACGAGGGAAGCTCGGGCATCTCGACTCGCCCGACAGCTAAACCGCCATCCGGCAAAGTCAGCCGCATGTACAGGCGATCCTCCGGGAACGAGCCCACCAGATTCAGTGTGGACAGGATTTCGCTGAGCTTCTCAACCCGCCATAGGTAGGACTTCTCTTGACGCAAGGCACTGAGGTGCACCTCCACACCGCCTATAGCTAGGTCGTATTCCCCATCCCGGAGGTCCGCGGGAAGCGTGAGCCGATACACGGATTCCGTATAGGCCGGCTGGCCTCGGTAGTGGAACCAGCGGACGTGGGCGGCGATGGTCTCACCCGGCTTGTAGACCGTGCGGGGCAATTGAATACGATCGATCTGGGCTTGTCGAGCGGTCGGCTCAATGCTCACGTCCACCTTGGTTCGAGTGATCTTCACGTCGCCGTAGGGCGTGTTGGTGATCGCCAGCACGGGGAACAACAGGTCCATCTCGACGCCCATACTGCCGACTTGGCTGGTGAAGTTGTCGGTGCGGAACGTGCCCAACCCCTCGAAGTCCACCTGAATGCTGTAACGGACGGTGTGCTCGTCGGGTAGCGAGTTGTGGGCATAGATGGACTCACTGAGAGCCATGTTGAGCAACAAGGCGGTGATCAGCCGGTCGCGGGCAACCTGGTAACGGTAGGTTCGCTCAGCGCGGACATCGCGGAGGGTGACCTCGACGTTGGTCAGCGACGGGGCCTTGCCGCGGATACCGAAGACGCCGGTCGTCTCGTCGCCCCATAGCGTACCGACGGTCTCGAGGGCGGCTCCCAGCTTGTTGGACCGCATGACCGAGGGGATGACCGTGTGCACCATGCCGGTGGCCAGCGGCAACTCGACGGAGCCCTTGCCGAACAGCGAGTGTCCGAAGCCCAGCACGCGATCGCCGACCACCTCGGTGCAGGTGCCCAGGGCCTGCATGTTCATATCGCCGGTCATCAGCGCGACGCACAGGACGGAGCCGGGTTCGAGTTGGACCCCGGCGGCGGGTGCGTCGGCTCCACCGGCGGCGCCCGAGGCGACCAGCGTCAGGCCCAGTTGCTCAAAGCGCTCGGCAAGCCGGCCCAAATGGCGGCCGGTCGCTCCCGAGACCATGACCGGTACGGCCAGCGGGCGAAGCTGATCCGCGGGGGGCGGGCTGTCTACGGTCGTCCAGTCGGCCGGTGAGTCGGTGTTGAAGATGCTGAATCGCGAGTGAGCGTGGACCGGCTCGCCCCAGGCCCTGGCGTAGACCCTGCCGAGGGATAGCCCACTGCCGCTGCCGGGCGGCGCCGCCGATTGCTCGACCTCGCTTCTCGCGGGGCCGCTGGCCGGCACTGGCTGATTCTGCGGGTCACGCAGACCTTGAATGGGCAGCATCTGGGTCACCGGCTGAACGCCGCAGATCGGATCCTTACTGAACGACCACCCGTAGGCGATCGCGCCGATCATGCGTTCCCGGCCTTCGTCGTCACGGACGTAACACGGCGAGCCGCTCATGCCGCCGATGATCCCGCTGTGTTCAAGATTGAGCCCGGAACAGCGGACCAGGATGACATCCTGCCCGGCGTACCAAGCGTTTTTCATCACCGAGATGACTTCGAAATCGAAGGTCTGGATCTCGGTGCCGGCCATCACGGTGCGTCCGAAACCCTTCATGCCGCGCCGTAGCTGGTCGGGGGCCATGTACCGTGAGGTGTCGATCTGTGCCTGTGCCCGGCCGGCCAAGGCGGCGACCGCAACCGCCGCCAGCACCACCAGACCCCTGCCCGTGCTGCCCATACGACACATATCGATCCTCCCTGCTGATGCCGTTGGCGGCACTCTATAAGGGAATCCCCCTGCCCGCAACCGGGCTTGGTGGCTCAGGAGTAAGGCCCGTGCGAATTCGTTCCTGCCTGCGCCGCGAAGAGGTTCACCGGTAGGGAAGCTTTGGACGAGGATTCCTCCGGCTCTCCGACCACCAGGCAAGCCTCCTCGCTGAGCCGCGCTCCCGCCCTCTCGCTGCCTTGCTGTCTCGTCTTGTAGATCGGCTGCTTGAGGCCCGGGGCACGCCATTTTTTCCCAAAGCCCGCAGCTTACTCAATTTGACTACCCGTCGGGACGATTATAACATGGATAAGTGTTCATCCAGCGGTCGCTGATCGCCCTTGCGACGGCCTCATCCTTGTCCGCCCGGTGACGGCTGGCTCTTGCCCGTGCGAACGGTTCTCCGGACGGCGAAGTGGGCGTTCCAAGGTCCAAACGGTCAGCCACCCCCGGCCCGCGGCGAAGATCGCACCCGCGTTCGTGCGGTTTTCGCCATCGGCCGGTTGACGAAGTCAAGGTCAATCGTGAGCGAAGAACAAGCCCTGCAGGATGCGCAGGAGGCGATCGGGTATCGATTCCAGGATCCTCATCTCCTGGCCGTCTCCCTCACGCACGCGTCCAGCACCGATTCGCGCATTGATAGCAACGAACGACTCGAGTTCCTCGGCGATGCGATCCTGGGGATGATCGTCTGCCAGGAGCTCTACGAGCGGTTTCCCGAGTACTTGGAGGGGGAGCTGACCAAGGTCAAGTCGGCCGTGGTCTCACGCCGCACCTGCGCCGAAATCGCCCGCGAGCTGGGGTTGCCTAAGTTCCTTTTCCTGGGAAAAGGAATGTGCGGGCGAGCCCAGTTGCCGCAGTCGCTGGCCGCCGCGGTCTACGAGTCGCTCATCGCCGCCATCTACCTCGATTGCCGAGATATCGAGCGGGTGCGGCAGTTTGTCCTGGAGACGATGGGCCCGCACATCACCTTGGCCGCCGATTCAGAGCACCAGCGCAACTACAAGTCTCGCTTGCAGCAGCATGCCCAGCGGGTTCTGGCGGCCACACCCATGTACGACCTCATGGACGAGAAGGGCCCGGACCACAGCAAGTGCTTCGAGATCAGCGTGGTCATCGGCGGGCGTCGCTACGGCAGCGCCTGGGGCCCCTCCAAAAAGGAGGCCGAGCAGAAGGCCGCCTACCTCGCCCTCCGCGAACTCAACGCCATCGAGCCCTCCGCCGAGTTCGAGCCGGACCTCGAAAACGCGTAGCCGCGATCATGTTCTGCCGCCGCGAGAGCCCGCCCGCGACGGTGCCGCTGCCCCCCCTTCCCCGCGAAGCCGCAAGCGGCCGAGCCCCCTGCTCATCCTGCGATGCAAATGGCCAAAGCAGGCGAAGGACTTGCTCTCACGCACCCGAAACAATACAGGAAGGGCAGGGGGCACCGGTAGGATACCCGCACCGGACCAAGTCTATGATTGATTGGTTCGGCTGACAGGGCTGCCCAATGTGCCCGTCGTGTGACACTGAAATGCCCACAATCTTCCCTGGCAAGGATTTCGTTTCCACTTCTACAGCGACGAGGGCCGCGAGCCGCCCCATGTCCACATACGCCGCAATGAAGACACCTGCAAGTTCTGGCTAGATCCGGTTTCATTGGTGTATAATGACGGCATGCGGCAACATGAGCTGACGCTTCTGCAAGCGGTTGTTGAAGAGCACCGCGAAGAGTTCTTGGAAAAATGGCATGAGTACTTTGGCTGATAGTATCGGCGGCGCCCGGGCCGTTCGCGCGTGGATCGACGGTCGCAAGGTGCGCGTGGAGCTCGAGGACGGGCGGGAGATCGCATTTCCGGCGGACAAGTACCGCCGGTTGCGTCACGCGTCTGATGAACAGCTTCGCGAGGTGCGCATCGAGGCTCGCGGCCAAGCCCTGCGATGGGAAACCCTGGACGAGGATCTGTCGATCAACGGGGTCTTGGCCGGGCGATGGCTGCTGTGAGGCTGGTAGGTCACCAGGGGGTGGAAGTCGGGTAGAGACGAGCATTGGATGCTTGGGGTTGCACGGCTCGCCGCTTACTGACGAACCCTGTTCTGCGTCTCTGAAGCGTTCACAGGAGGTTTCCATATGTTAGCACAGGCCAACCACGCGGAAGCAAGCTGTGGCCACAGAGACTTCCTGGTTTGCGCGGCCGTCGGTATTCCGCTTCTCGTGCTTGGCGCGTTTAGCGCGTCGATTCTGCTCGGCACGTCCCTCATCGATTCGCTCGTCATCTCCGGCAGTGGGATCAGCGGCGTGGCGTTCACCGTCGTGTTGATCGTCTGGCTGCGTGATCGCGGTACCGCCGGCCCCGTGCTGCTCGATTGTGGCGGCCCTGCTGCTGAGTACTCGTGTCGGCTTGCCGTGGCAGTGTTGCTGCTGGGAGCGCTGGTGATGATCTCGACTGGCAGGAGCAGGATGAGCCAGACGCTGATCGTGCTTAACGCCCTCATCGGCTCGGGACTCCTTATCAGCCACACCTTCAGCCGCCTTCAGGTTTGCGAGCGCGGCATCTGGTGCTATGGATCTCTGCTGAAGTGGAGCAGGATCACCTCATGCGAGTGGGACCGGGAATCCGATGCGACCTCGCGGATCCGCTTCAGGACCTGGCTACCCTGGTACGGTGGAGTGATCCTCTCTATGCTGTCGGAGCACAAGACGGCCATGACTGAGCTGCTGGCGACGCACAGCAGCGCGGCCGGGGTGTCGCCGCCGTGATCCGCTCTCCTGCCCGCGAAGCCGCAAGCGGCCCACGCGGCAGGATCGGTCATCCGCCATGAAGATTCCTCCTCCCATTCATCGCTGGTCGATGTTGCCACGGGCGGCGATTCGGCTGCAAAAGCGGCTGGCGGGGCGGGTGCGTATCGAGGAGCTGAGCGGGCCGGTGCGGCGGGTGGCGGGTGTGGACCTGGCGTTCAGCCCGGATGGCGAACGGTGCCTGGCCGGCGTCGTGGTGTGGGACATCGAGCGCGGGGCGGTGGTGGAGGAACGGCTCGCTTGGCGGCCGGTGCGGTTTCCTTATGTGCCGGGCCTGCTGAGCTTCCGCGAGATACCGGCAGCGCTGGCGGCTGTTCGCAAGTTGGCCTGTGAGCCGGACCTGTTCATGTTCGACGCCCAGGGTCTGGCCCATCCGCGGCGGTTTGGGTTGGCCAGCCACGCGGGGCTGCTACTCGATCGGCCGGCCATCGGGTGCGCGAAGAGCCGACTGTGCGGCAGTCACGATGAGCCGCCGAACGAGCCGGGGCGCTTCGCGCCGCTCACTGATCGCGGGGAAGTCGTCGGAGCGGTGTTGCGTACCCGGCCGGGCGTGCGGCCGGTGTATGTCAGCGTGGGGCATCGGGCGACCTTGGCCGATTCGGTGACGTGGGTCATGCGCTGCGTGACGCGTTATCGCCTGCCGGAGCCCACTCGTTTGGCCCACCAGTTGGTGACTCGGCATCGTCAGGACGAGAAATAAGAGGTGTCAGGAACCTTTTCCTTGGGCTTCCCATAGAGGAGGATAGAGAAGACCCCGCGAAAAGATGCCTGACACCTTGGGATGTTGTGTTCTGAGAGCTCAGATATCGATGACGTACACCTTGCCGCCGGCTGCCTGCCGACGGACCGACTCACCCACAGTAGCCAAAGCTAACGGACGCACCTTGTTCTCGAGGATCGAGGTTTGGTAGGGCATCCCGCATTGCCGGCAGTAGACGGCCTTTCCGCGCCGCGGGGCCGCCACGATTCGCGGGTGTTCGCAATATGGACATTGAACGTAAACAGGCACTGCTCATCTCCTTCACTCATCGGCCCGCCCGTCTCCGACTCGTCTTCCACTCGCCAAGCCCAACGCGGCTGTCAGGGCTTCGGAAGCAGGCCGTCGCGGTGAAGTCTTCAGCATCTTGGACACGGGTCGCGGCCAAAGGTTGCACGGGTTGCTCACAAGTTTCCTGGCGGGCGGCGTAATCGCCTAACTCTCTGTAAAATAAAACGATCGAGAGAATCAAATCGAAGGGAAGATGGCCTGCGGGATTTGCCTGGGCAGGCGTAAGCTCATATCGAAAGGCATGTTATAGATATATTTCATCATGGGCAACTTTTTTGGTCTGGTAATACCTTGCCGCGAGGCCTTGCCAGGAGCCAGTCTGCGATTTGACGCATGGATCCGCTTATCAGGTAAATCCCTGAAAAATGCGCGCATCACGAGCAGAGGAAATCGTAGGTTTAGGTACCCGCATGGGTGGCGGGACAGAGGGACGCCGAGAGGTGGTTCTGGTCTGGGGTGATGTGACGTGCAAGGCGGGCCGAGTGTCATTTTGTTGGCTGTGGAAAGCGAGGCGGATCGTGAGGCGTTGCGCTTGGCGCTGGCTCCGCTGACCAAGCGTTGCAGTCTGATCCTGACCGGCAGTCTTCGCGAGGCCCGGGAGAGCCTGCGGGAAGGTTTGCCGGACTTGGTCATGGCGGACCTGATTCTGCCGGATGGTCGGGGAACGGACCTGATTGCCCCTCAGGATCCCAAGCATGTCTTTCCGGTGGTGATCCTGGCGAACTGGGCGACGCCCCAAGAGGTGGCGGCGATCCTGGGCGCCGGGGCCGCCGACTGCGTGGTACGGACGGAAACCGCTTGGGCCGGTCTGCCTTACCGGGTGGAGTTGGTGTTAGCGGAAGCCCGTCACGCGGCGGAGCGGCGGCGGCTCGATGATGAGGTGGAGGCCTCACACAAGCAGCTCATAGCGATTCTGGAGAGCCTTGGCGAACCGGTCTACGCGTGTGATCCGCAGACTTACGAGCTGCTTTATGTCAACGAGACGTTTCGCAGGTACTTTGGCGACGTGACCGGGCGGAAGTGCTACGAGGCGCTTCAGGGGTTGGAGGCCCCTTGCTCGTTTTGTACGAACGGTCGGCTGTTTCATGACCGGCCGGGCGAGTCTTACACCTGGGACTTCTGTAATCGCCGGACCGGGCGATGGTTCCACTGCATCGACCAAGTGATTCGTTGGCCCGACGGCCGCATGGTTCGCTGCGAAATCGCGATGGACCACACCCACCGCAAAGAGGCGGAGAAGCAGCTGGAGAAGCAGGCGGAGCTCCTTCGCTACAAGAATATGGAGTTGGAAGCGCAGCAGGAGTATCTCAAAGCGCAACACGAAGAGCTGCTGATGACGATCGCCGACCTGGAGACGGTCAAGGCGGCGGCGGAGTCGGCGAACCACGCGAAGACTCGTTTTGTCGCGCACATGAGCCACGAGATCCGCACGCCGTTGACTGCGATTCTGGGTTTTTCGGAGAACTTGCTGGACGGGCAGTTGGCGGAGGCGGACCGGCAGGAGGCCGTGTTGGCGATCCAGCGGAACGGGCTGCATCTTCTGACGGTGATCAACGACATCCTTGATCTTTCGAAGATCGAGGCCGGCCGGCTGATGGTCGAGCGCATTCGCTGTTCGCCTTTCGAGCTGGTGGCGAGTGCCGAGTCACTGGCTCACGCGGGGCTGCGTGACCGGATGTTGACGTTCAAGGTTGAGTATCTGGACGACCTGCCCGAGACGGTAGAGACCGACCTCACGCGTTTACGGCAGATACTGGCGAACCTGTTGAGCAATGCGATCAAATTCACGGATAGCGGGGGTATTCGTTTGCTGGTACGGCTGGCGGATGCGGACACGCCGCGTCCCTTGTTGCAGTTTGACGTGATGGACACGGGCATCGGGATATCTTCGGAGCAGGCGCAGAAGTTGTTCCGAGAGTTCACGCAGGCGGACGCCTCGACCACTCGTCGTTACGGGGGGACGGGTTTGGGCCTGTGCATCAGTAAGCGGCTGGCCCAGATGCTGGGGGGTGATCTGGTACTGGTGGAATCGACGCCGGGCGCTGGCGCGCGGTTTCGTTTGACGGTGGCGGCAGGGGATCTGACGGGCGTGGCCTTGGTCGGTTCACACCTGGCGCACTGTCGGGCGAAAGGCGGTCAGTCATCGGCTCTGCCGGCTTCATCGGGTGAGCGGTTGTCTGCCCGGATCCTGCTGGCGGAGGATGGTCCTGACAACCAGCGGTTGATCTCGTTCATTCTCAAGAAGGCCGGCGCGAGCGTGGTCGTCGTGGAGAACGGCGAGCAGGCGGTGGAGCGTGCTTTGAACGCTCAGCAAGCTGGCCGGCCGTTTGACGTTATCCTGATGGACATGCAGATGCCGGTGATGGACGGGTACGAAGCAACGCGGACCCTTCGCCGCGAAGGTTACCGGAGCCCGATCATTGCCTTGACGGCCCACGCGTTGCTTGAGGAGCGGCAGCGCTGCCTTGCGGCGGGTTGCGACGAGTTCATGGGCAAACCGATCGACCGGGCGGCCCTGCTTCAGGCGATCCGAGTTCTTGCATCGGAGGCGGCGAAGCCCGCGGCCCTGCCTGCGGATGAGTCGGTCGCGGCCGGGGCGTAGGAGGCCGCGAAGGCGGGCCTCGACCCCCGCATCGCTCCCCAAACTCTCGCCTAACTGCCCCCCCACCCTTCCCGGAGTTGCACCGTCTGGACTGAAAGTCCGCAACCGGCGATACTCCACTGTCGTTTGTCTGGATTGCTGGACCAAGGCGTGCACGGCGGCGCGAACCATTACTCCGACCGTCTCACAGCGCCTTGGCCAGGGAGGGCAGTCGGGCTCCGCTTGTGGTCGCAGCTCTTTATGGTACAAATAGACGCACTCAAATGTGGATGCTCTCGGCCACGCGTGGCTGCGCAGGGGTGGCAGTGCTCCCACGTTTTTCGTGTCACGCAGGCCGGGTAGTACTAGTTGACTGGAGCATAAGGCCTCAAGTGGAAGCGTTCGAGCCCTATCTTGTCGATCTCCGCCGTACCCTCGGAGAGTCACTGGTGGAGCCTTTGACGCCAGCGTCTCGCGAGAGACTCGCCGCGGCGCTGGACGGGCAAGCGAGGGAGGAGATCCATCGTCTTGTGCCCTCGGAGCAAGTTCGGTCGGCTGGTGCGTTCTTTACGGGCTCAAGCCTCGCACGTCGAGCTCTTGCTGGAGCGGCATCCACGTTGTCGGAGGATTCGGTCATCCTCGATCCTGCCTGTGGCGTGGGTGATCTGCTCATCGAGTGCGCTCGGCACCTACCTGTTGCCACGGGATTCGAGAGAACGCTCAGACTCTGGGGCAGCCGCATCATCGGATACGATCTCCACGATGAGTTTGTTCGAGCTGCCAAGATTCGGCTCGTGATGACGCTAGTTGCGCGGGGCATCCGTCCACGCAGTCCAGTGCTGCCATGCATCACCGACCTTTTTCCGCATTTGCGGACTGGGTGCGGGATGAGAGATGACGGGGCAATTGCCAAAGCTTCCCACATCGTGATGAACCCCCCTTACACGGCGATGCATGCCCCTCCCGGCTGCAAGTGGGCTTCCGGGTCTGTCAACTCGGCGGCGGTATTCGTGGAAACATGCCTCCGACAAGCCAAGAGTGGAGCCCGTGTCGTGGCGATTCTGCCGGATGTCCTCAGGTGCGGTACCCGCTATCAGAAATGGAGGGATATCGTCCAAGCTCGCACCTGGATTAACTCTGTTCGCGTCTACGGTCGTTTTGACAGGTGGGCGGATGTCGACGTTTTCCTTCTCGACCTCATCGTTCGTAGCACTGGCCGATCAACGTACCGCACTTCCTGGAGCATCCCGAGTGGCACTCATTCCGCTACAGTAGGCGACTACTTCGACGTTTGCGTGGGCCCTGTGGTCGACTACCGGGATCCGCATCGCGGGCCATGGCGCGAATTTGCGTTCTCGCGCGGACTGCCAGCTTGGAAGGTGCTCAGGTCTCTCCCGGGAAGGCGGAGATTCGCGGGACGGACCATATTGCCTCCATTCGTAGCCGTGAGAAGAACTTCGCGCCCCGGGGATAAGCATCGGGCCATCGCCACTGTGATTGCCGGAACAAGACCGGTGGCTGTCGAAAATCACCTCCTGGTGCTTGTTCCAAAGAAGCGTACCCTGGGATTCTGTCTTAGGTTGGTTCGCGTCCTTCAGAGGCACGAGACAACATCTTGGCTCGATAGGTCAATTCGATGTCGTCACCTGACCGTGTCAGCGCTAGGGCGACTGCCTTGGTGGAGCGATGAGCTGTGAGCACAGTCCAGATACGATTTGCCCCGGACATTCTGAGACGAC
>Ga0123329_1000044_pt1 | contig 99631 bp, 63 predicted proteins | sample BioC12SIPDNA_FD_89703 | JGI IMG/M metagenome (GOLD analysis project Ga0123329, IMG submission 89703) | Anaerobic biogas reactor microbial communites from Washington, USA - Biogas_R1_B C12 SIP DNA | ecosystem: Engineered > Bioreactor > Anaerobic > Unclassified | place: Washington, USA | collected...
ACGCAGCTTCTCCCCCACGGCCGGCTTGCCGTCGTTCATCAGTGTGGCGGTGCAGACCGCCTCGTCACCCACCTTGTAGTAGCCGTCGCTCTTGTCGAGACGAACGTCAACAGAATAGCCGGCAAATGCGGTTGCCGAGGTGATCGCCAGGAGTCCATGGATCAACACTGCCACTTTCATGTTATACCTCCAAGAAATACCGGATCGCTGTCGCTCATGGCTCACTCGATTCATTTCGTCTTCAGCTTGACGTCCTTGAACTGAACTGTCATCGGTTGACCTGATCGCAGTTGCAGTCCGAGCAAGCCGCTCAGATCGAGGTGGGCATCCTCGTTGTCGATCAGCTCGGACGCTGTTTGGCCGTTGATCTTCAGTGTAATATGAGTGCCCTCGGCGATTATGTGGTAGTCATTCCATTCCGGCCATGGATTCATTTTCACTTGCTCACCGAGTCTCGTCGCGGTGCGTTTACCGTCTTTATCGATTACCGACTTGCTGCCATTGGCGCTTAGAAGTTCGGGGCCGTCGCGTTTGTGCAGTTCATCGCAGACGCCGCCGAGGTAGTTACCGCTCTGATAGATGTCGGCCTGGTAGCCAACAGCCAATCCATCCGAACGGAACACGCTGCGAAACTGCACGCCTGAATTGCAGCCGTTGCCCGTGGCTCGGAACTTCAATTTCAATTCGAAATCGGAAAGCTCACCGCCTTGCCACACGACGAACTTGTTCTTCGTGCATGGGTGATCGGCCGTTGATTCACCAGTAATCGCTCCATCGCGAACAGACCAGTAGCTCATGTCGACGCACCTCCACGCGGCCAGCGTCTTGCCGTCGAAGACCGCCTGGAAACCGTCCTTGTCCGGTTTACCAAAGTAGCCGCGCGATTGAGGGACATCAGGTTTGTCGGCTGCCAGCAGCGGAATTGCGACAATGAAGAAACCGAACAAGAGCAGAGTGCGATTCATGTTATGTCCTTTCATGTCCTTGACCAACTTATCCAGAACAAGACGATGAGAACGGTAAGCACTTTCTTAGATCTCGGTAAAAGACAGACGCATATCAACGTTGCTTCGGCAGACGCCAGTGCGTGCCCATCAGGCACGGTTTTTCGTCGGGTTGATCCTTCTGATAGTAGATGGTCAGGATGGAGCCGTCGCTCAGTTGCGTGGAAGCCGGGTAGCCCAAATCTCCGTCTGGCGCATCGGTCAGGGTGATTTCGTGTTGGAGGTCCCACGTCCGGCCGTTGTCGCAGGAAAGGCAGGCTCGCTGTCCGTAGGGCGGGCGGCGGTGTCCGTACACGAGCAACAAACGTCCGTCGCTCAAGCAGATCAAGTGTGGCGGACAACCCCAAATCTTCGTGCGATGGATCGTGGTCCACGTCCGGCCGCCGTCTTCGCTTTCCGACTGGCCGAGGAATCGTTGGGCGAGATCCGGGTGCTCGTTGCGGAACATGGCCACCAGTCGGCCGTCGCTGCACTCCACCACGTGCGGTTCCTCCGCGTAGATGGAGGGTGGCGTCGGGATCTTGGCAATCTGCCGCCACGTGATCCCGTCGTCTCTGGATTCCTCCACGGCAATTCCGTCTCCGGCGCCGACATAGATCAGCCGGCCGTCCTTCAACGGGATCGGTCCGTGCGGAGCCGTGACGCTTGTCCTGCAGGGACCCCCCCATGTCTTGCCGTTGTCTTCCGAGCGGCGCACCCAGTGGCCGAGCCATTGCTCCCTTGTTTCCGGACCAATCTTGGCCGAATGATGCTGCCACGCATGGCGCATAATGGTCGGCTGCTCGAAGTAGAGCGACGTGAACCAACTGACCACCAGCGTACCCTTGCACGTTTCGATGACGCCCGTGTCCCGGTCGTCGAGGGGCGTATTGTTGATAGTGACAACGTCGGACCAGGTCTTGCCGTTGTCGCGAGACCGGACCATTTGGGTCTTGCCCCAGGGACAGACGTGAGCGTCCCGGTCGCCGGAAAAAGTCACAATCAGCTCGCCTTTCGATGTCCGCACAATCGTCGGCCAGCCGATGTACCGGCCGGGTTGCTTGCAGATCACGCCGGTCGCGGGGCCCAGCTCATTCTCGGCCAAGGGCCGGGACTTTTTGAAGCGGCTGACGGGAATGAACTTGAGCGCGTCGATGTACGCGGCCTTGCCGATGCAGCGGAACACCAGCTTCTCACCATCCAGCCTGACGCTCTTCCGGAATGGCAGCCAGACGTTGAAGTGCTTCGTCGCAGTGGCGTCTTGGTTGGGGACGTCGAGGATGGTGAACTCCGAGTCGGATGCCAGTTTCACGCCAAAGCCACCGGGGCGATGCGTCGCCCGGGATTCCACTTCAATATCATAGACGCCCTTCAACGCCGGGTCGTACGTGATGTCGGGCGCTTCCGGGCAGCCGTGAAGCAGAGGGTTGTCGCCCCAGGTTTTGTAGCGCAGGTTCCAGAAGCCGGGCCGGCTCTCGTCGAACAAGACCTTGTCTCTTGGCGTACAGCGCTCGAAATCCTCCTTGAAGATCGGCTCGCCGCGGGCAGTGGCGTCGTTGGCGGGCCCGGCGGCGTGCGCGGGTGCAGCGCACAGGTTGAGCAGGAGCGGCAGCAACAGCGGGACGAGGACGAAGCGTTTCATTGTCAACTCCGTCTTTCCTTCTAGTTGTTAGGGGCTTCTTTCTTCGCGTAAAGAATGATCACGGCGCCGGGCCGATCCGGAATGCTGATCGGAAGGCCGGTTTCGAGCAGTTCCCGTCCGGTCATTTCCGTGGCGTCTGCGATGTCCAGGTTCGTTAACGTGTAGGTCGCATTCGGATCCAGCCCGCGGAGTCTTGGCAGGGCCGACGCCTCAGGGCTCTCCTCGCGCCGGAATGCCTGCACCAGGCCTTCGCCCGTCTCGGGGCAGTCGAACTGCCAGGCCATCCACACCTTCTTGTCCTGACTGTACGGCGTCAGCGGATAGTAGTCGCCCAGGAAGTAGCGGGCGAATTGCCGCCAATGATTCACCAAGCGTCGAGCCATGGTGTAGTCGCGTTCCCTTTTGCGCATGTCGAATCGCAAGGTGAGTTCGGGGCATAGCCCGCTGCGCATCAGGTACAGGTTGTCCCACACATCTTGCATGGGCTGGCCGAAGTAAGGCATCCAGGAGGCGATACCGTAGGTATGACACTGCTGAGCGATTCCGGGTTGCAGGTAGTCGCTGCGCAACAGCGGCACGGCGCGCCGCAGGGTCTCCAGGTCGTTGCGTCGTCCGCCGCTGGCGCAACTGTCGATCAGCATATCGGGGTGACGGCGGCGCAACTCGTCCCAGTACGCAAGGTAGCCCATCACGTGCTTGATCTCGGTCATGCCCTGCCGGTCGGGCGCGTCGTTGGCACGCCACCTGGTGAGCGGATCGATATTGAAGTCCTGACGGTACAGGCCGATGCGCTGCTCGACGAGCAGATTGTCAATGTGATCGACTAGCCACGCCCAGGCTTCCGGGTTACCCAGGTTCAGAAGGCCCCCCTCGGCGCCGCCAAGAACCCACTCGGGATGGTGCTCGGCCAGCCACGTGTCGGCACGGACCCGTTCCGGCTCGAACCAGACGATCGTCTTCGCTCCTTGGGGCTCGATGTAGTCGCTGATCTCGCGCAGGCCTTTCGGGAACCGCCGCGTGTCGACTTCCCAGGTGCCCGTCTTCGGCCAGCCGACCGGGTCGCATCGATACCAGCCTGCGTCCATCCACCAGTAATCCAGCTTCATGCCTTCTTCCCGGTACCGGTCGAAGAAGAACTTCTGCGATGCGGAATCGGCACGGTACATCGTGTCGAAGTAGTAGGAACTCGACGCACTGAGAAACAGACGGGGCAGCTTGCCCCCGAGGCGGGGGACGTTGTGCGCCAGCATCCAGCGACGCCAGAGGTTTTGTGCGCGAAGGCGATCGCCCTTCCAGAACTGGAGGACCACCAGCGGCGTGCGGATCTCCTCGCCTGGCAGCAGCTTCAGTCGCGTGGCTTCCTGGCCGCCGCGGATGCGCAGGCGGCCCGAATCGTCGCAGAGGAAGTCAGCCGCCCATTGTCCCGGCCAGCCGATCACGATGATCAGCCCCCCGTCGCCGGGCCGCTGCAGGTTGAAATGCGGCAGGTCGCTATTGGTCGGCCGCCCGCCGGCTGCCGTAATACGCTTGGTCGTCCCTCGCGACAAGACCGTCTCCAGCGGTCGATAATCCTCCACGGAACAGGGACTGCCGACGTGGTGATGGAGGCGGAACTCTCCAGCGGGCTTGACGCCACCCTGTGCGCTAGTCGCCTCAACCTGGATGTCCAATGGGCAGATGTCGGCCAGGATAGGCGTCTCTTGGTCGCCGGCATTCCGGAAGTAAAGCGTCCATTCCACGGTAGGGAAGTCGCCGTACCGGATGCCCACGCAGCGCAGCACCAACCCGGTTTTCGGATCGCGATAGGTGAGTGTGTGCTGTGTTCTTTTCTCATCGAGGAGCCGACGTGTGCGCTGGACTGTCCACGTCTTGAGCACTTCGGCTGACGGCCGACCGTTGTAGGTGAACGAAAAGAACGGTTCGGCATTGGACGGCGAGCGGCCCGCTTGTCGCAGGTCCGACGTTCCCTCCTCGAATCTCGCCGCAGCCCATTCTTGGGCCTCGGCCATCTCGTCGCCGGCAGGTGAGCTGGCCGACGCCGGGCCGTCCACCATGCCCCACAAGACCGCCGCCCCGGTCAACGTCAACAACACGTTTGCTCGGATGATCCGAAAAGCGTTTCTCATGGGAAGCCTTGGTCGGGATTCAGTTTCGGAAGATCGGACGCAGGCGGGGTACGACGACATTCTGCCCCTTGCTCCGGGCAGTGTCAACGCTCGGGTGGCACCACGTCCGGGCAGAGCGCGCGAAGCTCTCAAGTTGACGGAACGGCACGCCGCCTTTCAGGTGGCGGTCCGTTCCATTATGATCGAGTCAACCGGCTGGTTCAGGGTGATGGGGAAATGCCGGTTTGGTTCTTCGGCCTGCGGAAGGAACGTCCAGCATGACCAACGACAATTCCAGACTCCGACCTCTGGCGGTGAGCCGTCGTGACCTTCTCCGATTTGCCGTAGCGGGTGCGACGGCCGCCGTAACGACACCACGGACCGTGTCGGCGGCCTCGGCCGGCGCGGTGAAGATCGAGGAGCCGTTTGACGGTGCAATCGTCCACCACCGGCATGGGAAGCTATCCGCCAATGGCCTGACGATTACCGTCTCGGGCACCGCACCGAAATCCGAGATGGTGACGGTCAACGGCCAGCTCGCCCGCCGCGAGGGAGACACGTTCATCGGCGAAGTCGTCCTGCGCCAGCAGGTGACCGAAATTGTCGCTGCCTTGCGTGGCGATTCTCTCCGCGGTGAGGATCGCGTTCAGGTCGTGTGGGACCGGCATTCCCGGCCCCGGTATCACTTTGCGGTCGACGACAATAGCTTCTTCCTTCGCGACATCGCCCGGCAGAAGTACACGTCGCTGTTCGACTGCTTCTACCTCAAGACGTTCCGCGACCTGCACAGGAAGTATCGCACGCGGTTTTCCCTGAACGTGTACTACGCCGCGGACGACGGTTTCACCCTGACGCAGTTTCCGGATCGCTACAAAAGCGAGTGGAAAGACAACGCCGACTGGCTGAAGCTGGCGTTTCATGCGTATGCCGACGCCCCGGCACGCCCCTATCAAGAGGCCCCGGCCGAGAAACTGATCGGCGATTACGATCTGGTGGCCGAGCAGATTCATCGCTTTGCCGGCGCCGAGACCTTTGCTCCGCCGACGAACCTGCATTGGTCCATGGCCACGCCCGAGGGCCTGAAGGCCCTGCGCCAGCGCGGCGTACGCGTGCTCAGCGGATATTTCGCCAAGATTCAAGGGCGCTGGGACATCAACTACAACTTCGACGCCCGGCGTTCGGAGTACGTCTCCAAACACGACCTGTGGATGGACTTTCAGAGCGGAATCATCTTCATTCGGGACGCCATCGTGTGCAACTCCACTCCAGTCGATCAGGTCGCGCAGACGCTCGACCCGCTGGCCCGGGAGCCCGATCGGCGGGAGACGGTGAACCTGCTGACGCACGAGCAATACTTCTGGCCGTTCTACCGGGCCTACGTGCCCGACCATGTCCAGCGCTGCGAGGCGGCGATCCGCTGGGCCACCGACCACGGTTACCAGCCGGTCTTCTTCCACGAACACTTTTTGGGTGGTCCGGAATAGTCGTTTGACTTCCGTGTGAAACACTCGCATTGCCAGCTCGCGGCCAGATCGGACCGAGTGGATTTCTTGCCGAGTGCCTTATGCATCCTCAGGGCGCGGCGTGAATCGCCTGCAAATGGCGGTTGACGGCCGCGCTCAGGTCGCCGGCGGCCGAAGCGGTAAAGGACGTGGTTGCCGCTTCGTAGCCGCCGGCCAGGTATTCCTGCTCGCTGGGCAGGTAGCAAAACGTCCCGTTGGTGTAACCAACGTAGAACGTGTTGGCAAAGGGCGATCGGTCGCGGATCTCGTTGGAGATTTCGCAGAACAGTTCCAAGGGGGCGCTCCAGAGGACCGTATCATCGTTGATCCGCAGGAATCGCAACGGCACCAGCAGGGTTTCCGTGCCGTCGTCGGCAACGCGCAGGTACTCTTTGAGCTCATCCGACCATGCAAGTCCCGGACGCTTGGGAGTCTCGACGATGATGCGCGAGGCCCTTAGCTTCACCTCGGCGGTGGTGGCGCCCAGACGGCGGTTCGCCTCCAGAATCGGATCGCCCAGCAAGACCTTGAACCGGCCGAGGAGCTTGATCTCGGCCTCGGCGCGGGTGCTATAGAGCGAAGCGATATTGCCGGCGGCACTGTTCAGGTAAAGCATCGCCGCCCCGGTTTTCTCTTCGACGTATTCGGCGATGGCACCGGGCCCGTCGGCGCTGACGACGGTGCTGGTGCCGCCAAGCACGGTGCCGTGCATGGCGTAGTTCGCCAGCAGGGCCAAAGGAGTGCCGTCGGCTTTTTCGAGACGCACCAACCCGATGCGGCGGTCCACCGCCCCGAAAGGATTCAGGCCAAGGCGGACCTGGCCATCGGCGTCGCGGGCCCGGCGGTTCATGTTCGCCTCCGCATAGCCCCGGCCGATGCCCAGCCGGGCAGGCGCCAGCTTCTGCCTGGCCTGCCGGACGCCGTCCGCAAGCGCCGTTTCCACGAGCGCCGTGTAGCCTTCCTCCACGGGAAACTCGAACCGGTTGGGCATGAACAAGACGGGAACACCAGGCGAACCGACGTAAGGCGACGAATGGGTGTGAGTGATGGACCACCAGATGTTCTCACCCGGCAGGCCCAACTCTTTGGCCAGATTCCCGGTAATGTGGTCGCAAAACGCGGGCGAGAGCGAACAGAGGTCGGACGAGATGAGGAAGAACAGGGTCGTGCCGTCGTCGAGAGCAACAATGCGATGATAGAGGCGGTCATGCACCTTGGTGGACATGCGGGGGCTGTAACCTCGCAACATCTGCGGCGAATCCGGCGTAATATCAACCTTGACCACGGCCGCGCGGAACTCCGCGGCCTGCAAGCCGCAGAAGGGCGAGAGAGCGAGAACCAATACAGGAAGCAAGAGCATGAATGAGCTGCGGATGGTCATGGGGGCGATCACCTCGGGTTGAACGGAAGCGCCTCGAAATCAACGGCGATCCTGGCGCGCGACGGATCGTAATCTTCGCAGGCCGAAGTTCTTGCCCACGGGTCGGCCTGGACTGCGCCAGCTTACTATTCCCATTTTGCTGGCGTCGAAGCGGTTTCGCAAGTGCGCTGCGGACGGTTCCGTCGCTGCGCCCGGCGATCATTCAGTCGACCTGTTGTCGGAGGGAAAGAGATCCGCGGGCATTGGCTATCGGCGAGGCGGCTTGGTAACATAGGTCGCGAGAGACAACAGCACAACTACCACGGAGAGAAGCATCGATGACTGAGATGAATGTCAACCAGCAACGGCTCGTATCGCTCGATGCCATGCGAGGCTTCGTGATGTTCCTCCTTTTGGGCGGTGGAGAGATCGGTCACGCGGGATTTTTGAGCGCGCTGTTTGCCGCCATCGATAATCCCTGGGTTCAAACGCTTTACCACCAGTTGCAGTATTCCGGCTGGAGCGACGCCAGTCACGTCAAGGACCTGATCCGGCCGCTGTTCATCTTCGTCGTCGGCGTGGCCATGCCCTTTTCCTTCGGCAAACGGCTGAGCCTCGGCGACAGCAAGCGAAAAGTCTTCGGCCACGTGCTCAAGCGGGCGGCAATCCTGTTTCTTCTGGGAACGATTGCCGGCGGGCATTTGCTCGCCTTGGACCGCTCCAAGTTCTATCTCGTCAACAACGTTCTCGAAGAGATCGCTATCGGCTACCTGGTGGCTTCGCTGTTCCTCTTGAACTTCAGCGTTCGGGGCCAATTGATGGCGCTGGTTGCGATGCTGCTGGGATACTGGGCCTTGATCGTGCTGGTGCCGGTTCCCGGCCACGGTGCCGGCATCATCACCCCCGAAGTGAATCTTCCGCGCTACGTCGACGACCTCGTCCTCGGCGGATTGCGCCCCGTGAAATGGTCGTTCACCTGGACGCTCAGCCTGCCCCTGGCTTCCAGTTGTATCGTTCTGCTCGGCGCGATGGCCGGACAACTGCTGAGATCGGGGAAAAACGCCGGGGCCAAACTGGCCTGGCTTGTCGGCGGCGCCCTGGTGTGCGTAGTGCTGAGCCTCATCTGGAGTCGTTGGTATCCGATGATCGTCAGCCTTACGACCGGATCGTGGGTGCTATTTGTCGGGGCGGTGGGCATGGGGCTGTCGGCTCTGTTTTACCTGGTGAGCGACATTTGGGGGTTCCGAAAATCTGTCTTTTTCTTTGTGGTCATCGGCAGCAACTCGATCGCCGTGTACATGGCGGCGCACCTGTTTGATTTTCGCAATATCGGCAACATCTTCGTGAAAGGCTGGACAACCAATCACTATGTCGGCGTTGCCGACGGCGTGTGCGGCTGGATTGGGCCGGGCCCGTGGAGCAACTTCGTCGAAGCCTTTGCCGCCTTCGTCGTGATCTGGCTGATCATGTTGTGGATGTACCGCACCAAGACGTTTATCAAGGTTTGACAGGCCGCTGACGCCGGCCGGACCGCCACTGCCTATAACCGGAAGGAGTCAGCCGTGGAGTCTCGAACAAGGCGCATGCGAATCACTCACCGAGGTACGGTTCTCGTGGTAGCGATCGTCCTGACCGCCGCCGCTGCAGGGACAGACGTGGCGCAAGCACAGATGGTGAATCCCTACGCCGGGATCGACTGGGAGAACGTGCGGCCACCACACTTGTTTTCGCACCAGCATGGAAGCAATCCCGGGGTGATCTGGAACATGGGTTTCGACCGCAACCCCCCGGGCCGTATATCGACTGCCAGCGTAGCAACAAGGCCTTCGGCTATCTCGAAGGCAAGGTCCTCCTTTCCGAAGACAATGCCCGCACCTGGCCGCACAGCGGTGGCTTTCCCGACGCCAAGAAGATCACGTTCAGCCACATTCTGAAGAACGGAAACATCCTCTTCGCCACCGGGGCAAACCTGTATCCAAGCACCGACAACCTCCAGTCCTGCAAGCCGATCACCGTGAAGGACGCAAAGGGCCGGGACTATCTGCCGGCCTCGCCCATGAAGAACGGAATCATCGTTTCCACCGACATGGACAAGACCTGGGCCCAGTACGACTTGGCGGACTTCGGTCCGAGATCGGGAACCCGTTTCCACGAGAAAAGCAGCGAAGGGTGGTTCCGCCTCGACCTGCGGACTGGCTGGGTGACGCAGGCCGACGTGATGTTCATCAAGCCCAATCCGGCAGCCGCGGCGCGAAACAACTGATCGTTTCACCGCCAATTCGTCCTGCAGACTTCAGCCAGACGCCGGCCACGACGTACCTCGCTGTTGTGGCCAGACAGGTAGTTACCAATGACAAAGCGGTTACAACGTTTGTTTTCCGCAGTTGTGTTCTCCTCGCTGTTCACGGCGGGGAGTTCCGTTCTTTTCCGCGGAGCCGGATTCCTTTGTCTTTGAAACGGAACACCTGAAATACGTCCTTGGCAGCGACGGTACGGTACGGCGGTTTATCGATAAGCGGGACGGCCGCAATTGCCTGAAAGAGAACCAAACCCACCATTTTTGCGCCCTTCAGAAGATGGACGGTCGTTCGGATGACTTCGTCGATCATGGAGTTCACGCCGGATTCAATTCTCACGGCAGCGGCAAGGAGAAGACATCTTTCTTTTCCAATCGATTGGAGAAGAAGGGCGCTCATTACGTTGTTTCGTTCTCCGACACGAATTCTCGGGCCGAGCATCCTGTCCAACTGACGCTCGACATCCGAGCCCAGTCGCACGGCATCGCAATAAAGGCCGTTTCCGTTGTCGGCGACGATGTCTTCTCCATTGAAATGGCTCGTTGCATGATGGCGCCGACGGACGGCAGCGCCGATCCTCTTTCGGCTACGGTCATGTCGCTGACGATCAACGTAACCGCCTTGGAGCTTTGCGGACGTTCGCAGCGTCTGGGAGGAGTCATCTATCGTGAACTCGGCTGCGACAACGCCGGTTTGGCGGTTCTGGGCGCTCCCGCTTCGATCTTGTGTGAAGAGATGAAGGCGATCGCAGGCGGGTTTCGCAAAGGAGAAATGCCCGTTCATGCGGCGGGAGGCCCTTTCGCCCTGATTCCTCGGGTCGGTCAGATTGCAGGGCCGTGCGACGGCGGCCATAAATGGGCGGGGCGATCCGACTGCCCTCCCATGAAAATACTATCCTCTTCCCGTTGCTGATTGCTCTGATGAGGGGTGCACTGTCGGCAGAGCCGATTGACGTCAACGGTCGCTTTCAATCAAAAACGCCCGGCGGCTTCCCCGACGGCTGGGTCATGGACGAATGGGGAGGCTACAAACCGTTTCCGGACGTCAAAACCATACCCGGCGCTTATGGGGGCAACACGGGGTGGAGCATCACGAACGTCCTAGGTGACGGCGGCGTCGCCATCCAGACCCGCGCGAAACTTCCCACCCGGTCCGGCTCCGTGGGCCGCCTTTCATTCCTCGCAAAGGGAAAGGGGCTAGCCTGGGCCACATTTTGTCGCTGGGGCGAGAAGGGCGACTGGAACGGGGTCGTCGTCAGTTCTCCGTTCACCCTCTCTGACACGTGGCAGCCGCACGTCTTGACGATTCCAATCGACAACGGGCATGCCTGCGAAACCCATGCCGTCTCGCTCGCCATCGGCGGAAAAATGGGCGCCGAGATACAGGTATGCAGTCTGACTCTCGACATCCGGCCGTCTCGAATCGTCGACGATACCCGCATGCCTAAATCCTGGACGATCTTCGGGCCCGTCGACAAGGCTCCTAAACCGTCGCGGGAACAGCTCCAATCGATTTCGGAAACCTTCGGCGGAGCCAAAGCTCAGACGGTCCCTCTCATTTCCAACACGCTGGAGCTCGCGCCACTGGCCGGTTCTGGCCCGTCTCAATGCCTATGGGTGTTCGGTCGAATCGAGGCCGAGTACGATTGCGAAATGACAGTCGGCGCGGGTGCCGGTGGGGCGATGCAGTACTATCTCAACGGCGAGCCGGTTTTCGATACCCCCGCGCCAAGCAACGCCCAATCGCTTGTCGAGATCGACAATTACGTCAAGAACGTCCGGCTCCAAAAGGAGACGAACGTCATCGCGGTTAGAATCGTCGCGGACAGGGCCGGCTCGGTTCTAAAACTCGCCGGTCCGTTGGATCTGCGCGGCGCCGTCCGAAAACTGAGGTTCTCCAAACGCACGTTCGAGGAGGATTTCGACGGTTCTTCGGTCCGCTGCTCCGGAAACCCGCTGTTGATTAAGGGAAATCCGACACCGGGGCTGCTCTCGGTTACCGGACAGGGCCTTTTCAAGACCGATGCGAAACTCGCCATCACCTGTCCGAACAACATCGAGCCCCTCCCCGACAAGTCGGACGCCATCTCGTTTGCCGCCGCGGGAGTTCGTATCCAGAATTCCGCGAGGGAACCGTCCCAGAGACGAAACGCGGCATTTGAAATCGTCGCCTCCGAGATGACGTGCCGGATCTGCTCCCGAAGCAATTCGGCATTCCTGACTCTCTCGGTCCTCGAAAACGACAACCGGCGCGAAATGCTGGAAATACCCGCGAATTCCCCGACTGGCGCCATACCAGCAAAGCGGCCCTGAAGTCCGTCCCACTCATCGCAGACGACCGGGAAATCGTCCTCCTTGTGCAGGGATCGTACAACTTGGGTGCGCTGACGGTCGAGGCGGAGTAACCAACGCCTTGCGTGAGAAGAGGATGATTCGCAAGCGCGAAACCGATTGAGTTGAAACGGCACCAGGACTACGAAGGAAACGATTCTCGATGACACCATTCCCGAATGCAGTACTACTTGCCGGGGCTTTACTGCCGCTGTCGTCTCCAGAAGAAACACCGCCGGTCCTTCGGCCGGTTCCCGCCTATCTGACTGCGTAATTATGCAATTCAGTTTCAAGTCCACACTCTTGGGCCTTGATGATTCCACCCGGAAAGACTGTAGCGAATCACTGGGTCACCACGCCACTCGATTCTTTCATCCGATTGCTGGTGAACGAGTCATGCCTTGCAGGCACTGTCAGGCACAACGCCCATGTCACGCAGCCAATCCGCGGATTCCACGGGGAATTATGGCGGCAAAAAGTCGCGGGACGGGCAACCCCACCAACATCGGCCAAGTCGCACCGTACGCCGACCAGTATCAGAAGTCGTGAGATCACGAAGCCCGCCGGTTCCGCGTCAGTCGATGCGTCGTGCCCCGTGGACCGCGCAGGAAGCATCGCCGACGCTGCTTGCTTGCATTCGTGTCTGCGTTGCGCGATACTCTGCAACAGTGGGCTGTTCCCATACCTAAGTCGCTCTCGAGGTACTAACATGATACCAGCCAAGTCCGCGTTCCGTTTTTGCTCCTTCTTGCTTGCCCTGATGGTCCTGGCGAGCGCACCCGTGTTGGCCGACGGACTGCGTCTGGGCACCGCCGCCGTCAAGATCACGCCGCCGCTGGGAATTCCCCTGGCCGGCTACTACAGCCCGCGGGGAAGCGAGGGAGTGCTTGAGGACCTGTATGCGAAGGTCGTCGTTCTCGACGACGGCCAGACCCAGGCCGCCATGGTTGTGTGCGATCTGATTACCGTGCCCCGCCACACGGTGCTCGAAGCGCGGAAGCTGATCGAACATCAGACCAAGATACCCGGCAGCCACGTGATGATCTCGGCCACCCACACGCATACCGGTCCGGTGCTGGCCCGGGAAGCAGCCCGCGATGATTCCGACGGCGGGAGCGGCGACCTGGCAAAGAAATATACCGTGGAATTGCCGGCCATGATTGCGCAGGGCGTGGCGGAAGCGAGCGGCCGGCTCGTGCCGGTGCGAACGTCCTTTGCCCGTGGCCACGAAGACCGCATGGCGTTCACCCGCCGGTTCTGGATGAAAGACGGCACGGTGGGGTGGAACCCGGGCAAGAACAACCCGAACATCATCCGGCCGGTCAGTCCCATCGATCCGGAGGTTGGCGTGGTCTACTTTGAGACCGCCAAAGGCAAGCCCACCCTGACCTACGTCAACTACGCCATGCATCCCGATACGACCGGCGGGTTGAAATTCTGGCCGGACTATCCCGGCGTCCTCGCTCGCCGGCTGGCCGAAGTCAAGGGCGACGAGATGCTCACGATCTTCGCCAACGGCACCTGCGGCAATTTGAATCATATCAACGTCCAGTGGTCCGATCGCCAGCATGGCCAGGAAGAGGCCATCCGCCTGGGAACGATCCTGGCCGGCGACGTGCTCAAGGCATACATGGACCTCCGGCCGGCCGCCGACGGGGCCCTACAAGTCCGTAGCAAGGTTCTCTCCCTCCCGCTCGCCCCCGTGACCGAGAAGGATATCGCGGAAGCACACGAGGTGGTCAAACGCGGCGCCAAGGCGAAGTTCATGGAACAGGTGCAGGCGTACAAGGTGCTCGACGTCGCCGCCCGGGAGGGCAAGCCCTGGGAATCGGAGGTTCAGGTGATCACGTTGGGCCGGGATCTGGCCTGGGTCGCGCTCGGCGGTGAGGTGTTCGTTGAACTGGGCCTGAGCATCAAGGCCGCTTCCCCGTTCAAGCAGACGCACGTCGTCGAACTGGCCAACGGTTCGTTCAGCTACATTCCCAACCGTTCCGCCTACGCGGAAGGAAACTACGAGGTCGTCAGCGCCCGTTGTGCGGAAGGTTCCGGCGAGATGATGGTCACGGCGGCGATCCGCATGCTGGCCGAATTGACGCCCGCACCCGTTAAGGCAGCCCCGCCCAAGGAAATCATCGAACCGCCCCATTAGCCCGCGTGCCGATCTGCAACTGCCGCCCGGCGGCGGAAAGCTCGTCCGCCTCGCGAATTGAGGCGTCGCTTGGATATCGCCTTAAACTTAAGCTGATACATGAGAGGCTGAATTGTGACAAACCGGATACGACCAAGGATGCTGTTTCCAGCTTTGTTTATAGCCTGTCTCGCGGCAAACATCGCCACTGGCGGTGTCATCGTAGGACGGGTAGATGTTGAACCGAGCGGCGGCAGCGTCGCGGAGAAACCGACGGCTAGAATCGCGGCGGAGAGCCCCGGAGCCGGGTTGGTTGTCTCCGGAGGAAACCGCGGTGATTTTGGACTGGGGGTCGGCGCCACGAAGGACACGCCGAAGGGAATAGGCATGTTCCAGGCACACGGGGTCTTGATGGCAAGCCTTTCTGAATGTCTCCCCAAAGACAACCGCGGCGGCGTGGAGGTAGCCGGCGCGACCACATCGACATCCGGCAACTCTTTGAACGGCGCGACGTGGGTTGCCGGCTTCACCGCGGCCGGCAACGGCGCTGAGGCCAACTACGACTTCGGCTTTGCCTACTTCCCGTTCGCGGACGGCTGGATCGGAGGACATCTGGCGCCCAAAGGTGAGCAGATTCTGGCCTCGGGGAATCTGCCGCCGGGAACGACGGTCTCGGTTGCAGAACGAGCCCGCTCCGGCGAGATTGTTCTGAAGATGCCGGGCATCGACAGTTGCGAAGACGGAATGCTCTTCACCATCGCGGCAGCAAACGGCGACAACGTGACGGCTGTGGGACCGCTGGAGGATGGCAGTGGGTGGCACATTCGAAACGCGGACGAGAGCCAGGATTTCAAGAACGAGGAACACTGTAATCTCAGTTTCGTCTACCTCCCCTATGCGGCGGCAGGGCTGATCGGCGGGTGGGTTGCAGAGGACGGCCATGTCTTGAACGGCTGCGGTTCCTTCGGTGTTCTGCACCCGGCGGCAGGCCGGTATGAAATCTTCATTCCCGGAAGAACGGGTGATGACGGAATCCTGCTTGTCGAGGTGGCCAAGATTGCCCCCGAAGGTGTCGAAGACAATGCCGTCGCCTGGGATTACTCACCGGATGCGTGCGACGGCAAAGGCGGGTTCGTGGTCGAGTCCTACGACCAACCGGATTTCAATGACCAGGACGTGATGTTCTACTTCGCATTCATCCCATTCGCCAATTCCCTGAGCCCTAAAGCCGATCCGGCTGATAATGCGTCCGCGTTCATCTGCCGCGACAACTGGGCTGATAGTATGGTTGCCGCCCGGGACTTGACCGCAGCCCAAGCGGGTGAAACGGACGGGTTCAAGCCGTTTTTCAGCGGCATCCGGCGCCCGGGCGACAGGCCTGTGCCTGTAAACATTGCGGTGACCGGGCTGCAGCAACTGTGGCTCATCGTGGATGCCGTGGACGGCAACAGCGACGACGAAGCACAGTGGTTGCACCCGGCGTTTGTGATGGCGGATGGCATCCGTCGCCCCCTTAGCGAACAGACGCCCACGTTGGTCAGGGTAGGGAAAGGGGAACTGCGGAAAGATGACGAGAACCTCTCGGTCCATGCCTCCAGTCTGCTCTGCTATGAGGTGCCTGACGGCGCAGTTCGGTTCGAGGCCCAAGCCGGGCTTCGTGCCGGCGCGGGCGGAAAGGCATCCGTGGCGTTCAGTGTTGTTGATCGCCATGACCGGAAGCCGCTTTGGCGTGGGGAAATCTGTCCTGCCCTGAAAGAGAAGTACCCCGAGCACATGGCCCGTCTGACTCGGCACGCAGAGACTGCAACAGGGCTTCAGTGGTTCGATCCGCGAACATGTGAGCCTGTGTTGAGGCGAGGTCTCCAGCAGATGGAAGAGGAGTTGGGCGGACTCACTGCGATTCTGAAGACCGACGGCAACGATCCCACCTCACTGCTGCGGCGCTATGACGAGTGTGTCCGGCTGCTGGAGCGCCTGACGGCGTTAAGGGAGCAGTTCTGGCAAAGATCGCCGGCATTGAGTCGGATCATGGACTATCCCGAGTTGACGGTCAACGGATTACGCGCCAAGCTTGCTCGCATCCGTGACAATGCTCCGGCACTGGAGGCCGAAGTAGTCCGCCACGAAACCGAGCTCCAGACATGCGAGGCGATGTGCACCGAGGTCCTGCAGACAGCATTGGCCGGGAATGCCGATGCTTTGGAAAGGCTGTCGACCGTCGCTGACCGCCTCAATAACCTGGCTGCGTGGGTCGACCGAAGCTCCGGCTGGACCACTTTCAGGGGCGACAATCGCCGCACAGGTGTGAGCCGGGAGGCCTTGGCACTGCCGTTGGCCGTCGCCTGGGAACACCAGCCGTCGACACCTCCCGCTCCTGCGTGGCCGCTTCCTCGCACGGACAATCCCGCTCCCACTCCGGCACACTCGGACCTCGGACCAACCCTTACCTACGATTGGGCTCACCACGTTGTCACCGCCGACGGACGCGCGTTCTACGCATCTTCCGGCGATGATTCCGTGGTCTGCCTCAACGCCGTCGACGGCTCCGAACGTTGGCGTTTCATCGCCGAAGGTCCGGTTCGCACGGTGCCGATTCTAAGCCGCGACCGCATCTACGCTGGCTCGGATGACGGATGGTTCTACTGCCTGAATGCCGAGGACGGGGCCGTCGTCTGGCGCAATCGGGCAGGACCGGGCGACATGCGCCTTCCCGGCAACGGCCGGATGATTTCTCAGTGGCCGGTGAGGTCAGCGATCTGCATCGACCCTGGCGTGGTGATCTTCGGAGCCGGCGTTTTTCCTAACCAGGGAACGCTCCTCCGTGCGGTCAATGCCGAGACTGGAGAGACAACCTGGCAGCAGAACGTCTCATTCCCGCCGCAGGGCTTCATGCTCGCCACGTCGAGCCGCTTGTATGTGCCAAGCGGCAGGACGCCGTTCTACGCGTTTGACGTAGAGACAGGCAAGAGCCTGACACGCCTCGGACACTCGGACTCGTGGGGGCGAGACCTGCCCGGAGGAACACGTGCGGTCGCAATCGGCGACAACATCGCAACCGGTCCGGGCGAGGGCGGGATGATTCATCTCTTCGAGAAAGATTCGACTGAGAGCCTGCTGAAAACGCGTGGACGCGATCTGATCGTGGACGGCCTCAAGTCGTTCGTCCTGATGCCGACCAAGCTGCTTGCCATCGAACGCCAGCAGTACCTGGGACGCCCCGCTCCGGAGCGGCTGTGGGAGGCTCCGTGCCGTGGCGGACGCTGCATGATCAAAGCGGGAGACCACATCGTCGTCGGCTGTGGCGACGGACTCGACGTCTACACGGCAAGCGACGGCTCCTGCGTTGATCACGTGCCGCTTCAGAACGGCGATATCGAAAGCCTCGCGTATCATGCCGGACGGCTTTTCGTGAGTGTACGTGACGGACGGATCCTCTGCTTAACTCACAGCCCTGACGAAAAGCCGAGGTACGATGTCGCAAGGAAGAAGGAATCCATGCCGGAGACTCTCTCACCTGCGACTTCAGCAAGGGCGGAGGCGCTCGTGGCCGCGTCCCAGGTACGCAAGGGCTATGCCCTGGTTCTCGGCGCCAACAACGGCGATCTGGTACGAGGTCTCTTGCAGATCAGCGAGATGCGAGTCGTCTGTTCCGAAAGCGACCCTCACGCCGCAGCCGCGTTGCGGCTCGCATTACACCGGGAGGGGCTGAACGGCCTTCGCTGTGAGATCCATACCCGGGAGGGCGACCGGTTACCGTACCGCCCATATCTGTTTAACCTGATCGTCGCAGACAGCACGTCTCGCGTGCAGGCCGCCGAACTCCTCCGCGTTCTTCGCCCATGCGGGGGAGTCCTGCTTGCAGACTCCACAGACAGCCTGTTAAAGGCTGCGGAAGGGATAACCGGCGAGACCTTCGAACCGTCGTTGGAGACCAGGCGCCGATTCGGCTTCCGACGTGGTCTCTTGTCCGGGAGCGGTGCATGGACGCATGGCTACGGTGATCTCGGCAATACGGCCTGCTCCAACGATCGCACCAAGTTCGGCCCGATGGACATTCTCTGGTTCGGTCGGCCCGGCACGCAGTTCATGCTGGAGCGTCATATCAAGGGAGCCTCGCCGCTGGTAGACAAGGGGTTGCTGTACGTAACCGGAAACGATTACCTGGTCGGCCTCGATGCCTACAACGGCACGATTCTGTGGGAAAACCATCTCGCAGGCAGCGGCCGCATGGCCATGTTGAAGGACTGCGGGAACATGACGACCGCCGACGGACTGCTCTACGTCGCGACCAACAAGGAATGCGTCGTCCTCCACGGCCGCACAGGCAGGGAACAGACCCGTTTCCCGGCATCTCCACAAGATTCGAAGGCGCATTGGGGATACATCGCCGCAGCCGGAGACCTCCTCATCGGCAGCACGACGATGCCGGATGCCGAACTCAAGCCCGGAAACAGGGAGGACTACGCAACGGTCTGGAAACACTTCAAGCCGGTCGTCGTCAGCACCTCGCTATTCGCTTTGGACCGCAAGACCGGTCGGCGGGTCTGGACGTGGACCCCACCCTCGGGCACGGTCCTGAATCCCACCATCACCATTTTGGACGGCAAGGTCTGTTTCGTTGAAAGTACCAATCCCCCGACCGCTTCGAATGCGAACGGCAAGGTCCCGTTGAAGGCCTTGTTCGAGGGCGGCCCGCGGCTAACGGCCCTTGCTCTGGATACGGGGAAGGTCGCGTGGCAGAGGGAGATGGACCTGAGCACCTTCCACCACGCCATCTACATGTCGGGCAATAACCACGTGCTCGTGCTGACGGGCACCCGGCACGATACCGTTGACGAAAAACAGATGATCCAGTACCGACTGATCGGCGTCGACGCCGCAACCGGACACGAACTCTGGCACAACGACAACACCCCCTCGCGCGGACATATCCTGGACGGTGGCCACGGTGAGCAGACCCAACACCCCGCGATCGTTGGTGACATTGTCTATGGCCCTGGTTTCGCAAGGAACTTGCAGGACGGTGCCAAACACGACGGCTGGCTCTGGAACAAGAGTCCGCAGTGCGCCACGCTTTCGGCCTCGGCGCGCTACGCATTCAGCCGCCAGGACGGCAACCCCACAATGGAAGCATTCGACGACGGAAAGGCCCTCAAGCTCACCCGTGTCACTCGCCCCGGGTGTTGGATCAACACGATTCCGGCAGGCGGCATCGTCCTCATTCCCGAGGCCAGTTCCGGCTGCACCTGCGGGTACTCCGTGCGAACGTCCCTCGCATTGTGCCCGCGTCTGGAAGAGGAGTGACCAATCGGAATTTGGGTCCGACCCGAAAGTCACGCATCGTGCATAATGTTCCAAACGGTTTTTTGAACGGACTGTGTACGGGGAGAATCAGAGACTACGGACTCAGACCCGAAGGGGCAGAATGTAGTATGAGTCGAATTTCCTCTTCAGCAGCAAGGGGGCGATCGGGAAACACGGGACCAAGCTGCCGGAAGACATGAACATCCCCCATTGCCTTTGGTGTCGTGCCACAAGGCCAACCGCCTTCACAACAGAAGTGAGTTCGCACAACCATGAGACGAGTCCTTTACACCCTTGTCGTACTGCTGGCATCTTCTCTGGCCGTGTATGCGGAAGATGTTCGCCTTCAGCCTCCCAAAGACTTGAACGGTTATTTCCCGTTCACCCCACCGTCGACGTTGCGAGAATGGGAATCGCGGAGGGAATACGTGCGGCGGCAGATTCTGGTGGCGGTGGGCCTCTGGCCGATGCCCACCAAGACGCCGCTCAACGCGGTAATCCACGGCAAGATCGATCGAGGTGACTACACGATCGAGAAGGTCTACTTCGAGAGCGCGCCGGGGTTCTTCGTCACCGGCAGCCTGTATCGTCCGAAGAACATCCAGGGCCGCGCGCCGGGCGTGATGTTCGCGCACGGCCACCGGGAAAACGCCCGCTTCTACCTGACGCCCGACGACACGCTGCGCAAGAGCATCGCCGACGGCGCAGAGCGTTTCGAGCGGGCCGGACGCAGCACCTACCAGTCGCAGTGCCGCCAGCTCGCCCGCATGGGCTGCGTGGTCTGGCAGTGGGATATGCTCGGCGACTCGGATTCGATTCAGTTATCGCGGCAGGTCGTGCATGGTTTCGCCAAACAGCGGCCGGAGATGAACGCGACGGAGAATTGGGGCCTGTACAGCCCACAGGCCGAGGCGCATTGCCAGAACGTCATGGGCTTGCAGACGCTCAATGCCGTGCGCGGCCTTGATTTCCTGCTCAGCCTGCCCGAGGTAGACCCGCAGCGCACGGCTGTCACCGGCGGCAGCGGCGGCGGCACCCAGTCGATGATCCTGGCCGCGATTGACGACCGCATCCAGCTCTCCTTTCCCGTTGTCATGGTCAGCACCTCGATGCAGGGCGGTTGCACCTGCGAAAACGCGAGCCTGCTGCGGGTGAACACGGGCAACGTCGAGTTTGCCGCCCTGTTCGCGCCAAAACCCCAGGGCATGAATAGCGCGGACGATTGGACGAAGGAGATGGCCGCCAAGGGCTTCCCCGAGCTGCAGCAGCTCTACGCACTGTACGGCAAGAAAGACAACGTCTATCTGAAGCGCGGCGAGCACTTCCCGCACAACTACAACGCGGTCACGCGATCCGCTTTCTACACCTTCCTCAACAAGCATTTCAAACTGGGCTTTCCGGCGCCCGTGATCGAAACGGATTTCGATCCGCTGCCGCCTGAGCAGCTCACCGTCTGGGACGACCAGCATCCCGCGCCGAAGGCCGCCGATCCGGATTTCGAGCGCCGTTTGCTGGTGTGGTTCACCGAGGACGCCCAGCAACAAGTCCTCGCTGCCGCCGCGACGCCCGACGGTCTGCGGAAGGTGATCCGCCCCGCGGTCGAGGTGCTCATCGGCCGTGCGCTGGCCAATGCGGGCGACGTGGAATGGAGACTCCAGCACGAGCAGGATCGAGGCGAGTTCCTGGAAAGGAGCGGTACGCTTCTGAACAAGACCTACGGTGAGGAGGTGAAGGTCGTGGGGCTGTGTCCGAAGCAACGAAACGGACGCGTCGTCGTCTGGCTCGACGACCAGGGCTCAGCCGCGCTCCGCAACGCCGCCGGCAGCCTGAAGCCTGCGGTGCAGAAACTGGTTCAAGCGGGCGCGGTCGTCGTAGGCTCCGATCTTCTCTTTCAGGGCGGGGAACCGGTGACGCCGACCCGCGTCGTGGCCAATCCCCGCGAATTCGCCGGCTACACCTTCGGCTACAACCACGCGCTCTTCGCTCAACGGACGCACGACGTACTGACCATCGTGGGTTTCGTCCGCCAGGCGACAAATGGCCTCTGTCCGAATCCGAAGTCCACAGCCATCGTCGGTTGGCGCGGCACCGGTCCCCTCGTGGCCGCAACCGGCGCGTTGGCTGGTGAGGCGCTCGAGCGCGTTGCGGTGGACACCCAGGGGTTCCGCTTCGGCAAGCTGCTCGACTACCGCGATCCGATGTTCCTCCCTGGCGGCGCGAAATACCTCGATCTGCCCGGCCTGCTCGCGATTCGCGCTCCTCGCCCGCTCTGGCTCGCCGGCGAGGGGCCAGAGCCCGCGCTCATCACCGCCGCGTACCACGCCGCCACGTCGCCGGACGAGCTTGTGACCTTCACTGGCGACGCCGCGCAACAGGAAGCCGCGGCTGGCCTGTGGCTGCTGAAGTAGATGATCTCTTGTATCAAGGAGTGTTGTTATGAGTACCTCACGACGTCGTTTTCTTCGGAGTTCCGCTCTTGCCGCCGCAGGCGTTTCCGTAGCCCCCCTGGCGGCCGCAGACAAGCCCGCGACCTCCGCCCCGCCTGCGCCACACTCTCCGGACGACGATCCCCGCATGCGGTATTACGACCAGTTCTACTTCAAGGAGAAACCGGTCTTCCGCTTCGAGTATCCATTCGACGGCGGTGTGCTCCAGGAAGGAACCGGATATCCGATTCTGGGCACGGAGACGGGAGCCGACGGAGTCAAACGGCTTCGGATTCACGTCGTCGTTCGGCCCGGTGACGTCGGTAATCTTCAGGTCTTCGATCCCGAAGGTGCAGTCATCCCGATGGAACACATCTCCGGCGCCCTCATGGGCACCGCACTGCTCAAGGACCGTTTGTCCATTCTCAAAGCGCGTGGCAAAAAAAACGGCAAGCCGGTCGAATTTACCTGTCGCGTCTTGTGGGCCAAGAATGCTTACAAGCGCTATCGCTGCTATATCGACGACCATAGCTTTTGCTTCCGAGATATTCTGCAGAAACAGTACAAGAGCATTTTCGACTGCTTCTATTTCGCGAAACTTCGCGAACTTCACAAACGCTATCAAACGAAGATCGTCCTGAACTGTTTCAACTCGACGCCGGAACGCGACTTCACCCTTTCGATGTTTCCCGAAAAGTACAAGCCGGAATTCGAGGACAATGCCGATTGGCTCCGACTGGCCTTCCACTCGGAAAACGAGTTCCCCGGTGAACCGTACCGCAACGCGACACCCGAAAAACTCGCAGCCGACTTCGATCTGACCGCGACGCAACTCAAACGGATCGCGGGCAAAGCCTATACGGCGGGACTGCAAATCCACTTCGCCATGGTTCGCGCCGATTCCTATCAGGTCTTGGCCGATCGCGGGGTCAAGATGCTTCCGACCGGCGGAAGCAAGAATCCCGGAACGGGGGACAAATACTGCGATTTCATGCTCCCGAACCATATCACGGCCTACATTCGGGAACATCAGGGCTGGATGGATCCCGACTCCGGCATCATCTTTTACAACGGGGCCATGCCGACGACCTGTGAATGGATTCCGACGACGCAGACCGAATGGCTCCATCATCGCAAACTCGACAACCCGAAGCAGAACCTGCTGATCAATATCGCGGGCCACGAACAGTACTGGTGGCCGTTCTATCGCAATTACAAATCGGATAATTTCGAACGTTGGGATACCGCGCTGCGTCACGTGACGGAACACGGGTACAAACCGATCTGGATCGACGACGGATTCTTCGGCGGTTGCGATTGACGTCTATCGGGACGACGCAGTCGACTCGAAGGCAAACATCAGGATGGCAGCGGCCGTGCCGTCCATCGTGGGTTCGTTGGTGGAATAGTCGCCGACGTCGTCGTGGTAGACGGCTCGGGGGTCCTGGAACGGGGCCAGCGGATCCGGCTCTCGGATCGAGACTCCGCGGAGGTTCTGGAAGATCCGCTCGTAAACCGGGCCGTCCACCAGGCCGCCGCGGACCGGGCGTTTGCTGAGTTGAGTGGTCATCAGGTGGACGTCCTGGGGAGAACGCTGGCCGATTCCCGTCAGCATCGTGTAGCCCCAGGGATTGCGTCCCAGCACCCAGTCGCGCTGTCCGGCGGCGAAGGCGGCGTATTGCTTGTCGCCGGTCATCTGCTCGTAGCAGCGGCATTGGGTTACCAGGGCGACCACCAGGTTGTTCGAGCACCAGATGAAGGGGACACCTATCCGATACGGGTTTCCCCGGCCTGCCCGTACGCAACGCTCGATTCCCTCGCGGTAGTAGCCGGCTAACGTCGCTTGGGTCGACGCGTCCACGAGGTCATAGAGGCGGAAATGGCCGAGGTTCATGAAGGGGTAGTACTGATAGTGCTTTGTTTCAGCCCGGCCCATCCACGATTCGGCCCCGGCAAGCCGGGCGTAGCGCCGGGCGTCTTCCAGGTAGCTGCGGTCGTTTGTGGCGCGATACAACTCGGCCGCCCCCCACTCCATGTCGTCGGCCCAGGTCGTTTCTTCGTAGCGGTAAGGGGCACCGTGGGAGTTGCCTTGCTGGACTCCTTCCTTGGCCCGGCCAAGCCGGTAGACCTCGATCCCTGCTTGCAGGCATTGCCGGGCGAGAAGATGCCGCCGGTCGTCGTCCTTCCAGACTTGATAGGCCAGCGCCATGGCCGCGGCGTAGCGGCCGGCAAGGTTTGCGACGCCCGTTGATTCACTCTGATACGACTTGAGCCCTTGGGGGCGGCCATCGGCATAATAGGCCACCCGAGCACCGCCCTTGCCCCAACCGTAGTCGACCGGATCATCCTGGGGCAACCGCCACCCGCTGTGGTCGCGATCGTCGGCCACCTGGTGGTAGAGCTGATCGGGGGCCGGGTGCAGCCGGAGCATCCACTCGATTCCCCATTGGGCCTCGTCGAGCAGATCGGGCGTGCCGTTGGGCTGAGGTTTTCCCAGGGAGTCAACGCGATCGGCAAACAGGTTCGTCTCAGACGTCGATGCGTCCGCATCGCCCGGCTGCTGCTGGAGTTGCCAGGCCAAGAGCAACTGGGCCGTGGCGTTGCTCGACGTGAGCAGGTACTTGAGCAGGTCGCCCGCGTCGTGCCAGCCCCCGCGGGCGTCGACGTGGGTTCCGCTCGGTTCCGGGCCGTAGGCGGTGCGCCCGTCGTGTTGATGGCATTCCGCATCCAGCCAGGGGTTGTAACCGCATCGTTGCTGGCGCATGAACTCCAGCAGTGTGTCGGGTAAGGGGGCGAAAACGTCGTCAGCGACAATGAAAGGGACCGAGCGGCTTTCTCCCACAGCGAGCCGGTACCGGCCGGGCCGTCGCAACGCAGAGAAGTCAATCTCCACGTGCCGTGTGAACCTGGCCCAAGTCGCGTCCGGCAGAAATTCAGATTCTGCTTCCAAGACGACCTTGTCCGAATCGGCCTCGACTACGCGGAAGGGGCCGTCGAATCCGTCCCTGGCGAAAGCCACGGCAATCTTGGGTTCACCGACGCGGTAACCCAGTTGACTGGCACGAAGATGCACTTCGCCTTCGTCTGCCCTGGCGGCCATGCTCCAACCGAACACCCACACGACACAACCTGCGAGCCACCATTTTGCCAAAGGCCTTGTGAATGTCGACATATCGATAGTCTCTCGTTGCGGAGTGGAGATGAGTGGGGCCATGTTCGTCTGCTGGCGGATGCCGCTGTTAGGATTCGTTTAGTTTGTCGAGCACAGCCTGCATCGGCACGACGGTCTTGTAAGGGATCGTATGGGGCGACTCGGGGAGAACCTGCTGGGCCTCCCGGGCGACTGCCAGCAGGATGCGTTGGTCCTGAAAAAGCTGAAGCGTCGCCAGTTTCGCTTCGAGATACTCGGGAGTCCAGTAACCGACGATTTCCATGAGTGCCGTGCGGCCGTCGTCGTGGCGGAACAGGAAATCGGGCACGAACACCTTCTGGCGCTGGTGCAGAATACCGCCTTCGCGAATGAGCCGCCAGCCGTCGCGAGGCTCGTCGCCCCATTTGGCGGCGAAGGCCTCTTCGACCGACGAATCGAAGTCATCGGGGGCGGGCAGATGGCTGGTGAGTCCTTCGTCGGCCGAAACCTGCAAGGCGACCGTCCAGCCGCGGCGCCGGGTGCGGAGCACGGCGTGCATCCTCCACCCGCGGCAGGCGATCAGGGCGGGCAGAAAACGGGCCATGGCCGCGCCGTAGCGGCGGGTCGTGCGGAGCACCGAGGCGGGACCGTCGAAGCGGAGGGCGTAGCCCTGGTCGCCGTACCGCTGGATCGTGTGCATGAGCCGAGCCAGCTTGGCATAGCGAAGGATCGTCTTGAAGTCTTCAGTCGCCCAGACCGTCATCGATTCGGCGTCGAACAGGGCGACCTGGACCTGGGCCACGTTGTAGCGAGCGAGCAGGGCCTGGGCGCTCTCGTACCCCTCGAAGCGCTTCAAGCGGCGGAACTCGAACACGTCGGAGAACAGGTCGGCGTCGATGTCATCCCAGGAGCGGCCGAACTTCTCGGCAATCTCGGCCTTGACCGCCGACTCCTCGGAACCGAACAGCCGGTCGGCCCGGCTCAGCAGCGGGTGTTTGCTCGCTGCCATGCGAAACACCTTGCGGCGCAACTCGGCCGCCTTGCCGCCGCGGTCTTCTTCAAACTCGCTCTGGTCGTCGAGCAGCTTGCAGAAGGCCTCGATCCGGCGAGCGGGGCAGTCGGGCTCGTTCTCGAATACGGCCCAGACGGCGCGATGGAGTTGCCGGCGGTTCTGCCCCACGCCGCGGGCGTAGATATCCAGCATCTGCCGGGCATAGCCGAGGTAGTGACCATGCTGTTTCTGGCCGAGGCGGTCCGGAATGACCTTTCCGCCCTGGTATTCGGCAATGGCGTGTTCGCGTCGGAGCATCGAATCAAGCCGTTGGAGTCCAGGCTTCAGCCTGCAGTTTTCACAAGAAGTCGCCGTTCAAAGCAGAAAGTGCTTCTGATTGCCAAGAATAGCAGGCTGAAGCCTGGACTCCAACTAGAGCCGTCGGTGGCGGACCTTGCTGTAGGCGTCGCTGTCGCGGCGGCGGACGGATCGTTTCTCCTCTTTGGTGCCGCCGGAAACGACTTCGTACAACACGGCCCGGGCGTTGCCCGACTTGCGCAGGACCCGCCCCAGCCGCTGTTTTGCTTGCCGGGCCGAGCCGCTGCCGCCGAGCACGACGGCCACCTTCACCTCGGGCAGATCGACTCCCTCGTCCAGCACCCGATTGGCCACGAGGGCAGGGTAAGTGCCGTCTTCCAGCCCGCGGAGCACGTCGAGCCGCTCCTTCTTGTCACTGTGGCTGAGCAGGCAGGGGATGAGGAAGCGGCGGGAGATATCGCGGGCCATCTGGTTGGAACCCACAAATACCAGGCACGGCTCCCCGGCATGGAGCGAGAACAGGTCCTCGAGGACGCGGAACTTCTCTTCGGCACGTTCCTCGATCGACTTCTTGGCATGGTAGGCACGCATGGCCTGGCGAGCCTCGGGAGTCTTGCCCGTCTCGGCGCACAGTTCCTCCCAACCGTAATCCGGGTCGGTCTTGCGGCGCTGGGCGACGTAGTACTTCACAACCCGGGAAAGCTCCTCGTAGCGAACTTGTTCCTGGGGCGACAGTTGGATCGGAATCCGCACCACTTCGTAGTCGGCCAGCGACCGGCCCTTGGCTTCCGAAATCGGCATCTCGTAGACCGTGGGACCGATGAGCGGCGTCAGGTCGTCCTGCCGGCCGTCGCTCCGTTCCATGGTCGCCGTCAGCCCGAGCCGGCAGGGAGCGGCCGACATCACCGCGGCGTCGCGGCGGACCGGCCCCGGCAGGTGATGGCATTCGTCGAACACGACCAGCGCGAAGCGGTTGCCGAATTTCTCCATGTGGATACAGGCCGAGTCGTAGGTTGTCACGGAGACCGGCCGGACCCGGAAGACGTTGTCGCCGATCACCCCGGCGTCGTAGCCGAGCCGTTCGAGAATTCGCCGGTGCCATTGATACATGAGGTCGCGGACCGGCGCCACGACGAGGGTCGGCAGAGAGACGAGGGCAACGGCTGCCAGGGCTACTTCCGTCTTGCCGGTTCCCGTCGGCATGACGATGCATCCCCGGCGATCCAGGCACCAGGCCTCGACGGCCGCTTGCTGCTCGGGGCGCAGCGGGGGCAGATTGGGCTTTGGCCAGCGTACGGTGGACCAACGCGGCACCTTGTCTTCCCACAAGGCGTTGACCTCCCGGAGCCTCTCGACGACCGTCCGGTAATGAATGGCATCCGCCCGCCACAGCCCTGCCCGGGCATCCCAGACGAACGGGCCGGCAGGGAAGATCCGTTCAACGCGATCTCGCGGCATGCCCGTCAGAACGAGGGTGCCGTGCTGGAATTCGAGGATGGTCATACTCAAACGCAGGGCTCGCCACAACGCGCCCTGCAACCATGCGTGGGATTTGTGCAACTCCGCGTGACGCCTACTTGGCCCGAAACGCCGCCGGAAGTATTTCCTTCACCGCCCCCACGATCCGTTCCATCATAGGTGGATCGAGTTTCTCGGGCTGGCCGAGGGTAAGCTTGGAGCTGAGGCTGTTTCGGGCTTCGTAACCGCCCTCTTCAATGATTCGCGGCGAGGCGACGTAGGACGAGACGTCGTTCGTATAGGCCGTGACCCAGAGCCGGGCGGGATCGAATTCCTGTTTCAAACGAATCACGTAGTCGACCACCATTTCGTGGGTCAGGAACACCATGGCCAGATCGTCGCCAAAGGTCCACGTGTTGATCTGGAAAGTCGGCGGCTCGGGTAGCTTAGAGCCGGCGTCCAGCTTTTCCAGCAGGCCCTGAATGGCCCACGACTGTTTGGCCGCCTTCCGTGCCACTTCCATGTCGACGTCCTTCTGCCAGGGGACGACAAGCGTCTGCTGTTTCGCCGCGATGGAAGCTGGGATCGGCGTCCACGCTCCCGCGAGTAGCCGCTTCACCTCGTCGGCCAGTTCGCGGCCGTGCTGATCGCACAGTTCCACGGTTCCGTGCGGGCAGGGGTCGGAGTCGGCGCCGCAACCGATCGTGATCAGCGCGGTCGTGCCGGGCTGATCGGCCTCAATGAACTTCTGGGCCGAGCCCGCCCAGTCGCCGTGGATTTGTTTGAAGTTCCCCCGCAACGTCGTGTTGTGACAGGCGTAGTTGGATACCAGTGCCAGAACCTTGCCGTCGGAACCGGTCACTTTCATAACCACCAGTTCGTGATCGGCGGGGGCGTCGGGCACGGCGCCGAAACCGGTCCACTTGCCGTCGGTGAGCACGCGGCGATTGGCGGCAAAGGGCACAGAACCCCGGGCGATCGCCAGCGAGGCCGGCTGCCGATTCTTCAGGGCCTGCTCGACCACTTGAACCAGTCGATCCGTGAGTTGCCCGGCATAGCGCTCCATATGCTGAAGCTCTTCTCCTTCGAACGAGTCCATTCCCTTCAGGTTCGGCCCGGAGTGGCAGTGGGCGTTGCAGAGCACAAATCGCTCCGGGGCGATCGGCGTCTTCTGGTTGACTCGCTCATAGACTTTGTCGCGCAGCTCCCGGGGGACGGATCCGTTGTCGACCGCGAGAAGCACGGCGGGACCTGGGGCTTCATCGCCGCCGATCGCCAGGGCCTTGGCTGAAAGCGGACCCGCAACCCCTTCCGACTCAGTCTTGCGCGATGCATACCCGTACATGCGGACAGGCGTGTCGGGCGTGATGTCGACCTTGGCGACGCCGATCGGGGCCGATTCAGGCGGGGCGGCCGGGGCCAGGCCCCCGACCAATACCGTGGCGACGACAAGCGTGCAGAAAACGACTCGATGCAGATTCCGGCGTGCGATCATCATTCCGAGGCTCCCCAAAAAGCGGTCCGTTCGTTGGTCTTCCCAAAGGCAACGCTGGAGCCATTTTAGTATGTTCGCGGAGAAAAGAAACTCTCTCCCCGCCGTCCCACCCGCACGGGGAAAGATTGATATCCCGGTCCGGAAGCATCACAATGGACAGGTTCGCCGAGGTCCGGCAGACGCATCGAAGATACAGCCTTCCCCATATGAGGTAACGCCCATGCAACGCAGAACTTTCTTGAAGACGGCGGGAGCAACCGGTTTGGCCACGATTCTGGCGAGGCCCTTGTGGGCGATGTCGCCCAAGTTCGCTCGCTACAAGGACACGATGGGGCTGCAACTCTACACCTTGCGGAATCAGATCAAAGACGACCTGCCCGGTACGATCCGAGCCGTGGCGGAGGCCGGATACTACCAGGTCGAATTGACGAAGACCGTGGGTGCCGAACCTGACGTGAAGGCGGCCCAGGATGCCGGCCTGAAGGTCACCTCGGCCATGATTGACTCGCGGGTTCTGGTGACGCCCGACGCCGAGGGGGTCCCGACGTTCGATGCGATCCTGGAGACCGCGGGCAGATTTGAACTGCGCTATCTGGTCATCCCCTATATCGGCAAAGGAAACCGAGAAACGGTCGATCAGTTCAAGGCAAACGCGGAGCGGGCGAACCGAATGGGCGAGAAGTGCAAAGCGGCCGGCATCCAGCTCTGCTATCACAACCATGCCTTTGAGTTCGGACCGCTGCCCGGCGGCAAGACCGGCTGGGACGTCTTCCTCGAAGAGTTCGAGCCGGGACTCGTGAAGCTCGAACTCGACGTGTTCTGGGCGGCCATCGGCGGCAAGGACCCGGCAGAGACGATTCGCACGCTCAAGGGCCGGATTGCGCAGCTCCATCTCAAGGACCTCAAGGCGGGCGTCGACACGACCTGGGATGAAAGCAAGGTCCCCCGCGACGCGTTCCAGGAAGTGGGCGACGGCGTCGTCGACTGGAACGCGGTGCTCCAAGCCGCGGAAGAAACGGGCGTTGCCCAATGCCACGTCGAGCAGGATCAGTCCCCGGATCCCGTCGCCAGCATCGGGCAGAGCATGCGGTATTTGAAGAAGCTGTGAGGCAATACTCACAGAGCACCGGCTAAATGGCCTTGCACGATTCCAAGAGATGGCCGCCATTGGGCTCGCCCCAATGGAAGCCACGTTTGACAACTAAATCGAGGACTCTTGTCCCGTCTTTCTCGTACCACGCCCGCCGCAACTCGGCGGGCGTGGTACGAGAAACTCACTGAGGGGATCGAGCCCTAGTTGTCAAACGTTGTCTCCACCGACACAAGGTCGGTGGCGGAATCCGATTTCTTCTGGGAATCGTGAAAGGTCATTTAGAGAGCGTTGCGTGATTCCCGGAGGAATTCGCAGGTCCTTCTCTCCGTCATTCCCACGAAGGCGGGAATCCAGACATTCGGCAGGAGCGACCCACCTATTCCTCGACCGGTTCCTCTTCGAAATCAGTCGGTTCGACCCAGCCGGCCTTGATCTTCTCGCCTTTCATGAACCGTTCGTAGAAGCCGGCCGTCGACGGGTCGGCGTACTCGTATTCGTCGAAGATATGCCCGCGGCCGAACATCCGCGGATCTTGCTGCTCGCGGAGTTCGGCCACCATTTGCTTGTTCAAGGTTTCTTTGAGGTCCCTGAAGGCGGGATCGCCGGCCAGATTGTTCATGCACTCCGGGTCGTTAACGACGTTGAACATCTGTTCGCCGGGACGTTTGCCGAACGACCAGGTCCAGAACCTCAAATCGGTTCCGTTCCGCCGCATGTCGAGGATCTGCGTCTTCGTGGGGCTGCCGTCGCAGTTCAGATAGCCCGTCTCGGGATTGCCCGCAGGCCATCGGGACGGCTCGAAGTTGCGGAGGTACAGGTAGTCGCCCTTGACGATCCCGCGGATCGGGTAGCCCGCGTCGTGGGGTCGCCCGACGTCGTGTCGTTCCTTGCCGATGAGGACGTGGTCGCGATCGGCGCAGACGACGCCGTCGCTCTCGGAGTGGAAGATCTCGGTCAGGCTTCGCCCCTGGATCGGCTGCATACCGGCCTTCACCCCGTCGACTCCGGCCAGTTCCAGAAAGGTGGGAGCGAAATCGATGAAGTTGACGAAATCGCGGACCGTGCGGCCCGGATTCTTGATTCCGTTCTTCCACATGACGGCCAGCGGCAGGTGATTCGAATACTCGTATTCCTGGCCCTTGATTCGCGGGAAGGGCATGCCGTTGTCGGCCGTAACGATAACCAGCGTGTTGTCCAACTCGCCGGCTTTCTCCAGTGTGTCGAGCATCTTCTGCAAGTGCTGATCGAAATGCTCGATCTCGAAGGCGTAGTCGAGCAGGTCGGTGCGAACCGTTTCGTTATCGGGCCAGAACTTGAAGACACGGTCGATTTGTTCGAGCTTCTTGCCGCCGTATCTCACGCCCGCTCTGTACTCGTAGGCCCGATGCGGTTCATGGCCGCCGTACCAGAAGCAGAACGGCTTGCCTTCGGGCCGAGCCTTCAGAAACAACTCGAAATTGGTGGCATAGTCACGAGGAGAGATCCCTTTGGCCGGCGGTTTGGTCGTCTTCTCCTGATAGGGCGGGCCGGCCAGTTCCCGGGGCTTGCCGTCGCCATCCACCGCCTTGCCGGGAGCCCATCCTTTGCCCGTGTATCCGACGTGATAGTCATGCTCCGCGAGCGTTTCAGCATAGGTCTTGAACTTGACCGGAAAATGCGGAATGTGGTTGGCGGCCTCTTCGAGCTGCCACGAGTTCCTCCCGGTTAGAATGCACGAACGGGAGGGGGCACATTTGGCGTTCGGGGTATAGCAGCGAGTGAACAGGATCCCCTCGTTCGCGACGCGATCAAAACCCGGCGTCTCCACCCAGGTGCAGCCGTAGGCGCCCATGTGGGGAAACGAGGCGTCGTCGGCAATACAGAACAGGATGTTCGGCCTTGTCGCCTCCCCGCACCAGGCCGAAGCGCTGCAAAGGCACACCGTAACCAACAGGCCGCCGATTTGTGGTTTCAACATCGTTTTCTCCTAGACGGCGCCGGGACCGCGGGCCCCGTCGTTGATTTGAATGGCCTCCAAGGCCGGCACTACGAAGATCTTGCCGTCGCCGATATTCCCTTCCGGACCCGTTCGCGCCACCGCCACAATCGCATCGATCGTCCGCTGGACGAAATCGTCGTTGACCACGATTTCGAGGAGGATCTTGCGAAGCAGCTTGGTCTGGTACTCATGGCCGCGATAGGTGGCCGTCTTGCCCCGCTGCTGCCCGAATCCCTGCACTTCGGTAACCGTCATCCGCAACACCTCGATCTTGTCGAGGGCGGCCTTGACGGCATCCAGTTTCGGGGGCTGGATGATCGCGAGCACCATTTTCACTTGGCAAACTCCTCAGGCGAACCACGAATCGTCGCATTCCGGCTTCGCGCGGAATCAGCGGGATAGCCAGGCAGGCGGACACAATTAGGATAGCGAAGCTGGCGCGGACTTCAAGTCGGGGAGGCGGCCCCATCCTTGTGAGACCGTCCCGTCAGCCCTCACTAGAAGTCCAGCGACCTTCTCATGGTACGACTACCATCCGCACGGGATGAATCACCATTTCTCGTCGTACTTCGTCCACAGCAGGTCGCCCAGATTCCAGTAGGCCTCGGCAGCTTCCCGGCAGGCGTCGCCGCTCCGTTTGGTCAAGAACGCCCGCAGTTTTGCCTCGCCTTGCTTTTCGAGAATCGCCGCCGTTTCCTCATCGACGGCTTTCTGGCCCGACAGCCACTTTTCTTGAAGGGGATTGCGAACCCCGGCGACGTCGTTCCGCATGTCGCCCCAGCGGTGGGCCGCGATTGTCTCGACACGATTGAACGCCCACCAGGCCGACCGGCGACTGAAACCCGTGGTGCGGCCGTCGGTCTTGTACGGCTCCGGAACGTCGGCGATCCCCGCATACAGGGGCACATAGGTCGTCATGGCCGGATTGCCGTAACCGAACCAGAGGATCCCGCCGACGGCGTCGGGGAGCCAGCCGCGGCACTGGATGACGGTCACGTACATGCAGTACCATCGGGCCATCGGACGCTCGCCGCGCCAGCCCCAGCCGCCGTTGATACGCAGCATCTTGTTCATGTCGTAGGGCATGAACGGATTGGCCAAGGGGCTCTTGACGGTCTTGCCCTCCTCGTCGGTGACCGTGAGATCCTTGGTCATATCGAACTCGGTCCCTTCAAAGGTGTCGCGGAAGAGTTCCATGATCTTCTCCGGACTGACGGGTTGCTCGGGCTTGACTGAGAAGGGGAACACGTTGGCATTCGGCTGCAGCTCGAGCGACGGCGCCAGCAGGCTGAGGACTCGCCATTCGCGCCGCGTCGACGAGAAGCTCGTACGTCCTTCCGGATCGTACGCTTCGTAGAACCGGAAAGGGCTTCCGCTCTTCGGATCCCAGTAACCCCTCTTCTCGGCAAAGCTCTGAACGTTCTTCGACGCCATGAAGAACTCGGAGTCAGCCAGATTCAGTTCGCCGATTCGTGCCCCATTGGCAACGACCGACACGTGATCGTCAGGAACTCGCTGGGCAGCCCACACGGCCCCGACTTCGTCCTCGCCCACGCCTACGATCTCCATCACCCAGACTTCCTTCGTATCGGCGATCGTCAGGGCTTCGCCCACATCGCACCAACCGTACTTCTCGATCAGGGCCCCGCCGATGCGGATCGCCTCCCGGGCGGTCGACGCACGTTCCAGCATCAGCCGCGTCAGGGTTTCGCAATCGATCAATCCCTTCTCACTCACGAGTTCCTTGCGGCCTTCGAAGGTCGACTCGCCGATCGCCAACTGCTTCTCGTTCATGGCGGCATAGGCCGGAGCAAGATACGCCAGCGTCGTTTCCACTTCCAGAATCCGCCCGATCGGCTCCCGGCCGTAGCGTTCCATGGGGCCGTCGTTGTCGTCCTTACGCTTGGTGAGCAACTGGGTCGCGTTGGGGCCATGCTTCCGCGAAGGAACCACCAGGATGGCCGAACTGGTGCGGTGGCTGTCGCACGTGTGCGACGTCATCACGGAGCCGTCCGTCGAAGCGGCTTTGCCAACCATGATCGAGGTGCAGCTCTGGGCGGCTTGGGGCGCACTGCTCGCGAGCAAGATCGCCATGAGAATCAGGACAGAGTGGCAGTTGGCTCTCGGCACGGGGCTTCTCCTGGTGGGCGAGGTTTGAATGCTGACACTCAATTGTAGCCTACTGGCGCGGCGAAGGATAACAACTCTCTAGCCTTCGAAGGACCCAGCTTCGATCAGCAAACGCCGATGTTCTCGGAATTCCTTACCCCACCCCGGCGACTACTCAAACTCCGCCTCCTCCGCCTGGGCCTGCTCCAGAGTCTTTTCGGTGCTGGTCGGATCGACCCTTCGGCAACTCTCGGCGAGGACGTTCGTAATCTCCTCCAGATCGCCCCGCCACTCGGCCTCCTCGGCGTCGGGGGGCGTGAGCGAGGCGAATTCCGCCACCAACAGAATCATCCGCAGGAAATGGCGGAAGAGGATCCCTTCCTGCTTCTGCAGTTGCTTGCTCGTGATGTACTTGTTGAAGTCGCCGCCGAACTCCAGCAGTTCTCCCACGGCCCAGACGGGAAACGTGCGCACGTCGCGTACGCCTGGGAAGTCGTAGTCGAACATTCGCCGCAGCTTGTCGGCCAGTGCAAGCACCCAAACGCGCTCTTCCATCGAATTGTAGGGACGATCTTCGTCGCGAGACTGCTCCACCAATTCCTCGGGCGTGGCCAGGCCGAGCTGCAGCAACTGCACGTCAAGCCTGGTTGTGGCCAGGGGACCCGGCGGCAGAAACTCCTGGCGGGGCACGCGGACGGCAGGTCCGATCGATCGGGGCAATTCCAGAACGCTTTCCATCGCCTGGATCCGTTCGGCCCGATCGGCAATGCCGAGCTGGTTGATCAGAAACACGCCATAGAGCGGATTGACCCCCCGGAACATTCGCAGGAGTTCGAGCCGTTCCGTCGGATGGGCCAGCTTCGCCTGATAAGGCGGCGGGCCGCTCGACCGGTCTTGCGATTCCTCCGAAACCGTCTTCGCATCGCCCAACGCCATACCAAAGAGATGCATTCCCTCCGACTTCGGCTTCGGAGCTTCTTCAGGAGTCTCCTCCTGCACGACAGGCTCCGGTTCGAGCGTCACGTACCCCGCTCGCCAGAGCGTCAGCAGCATCTGGTCGAGATCGCGATTGGCACGCTCCAGCCACTTGGGATCCATGAGACGTTTCTGGACGAGCGTGCGGACGCGGTCCACGTCGGGCGACGCGTCAAGCATGTAGGAAAGGAGCCGCCAGGGTAACGGACCGCGGCTGACCAAGTGACCGGCCGGGGCCGTACGCAGCTTCTCGAACTGCTCTTCGGTCCAGTACTGCTCGGTCGACCGGCGCTTGGGCATCTTCTTCTTGAGTTGCTTCTTCGCCTTGAGCAGTCCGGGATCCTTGGTGTCTTCGGGGATCTGGTCGTACTTGTCTTTCCAGCGGGAGATCTTGACGTCGTCTTCGTGGGCCAGGACGAACACGTAACCCTGGCTGTCGAACTGGGGCCGCCCGGCCCGCCCAAAGATCTGATGCGCGGAGCTGGCATCCAGCAGTTTGCGTTTCCCCGACGGCCCCTTAAGAATGCTTGGCAGCACGACGGACCGGGCCGGCAGGTTGATCCCTGCCGCCAGCGTCTCGGTGCAGGTGGCGATCGAGAGGAGCTTACGTTGATAAAGGTCCTCGACGATCCGCCGATACTTGGGCAACACGCCCGCATGGTGCACGCCGACTCCGCGGAGCAGGAGCGGCCGCAGTTTGGGACCGGCCCCCTGCGACCAGTCATACTGTCGGAGTTCCTCGTCGAGAAGCTTCTGCCGCTGGCCGTCGATGAGATGCTTCCCCTTGAGTTGTTCGGCGATCGTCCAGCACTCTTCGCGATTGAAGCAGAAGATCAGAGACGGGGTGGTCCGCTGGTCCTCGCTCCCCTGCGACATCCATTCGATCTGCTCGGTGAGCAGTTTGTCGGGCACCCACTGGAACGTGAGCGGCACCTTGCGCTGATCGCCCTGAACGAGATCGAGCTTGCGATCGTGGCACCGCCGCAGCCAGCCGCTGAATTCGACCGCGTTGCCGACCGTGGCCGATAGCAGCAGCAGGCGGACGTGCTTGGGGAGGAGGCCCAGAGAGAATTCCCAGACGATTCCCCGCTCGGCGTCGGCGAAGCTGTGGAATTCGTCCATGACGACGGCACTGACTTCGCTGAAGTCGAATGCTTCAGAATGGAGCAACCGGTTGAAGAGGATTTCGGCCACGACGACGAGGATTCGTGCGTCGGGGTTCTCCCGCCGGTTGCCCGTCACCAGTCCCACGTCGGAGCGTTCGAATCCCCATCGGACGGCCGCGTCCTGCATTTCCCGAAACTTCTGCTCCGTCAGGGCGATCAGCGGCGTCGTGTAGTAGGCCGTCTTGCCCGCATGGAGGGCTTCAAACATCGCCGCTTCCGCAATCACCGTCTTGCCGGTCCCGGTGGGAGTGCACACGAGCACGCCCTGTTCCGCGGAGAACCAGGCATAGAGTGCGTTCTCCTGAATCGGGTAGGGCTCAAAGGGCAACTGCTCGAGGTAGCGCTCGAGAAGCTCTTCGCGAAAGCGTGTTGCGTCGGCCATGGAACGCCCGGATTTGCGGCATGGGGAAAGCCGGCAGTATACCAGCCTCGACGCTCAAGCGGTAGCCGAGCAGAGTGAGGCAGTGAGCACTCATTCGCACTACAGATCCAGTTTCGTGACGAAACGGCACCCGATCAGTACGGCACCGGGTCCGGCGGCGGTTCCACCCATCGATGCCAGAAGACCTTCCACCCGGCGTGTGGTATAGCCCGATAGACGGCGGAAATTGACCGCCTCGGCTTCGAAGTACATGCGTTCCTCTTCCGAGCCAAGCTCTATGACGAGTCGGGAGAAATCGAGTCGGCCGGGAAGCAGGAAAGCGATGCCGCGGCGGGAGATGTCGTGGCACTGAACCGGGAAGAAACGAAGTTGATCGATCCGCTGCTGCCCGTCGTAGGCGGCGATCCGCTGCACGAACCGAAACGGCTGCCGTTCCACGGCCCGGCGGTCGTGTTCGACGGTACCCGGGGCCGGATTCAGCACCTGGTAGGCCGTCGCGTAGGCCGTCGGTGTTGGAGGGGCGATCGGCAAAGGCATTTTGGGCTTAACCATTCTTGTCGCCTATCCGCGTGGGGGCCAGATATCGCTCACCCGTGGATAGTCCGCCCGACACTTGCTTTTGGTTTGCAGGACACGGTGTCGGCGGCTTGATCAAGGATAGCTTGCCGCCCGCAGAATCGCGAACTCCGGGGTCCCGGTCGCGAGCAGTCCCGGCGCGCAAGAACCGCTAGAATCGCTACGACCCTATCGCCCGGCCACGAGCCCGAGTCGCGGGATACTCCGTACCGCCATCAATGAGAAGGTTGAGTCTGCTGTGGTCGCATCGGAAGGGTCACCACGAAGCGAGTTCCTCCCTCCTCGCCTTTCTCGTAGCGGATGCTCCCGTGGTGGCGATCGACGATCTTCCGGCAATAGGCGAGTCCGAGGCCCAAGCCCGGGTAGACGTCCCGGGGATGGAGACGCTGGAAGACCGTAAAGATCCGATCCGCGTACTGTTCTTCCAGTCCGATCCCGTTGTCTTCGACCGCAATTCGCCATTGCGACACAGCATCACCTTCCAGCGCAAATACGCGGACGGTCGGCGGCTTGTCGCCCCATTGAAACTTGATCGCATTATCCACCAGCGACAAGAACAAGAGTCTCATCTGATCGGCATCCGCCGAGATCGTCGGCAGCGGTTCGATAGTAACCACGGCGGCCGAAGCCGCGATCTTCTCCTGGAGTTCGAGGCAGACGCCCGAGAGTACCTCGTTCAAGTCGACTTCTGCCAGCGGACCGCCGTGCGTCTCGAGTCGCGAGAGTACGAGCAATCCCTCGATCATCCCCTGGCCGCGTACGGCGGCGCTCTGAATGCGTTCGAGATCTCCTCGCATGGACTCGTCGAGCCTGCCTTCCAGCCTGGCGGCCAGGCGCTGGCTGAACGTGCGGACTTTGCGGAACGGTTCCTGCAGGTCGTGCGAGACCGCATACAGAAACTGCTGCATCTCACGGCGGAGAATCTCGGTTTCGTCGGGTCGGGTCATGAACTCCAACTACTCCTTCTTCTCTCGTTCTGTCAATTCGGGGCCCGCATCTGGAACCTCAATGGTAGTGACGACGGGGCCGGGCTCCGTATCGTTTCCCCTGGCGTAGCGATAGTAGACTTCCAGGCACAAGGTGGCCAGGGCCGTGGAGTAGACTCGCCCCCCCTTGTCGCCCCATCGCGACTCCGGGTCCCAACTGCCGCGGCTGCAACCGTCGTCGCGCTGCAAATTGACGATCGCGTCGCGGATGATGCTGTTCCAACGCTGCCAGGGCTCTCCGCCCGCATGAAACATGGCTAGCGTGCAGTTGTACCACAGATAGTAGTCGCGATCGCTCCGCTGCTTGGGCTCGGTATCCCAGCGTTTCTCGGCCAGATCGGCCAGGAACTCGGCGGCCTTGCTCACCATGGGCGAATCGGCTTCGTCGAGCAGGAACTGCCTCGCGAGCATTCCCACACCGGTTGTCGCTTCGCTGGACGTATTGCCTCCCATGTAGCGAGTCTGCCCGGTCGCCTCGACCGCGTGGGCGTCGAAGAACGGCCCGATCCGGCTGAGGCAGAAGTCGTTTACGGGAACGGCGGCCTCCTGGGCCGTCTTGATTGCCAGCACCTGCCAGCCTGTTACCGACGTGTCACTTGGCGGCTTGGGGTCGACCTGGTAACGCCACCCCCCGTCGTTGTGCTGCATCTCTTCGATGAACCGCATGGCCCGGCGGAGCGCACCGAGATAGCGGGGATCGGGAGTTTGCCCCGACGCCCGGGCGACGGCACACGCTTCCCCCAAGGCGAATGCGGCAATCCCGTGCTCGTACATGAAGTACTGGTGCAGGCGACGATTTCCGCGAGCCGGGTGACTGCCAACGAGAGCCCCATCGGGACGCTGGCGTGCAACCAGCCAATCCAGGCCGCGGCGTACGGAGTCGGAGTACGTGTTGCCGTTGAAGTAGTAATGCCCGCCCGCCTGGAACGCGAGCAAGGCCAATCCCGTCTGGGCGGCTTCGTAACTGCCGCCCGGCCCGGTGCACGAAGCACCGGCCTCACAGCGTGCCTGGGCTCCGCTGCCCAGACAGTCCGGACCCCAATGCCCGCCCGGCATCTGGTGGCGTGCCAGCCAGGCCAGCCCGTCGGCCACGGCCGCCTCGCTCTCGGGCGTGCCGCCGTACTGGCCGATCCATTGCCCTCGATTCCCCTGGGTCCGCTTGGCATAAAGACCAAGGGACGACGCCCGGACACGATCGATCGTGCCGATCTTCTCAACGACCGCCCCGCTCGGCGCCACTTCGATCGTGCAGACGTTCCATACGTTGCCCGGCTGAACCGATTCCGGCGTAAAGCGATAGGTCTGGCCGCCGTGATACACCTTCACCTCGGAGCCGCTCCGGCTCAGGGCATCGGCCTCGGGGTTGTTGAGGTTCGTATAGTCGTGCACGTAGTAGCGATACTCGCCCGGCAGAACTCCGAGAACGGTGATCGTCTCGGGGCCTTCCCCGTCGCGATCGTCCACGTCCAGGTTGACGAATTCCCGGCTCCTCAGATTGCCCGGTTGGTGGAAGTAGATGTGGAATCGTTCCCCGTCGGGCAGGGGACCTTCCAGGTGGGCGTCGAGGTCGGCCGGCTCCTTGTTCCAGGTAAGCACGAGCCGAAGCTGCCCCACCTCCAGGCCCGGACTGAGCACGACGCGGACGGCCTCAGGCAACGCCGCGTCGAGTGTCCGCTCGAATCGTTCGATCGTGAAACCTTCCGCCGAAACTTCCAACGGCACGTTTCCCTCGGGCAGTTTCTCCAGAAAGAACCAACCCTCGGCATCCGCCTCCGCCTTCCGATCGTTGCCGACCATCCGAATCACTGCGCCCGCGATCGGTTGGTTGTTCACGGCGTTGACGATCTGGCCTCGCAGCGAGGCTTCGCCTTCGGTCACGAGTCGCTGCGGTTCGGGCACGACCACCTGGGCTCGGCGCAGGCGAAAACCGTCACGGTAGGTGATCTGGATCGAGTCGCCCGTTCGCACGCCCTCGGCTTGCCACTCGAACGCCTGGGCGGTCCGCACGTCGGCCCTGAGAACCTGGTCGAGCAGTTCGCTATCGCGGCCGGTAGCGACCCGGCGAAAGGCAACCTTGCCACGACTGACCGGTGTGAAGGCAAAGGCCAGACGGTCCGGATCGGCAAGGCCTCGTTCGATGGTCGGTAGCCCCTCGAGTGCTGCAAACGGCCACACGGTTGCCGCCCAGTAGCCGCCCAGACAGACGCCCGTCATCAACAGCGCCGCGAGGGCTCCGAATCCAAGCTGCCGCCCACGGCGCCGGCGCGACAGAACCCGTGTGCGCAGTTGCTCCAATTCGCCCTGCAAACCGTCGTACTCGGCGCTGCCCTGGGTGGGCATTCTGGGCGGTGGGGGCGGCGCTGGGATGGCAACTCCCGGTGCGATTCTTCCCGGCGGCGGGGGGGGAGACGGTAAACCACCCGGCACAGCCGGTGGCGGAACCGGCCCGTTGGCCGCCGGTGGCGGTGGGGCAGGACGGGAACCCGGCTTGGGCGGCATTGGCCCGGAAGGGGGGGCGGAAGCCGTGTGCGGTGGCGGAGTGAGACCCTTTCCCGGGGCCGGCGGAGGGGGCGCAATCATGGGCCCGGCGTTTCCGCCGGACAGGTCTCCCCGGCAAGCGGGATGGGGGCATACGGTTGCGCCTTCGGGCACTTCGCGTTGGCACCAGCGGCATCGCGGCATAGGAGGGAAACCGGCGGATGGGGACTTCGGTCGCCTGTTGTGTCGCCTCCAGTGTAGCGGAAACGCGTGAGAAGTGGAGAAGGGAGCCCGTCGGGTTCGTGAAATCAACCGTCAGGTCACGATCTCTTTCATCGCAACTGCGAGCGAGCCATCGTCTGGGCATGGCTGAGGGTTTCATCCAGTTTGCCGAGTAGGGCCGTGATCTCATCGCGGTCGAAGCCCACTTCGCCGAACAGTTCGACCGGAGGCGAGGTGGAAGTCGACACCCCCAACGCCGAACGACCCTTGAAATCGCAAAGCCAGTCGCTCAGCGTGACGATGTGCACCATGTCGCGGTTTGGACCCTCGTACTGCCCGGGATGGTGGTGATGACCGATCGCGTCGGTCAGGTGGGCGGGAAGTTTCCACTGGACGGCCACGTACTCCCCGAGTTCCGCGTGGTCGAATCCGATGAAATCCCGCTCCACCTGATAAGCCGGCTGTTCCGGCGTGACTGCGTCGATGACAAGGTGAAAAGGCCGGTGAAGATACTGATCGATCATCACCAGGCCGATGTCGTGCAGCAGGCCCGCGAGGTAGGCCTCCTGCGGGTTGACTTTCCGACAAACCTTGGCAATTTCCTGGGCCACGATCCCGGTGCCGACCATGTGGTCCCAGAGCCCTGTGCGAGTATAGTCGCCGTAACCGTTCGTCTCCCGGAACAACGGCGCCACGTAGGCGCTCATCGCGAGATTGCGTATTTCTCGAAATCCGAGCAGCATCACCGCCTGCTTCAGGTCGCCCACCGACTGGCGAACGCCGACGTACGAGGAGTTGACAATTCGCATGATCCTCATGGCCATTGCCGGATCGCTGCGAATCACCTCGATCAGATCGTCGGCCTCGGCGCTGGAGTCGCGGGCCAACTCCATGATCTTGACGGCGCAGGTCGGCAACGAGGAGACGTCGCCAATCTGCTGAAAGACTCGATCGATTACTTCCGCCCGGGCCGGATCACGCCGGTTGGCGGTCGTCTTCGTTTCACAGACTAGAACGTTCATTCCGCAGATTCTCGGCAAGCAGTACAAGTGTTACAACCGAGCCCTGCACGCGGCTGGGGCTACTGCAAGGATAGCTTACTGAGATCACAAGAGATGTACGCTTCCGGCATGTCCATGCGAGGGCGTCGCTCCGCCAGTCGCCGGATCGGTCCGAAAGCCTCGACGATCCCGCAATAATCGGGATCGTCCTACGCTGTGAGAACGGCGGCGTCTCAGAGTCGGAGGTTGTCGGGATCGAACTCGATCGCCTGTTCGACGTAAGGGAGGTAGAAGGAGGCGACATTGCCGATGAAGCGTTCGGTGCGGCGCGCGAGGATGCACTCGAGGCGATGGCGGACGCCCGGTGCGCCGGGTTTGACGTACCAGGGGAGGAAGGGTGGTTCTTCGTCGGTGAATTTGGCGTTGGGTTGCCCGTCGAGGACGCTGGCCAACAGGTTACCGCCGCACTGTCCGGCGCCCATTCCGAGAATGATCTGTCGCTTCATGGTCCGCCCGTCGTGGAGAAGAGTTGCAGGGGGTCTGCCGCCCCGGGAAGATGCTCCTGTTATTCAGGACGAGGGAACGGGTGTCCAATCGGGGGCCGCGGGCAGAATACGAATATCGGGGGGAACACTTTTCGCGGGGATCGATCCCGTTGTGTCCCTGCTTACTTGTTAGCAGTGTGCTCCCTCTCGTGCGTCACTGCTTACTTGTCTGCGTGCGACCCGGCGCATCAGGGCCGCCAGGACATCGGTTGCCCTGCCGTTGGCCGGGAGGATCTTGCCGTTCGGCAGAACCGTCATGGGAACGCCTTCGGACTCCATCAGTTCGACCAGTTGTTGCGGGCTGAATGCCGCCAAAGCCGAGTGCAGAAATCGTCCCTGGGCCCTGAAGGCCTTGACGATTCCGCGAGCGTCGGCGGCGTGGGTCAGATTGCAGTGGCCGCCGCCGGAGATCAGGATCTTGACGCCCGGCTTCCGGTTCTTTTCCAAAACGAGCGTCTTGCGGCCTCGCACAGCCGCCCGGCAGGCCGCCGTCAAACCCGCGGGGCCTGCCCCAATGACGGCTACGTCCCATTGGTCCATCGACAGAGTCTCCAAGTCTCGGTGCTGCTCCGATCCACCATAAACTCCGGACCGCTTGTCGGCCAGCCCTGTCTCGCCGAGCCGATGAGCGATAGACGGAAACAGCCTATCACGCCGAAAAACGCGTGACAAACGGGCAACAGATTGCTAGATTGAGACCTGCGACGACCAGTCCGGTACGCGTTAAGCTGCAGAGATGCAGGCTACTGGGAATGCACGGATCAGTCTAGAAACGAGTTCGGAAAGAATATGAGCATCGAGCGTGCATTGTCCAAGGCAAGAGCAACGCTGGATCATGCACCAGTTCAGGCTGGAGTTGATCCCCGTTGGCAGGCACTTATCGACGTCGGTGAGCACATGGATTCATCACCTGATGAGATCTGGGAGTTCATTGAAGATACGAGAAGAGATGCTGATGAAGACTTAGAGGCGGCCTTGACGACGGTGCTTCTCGAACACCTTGTCGAGCAGCACGCTCACATCAGATCGAAGGTGATTGCCTTGGCAGAAACGGATCCACAAATAAAGAGAATGTTGCAGGGATGCTGGTAATTACAAAAGCAATCCGAGCAATGCGATCCACCGAATGGCTACCCGCGTCATGCTCCATGCTTGGTCGCTACGCTCCCGGCATAGATCACGCCACGGGCAGCCATCGGTGATCGCGGACGTTAGCCCTCAGAACGAATAGGGCCCTGCGTTTGGCGGAGGGACGTTGTTGTCGAATCGACTCTGAAATGCGATACTATCGATGTCGTTCTCTGCGGTTGTGGAAGCTGGAAAATGCTCCAGTACAAGGCCGGCTACAAGTTCGTTGAGGGGGGAGTGCACGCCCAAGTACTCGATTTCCCGGCGGCAATCAGTTGTGGGGCGGACCTTGAAGAGGCACGGCGAATGCTTGGCCTCGCGTTGGTCGACGTGGCGGAGACGCTGGTGGGCCGGGGCGAGGCATTTCCAAAGCCCGACCCCGGCGTGAGCGACGCCGAAATGGACGTGGAAGAGCCGATCTTTTTTGCACTGCCGTGAGATCAATGATTACACGGCAAGGAGCATCTGCCGGCAATTGGGCGTCCCTGAAGTATGACTTCGGCTTGCGGTCAATTCCGGCACGGTGCCGCACCCATGCCTGTCACGCCTTATACGGATAGGGGTGTTTGTAGGGCGCCCGGTATTCCCGTTTGAGGAGCTTGGCCGCTTCGGGATTGTCGACGATTTGCTGGGCGGCCTCGTCCCACTTGACGACGGAATGGGTCTCGTAGGCGATCGTGCCGAGTTGAACCATGGCGGTGGATTTGGCGGCGTCTTCAATCGGACACGCGAGCCTGGCGCCCGTCCGAACGGCGTCGAGGAAATTGGCCATGTGCAGGGTGCCGAGGTCGGCCGGAACGTCGTGCGTTTCACGATCGGCGGTCTTGGCCTTGGGGATCAGCACCCATTTCTGATCCGCGGCGAGAACCGTGGCTTCGTCGCCGTAGAAGAAGATGCCGTTGTCCGTCTCGGGCGCATACTCCGTGGCACCCCAGAGGCGATGACGCCACACGACCGGCAATTCGTCGAACTCGAAGTGAGCGGTCAGGGTGTCGGGCGTGGTGATCTTGCCTTTCAGGTAGTACGTTCCGCCGTCGGCCGTAATTCGCTTCGGCATGGACAGGCCGAGGACCATCCGCGTTGAATCGATCAGGTGGATGCCCCAGTCGACCAGGTGCCCGTGACCGGTCGTCTGCTCCAGCCGCCAGCTCTTGTGGCCGATCTGCGGGCAATAGGGGAGCAGGGGGCCGGGGCCGGACCAAAGGTCCCAGTTGAGCGAGGCCGGCGGATCCTGCGGAGTCGTGTCGCCCGTGCCGGCCCGATAGTGGATCTGGGCGTCGACCTGGACGAGCTTGCCGATGCCGCCCTTCTTGATGAACTCGCTCACCTCGCGCAAAGCGAGGCTCTGGCGGCGCTGGAAGCCGATCTGGACGATCGACTTGCTGGCCTTGGCAGCGTCGACCATGGCCTGGCCTTCGCGGATGTCGTAGGCGATGGGCTTTTCGCCGTAGACATGCAGGCCCTTTTCGACGGCCGCGATGAACGGCAAGGCGTGCCACTGCGGCGGCGTGCCGATGATCACCGCATCGAGCTCGGGCAGATCCAGCAACTCGCGATAGTCCTTGAACTGTTTGGGGCGCGAGGCCTGGAGCTTTTCTAGTTCGTCGGCCGCCGATTTGAGGTGCTCGCTGTCGACGTCGCACACGGCGACGATCTCGACGCCGCCTACCTTGATCGCGGCCTTGGCGTCGACCATGCCGTACCAACCGACGCCGATCACGCCGATCTTGATCGGCCCGTCACTGAAGGCCTGTGCCCGTTGCGACAGCGCAAGGGTACTCGCCGCCGCTCCGGCCGTAGCCAGAAAGCTTCGTCGTGTCGTCTTCATCGTGTCTAACCTCATGGGTTGAATGCTGTTCCTGGATGTTCAGAACTCGCGGCAACACTCGGCCCAATACCTGAACCCTGAACTCCGGACCCTGACAACTACTTCGGGGCGGTCACTCCGGGCCACTCGTCGGTGCGGAACGGGCAAGCGGGCAGACCTTCCGCATTGTAAAGGTTGCAGATCGGGTTGTCGGCCCAGGCATAGCGGACGCTGGCCGGGTTGGCCACATCGGCACTGCTGACGACAACCTTGTCGCCCTCGATTTTGGCGTCGGCCCAGACGAATTGCTTGTCCTCGCCGGCGACGGCAAAACCCTTGAGCGGCTGGCCGTCCTTGGCGACCAGCCCGCCGCCGACGTGGTCGAAGCTCAGCACGATCTTGTTGCCGTCCTTCTTCATGCTCTTGTACATGGGGCCGCTGTAGACCAGGTCGCGGCCGTAGTCCTTCACCAAGGCCCACAGGGCCAGCCGCTTGCCGACGTCCTGCTTGTTGCGGGGGTGGATGTCGTCGGCTTCGCCGATATCGATGATCACAGCCTGGCCGGTGTTCGGCAGTGAGAGGGTCATCGTCTGGGCTTCACGCAGTTCGGCCCAATCGCTGTCGGCCGGCTCGGGTTTGACGGCCTTGAAATTGGCAAGCTGCACGAAGTAGAAGGGAAAATCGCCCTGTTTCCAGTCGGCACGCCAGTTGTTGATCATCTTGGGAAACAGGTCGCGATACTGGTAGGCCCGGCCGGCGTTGCTCTCGCCCTGGTACCAGATCGCCCCGCGGATCGCATAGGGGAGAATGGGCAGGATCATGCCGTTGTAGAGGTTGGCCGGCCGATGCTGTCCGGTGCGGGGATCGGTCGGAGCACGGGGGGCGGTAGGGGCGGACTTGCCGTCGGCCTTGGCCTTTTCCACGGCGACCTTCCATGCTTCGCGCTGCTTCTGGAATCGAGCCTGGGCCGCTTCCGGGTCATACGTAGCACATTGCTTCTCAAAGTTCGTGAGTAGCTCTGCATAGGCGGGATCGGCTTCGAGAACGGCACGGCGGACCCAGGCCTCGCAGGACGAGCCGCCCCACGAGGTGTTGATCAAACCGACGGGCACTTTGAGTTCCTTGTAGATCTCGCGTCCGAAGAAGTAACCGACGGCGGTGAAGCTGCCCACCGTTTCGGGGCTGCAAACGACCCACTTGCCCTCGCAGTCGTACTGGGGCTCCTGAGTGCCCTTGAGCGGCACCGAGAACAGGCGGATTTCCGGATAGTTGGCCGCGGCGATTTCCTTCTCCGCGTCGATCGCGCGATTGACGGTGAAGCCCATATTCGACTGTCCGGAGCAGACCCAGATTTCGCCGATGAGGATGTTCTCGACGGTGATCGAGTTCTTGCCGCTGACGGTCATCGAGGTCGGGCCGCCTTCTTTCATGGAATCGAGCCGGACCATCCATTTGCCGTCGCTGTCGGCGGTGGCCGTCTTCGATTGCCCGCCGAGCGTCACCGTCACTTTTTCGCCGGGATCGGCCCAACCCCAGATCGGCACGTCGATTGCCCGCTGCAAGGCCATGTTGTCGCCGATAATGGCGGGCAGTTTCACGTCGGCCGCGGCCATTGAGGCAAACGCGAGCAGAGCGAGAATGCTAAGTGACAAACGCAGTCGTTTCTTGATGCCAGTCATGGTTTCTCCTCACAGAAGCCGTCTCAAACAGGAAATCCTCAGCCACCCGATTGGGGTTCACGTTGTCGCTATTGTAGCAGGACCGAGGGGGGGAGGATACAGCCTGGTCGACAGGGCTTGCTCACCACTGCTTCAGGCTGTGACGATTCGATGCAAGTCTTTGAGGTTCCTCTGGAATTCGCGTAGGGTGCGCGCATGTTTGTGAAGGTTGGGTTGCGGGCTTGCCGCGGCTTGGGGAACCATGCACGGGCAATTGGGGGCTTGGTTCCGGGTTTATATGCGTCGTGTGGGCGTGTTTCTGTGAAGGCCGGGTTGCGAACTTGGCGCGGCTTGGGCTCGATAGGTGGATGGTGGGGGTTGTTTTGGTCAACAAGCGGAGAGAATTCCGAATTGGGCGATGAGCGGTGGGGGTTGTTTTGGTCAACAAGCGGAGAAAATTCCGGTTTGGGCGATGCCAGTTTGGCGAGGGGGGCTGGGAGGGGGAAGGGGAATTCGGGGATGAGGTGTGCGGGCACGTCGGCGGCGGTGAGGCGTGGTCCGGCGAGTCGAATGCCGCGGACTTCGGACCCTTTGAGATAGAGGCCGTTGCCGAAGAGGGCAAACATCTGCTGGATGTATTGATTGAGGGGGCGGATGACCTCTTGCCGGAAGCGGGCGGCGCGGAGGCGGGCTTGTCGTTTGAGGCGGCGAGAGGTGTGGGCCTGGTGGAGGAGGATGCGGACCTGGCGGACGACGGGTCCCAGTCGTCCGAGGTAGATTGAGCGTTGTCGACCGTTTTCACGCCAGGCAAGCCGGAAGTAGGGTCCGAGGCGGCGTCCGCAGGAGGTTCGCCAGGAGGCGACGACGGCGCCTTGTCGGGCGAAGAGGCCCGGGTGGTCGGTGAGGAGGCGGACGGCTGGATGGTCGGATGTACATGTGTTCATTTGTACATAATAGCAATCCGGCGGGATTTTTCAATAGGAAAGTTGAACATTTGGGGAGATTTCTTGGGGGGTGGGAGCAGCGTGTAAGGGGCTCATCCGGCTGAATCGCATGTTTCCCTGAAAGAGGTCTATCCTGATCTCGCGTCGACCGGACAAGAGCAATGGCTTTCATGTTCACATAGGCTTCAGGCGGATGAACCGTCTTTGAGCAGTAATATCGAATGGAACCTGTCCAACGGATTCGCTGCTAGCCGAACGAGGTCAGGTTCGGTAAACTCGTTGGTACGCCAGTACTTGAGACGGTTATCGTCGGATTGTCCAACGTCTTCTGCGACCTTCGACCGCCCCATGCCCGCCAATCTCACTCAGCAATACCTCAAGGCGGAACAGGAGTACCGCCAAGCCGGCACGCCGGAGGAGGAACTGGTCTGCCTTCAGGCCATGCTTCGTGAGGTCCCCAAGCACAAGGGGACCGACCATCTCCAGGCCCAGCTCAAGCAGAAGATCGCCAAGATCAAGAAGGAGATGCAGGCGCCCGGCAAGGCGGGCAAGAAGGGTCGCGGAGTACGCATCCCCCGCCAGGGGGCGGGGACTGCGGTGATTCTGGGCGGGCCCAACGCGGGCAAGAGTCAACTGCTGGCGAGCCTTACACGAGCCACGCCCGAGGTCGCTCCCTACCCGTTCACCACGCACCAGCCGATCCCGGGGATGATGCCCTGGCAGGACGTGACCGTACAATTGGTCGATACGCCGCCGATCACTCCCGACTACCTTGAGTCGTACATGTACGGGATCATTCGCAGCGCCGAACTGGCGCTGCTCATGGTGGACCTGGGCGCCGATTCGGGCATCGAGCAGTGCCAGGACGTGCTGGACCGGTTGAACGACACCAAGACGCGTCTCGGCAGGGAGACTTGCCTGAGCGAGGAAGACGTGGGGCTGTCCTTCACCCGAACCTATGTCGTGCCCAACAAAATTGACTTGCCCGAGGCACAGGATCGGCTCGATTTGCTTCACGAGCTCTGTCCGCTGGAATTCGAGGAGTATGTGATTTCGGCGCAAACGGGGACCGGCCTGGAGCCGTTGCGCGACGCGATCTATCGGGCGATGGACGTGGTGCGAGTTTATACGAAGCTGCCGTCGGCCAAGGAGCCCGATCGAGACCGGCCGTTTACCGTCCGCCGCGGGAGCTGTCTGGCCGATCTGGCCGGCCAGGTGCACAAGGACTACATCGAGGGGCTCGAGTTCGCCCGCGTTTGGGGATCGGCCGTTCACGACGCTACCATCGTCAAGGGCGATTACATCCTGAACGATCAGGACGTGGTCGAGTTGCACATGTAGGTCGGCGACTGACATTCCGTAGCGCAGTATTGCGTCGTTTAACGCCCAGCCGAAGGCGCCGGCTGCAGAACCGTTCAGGCCTTTTTCAAGCCGGCGCCTTCGGCTGGGCATTAAACAAGTTCACGTCGCACAAAGGTGAACCGTGACGAACGCTGAAATAGCCGCACGACTGGAGCTGGTGGCCGATCTGTTGGAATTCCAGGGGGCCAACCCCTTTCGGATACGCGCTTATCGCAACGGAGCGAGGGCGATTCACGACCTGGCCGAACCGGTGGAATCGGTTCTGGCGGATCCCGAGCGTCACCTGACCGATATTCAGGGCATCGGCAAGGACCTGGCGCAGAAAGTCGCGGACCTCGTCGAGACCGGGAGGCTGGCGATTCTGGACGAGCTTCTCGAAGAGATTCCCGAGAGCGTTCTGGCAATACTTCGGGTACCCGGTTTGGGGCCCAAGAAGGCGGCCGCTCTGTTTCGGGAGCTGGGGATCCACACGCTCGACCAACTCCGGGTGGCCTGCGAGACGGGGCAGGTGCGGACCCTCAAGGGTTTCGCCGCCAAGACCGAAAAGGCGATCCTGGAGAACATCGACATCGCCAGCGAGGCCGACAAGCGGACCTATTGGGCGATTGCCGACGAGATCGTCCAGAAACTGCTGGCCCACTTCCGGGAATGCGAATCGGTCGAGCGGATCGAGGCAGCGGGGAGCTATCGCCGCGGCAAGGAGACCGTCGGCGACCTGGACTTCCTGGCGTTGGCCGACGATGCCACGGCGGTCATGGATCATTTCGCCGCTTTCCCGGGGATCGGCAAGACGCTATTGCGCGGCGACACGAAGATGTCGATTCGGCTCGAGGTGGGAATCCAAGTGGACCTTCGGGTGGTGCCCGCCGAATCGTTCGGGGCCGCCATGCAGTACTTCACCGGTTCCCAGGCGCACAACGTGGTGCTTCGCGGAATGGCCAAGGCTCGGGGGCTGAAGATCAACGAGTACGGCGTGTTCCGAGGCGACGAGCAGATTGCGGGCGACGACGAAGCGGGTGTCTACGCCGCATTGGACCTTCCCTGTTTTCCACCGGAACTTCGCGAGGCCCGGCGCGAGTTCGACTGGGCCGCGGCAGGCGGACTGCCGGAACTGATCGAGTTGAAAGACCTGTGTGGCGACCTCCATTGCCACAGCACCTGGTCCGACGGAATGAACACCATCGAAGAGATGGCTGCGGCCGCCAAGGCCCTCGGCCATTCTTATCTGGCGATCACCGACCATTCCAAACGCGTCGCCATGGCCGGCGGGCTCGACGAGGATCAGTTGCTGCGCCAGTGGGAAGAGATCGACCGTATCAACGAGACGCTCAAGGGTTTCCGGCTCCTGAAAGGAGTCGAGGTCGACATTCTGGAAGGGGGAGGATTGGACCTGGGCGACGACGTTCTGGCCCAGGGAGACTGGATTGTGGCAAGTGTCCATTACGGGCAGAACCAGTCGCGGGAGCGAATCACCCAGCGGGTCGTCGAGGCCCTGGAAAACCCGCACGTCTGCGCCCTCGGCCACCCCACCGGCCGGCTTCTCAATCGGCGGAAGCCCTACGAGATCGACATGGAGGCCGTATTCCGGGCTGCCGCCGACAACGGCAAGCTGCTGGAACTCAACGCCCACCCCAAGCGGCTCGACCTCGACGACCTGGCCTGTGCCTCGGCCAAGCACTATGGCGTTCCCGTTGTCATCTCCACCGACGCGCATATTATTGAGGGGCTGTCGGCACTCCGCTACGGCGTCCTCCAGGCCCGCCGCGGCGGACTGACCAAAGACGACGTGGCGAATACCCGGACGTGGCCCCAACTCAAGAAGATGATTGGCGGCAAAAGGTGACAGTCACCTTTTGCCGCGGCGTATCGAATCGCGGGGAAGCTGCATGAAGATCCACGAGTACCAGGCGAAGAAGATCTTCCAGGATTTCGGCGTCGAGGTTCCCCGAGGGATTGTCGCCGACACGCCCCAGTCGGCGGCCAATGCCTATTCCGAACTGGGTGGTTCCGTGGCCGTGGTCAAGGCCCAGATCCATGCCGGCGGGCGCGGCAAAGGCACGATCAAGGAGCACCCGGATCAACACGGCGTCGAGCTCGTGCGTTCCACACAGGAGACGGCTGACGTGGCCGGGCGGTTGCTCGGACATACGCTGGTCACCGTCCAGACCGGACCGGAGGGCCAGGTGGTTCGGCGGGTCCTCGTCGAAGAGGGGTGCGATATTGCGAGGGAACTGTACCTCGGGATCGTCGTCGATCGTGCGGCCGCGCGGCCCGTGCTGATGGCTTCGAGCCAGGGCGGCATGGACATCGAAAAAGTGGCGGCCGAGACTCCCCATCTGATCTTCCACAAGGCCTTCGATCCCAGCGTCGGGTTGATGCCCTACCAGGCCCGCAAGCTCGCCCAGAAGCTGGAACTTGCCGGCACCAGCGTGCGTGCGGCCGATCGCTTCATGCGTGCCCTTTGCCGGGTCTTCGTCGATAACGACTGCAGCCTCGTCGAGATCAATCCGCTGGTTGTCACGGGCGGCGGCGAGTTGCTGGCGCTCGACGCCAAGATGAACTTCGACGACAACGCTCTGTTCCGCCACGGCGAGTTCGCTGCCTTGCGTGATCTCTCGGAAGAGGAACCGGCGGAAGTGCGAGCGGGAGAAGAGGGCCTCAGTTACGTCAAACTCGACGGCAATATCGGCTGCCTGGTCAACGGGGCCGGCCTTGCCATGAGCACCATGGACCTGATCAAGCTGCACGGCGGCGAGCCGGCCAACTTTCTGGACGTCGGCGGCGGGGCGAACGTCCACCAGGTCACCGAGGCGTTTCGCATCCTGCTGGCCGACGGCAACGTCAAGGCGGTGTTGGTCAACATTTTCGGCGGCATCATGCGCTGCACGACGATCGCCGAAGCGATCCTGGCCGCCTACAAGTCGGTCGGTTTCAACGTTCCGCTCGTCGTCCGCCTCGAAGGCACTGAGGTCCAGGAGGGGCGCAGGATTCTGGCCGAAAGCGGCGTCAATATCATCGGCGCCGAAGGTCTCACCGATGCAGCCAAGAAAGTGGTTGCCGCTGCAACGGCCTAGTCGCCGACAAATCCGAAATACGAATCTCGAAATACGAAACAAATCCAAATAATCCAAATCCCAAGAATCGAGACTACGAATCATGCCTGTTTGAAACATTGGAACTTCGTGTTTTGAGTTTGTTTCGAGTTTTGATATTCGGATTTCGTGCTTCTTCCGCTGGACTCTGCTATGAGCATTCTCGTCGACAAAGACACCCGGGTCCTGTGCCAGGGCATCACCGGCAACGCGGGCCATTTTCACACGAAGCACTGCCTCGAATACGGCACGAAGATTGTGGGCGGGGTAACGCCCGGCAAAGGCGGCAGCGAAGTCGAAGGCGTGCCTGTCTTCGATACGGTTTGCGAGGCTGTCGAGAAGACTGGCGCCGACGCCACCATGATCTTCGTTCCGCCGGCCTTCACGGCCGACGCGATTCTGGAAGCGGCCGACGCGGGCATCCGCACGGTCGTGGCCATCACCGAGGGCGTCCCCGTCCTCGACATGGTCCGCGTGGCCGACGTCCTCGCCCGTAGCAGCTCGCGTCTGATCGGCCCCAACTGCCCAGGAGTGATTACTCCCGAGGCCTGCAAGATCGGGATCATGCCCGGCTACATTCACAAGAGCGGTCCGATCGGGGTCATCAGCCGTTCGGGTACTCTGACTTACGAAGCCGTCTGGCAATTGACCAGCCTCGGACTGGGGCAGTCGACGTGCGTCGGGCTGGGCGGCGACCCGATCGTGGGCAGTTCCTTCATCGATCTGCTCGAACTGTTCGAGAACGACCCGGCGACCGAGGGCGTGCTCATGATGGGCGAGATCGGCGGCACGGCCGAGGAGGAAGCCGCAGCGTATATCTCGCAACATTTCAGCAAGCCCGTGGCGGCCTTCATCGCCGGCCGCACCGCCCCACCGGGCAAACGCATGGGGCACGCCGGGGCGATCATCTCCGGCGGAAAAGGAACGGCGGCCGACAAGGTGGCAGCCTTGGAGGCGGCGGGGATTGTGGTCGCCGAGAGTCCGGCGGACATGGGGGCGGCGATGCAGAGGGCCATGGGACGCCAATAGCTGGCCCAATTGCCCCGCTCGCTCTGGCATCGCAGATGGCGCAAAACGTCTGTCCACAGCCACTTGCGGCACTCTCCCGACGGCGAATCAAGCTTGCACGCGCGGACTGCCGAGGTGTATCATCAGGGGAGTAATGGCTTCCGACGGCTGAAAGGAAAAATGGGGATCTGTCATGTCTACCAAGGAAACAGTCGAGGAACGTCTGGCTGCTCTTGAGCGCGAAGTGCACTATCTTCGTAAACGCATCGAGAGCAATCAGCGGTCGAATGATTGGCGTTCCCGGCCGCGCAGTACTCTGAAGGACATGCCCGAATTCGACGAGGTTCTGCGACTTGGCAGGGAGATAAGGCAGTCTGACCAAGACAAGCCACAAGGATGATCGCTTCGTGTATCTCTTGGACACTGATCATTTTGGCATTCTGCAGCGAGAAACACAGCCCGAATTTCGGCATCTCATGTCGCGAATGACCGATTTCGAGCCGTCCGATTTCTTCGTCAGCATTGTCAGTTTTCACGAGCAGACTGCGGGCTGGTACACCTACCTCAATCGAGCCAAGAACACCGCAGGCGTCGCCAGAGCGTATGCGATGTTTGAAGGAATCCTTGCAGATTTCACCAGCTACCAGGTTCTTGGATTTGGAATCGATGCGGCAGAAGCATTTGACGAGTGGCGTGAGTCGGGGATTCGCGTGGGAACGATGGACCTGCGAATTGCGGCTATTGCCCGAGCCAACATGCTTACGGTCCTGACGCGAAACGGCCGCGATTTCAAGCGGATTCCCGGCATTAGCGTTGAGGATTGGACGATCGTAGATGAAGATTGAGAGCGTCTGGCTGTCCTTCACTCAGGCCGGGCGTCCATTCGAAGTATGAACACCTGTGGGTAGCATGACCACTGTCTTCCTCGAACGCTGCGAGCACTACGACAACGTGAAGACTGTGTTGGCACCGATCTGGGAGAAGATCGGGGCCGCCGATCTGGTCGCTGGCAAGAAAGTCCTGCTGAAGGTCAACCTCACCAAGGGCGGGCCGCCGGATCTGGCGGTCGCGACGCACCCGGCGTTTACGGCTGCACTAGCGGAGTTAGTGCGGGAGTCCGGGGGTGAGCCCTACGTGGGCGATTCGTGCAGCATCTACGGATTCACCCGGGAGACGATCGAACTGGCCGGCTACGGGGAGATGTCGCGGCAGACTGGCGTGCCCTGCGTGCCGCTCGATTCGGGCAAGGTCCACCCGGTGAAGATCGGCGGCGCGCACCTTCGAGACACTTATCTGAGTGAGTACGTTCTCGACGCCGACGTGATCATCTCGGTACCGAAGCTCAAACCCCACGATTACGTGGAGTTCACCGGCGCCCTGAAGAACGTGGTGGGGATGTTACCCGGCGCGATCAAGCCGTATCTCCATTACAAGTATTCGCGGTGGGAAGACTTTCTCCATGTGGTTCTGGATCTCTTCGCCCATGTCAGGCCGGCCCTGGCCTTCGTCGACGGGATTCTGGCCATGGAAGGGCAAGGGCCGACCAACGGTACTCCCAGGCAGGTGGGCCTGGTGGCGGCATCGCGGGACCCGGTGGCAGTGGACGCGGTTCTGGCGGATCTGGTAGGGCTGCCCGTAGTGCGCCTGCTGACGCTGGCCGGCCAGCGCGGCCTGGGCGAGTCGGACCTCGAGAAGATCGAGGTGGTCGGCCCGCCAGTGGACGACGTGCGAGTCAAGATCCAACCGGCGAACCCGACGAAGGCCAAGATCGGGCTCCTGGGCAAGCTCAAGTATGGTGTGCGCTACTATGGCGTGCGACCCGTACTGAACACGGAATCGAAGGACGCCCTGCGTGAACTAGCAAGACTCTGTCCGGTGGACGCCATCGACCTGACGGGCAGGCCCCGCATTCGCCGCAACTGCGTGCGATGCATGACGTGTATCGAGAGTTGCGACAACGGCGCCGTCACGCCTAAAGTTCCGCGGGTTCTCCACAGTACCTACCGTAGGAAGTCGCCAGGCTACGATCTGTCGAAGATGAGGTGAAAGGCATCTTTTCTGCGAGGCACATCGATCATGGGATTGTGCGAAGCGGTAAGAGAGATTGCTGAGGCAATATCCGCCTCAAAGGGAATCACCACGTCTGGGGAACGTTTGGTCGTCGAGCTGTTTCGCCTGATGCCGCTGTACCGTGACATCGGTAATTTGAACGCTTGGGAGACTGCCCTCCAGGACGTGTTCGCAGAGGCAGACGACCAGTCGGATGTCGGTTACCTGTTAGAGCGGGTGTTTGCGTTTGGACGCTACAACATGTACGCTGCCTTCGACGTGGACGGTACGGAAAGAGCACTAGGTGCCCTCCGCAGTATGCTCAGCGAGAACGGGATTCCACTGCCCTCAGCGACACGGCTTACGTCGTGGTAGTCGTTGACAGGCAGAACTACACGACCATTTGCCGCATTCGTCCGGAGAATCACAGGTGAAACCGAAACGAAGTAATCGCCACGTCGGGGCTGGACTGATATCGCTGGTCGTTGTTGCCGTGCAGATGTTGCCGGCTGGGGCGGCCGAGAGCACCGATTGGTTCCATGAGGCCGGTTGGGGCGTCATGACTCACTACCTGGGCGCCCCGCCCAGTTCGTCGGGGGGCAAGGAGTTGACCGCCGAGATGTGGAACCGGCAGGTCGATGCCTTCGACGCCGAGGGCCTGGCCGAGCAGATCGCGTCGAGCGGAGCGAAGTACCTGCTCTTCACGATCGGCCAGAATTCGGGACATCACTGCGCTCCGAACGCGACCTACGACCAGTTCGTGGGGATCACGCCCAGCAAGTGTTCCCGCCGGGACCTGGTGGCCGATCTGGCCGGAGAACTCAAGAAGCGGAACATCCGTTTGCTCGTCTATTTGCCGAGCGGGGCCCCGGCGGCCGACGTCGAGGCGCGCGAGAAGCTTGGCTGGCGGTGGGGCCGACCGGGCGGATGGCAACTACCCGGCGAGCCGGTTGGCGGCCGGTTGGTCGAGTTTCAACGGAAATGGGAGGCCGTCATCCGCGAGTGGTCGTTGCGGTGGAAGGACGACGTATCGGGCTGGTGGATCGACGGCTGCTACTTCGCCGACGAGATGTACCGGTTCGACGATGAACCGAACTTCGCCAGCTTCGCGGCCGCCCTGAGAGCGGGGAATCCTGAGGCGATCGTGGCCTTCAACCCGGGCGTTCGTGTGCCGGTCGTGGTGCATACAAAGTACGAAGACTACACGGCCGGCGAAGTCAACCTCGCGCAGCTTCCCGAGGCCGTGGAGACTCTCCCCGGCCGGTGGTTGGAGCGTGACGGGACGAAAGTCCAGGCCCAGATCCTGACCTTCCTGGGCGAATCCTGGTGCAGGGGAGAACGTCCCCAGTGGCCTGATGGGAAGGTCGCCGACCTTGTTCGTCAGATCAAGGCGAAGGGGGCCGTGGTGACTTTCGACGTGCCCATCCAGAAGAACGGGCTGATTCCTGAGCCATTCGTCTCACAGCTTCGCGCGATTGCCGGAGCGGGCCTTGATTCGTACCCAAAGTTGGGAAGGCGATGGCAAAGTGGTTCAGGTGTGGCGGGAGTGGGAACCGCTGACGAACGCTAATAGACGCCGATGAGTCGGTACGGTCGACCAGGGGCGCCGTCGCAAGTGCGGCGATCTCCAGAACAAGGGGATTCGCGAGAGATTGACGGTGGATCAATCGACGTCGATAAGGCCGTCCTTGAGTGTGCCACGAACGTCAATGCCGTGATCGCCGAAGAGTCTCTCGCTCCATCCGCCCATCGTGTAGACGAGTTCTCCATCGTCCAGGTGGAACGTCAAGAGACAAGGATCGCCCAGCAACTGGAGGAACTTCTTGGTGGTCAGCGGTTCGTCATCTTCGGAATACCACCATTCCTGACATTGATCGTACATCTTCTCCAGCACAAGTGACCGGAACTCTTTGAACCACTTGACTCGCGCCCGCCAGAGTGGTTTGGCAAGTGTGACCATGGTCTTTGCCTCTTCCATGGATTCCGTATCGAACCACAGACCGATCTCTTGACCGCGATGTGATACTATTCCATCGAAATGGCAGACCTCTTGATCGTAACGCACCCTGCCGAATACACGGTCGTGAAACTCAACGGGCTGACTCAATTCTGCTTTGACGGCCAACAGATCACTGTCCCGGCTCTCACCGAGAAACCTGGTCAATTCAAGCCTAATGACCTTCCATCCTCCCCATCCCCCAGGCCCCCCACGTCCCCCGCGTCTTCTTTCAACGAGTTGTGCCTTGAACCTCACGACCATCCAACCCCTGAATTGTCTCCTCAACCTCGACAGTTTCTGGTCATCGACCTTTGGAACCGCCACAAGCAGGTTCTCACGGATCAGGGGGCCACCTTCAACCTTCCACGCGACCAGGCTGGCAGTGAACGTCCACAGTTTCTCACGGCCGCTTTTAGCTCCCCCGCCACTTCCTGAGGGGTCGACCAGGGCGATAAAGGTGAGCGTTTCGTTCTTGGGAATAGATGCCACCGACGTGATGTTCTGGGCGGCCGACGAGTCCTTGGGCCTGCTTGATTTGGAGACCGTTCGTTTCGGTGGCTTTGTCTTCGGAGGATGAGCCACCTCCCGATAACCCTTTCTTGTCTTCTCGGCGATCAAGGCTTCAGCGGCCTTCTTGGCCGCGTCGGACGACGCGTAGTCTTTATTGATCGTCTGGCCGTTGGCACCGATCCGCCCGAAGCGGACGGTGGTTCGCCGGCCACGTTGGTTGATTTGCCAGAACTTGGCCGCTTTTCCCTTGGTGAACTCAAATCGTCGTGTTGGCATGATGGGTACCCAGTTGACGGTTCAGAGAAGTTAGCGACCACTATTTGAGAGATTGCTACCGGTTGTGTCAACCATTCTTGAACGGCGAGCGGCTGATTCAAGAAGCTGGGATTGATTGGCGTCGACTACTTCATGAAAGACGTCACCGCCGGACGTGGATATTTGACGCCCGACCTTCACGCGACTAGAATCGCCGCGGTCGGGGCAACTATGGGAAAGCATCAAAGAGGATGAGTCATGAGAAGATCGTTCTGCCTGCCTGCAATGGGGCTGGTGGTGTTGATGGGTCTGGCCCCTGCAGGAGTTGTCCCCTGCGCGGCCCAGACGCCGGCGGTGACGGACGAAGTGGTCCTGTGCGAAGGCTTTGAAGGGGAACTGCCCGACTTTCACACCTATCGGGCCAAGTATTCAGCCGATACGGCCCGGGCCCATTCCGGCAAGAACTCGTTGCGGGTGACGCCGACGGACGGGTCGGGAGGCGCGTACTTCCGCCTCGACGGCGTGGTCGACCTCGAGTCGGACTACGAGTTTTCGGCGTGGGTCTATGCCGGCGCTGGGGGGGCGGTCCGATTCTATGTTTCGGCCAGCGACGGGAAGCGAAGGCATACCAAGGCGTCGGTCGCCGGAGGCCAGGCCGGCCAGTGGGTACAACTGGTCGGGACGCTGCGCGGCGAGGAGTGGAAGGCCGGCGACACCGAGGTCATGCTGGCTATGTCGTGCGGTGCCGAAAGCTGGTTCGACGAGGTGACGCTCCGCAAGACGAACCTGCCCGACCCGCCGATTCAGGTCTATCCGCAGTTTGTGAAGGGACTACGCGGCCTGGCCGATCGGTCGGCGGTGACGATCTCGGCCGGGGCGGAGATCACGCTCGAGGCGGACCGCGGTGCGTTGGCCGGCGGGCTGGATGCGGCCTCCATCATCCGTCCGGAAAGTACGCAGGCGGTGGTTCCACCGGACGGATTACTGACTTTTGCGCTCGACGTGCCCGCCCCGCTCTACGTGACCGGCACGCTGCAGTTGGCGCCCGGCGAAGATTTGCGTCCCGGGTTGCGGGCTTACGTGCTCAGCGACGATAGGGTGGTGGCTGCACCGATGGTGAAAGCCGAGGCATGGGAGGGCGAAGGGAAGGCGCTCACCGGCCCCGCTCCGAACATCGAGGGCGCGGTTCCGCCGGACGAGGTCGAGTTGGCCACGTGGCTGCTGCCGGCCGGCCGCCATTACCTGACCGTGGCCGGTCCCCACTTCCGCCCGGCGGGCAGGTTCCGGCAGCTTCGCATTCGAGCCCTGCCCCGTACGGTCGAAGAGCCGCTCTACGAGTTCGCACTGCTGTCCGACACGCACCTGGCGTCGGGCCGGGCAATCTGGATGAACACCAAGATGGACGGCCCGTCTCAGGAAGAACTGGGGGCGACGCTCGCGGCGCTGAAGGGTGAGGGCGTCGACTTCGCCGTGATCGCGGGCGACATGACCAACACGGCAACCCGCGAGCAGTTTGAGGCGGTGGGGCGGGTGTGCCGCGAGAGCGGCCTGCCGGTGTTCGGCTGCATCGGCAACCATGATGCGTATCTGGCGTCGTCGCGCGGCGACGCCTTGGAACTGTGCCGCGAGTTGTTCCCCGGCGGGACCACCGACTACGTGGTCGACAAGCGGCCCCTTCGGCTGATCGTGTTGGACGGCGCCAATTGGAAGTCGAAGGACGGGCGGTTCATGGACCACTACGACTCGTCGGACTCGGGCGGAATCGGCTACCGGCCGGAACAGATCGAGTGGCTGAAGCAGGAACTGGCTCGCGACACGCAGACGCCGACCGTGCTCATCGGGCACTTCCCGATGCATTGCCGGGGCGGCCTGTCATCGTGTGGCTACAAGCTCCCGGACGAGTCCAGGGGAGTGGAGGCTCTTCAGGTCGCCGAGCAGGCATCGAACGTAGTGGCCGTCCTCTGTGGTCACACGCACTGGAATGAACACAATCCCAAGAATGGCATCGCCCACATCGTGAACCCGGCCTTCTGCGAATGGCCCAACGCCTACCGGGTGTTTCGTGTCTATGCGGACCGGATGGAGTGGGAGTTGCGGCAGGTGCCGAACCGGGGCTTCGTGAAGGAGTCGTTCGTCGTGCCCAAGGCACTCTCATGGATGATCTCGACCGGCGAGGGTGACCTGACGGGCACGGTGCCGTTCTGAGCGGTATCGGAGCGATGCCGACCAACGGCGATCGCTACGCCCCTTCATACCGGATCAGGCTGATCTTGTTGTAGTTCTCGATCTTTCCTGCACCACCCAAATCCACCAATTCAACAAGAAAGAGGCATGCGGCGACGATGCCGCCGGCCTTTTCAACGAGCTTGCAGCAAGCGTCGATGGTTCCACCGGTTGCCAGAAGGTCGTCCACCACAAGGACTTTTGCTCCTTGCTGAACGGCATCGGCATGAATCTGGAGCGTGTCGGTGCCGTATTCGAGATCGTAGCTGTGGGAAATCGTGTCGTAGGGGAGCTTGCCGGGCTTGCGGATTGGGACCAGTCCTGTTCCAAGTTCGAGGGCCAGGGCCGAGGCAAACAGGAACCCGCGAGCCTCGGCCGCGGCTATCTGCTGAATTCCCAGGTCGCGGACCGCGTCGGCCATTTGTCGAATGGCCTCAGCGAAGGCTTCTGCATTCCCGAGCAGAGGGGTAATGTCGCGGAAGAGGATTCCCGGCTTGGGAAAATCGGGAATTGAGCGAATGTAGGCCTTCAGGTCGGACGAGTTGGACTGGGCCATCGGCGGCTCCTCTTAGAGTCTCTGTGCTGGACTTGTGCGCATGTTCTTGCAGAGGTTGGGGCGCGGGCTCGGCTCGCTTTGGCGGCAAGACGCCGAGAAATGCGAATCTGAAATATAGAGCGAGGGCGGAGGCACGAAAAGAGGTCGAGCGGCGCTGGGATGTGGGACGTTCGGGCGCCACGCCATCGATTGGAGGCTGTTTCGTTCGGGGGGGCTTTGTTTTAACAGACGCCAGGCACTATATTTAGTGTCTTGCTTCGGGACTTGCTCGCGAAGGTTGCGGGCCCAGTTCACGTCGGCGGATGGTCGGAAGAGAGCTTGTCGGGACGATCGCAGTTTCAACACATCGGGGATCTCCGGGATGCGAAACGCACACATATGGACGTTGGTCGGTCTGCTGGCGTTGGCGGTGGTTGCCGGTTCGTTGAAGGCCCAGCAGCCTGCCCCCAAGGAGAAGGCCGATTTGGGCAAGCTTCGCCATGTGGTTCTGCTCAAGTTCAAGGACGACGCTCCTGCCGCGGAGGTGAAGAAGATCGAAGAGGCGTTCCGCGCGTTGCCGTCCAGGATTCCGGAGGTGGTGGATTTCGAGTGGGGCACCAACAACAGCCCCGAGAATCTGGCGGACGGATTCACTCACTGTTTCCTGGTGACCTTCAACGACGCGAAGGGGCGCGAGGTCTATCTGCCCCACCCGGCCCACAAGGAATTCGTGGCCCTTCTCAAGCCGCAGTTGGACAAAGTGCTGGTGATCGACTACGTGGCGGCGGACTAAATGGCCTTGCGTGGTTCGTGACGAAAGCTAGCGGCGACATGCTCACCGCGGGCAGCACCATTCTCATTTGGGACATGATTCCATGATCCGATCGCTACTTGGGTTGATTGCTCCACTCCTGGTTCTTGCGTTTGCACACATGACGATGGCCGCCGATACGCTTTCCTATTCCAAGACCGCCAAAGTGGAGCAGATCGACGATTACCACGGTACGAAGGTGGCCGATCCTTACCGCTGGCTGGAGGACGACGTTCGCCAATCGGAGAAGGTGGCGGCCTGGGTAGAGGCCGAGAACAAGGTGACCTTCGGCTTTCTCGAGACCATTCCCGAACGAAAGGCCATCGAGAAGCGGCTGACGGAGCTTTGGGACTTCGAGAAATTCGGCGCCTTCTTCAAGGCCGGTGGACGCTACTATTACGAACACAACACGGGCCTGCAGAACCAGTACGTGCTGTTTGTGATGGACTCGCTCGATTCGGAGCCGAGGGTGTTGATCGATCCGAACAAGTGGTCCGAGGACGGTACGGTGGCACTGGACGGCATGTCGTTCAGCGACGACGGCCGCTATGTGGCCTATGGGATCCAGGACGGCGGCAGCGACTGGCGGACCTGGCGGGTTATGGAGATCGACGGGGGGCGTGTGCTCGAAGACGAACTCAAGTGGCTCAAGTTCACCAGCACTTCCTGGACGAAAGACGGCAAGGGCTTCTTCTACAGCCGTTATGACGAGCCCAAGGAAGGGGCCGAGTTTCAGAGCCTCAATCTCAACCAGAAGGTGTTCTACCACCAGGTCGGCACGTCTCAGGCGGACGACGTGCTGGTCTACTGCCGGCCCGACAATCCGGATTGGGGGTTTCAGGCGGAGGTCACCGAAGACGGGCGTTACCTGATCATCACGATCTGGAAAGGGACCGACGACAAGTATCGCATCGTCTACAAGGACCTGACCGAGCCCTACGGGATGCCCGTCGAGTTGATCCAGGACTTCGACAACGAATACACCTTCATCGGCAACGACGGTCCCGTGCTGTTCTTCAAGACCGATCTGGACGCCCCCAAACGCCGCATCATCGCCATCGACGTGCGCAAGCCCGACCGGGCTGCCTGGAGAGAACTCGTGCCCGAGGCGGACGACGTGCTGACGGGCGTGGGCCTGGTGGGCAACCTGTTCATTGCCGAGTATCTCAAGGATGCTCGGAGCCAGGTCAAGCTGTTTGCCATGGACGGCCGGTTCGTTTCGGACCTGGAACTGCCCGGCATCGGCTCGGCCGGCGGTTTTGGCGGGAAGCGGATCGACACCGAGACGTTCTACTCGTTCTCGAGTTTTGCCGTTCCGCCCAGCATCTACCGCTACGACCTGGTCACCCACGAGAGCAAATTGCTGCGCCGGGCCAAGGTCGATTTCGACCCGGATAGCTACGCGACCGAGCAGGTTTTCTACAACAGCAAGGACGGCACGCGCATTCCCATGTTCCTGACCTGCAAGAAGGGACTCAAACGGGATGGAAACACGCCGACCTTGCTCTATGGTTACGGCGGGTTCAACATCTCGCTGACGCCGCGGTTCTCGATCAGCCGGTTGGCCTGGATGGAAATGGGCGGCATCTACGCGCAGCCCAACCTCCGCGGCGGCGGTGAGTACGGCGAAGCGTGGCACCAGGCCGGCACGAAGCTGCACAAGCAGAACGTGTTCGACGACTTCATTGCGGCCGCCGAGTGGCTCATCGATCAGGGCTACACGAACCACAAGAAGCTGGCGATCTACGGCGGCAGCAACGGGGGACTGCTGGTGGGCGCCTGCATGACCCAGCGTCCCGACCTGTTCGGCGCCTGCCTGCCCGCGGTGGGCGTGATGGACATGCTCCGCTTCCACAAGTTCACGGCCGGCCGGTTCTGGGTCGACGATTACGGCTCGGCCGACGATCCCGAGGAGTTTAAGGCTCTCTATGCCTACTCTCCCTACCAGAACATCAAAGACGGGACGGCCTATCCGCCCACGCTGATCACCACGGCCGACACGGACGATCGCGTTGTGCCCGGCCACAGCTTCAAATTCGCCGCCCGGCTGCAGGAGGCCCAAGCCGGCGACGCCCCGGTGCTCATTCGCATCGAAACCCGGGCCGGCCACGGATCGGGGAAACCGACCACGATGCAGATCGAGGAGATCGCCGACCAGTGGGCGTTTCTGGTAAAGGAGTTGGGGATGAAGGTGAAGTGAGGGAGACGCGTGCGAGTTGTCAAAGAGCGGGGTGGTACTTCAACGGTCGAGAGGCCGAACTTGGAGTTGGGCATCACGTGAGTGGTTTTGGCAATATCGCGAGTGAGGGGATCGTGTGAGCGGAGGGGATTTCGGGACGCCTTTGGGCTGTGGTGCGAAACGAAGGGCGTGGGGCCGAGCCTTGATCGTGACTTTAGCAACGGGCATCAGGTTTTCGTGACCCGAAGCGCAAGCGAGGTAAGATGTTTCCTCGCTTACGCGTCGGGTTACGGTCCTCGCTTACGCGTTGGGGTAGGGTGCTCGCTTACGCGTCGGGGTACGGTCCTCGCTTACGCGTCGGGTTATGATTGGAGCGGCGAGCCTGCCATCCGGGTCTATGGATCTCGGCGTTCGTTTGCGCAGGCCGATGGCGGCATGTTGCGAAAACCTCTCTATTGGCAACTAGTGCCCCTTATACAGCGGGGTATCAACTTTTCCCTGAAAAGACGTTATCTGACACTTTCCCCTTGAAAGAGGGCACCTGATTTGGGTAGGCGGCTTTTCTGTGTTGCCGGGATTCGTTGAGTCGATGGTTATCATTGGTTCGGGTTCCCGGGGGAGAGGTGGGGAAGGTGCGAAGGGATCGCGCGTTGGGGTTGAGTATATTCATGTGTACAGTATACAGATATATGTACATGCGTCAAGTAGTTTTTTGAACATCGGGTGGTTTTTTTGGAGGGGGTGGGGGATAACGCGGGTGGCCGAGATGATTTTCGGCAGCACAGGCTCCCGCCATGGGCGACGGGGTTCAGAAGTCGGGTACGGCGAGGGCACGATGAATCAGTTGGATTATGAGGAGACTCCGCGACTTGACATGGCTCATCGGACGGCTACGCTGACATCATTATTGTAAACTATGAATATCATATTCAGTGAGATAGGAAGATGAATCGATTCTCTGAAAACTATGCGGTTTTGGCTATCTGGCTTCTCGCTTGTGGGACGGCAAACGCTGCCGATTTGGTCATTGACGACAACTTCAAGCCTGCACTGCCCGAGATCGCGGACCGCGAGGTTCGGTTGACAGGTCTCTCCGACGAGATCAACACGTCCGTCTTCGCGACGGCCATTGAAAGACTTCACAAGGAGGGCGGAGGGCGGCTGGTGGTTCCACCGGGAATCTGGATAACCGGACCGATTCATTTGAAGAGCGGAATTGAGCTTCATCTGGAGGAAGGGGCGGAGCTGCGGTTCAGCACGCGGTATGCCGACTATCTGCCCGTGGTGTATCAGCAGCGGGCTGGTGTGCGATGCTACAACTACTCCCCGTTTATCTACGCACGGAGCTGTGAAGACGTGGCCGTTACCGGTAAGGGCGTATTGAACGGTCAGGGGCAGGCGTGGTGGCCGTGGAAGAAAAAGCAACCAGGGATGATGCGTTTGATGGAGATGTGCCGGGATCGCACGCCGCTGGAAGAGCGAGTGTTCGGCAAGGAAGAGGACGGAGTTCGCCCGGACTTCATCCAGTTCATTGACTGCAGGCGCGTGTTGCTGGAAGGGATCACCGCGAAGGACGGTCCTTCCTGGAATATCCATCCCGTCTGGTGCGAGGATCTGACCATCCGCGGCGTCTCGGTCGTGGCCCACGGGCCGAACAGCGACGGGATTGATCCGGACGGTTGCCGGAGAGTTCTGGTGGAGGACTGTTTCCTGGATACGGGTGACGACGCAATCTGCCTGAAGTCGGGCCGCGATCAGGAGGGATGGGATGCGGCGCGTCCCTGCGAAGACATCTTGATCTGCAACTGCCGCGCCCTGGCCGGTTACGGGCTCATCGTCATTGGTAGCGAGATGTCGGCAGGGGTTCGCAACGTGTACGCCCACGATCTCACCGGGATCGGCACCGATCGCGGCATCCGCATCAAGACCCGTCGAGGTCGTGGCGGGATCGTGGAGAATATCCGGATTGAGAATCTACGTCTTGAGAAGACGCGAGCGGAAGCGATCATCATCAATATGCGGGACGGCGACCGCACGCTTGGCGAGGGAGTGCTGTCGCAGCAACCCAAGACCGATGCGACTCCGACCTTTCGCAACATCACGATCCGAAACGTCACATGTCATGGAGCAGCAAAGTACTCCGTTCGGGTCATTGGCATACCGGAAAACCCGATCACCGGACTCGTTCTGGAAGACCTCCGGATCGAGGCCACGAAACCGGCCAGCATCCAGTACGCGGAAGGAACGTGGGATCCGGGGCTGTTTCCGTCTACCGCCCCAGAAGCTCGTTGAGATCGAGTGTCACCATCGTGTCGGTCGTGGCGGGGTTGGCCGTTGCGGGCAATCGACTGGAACGTCGATTCGACGCTCGCCTGCCAGCTTGAGGACGGATCCTTCTGGCCAGGCGGCTCCGATTGCCCCGACTATGACGGCGTGTTCATGATCAGCAACTTGGCCGAGTTAACGACTACCGGCGCAACAAGAAAGGACAAGAACATGTTAGAGAGACCTTGGACACACTTGCCCGTGAGAACCATTCTGGCAAGCATCGTCGCCGCCTGCTCTGCAATTTCGGCAGCCATTCCCGCAAGTGCGGAATCCGAAAGCCGTCTCCCGTCGCCTCACGGGCTCCTTAACGTGAAGGACTATGGTGCGGCAGCGGATGGAAAGACAAAGGACACGGAGGCGATAGGCAAGGCAATCCATGCGTGCGCGGAAGCGGGAGGAGGCACCGTGTACTTCCCGGCAGGAACCTACCTGACGGGTCCTATTCGTCTCCAGAGCAATATCACGCTGCATATTGCCCCGGGAGCGACACTTCTGTTCAGCGACGACTTTGACGACTATCCCACGGAAATAGTGCGATGGGGCTCAGGAGTGCTGTGTCATGGCTATTCGCCCCTGATATACGGCTACCGCGTCAACAATGTTGCGATTGTCGGTCGTGGAACGATAAATGGGCAGGGCGGCAAGTGGTGGAAAGCATTCGCCGCAAAACGGCATAAGGACTACCAACCAACCACAAAACGGGAAAAGGAGTTTGCGGCGCTGAACAAGGGACTCCAGGGGTCGGGTCAGTGGCTTACCCAGTTCTTGCGCCCAACCCTCATGGAGTTCATCGAGTGCGAGAACATACTCATCGAGGGAGTCACGCTGAGGAACTCGCCGCTATGGAATATTCATCCCGTCTTCTGCAAAACCGTCACGATCCACAATGTCACGATACTTGCTCCCCATGATTCGCCGAATACCGATGGCATCGACATCGACTCCTCACGAGATGTGCACGTGTCAAACTGCCACATTGATTGCGGAGATGACTGCATCGTCTTGAAGTCGGGAGAGGACGAAGATGGGCGTAGGGTTGGCATCCCAACAGAAACGGTCGCTATTACGAACTGCACAATGAACAGGACGACCGGGCTCGTCTTCGGCAGTGAGATGTCGGGTGGCATAAGGAACGTTACCGTCGCCAACTGCGCCTTTCAGAATAGTGTGCGTGGTATCGAGTTCCGAACGCGACGAGGAAGAGGCGGCGTGGTCGAGAATATCGCCATCAACAATATCGCCATGGAAAACGTGAAAAGCGTGATGAAAATCAACGTGTCCTATCGTGCGATTTGGGACAAGAAGGACGATGCTATTGCGTATCCCGTGACCGAAGGCACGCCCCGTATTCGCAATGTCATCATCGACAACATCATAGCCAGCGGCTCTGAGTCGGCCGGCACGCTTTTTGGGCTTCCGGAAATGCCGCCCAAGGGAATCACGTTGAGCAACATCCGCATTTCCGCGATAAAAGGGCTACGATGTGCTCACATGGACGATATTGAGTTTCACAATGTCAGAATCACTTCGGAAATAGGCTCTTCGCTTTTTTGCGAGAATGTATCCAACCTTGAGCTCGACGGATTCAAGACGGTGACGCCACAACGGGAACATCCGGATATCAAACTGATGGATGTCAGAGGCGTGTATGTTCATGATTGCTCACCTGGCCCAGCGGCGTCGCCTTTCGTCGAGATAGGCGGCGGTTCGACTGAGGGAGTGGTGTTCATGTCCAACAATGTTCCATCCGCGAGGGAAGTTGTTTCCCGATCAGAAGAAGTGAGTGAAGGTGTGTTACAGGGCGCCACGGCCCGATGAGGGGCACGCGACGAGGCACGAAAACGGCCAGCATCCAGTACGCGGAAGGAACGTGGGATCCGGGGCTGTTTCTGTCTACCGCCCCAGCAGCTCGTTGAGATCGAGTGTCACCATCGTGTCGGTCGTGGCGGGGTTGGCCGTTGCGGGCAGTCGACCGAAACGTCGCGGGTGGCACAGGTTCTCTGAACCTGTGTCGCGATTGCGACAGGAGGTCTCTTGTTCGGTGGCGAAGTTGAGACGCCATGCAGAAGCCGTCACCGGAAGACCAATCACCCATAGCGTCCTGGAGCTGCAAATCGTCTATACTGAGTAGCATGCCAGCCCCCACACCCAAACGCCGGCGTTTTCAGTTCAGCCTGCGGACCCTGCTGGCAGGTGCACTGCTTGTCGCCCTGCTGGCATCTTACATAGGCACTTACTACCGGCTTTCAAGAAGAGGGATGGCCGAGTCGGGGGAACTCTTCTTCTATGTCCCCGTGGGTGAAATTCATGGGCCGGAGGACCTCTGGAAACACCATTGGCTTCGGGTGTTGTTCTATCCAGCAAATCAGATTGACCAGGAAGTTCTTGGTGGGCCAGCGCCAGTGATCGATGTGACGTGGGAATTGACCTCCTTCTTTCCCCACCAGTGCGACAGCCAATGCCGCCAATCTGTTTCGTAGACGTCGATCCGCCCGTCTCGCCGAAGCCTCCCGTACCTACCTCCGCAACCCCTCAATCCGCCCGCGTTGGGGTTGCGGAGCAACGGGAGGCCTGATGGGAGCAAACGCCCTTGCATGTGTGGCGGTCAAACGGAACACCTCTTGTGGGTCCGCCACCCCGCCCCTCGGCGATCTTCAATCTGTTTCGGGCACTGCCCCGTGTGCCTGCAGGGCAGCGTCAGAGGCCCAGTGTGTGACGCAAGGCAACATCAACGTCCTGCATGGGCAACGAGCCGATGACTCGGTCGATGATTGTCGGCCTGGACGACGAGGGCGGGGCGTGTCTTGGCTGTTCGGAGATCGGAGTGCGGGAAGAGCAAGAGCACCACGTCATCCCGCCGACAGCTTTGCTCTGGCGGCGTCATAGTCGTCGTAGATCTCCATTTCCGGGCTGTTCCAGTCTTCGGCAAACGAGGCCAGCCGATCGCGTAGCTCGGCCGCTTCGGTCTCGCTGATGCCACGCGCGGGCAAGTCAACTCCCTCCGCTTCCACAAAAGTCACGATCACTTGGGTGTCGTCGCGCAGGTTGGCCGGAAGTTCCGCCAGTTCCACGCGACCGTTTCGGTAAACGCCCTTCACACTAGTCAACATGCTACGGTCTCCGGACCAATTCAGACGGAGTACACTGCGGCCTCAATGACACATCGGAAGCGTTCTTCAGTTGGACAGCACCATATGGTCCAATCTCAGTAAACATAAGATCATGTGGACCGGCCGTTCAACGCCCAGCCGGAGGCGCCGGCAATCATGCGGAAGCCGGCGCCTCCGGCTGGGCGTTAAACGATTCTGCGACCCATCAGCCCCGCAACCCTCTAATCCGCCCGCATACGGCTTCTGCCCGGCGGCGGCGAGCGGCGTTGGTCATGGGGGTCCATCGGGTCTCGTCGAATCAATAACTGTCGTATTGTCGTCTTTTGCTCCGCGAAAGCAGCGCCAATTTCGCGGAGCGAAAGGCGACAAGTCATTTCCTCGGCTTACCCCTTCTTGATCGTGAACGTTCTCGACGCCTCCACTTTGCCGTAGAGCTGCTTGGTGTCGTAACGAATGGTGATCGTGAAGGTCTCTTCGTTGCCGGCCAGTTCGAGGTCCTTTGGTACTCGCCACGAGTACCCGCAGGTTCCGTCTCATCCAAAGGGCATGGGGCCCTCGGCGATCTGTTTTCCGGCGGCGTTGGTGATCGTTACGACCGGGTCGAGGGAGACCGACTCCTTGTAGGTGGTGGTTCGGCCGTCGCCGATCTGGACGGTCTTTTCCTCTTGCCGGCCGGTGTCCGTCAAACGCCGAATCATGATCCCCAGTTTCGGGTCGACGAGCACGCCGCTGACACTGATTTCATCACCGGGTTTGTAGGTCTGATCCTTCGCCGGGCTGGCAAACATGACAACCGGAGACGTCGAAAAATCCCAGACGAACGGTGTGTCTTCACGGATCCGGATGCCGTGGATCGCCTTCGAGTGGTCGGCCCCCCGAGGCTCGCCGTCGGCGTGGTAGTTGTTCGAGATTCCGAGTTGGAGATCTCCGAACTCAATCGTCACGTAGGCGGGCAGATAGTCGCCGGCAGGGAGCCGACACTCGCTCGCGGGTTCAAGCCCGCGTCCTCCATCGGTCTTCAATTGGCCGACTGCCACGGCGGTTTCTTTCGACTGGAGCGAGCCCTGGATCGTGAGCTTGTCAATATCGCGATCGCCGGGCCCGATCTTCAGGAGCCCCATGGGGCCGCGGTAGGGCCTGACAACCAGTCTGTCGCCCGCGGGCGTGGTCGAGGTCGTGTAGTAGGTGCCGTCAACCAGACGCATGGCATTCAACTGGTCGCTGCCCCACCAATACTCGCGACTGTTCGGATCGCTCGCGGAGCTGAGCAACAGGGCGGTGTACTGACAATCGTAACGGCCGGTGATGAGGTAGCGTTGGGCCAGGACCGCCTGGTAGCTCTGGTCGCCCAATTTGATACTGCCCTTGCGTGCCACGGCCGAGATGAAACCGACCCCGGAATACTCCTTGCCTTCGTATTCCTGGATTTCCAAGCGGGGCAGTAGACGGACCGGCCGGCTGCCCAGCTCCTCGCCGAGATCCACGGACACGGTGATTTCGTCGAACACCACCGCCTGGCGCAAGCTGGAATAGCGACGGACGAGACTTGGAGGAGTCTCTTTCATCGGAGTCACGACGGCATCGTTCGTCAGATCCAGGTCGCCGTTCAGATCGAAGTAGAGCCGGTCATAGGTATTGTTCAGTTTCGGCGGTTCGACGGCAGCGGGCTTCACAGCCTTTTTGATTCCCAGAGCGGAGCTGAGAGTATCCAGGATCGACGACTCCTTTTCAGGTTCCTTCTCCTTCGCCGGCGTTTCCTCGGCAGGCTTCTCCCCCGACTCGTCGGCGACGAAGTGGAACGGAGTGCCGGATTCCTGCTGGAAGGGATCGGGAGCCAGGCGGATCAGGCCGTAGATGGGTTTCTTGGAAAGCAGCTTGGGATAGGATTTGACGGTCTCGTGGGGCTGTTCCTGAGTCTCCGCCCGAGCCCCACGAGTGAGATCGCTGACGAGGGAGGGATTGGACGAAATGCTAAGAATCTGGACTTCCTGCAAGGGGAAGACGGCTTCGTCCGCTTCGGCGGCGCTTCCCCCTTTCGGCTCATCGGCCGCCGAGACGGCCGAATGCCCCACCCCCCAAATCGTGATCGCCAGCAGCGCGCTGGCCCAAGCCAATCGGTTCGGCATAACATGGCTCCTTTGAAGAGAAGACCACCACCGCAAACTGGAGCATGATTCGCACAGCTAAGATAGCAGAGTCGACCTCTCCGCTGCAAGTATTCCGGCAGGACTATCGGGAGAACCGCAAAGTCCTAGGGGGACAAGAAAGGTAGCAGGTACTCTCCGAGCGCCGCTGGCGGGAAGTCGGGATTTCCGGCAGTTCTGCGGACGGCACGGCGGAGCGTGCCTGCTACTTTGCAGTTCCCCTGGCCGGGCTATCAGGAGAACCGCAAAGTCCTAGGGGGGCAAGAAAGGTAGCAGGCACTCTCCGAGCGCCGCTGGCGGGAAGTCGGGATTTTCGGCAGTTCTGCGGACGGCACGGCGGAGCGTGCCTGCTACTTTGCAGTTCCCCTGGCCGGACTATCAGGAGAACCGCAAAGTTCTATGGGGGCAAGAAAGGTAGCAGGCACTCTCCGAGCGTCGCTGGCGGGAAGTCGGGATTCTCGGCAGTTCTGCGGACGGCACGGCGGAGCGTGCCTGCTACTTTGCAGTTCCCCTGGCCGGGCTTTGTGGCGTTAAATCGTGGGCCGACAAGGGGTTGCGTCGCATGTCCGGTGCACGGCTTGTTGATGGGATAGAAGAACGGGCCCAGTGTTTTCTGGTTTTTTGGATTTTTTCCGTGACAGGCCTCGATCGGTCGACTATATAGGAGAAAATAACACCAACTTTTAGTACCCACTATGTAAGTATGAGGTTTAAGATGCTTCGCATTTCTGTCGGGTGGATTACGGTAGCCGTCCTGCTGAGTGGTGGTTTTGACGCCGCAAACGGGGCGATCCTCACCTACTCGGACGAGAGCGAGTTCTTGAACGACGTCTCGGGTCTCACCCTGGAGGATTTCGACGAGCCCTTTACCCAAGGGACTGCCGTGACCTTCGACGGTTTCACGGCCAGCCGGACCCTGGCCGACGGCCTCGCCTGCACGACAAGCAGCACTTATGCCGTTTCGGGCGGCGCACTCGTGTTGGCAACGGACGCTTTGGGCTATGGAGCATTGACCTTTGAATTCGCACCGAGCATCAGCGCATTTGGCGTCACGGTGAGGGATGCAGGAACATCCGGCAACGAGAGTTACTCTCTCACGGTGTCGAGCGTGACTACGGAAGGGGAACTGCGGCAGGCGATCGTCACCGTTCATGACGTCCCTTCCGCGCTTGATGCAGGAAATGTGCTGTTCTTCGGCTTTGTCACGACTGCAGGCGAGTTCTCGTCCGTGGTTTTTTCTTCCGCATCAGTCGGCGACAATATGGGCTGGGACAATCTGTATTTCGGAACACTTGCTGCGTCCGTACCCGAACCGACTACACTTTCCATCTGGTCGGCGGTGGGCGGCATGGGACTGATGGCTGCGCGACGTGAGGGGAAACGCAAGAGAATCCGCCGCGCAGGCGGCGCATAGTCTGGTGTCTCAGATCCCCTATGGATCACTCCTCAATTCGGTACAAGGCCGTCTTCGTCCTCAGAATGAGGGACTTGCCGGAAACGGCCGGCGAACCCATGAAACCGTCGTCCAGTTGGTTGACGGCCAGTTCCTCGTAGTCCGGCGAGGCGGCGATCACGGTCGTCTTCCCCGATTCGTCGCAGAAGTAGAGCCGTCCCTCCGCGAAAATGGGCGAGGCCGAGAAATTGCCGCCGAGCCGCTTTTTCCAGACTTCTTCGCCGGTCATGGCATCCAGGCATACGGCGACGCCGTTGTCGTCGACCATGAACATGTGGTCGCCGACCAGGATCGGGGAGGAGCGATGGGGCACAGACTTGGGGTATCTCCAAACGACGTGGCTCTCGGTGATGCAACCTTGGCCGTCGGGTCGGACGGCCCAGAGTTCGCGCCCCGTTCCCATGGCGGCGAAGACGAGTCCGCGCCCGATGACGGGGCGACTCGACCCGGAATGGCATCCCGGCTTCTCCACCCGCCAGATCTCCCGGCCGGTCTCCGGTTCGTAGGCATAGAGAGCCATAGATCCCAGACTGACGAGGATATCCTTGCCGCCGACTTCGGCGATCACCGGCGTGGAGAAGGCCTTGCGATAATCGCCTTCGCGGCCGGGACCGCCGGTTTCCGGGTCGACGTCCTGAAAATCGACGGTTCGGTCGGTTTGCCAGATGGTCTTGCCGGTGTTTTTGTCCATGGCGACGACGAACTGATGGTCGCTTCCGTCGAAGTGCAGAATGAGCAGGTTCTTGTAGAGGAATGGCGACGAGCCGGGGCCGCGGAAATGGTTGCAGACGAAGTCGGTTCGCTGCCAGATCACTTCGCCCGACTCCGAATCGAGGCAGCCGACGAAGGGCGAGCCGAAGGTGACGTAGACCCGCCCTTCTTCCATCACGGGCGACGGCGACCCATAGGAGTTGAAGGGGTGGCAGTATTGGGGTGCGGCGATGGTCCGCAACCGTTTGCGGATGAGGATCTTCCCTGTTGCCAGATCGGTGCAAAGGACAGACAGTTGCGTACCGTCTTCGGTCGCGTCGGTCAGCCAGACACGATTCTTCCAAACGACCGGAGACGACCAGGCTTTGCCGGGGATGGGCGTTTTCCAGACGACGTTCTCCGTTTCGCTCCAGTGAAGGGGCAGGCCCAGGGCTTCGCTGTGTCCTTGGTCGGTAGGACCTCGGTAGCTTGGCCAAAGGTCGCCGGCGAGCAACGTGGGACCGATCACAAGAAGAAGGAACAGAGGGGCAAGAAGCCCCCACCGCGAGGAGAATCGCTGATGCATGGTCGTAGTCACGGTGTCTCGGAAGCATTGAGATTTGGCGACAACCGGTTTGTCGCCGATGTAGCGTGCATTATAGACCGTGCAGCAGAGCGCAGAAACAACGCGAGGCAATTGGGAAGACGGCGAGACGCAACAGGCCGGGGGCCGGTTCTGAGTAGACTTGCGTGATGCGTCGAAAAATGGTTCCGATCGAAATAGCCCCACTGTACGCCATTCCCGCGCAGCCGGGAATCGAGTGCCGTTTGCCGAGTGCCTGGATTCCCGCCTTCGCGGGAATGACAGCCAAAGGACGCCTTCGCGGGAATGACGGCCGGAGGACCCCTGGAATTCCTTCAGGAATCACGAAGGGCCGTTCAGGTGCGAGGCCCTTCCAGGCTGTCGGCGAGTTTGTTGAGGGCTTCGGTTTCGATCTGGCGAACTCGCTCGCGGGTGAGGCCCAGGCTTTCGCCGATCTCTTTGAGGGTGCGGGGCTCGTGGTTGTCGAGGCCGAAGCGCATGCGGAGGACCGTGGCCTCACGAGGGTCCATGACCTCGAGTTGCTCCAGCACGTGCTTCATGTTGTCGTGCTCGAGGAGTTCGTCTTCGGGAGAACGGCTTCGCTCGTCCATGACCATCTCGCCCAGGGACCAACCGGCTTCAGCCTGGTCTGTCTGCGGCGTGAGATTGTAGATCCGGATGGCCTTCTTGATGATCGGGAGTTTTTTGCGCGGCAGGCCCAGGACGCGGGCGACCTCTTCGGGCGTAGGGGTACGGCCGAGTTCCTCGCCCAGGCGCGTGCCGGCTCGGCGCCACTTCGACAGCAGTTCGACCATGTAGGCGGGGATGCGGATCGTCTTGGCCGAGTTGATCAAGGCTCGCTTGATCGACTGTTTGATCCAGTAGCTGGCGTAGGTGGAGAATCGAGTGCCCATGGCCGGATCAAAACCTTCGACGGCGCGAAGCAGACCAAGGTTTCCTTCCTCGATGAGATCCTGCAAGCCGAGGCCCTTGCCGGTGTAGCCTCGGGCGATGTTGACCACGAGACGCAGGTTGGCGCGGACCATCCGGTCGCGAGCCTCGACGCTGCCCTCGCCGATGGCGACGGCCAACTCTTGCTCGTCCGTTGGGGAGAGCAGCTTGGTCTCGTTGATCTCACGGAGATAGGTCTCCAGGGGGGACTGGACGGACGTCTCCGTTTGTTCGTTTTGCAGAGTCTCGTTCATGGTGCGAATGCGTCGAAGGCGCTGTCGTGTGGTCCTGGAGTCGCTAACGGTACCAACGGCCAAAGGGGGCCGATCGTAGTGGGAGACGCCCACTTTTCGTTAGGGTCTCCAAGGCAGAAAAAGCTATCGACGCAAACCGGGCGGACTCTACAGCCGAGTGGACTTTTGACGAGGTGGACCGGATGTGTGCGAGGTACCGACGATAGGGAAAAGAACGACCCCGCCGGATCGTCTCCGGCGGGGTCGTGTTGTATGGTCTATTCCGCGTCGAATCGGACGGTTTCGCGAGCCGCTCCGGAGGGGAGCCCTCCCGAATCCGCCGAGTCGGCGATCAGCCCTACGATTCCTTGGAATCGGAATCTCCCTGATCCGCGGGTTGCATGGGCGCGATCAGGGGGCCGGAACTGCTCCCCACGCCGCCCTTCAGTTCAACCTTAGGCGCCGAAGATGCCGGCTTGGCTGCCTCGGGCTCGGCCTCAGCTTCCGCTTCTTCGGCCCATTCGACCCGCTTTCGCGACAGGCCGATCTTGCGTTCGTCGGGATCGACGCGAAGGATCTTGACTTCGATCTCCTCGCCGACCTTGACGATTTCCTCGGGGTTCTCGACCTTGTGATCGGCCAACTCCGAGATATGCAGCAGACCTTCCAGTCCGTCCTGAAGCCCCACGAACACGCCGAAGTTCGTGATCTTGGTGACGGTACCGGTGACCAACTGGCCCGGTTCGTACTTGGACGGGATGTCTCGCGCCCAGGGGTCCTCGGACAACTGCTTGAGGCCCAAGGCGATGCGGCGGCGATCCTGATCGACCGAGATGACTCGGCATTCGATCTCCTGCCCCTTCTCGACCACCTCGTTGGGATGGCTGATCTTGCGGGTCCACGACATGTCGCTGACGTGCAACAGCCCGTCGATCCCTTCTTCGATCTCGATGAAGGCCCCGTAGTTGGTCAGGTTCCGGACCTTTCCCTTGACGTCGGAGCCGGGCGGGTACTTGTCCATCACGTGGTCCCAAGGATTGTCCTGGGTCTGCTTCATTCCCAAGGAGATCTCTTGTTTCTCCTTGTTGATGCCCAGAACGACCACCTCGATCTCGTCTTCGATCTGCACGAGTTCGCTGGGGTGGCTGATCCGCTTGGTCCACGACATCTCGCTGATGTGGACGAGGCCCTCGATGCCCTCTTCGAGCTTGACGAACGCCCCGTAGCTCATCACGTTGACCACGGAGCCACGAACCCGGCTGCCGACGGGGTAGTTCTTGTCGACCGTTTCCCACGGGCTGGGCTGTTTCTGCTTCAGGCCGAGGGCGATCTTCTCCTTCTCGTGGTCGATATGCAGGATCTGGACCTCGATCTCCTGGTCGATCGAGACGATCTCGGAGGGATGATTGATTCGTCCCCAACTCATGTCGGTGATGTGCAGCAGGCCGTCGATTCCGCCAAGGTCGACGAAGGCGCCGAACTCGGCGATATTCTTGACGATACCCTTGCGAAGCTGGCCGACCTGGAGAACGCTGAGCAACTGCGACTTCTTCTCGGCGCGTTCCGCCTCGATGAGCGCCCGGCGACTGACGACGATGTTGCGCCGAGCCTCGTCGATCTTCAGGACGATGCACTGCACGGTGCGTCCGATGTAGTCGCCGATATCGGAGGGGCGGCGAATGTCGACCTGGCTGGCGGGCAGGAACACGTGCACGCCGATGTCGACCAGCAGGCCGCCCTTGATCTTGCGGGTCACGATGCCGGTCACCACGTCCTCCTCGTGGACCGTCTCCATGACGTCCATCCAGGCCTTGATCTTCTCGGCCTTGCGTTTGCTGAGGGCGATCATTCCGCGATGGTCATCGACGGGGCCGGCGACGTCCTCCACGTCCTCGATGAGCACTTTGAGCACTTGGCCCGGTTGCGGCTGTTCGTCGGTTTCTTCCCACTCGCTGCGAAGGATCATTCCCTCGCTCTTGTAGCCGACGTCGACGAGAACGAAGTCGCCTTCGACCCGGATAATCTTGCCGTCCACAATTTGATTGACATTAATCTCGTCGGGCGGAAGGATCTGGTCGAGTTCGAGTTCGCCCTCCATGGCCGACTGGAGTTCGTGTTCCCATTCCGCTTCGCTGAGGTCGAGACCTCGAATCAGGTTACGATTGACCATAACGGAGTACTAACTTCCTGCACGTAAGAAACGACAGGCAAGGGATTTACGAGAGACAGTCCGGGAGGAACCCAGCGGTTCGCAGAATCCCGGTCTCGCGCCCGTCGCTGTTAGGGTTTGCTGCCGTCTGCCCGGCCCCCCGCCTATGGAGGGCAACCACGGCCTGTCGGCAATCCGTCAAATATATCAAAGGCCCCCCACCCCCACAATCTCATGAGTCGTCCAGAACCGGGGGATTCTCAAAGATATCCGAGGTTTGCGGCTCGGGCAGGTTTCATGGTTTCTCGCCGACTTGTCCGCCAGAATGACGCTTCGGCTGGGTTCGCTGTGTCTGCCGGGGGAACCTGCTGGATGTGAGGGATTGGCGGGAAGGGCCTCAGGCGGGCCACCGGGGCAGTTTTTTGAGGACTACAAATCGGGCGGTTGACTGCACGAGAAATTCTGGTATTCTGGTACCACTATAAGAAATTGATAATCAGTATCAATTTCAGAAAGAATTGTTTTCACGGGCGTGCTTCGATTCTGGAAGCCTGAGAAGGGTCTCTCAGCGACTGCATGCGGTTCGTTCTGCTTCCGAGGTTGGCGTACTACACCGCGACAAGCGGCAATACCTATCTCAAGAAGGAACTCTACGAGTCGTCTCCCTATTATGCCGGTTACAAGTATGGTCCCAGCAGCAATCACCCGGGAGTGGTGAACCACCTGTTCGCCGACGGTTCGGTGCATGGGATCTCCGTGGACATCGATACGTCGACATACATGTTCTTGCTCACGCGGTCCGGGGGCGAGACAATCGACGCCACCGCCGTACACTGAGCCACCGGTTGCCGGTCGCCCTCCGGCGGACGGCAGACGCTCGGGCCTCCGGCAACCGCGTCTTGGAACCTCAACTGCCAATCCCGCGTTTTCGCGCGATTTCTTCGAGTCGATCCACGACCTGCTCGATAGTCAGCCCGTCGGTGGCGAGGCAGATTGCCCCGTCGGGTTTGACCAGGGCGCCGACGGGACGGGACTGATCGGCTCGGTCCCGCTGCAGGATGTCGGCCAGCACCTTTTCAAACTCGACCTCTTCTCCCCGTGCGTGAAAGTCCTCAACACGGCGCCGGGCTCGTTCCTCCGGCCTGGCTACCAGGAAGATCTTGCAGGCGGCGTCGGGGAATGCGACGGAGCCTTGGTCGCGACCTTCGGTTACCAGCGAAACGCCCTCGGCGACCGCGCGCTGCAATTGGACGAGCCAGCGGCGAACCGCGGGATGGTCCGCCGCATGGCCGACCGCGGCGGTGATCTCTGTGGTACGAATCGCGTCGCTCACGTCCTCGCCGTTGACCAGAATTCGGTCGCCGTTCCACTGGATCGACGTTCGGGCCGCCAACCAGCCGACTGCCTCGTCATCGTTCCAGTCGATTCCCCGCCGCAGGCCGATCCATGCGACGGCGCGGTACATCGCGCCCGTATCGAGATAAGCGAAACCGAGCCGCTTGGCCAGACGTCGGGCAACCGTGCTCTTGCCCGCTCCGGCGGGCCCGTCGATGGTGACGATCATGGCTGAACCTGCTTTGCGCGGCGAAGCCGAGCTTCGGAAGGAGGCGTTTCCAGGCCGGAACTCGGGAAAAAGGGAGTCAGAAGTCGATCTCGATCTGTGCCCATTCGTGGCCTTTCACCGGGACCGAAACGCGATCGCCGTCGACCGAGAGCGTTTCGATCGACTGGCCCAGGAAGTCGGTCTTTCTTGCTGCGGCGACTTGCCGGAAACATCGAATTGCCAGGTCGACCGATCGATTCTCGGTCTCCGCCAGCCGGGTGCGGATGCCTCGAAGGCGCTCGCCTTCATAGACCGGTTCCCAGAAGGTGGCCACCACGTTTCTTGCGTTGAGGTGGAAAAGCCATCCCGAGCGTGCGCCGGGTGCCGGTCCGACGCCGGCAAGGATCGAACTGGGGGCGAGAAACTCGGTTGCCGCCGCATAAGGATGGGCAAGATCGACGCCGACGCCCAGGCGAAACCGGCGTTGTGCCTCCCCCTCGACGATCAAGAGCGTGTCGAGCATGCGAAGCCCGAACCGGCGATGGTAGGGCAGGCCACCTGTAAGGATCGTGGTGTTGATCTTCTCGGACCGCACGTCGACGAAGTAGGGAGCTTCCAGTTGGGGAGATTCGTTCTTGATCGTGCTGGCGCCGATTCCGGTATACGCGTCGGCCGTGGCGTCGCTCCAGGCGAACCGGGCCGCGTAGTAGGTGGTCCAGGGGTTTCCTGAGGGGAGTTGCTCGGGGTCGAGTGACAGATCGATTTCGAGGATCCGGCTGCCCCGTTGAGCCCGCAGGACTTGGGTGTACCGTGACACGCAGGTCCCGTCCGACTGGAGCAAACGGCCGCGAACTGCCAGTTCGCCGAACAACGGTCCGGCCGAGCGCACTTCCACCTCATCGGCAGCCATCTCGGTGTAGAGCTGATCCGGGTCTTCGTCCCATGCCTCTTCGGGATGGTGTGCCGGCGCTCGGCGGTAGGCGAGTTGGAGGCCCAGCCGGTTGTCGCGGGTTTGGTAGTCGTGGAGCGAACGCAAAGCTCCCGAAATCGGGTCGACCTTGACTTCGAAATAGTCGTTGCGCAGCGTGTTCTCCTCGGCCATGGGGGGCACTTCGACCTGCTTCTTGCCTCGGAGCCAGCCTCGGCGCTTCTTTGGCAAATCGGCGGCCTGTGCATCCGAGGCCATGTCGGGATCGATCCACGCGAAACCCATTCCCGGCACCTTGACGATGGCGGTCTTCCGGCCGCTTTCCTCCGAGGCTGCCACGATCGGACCGCCCGGTGCCGGCAATCGTTCCCAGGTCGAGACATCGACCGGGATTCGTCTGGTGAAAGAAAGCGGGTTGACGACCAGGCAGCCCGGGCCCGTCCCGGGTGAACTCGCAGCCAGGCCTTGGCGGATCCGCTGCAAGTCGGATAGACCGCTCTCGGAGCCTTGGCAGTCGGCGTCACCGACCGTCGCAGCCAAGGTTCGCAAGGAATTGCCTACCTGGCCGGCGATTTCCTGCGCAGCAGCCTCCTGCCAGCGGGAAAGGGGGGCCTCGTCTCCGCGATCGACCGACTGCCTCAGGAACGGAGCCCGGTATCCCTCCACCGGATAGCGAGTCGATTGGCCAACGTACTTCGTATCCTTGAAATACTCGTCGATCGAGAAGAACCGCCCCAGCACGGGAGAGTAGCTGCTGGCTCGGGTCAACGCGTCGTACCACACACTGTGCATGCCGGGCCAATGGGCAAACACGGCGGTTGCCGCGTGATCGAGGTCCATGGCATTGCCCAGTTTCTCGGGGAGGGCGAGAAAGGTGCCGGCGCGGTTTGCGTCCAAAGGCATGCGGATCAGCGTGTCGATCGCGGCGCCGGAGATCCCCTGCCACTTGATGCGACTCTGATTGCCCGTGGGGAATCGGCCGTCGTCGAGGGTGAAGTGACACGCGCCCGAGAAACCGGTCCTTTCGAGGACCTGAGGCAGCAGGGGAGACAGGCCAAAGCGGCGGCGGCAGTAGATTTTTGGGGTGCGGCCGAGGAGTCGCTCGTAGGTCTCGCGTCCTCGGAGGAACTGGGCCAGCGTGGCTTCCGGCCCCGGCAGGGGCGACTCGAGTTCCTCGAATTCCCCGCCCGCAATCGAAACCTCTCCGGCCTCGACGGCCTGACGAAGCGCCGCCATCGTGTCGGGGGCCTGGTCGGCGACGGCTTGGAGGGTTGCGCCCGACAGAATCAGGTTCGTGGGAGCGGGGCGAGCGATGGTTTCGCTCAGGGCCGTCCCGATGGTGGTTGGCGCCACCAAGGTGAAATCGAGTAGGCGAGTCTCGACGGGATAGAAGTACTCTCGAGCCTCCGTGAGCAGGTCGAAAGCGCTGGTCAAATGCTCTCGAGCCACGTCGAGATCGCCTTCTGCCCATTTCTCGGCCGCCGAGAGCGTGCTTCGCTCAAAGGACACTTCGTCGAGGTTGCTCATGTAACGGAGCTGGCGGGTCAGAAGCTCAACGACCAGGCGGCAATAGCCTAGGGCCAGAAAGTCGTCGACCATGTCGGCCGCGGGACCTTCGGGGGCTGGGAGTTCCAATGCTTCGCGGACTTTGGCAAGGATCTCGTGGGGATGTTCGCAGCCGCGGATCACCACGGCCTCGGTCTCAGCCGACGACTGAAGCCAGCCGCTGGGCAGATCGTGCTCACAACAGGGCGGGACAACGACAAGGTGGCCTGTCGGAGGGGACGGCGCATTGAGCACGCCCCGCCATCCCGGGGGGCCGCGGAATCTCACGATCAGGGCCGGGTGGTAGAACGCGGACCAGGCAGAGAGGATCTGCTCCGCCTCCACCGAGCTGCGGTCGAGAGAAAGATCCTCCAGACTGTGGCACGGCAAGACGACGGTTAGGTTTGCTAAGTCCATATCTATAAGTGCTTTAAGAGTCGATAACAGAACCGCCTGTTTTGTCCACCGGAGCCCAGGGGAGGCTTGCTCGTCTTGTTGTGGCTCGGAAGGAACATGCGTCGACCCGGCAGTCGAACCAAGGACCCAGTTCACGATAGTCGCTTGGTCGTCAGGAGTCGAGTCGGGGAGTTTCATCCGGGGGAGGCCAGGGTTTATCCGGAAGCGGGCACGGGTTTGGGGCTGGGGGAGACGACGAGAGGATGTCCCGGCATGCGGTCGGTTTCCCCGGGATATTCTGGTTATGGGGGGGTAGAGAGGAACGCTTGTGAAAGAAAGCGGTTCAAGGGCTGTAGCAAAGCGGGGAAATTTCAGATAGTTACGGCGATTAGTGGTAGTCAGACCATTTTGTTGACATAATGGAAAATGCGGCGATAAGATGAATTCCGTGGCATGAGAGGCAGCACGTTGTGCTGCGCACTTTTCCAACAGACGCCTTTTCGGGTCAGTTCATCAGATTCGGGGTTGGCTGCCACGTAGGAAGGGGGCTTATCGCTTGCAGGACCCCACTGAATAAGGGCAAACAGGAGTCATCTGATGGCCAAGAGTGACGCCGTCTGGGGAATCGATATTGGCAATGCCGGGATTAAAGCGATCCGTTGTCGGCCCAGCGAAGATGCCGAGCAGGTCGAAGCGATCGCTTTCGACTACATCGAGTATCCCAAGATTCTCACCCAGCCGGGCGCCGATCCGATCGAGTTGGTTTCGGAGGCGCTCAAGCAGTTTCAGTCCCGCAACAACGTGCGGGGCGATCGGGTGGCGATCGCCGTGCCGGGCCAGAACGGTCTGGCGCGATTTATCAAGCTTCCGCCGGTCGAGACGAAACAGATCCCCCAGATTGTCCTCTATGAAGCGCGGCAGCAGATCCCCTTCGACCTGAGCGACGTCATTTGGGACTATCAATCGCTGGGCGGCGGCGGAGAGGAGATCGAAGGGTTCGCCCTCGAGACGGTCGTGGGCCTGTTCGCGATGAAGCGCGAGCAGGTGTTCCGGGCCATTGAACCTTACCAGGCGTCGGGGATTGAGGTCGAGTTCGTCCAACTCACGCCGCTGGCCCTTTATAACTACATCGCCTTCGATCGTTTTCAGCAGAGGCTGCGGGAAGACTACAATCCCGACGATCCGCCCGAATCGCTGATCGTTCTGTCGATGGGGACCGATGCGAGCGACCTGGTGATCACCGACGGGCATCGTGTCTGGCAGCGGAGCATTCCTCTCGGCGGAAACCACTTCACACGCGCTTTGACCAAGGAGATGAAGCTCACCTTTGCCAAGGCGGAGCATCTCAAGCGGAATGCCGCGGCCGCGGAAGACCCGAAAGCAGTGTTCCAGGCGATGCGTTCGGTGTTCAACGATCTGGTGACGGAAATCCAGCGTTCCATCGGGTACTTCACGAGCATCAATCGCAGCGCGAAGATCGGCGGCATGGTTGCCTTGGGCAACGCGATGAAACTGCCCGGCTTGCGCCGCTACCTGGCCCAGAACCTGGAACTCGAGGTGGAGCGGATCGACTCGTTCACCTGCCTGTCGGGGGTCGAGGTGGCCAGCGTGCCGGCCTTCAAGGAGAACATCGGCGCCTTCGGAGTGGCGTACGGGCTGGCAGTTCAGGCCCTGGGCAAGTCGGCGTTGCGGACGAACCTGCTACCGCCGGAGTTGCTCCAGCAGCGGATGATCCGCAACAAGAAGCCGTGGGCGGTTGCTGCTGCCGCCGTCTTGCTGCTGGGGTGCACGCTGAATTTCGTGAGCCATTCGCGGGTATTGGCTACGGTTGAGAATCCCTCCTGGGCGCAGGCGGAAAGCGAAGCCAAGAGCGTGACAGAGTACTCCACTCAGCTCAAATCAAAGGAATCGGCCGCCATCGCGCAATTTGACGGAATCAACAAGATTGCCGAAAGCCTGACCGGTAACGTGGAAGGCCGGCTCGTGTGGCTCGAGCTTCTGACGGCCGTAAATCAGTGTCTTCCGGCCGATCCGGAGGATGCCAAGCCGGAGAACATCTGGGATCGCAACGAGCTTCACGTGACGGCGATCGAATGCCAGCGTACCGAAGATCCCTCGACCTGGTTCACGCGAATGAAGGAGAACGGCTGGTACTGGGAACCTCCTGCCGGAGAAGCCGACCTTAACGACCTTCGGAAGGGAATCGTATCGATTCCGGCGGCTGGCGAAGAGGGAGCGGCGGACGCCGCGGCGGAGGCCGGCGGCTTGCCTGACCTGGAAGGCCGGGATTGCTGGATCGTGCAATTGACCGGTTATCACTTCCACAACTTCGAGGAAGCCGGCGAGACCCAAGGCGCTCAGTACGTCCGGAACACGCTGATTCGCAACCTGCACAACAAGGTCATCAAGTTGCCCAAAGCGGAGATCAGGCCGGGGGTCACGAAGGATGCGCCGATCGTCATTCTTCCGAGCGGCGAGAACATTGTGCCGGAAGACGTCAGCATGGAGGAATTGGGGGTTTACGGGGCCACCCTGGTGGATCCCAAGATAGTCCAGCCCGTACAGATTCCGAATCCGGCGGCGAAGCGTTCGATGTTCGACATTCTGGAAGAGAAAGAGAAAAAGAAGCCGGCGGCGGGCGCCGCTACCAACGGTGGTTCGGCAGCGTCTCGCAATGGAGCGGCGGCAACCCCAGGAGCCAGTGAGAAGACGGCGTCTCGCGACGAAGCCGAGACGGAAGAAGACGGCGTCGAGCCTTTTGTTCAGTTGAAGCAATTTGATTTTGTGGTTCAGTTTGTCTGGGCTGTAACGCCGCCGATGAAACGGGCCGCAATCAAGGACGCGAAGGCCAAGGCCGAGGAAGAGGCGCGGCTGCAGGCGGAAACGGCGGCGGAGGAGACTCCGGCGGAAACTCCGGCCGAAGGGGCGCCGGCCGGCGCCGAACCGTCCGTGCCGACTGCAGCGTCCGAGTCGACGACAACGCCCGAATCGGCCTCCGCGCCGGAACCGACCACAACTCCCGAATCGCCGGCGCCGGCTGAGCCGGCAGCGCCGCCGACTGCGGAGACTCCACCGGCAGCCGGCACGGGGACGCCTCCCGCCACTCCGCCGGCAACCTAGCCAGGCGAGGACGCGAGGCGTAGCGGAAGACAAGAGACAGACTCCTGCAAGGAGAGACGTGATGGACCAAGTGAAAGTTGCCCTGGCGGTGATGAAGAAGCACGGCTTCTGGATCCTCGTTGTGGTGGTGGTGCTGGTGGGGGTAGGCGTCTGGTTCACGGCCGCCCGTGCCCTTGCCGCGGCCTACGAGGCTCGCAAGACGGCCCTTCAGACTCAGTACACCACGGTCAATGGGATCAAGTCGGAATCGACCGGCGAGGAGGCGGCTCATCCCAACGAAGAGAGGATCGAAAGGTGGTCGCAGCGGATCCTGAAGAATCGCAAGGAAGCCCTGGTGGCATGGGAACGGATGTACGCCGATCAGAAGAATCGCAATCAATGGCCCGGCAGTCTCAGCCGGCGGTTTCATCAGATGATCAGGGAGGTTGAGGCACGAGGCATCGAGATTCCCAACGAGTTCCTCGAAGAATACCAGACGTTCATCAATCAGCACTTCAAGGTGATTGACCAGATGATCAATCGTCGGAAGCCGAAGGAGGTCGATCGATCGAAGGTAGCCGGAGGCCCGATGGGAGCTGGGTATTCCACGGGAGGGGCCGAGTACATGGGCGCGCCCGGAGGGATGGAGTATGGGGGCGAGGAAGCAGGGGGCGATATGATGGGGTACGGCGTCACCAGCGGCGTCGAGATGGAGGGGATCGTCGATTGGAACGACGCCGATTACGGCCGGATTCAGCAGGGGGTTTATTGGGTAACCCGTCCGCTGACGATCGAAGTGCTTCTGGCGCAGGAGGATCTTTGGGTTTACGAGGCGCTGCTCCGATCGATCAAGAAGACGAACGATAAAGCGGGAGCGACCAACTACTACAACGCGGCGATCAAGCGAATCGAGGCCCTGGAGATCGGCCAGCCGGCGGCGGTCTCGATGAAGGCCGCCAAGTCGCGTATCGGAATGGGCGGCCCCGGCGGCGGAGGGGGCGGATATGGCGGCGAGTCGATGGGATCTGAGTACGGCGGTGAGATGATGGAATACGGCGCCGAAATGGAGGCTGATGCCGCTGCCGGCAGCGCCAGTATGGGGATGGACATGGGAATGGGGGGGATGGGACCGGGGATGGGAACAGGAGCGACCCGTTCGCCGGAGCAGGTCAAAGAGAGGCTGCTCAGGGGCCGCTATGTCGATATGACTGGTGAACCGCAGGCCTCCGACGCGCAACCCTTCGCGGAATTCAAGCTGATGCCGGTCCATATCTACGTGATCATGGATCAGCAGAAGTTACCCGACTTTCTGGTGAGTTTGGCCAACAGCGAGATGCCGGTCGACGTCAAGCAGGTAAGCATCCAGGCGGGGGGAAAGATGAATCCCGTTTCCGGCGGAGGTTACGGTATGGGCGGAATGCCTGGCGGCGATATGACCGGCGATTACGGCGGGATGGGCGGCTTCGGCGCGATGGGCAGCTACGGAGGTGTCGACACAGGCGCCGAGGGGGGCGGTGACTATGGGGGAGGTGGATACGGGGGAGCGATGGGCGGCTACTCCAGCAGAGGGGCCGCTACGTCGACCCACGAGGTGCGACAAGACGTGCCCATCGAGATTTTTGGGGTGATTCGTATTTTCAATCCTCCCGACATGGAGAAGCTTGGTACGGGGTCGGCAACCGACGAGTCTCCGGAGGGGTCGACCGCGGCGTTACCGCCTGCCGACGCCCCCACAATGGTTCAACCGAAACCGGCTCCCGAGGCCGGTCCGGGGCCGGCACCTGAAGCACCCGGTCCGGCTCCCGCGGCACCCGGTCCGGTGCCCGCAACGCCCGGTCCGGCGCCCGCAACGCCCGGTCCGGCGCCCGCAACGCCCGGTCCGGCGCCGGCGGCGCCCGGTCCGGCGGCGAACACGTGACCGGGTAGTGGGTGAGAGACATAACCGGAAGCCAACTTCCGGAGATTTGTTTGGCGAAGTCGAAAAAAATGATGAGAGCCGGCCTGGAAGATCGGGGAGTGATCTTCACGAGGCCGAAAGGACGTTCGCGGCGTATTGGCTAAATCGGCTATTGCCTGGAGCGAAAGACAGGAACTGGAACGATGAAGAAACCGAAAATCAGTCTCGGCAGCGGCGGAATCAAGGGGTTGATTCTCAAGCATGTGGAGAAGGCCGTCGTCGCTCTGGCCGTGCTCTTCTTCGTCTTCTTGGTTCTGAAGGCGTCGAAACTCGGCGGCGATTTCGACCTGCAACCCGATCAGTTGCAGACGGCGTCGGTTGAAGCCGACAAGGCCATTCGGGCCCCGAAGACGGGTCCGTCCATGGAAGTCCCCCTCTGGGGAAGGATCGCGGACGGGATCAAGACGGAAGTGCCGGCTGGGCCGTATGTCATTCCGTATCCGTGGATGCACCAGCTCTTTCCGGGCGAGACGCTTCGTGGACAGCCCCAGGTGTTTCCTGTGGAAAAACTGCGTGCAGCGACGGGTTTCGGGGGGATTTCCATTTCGGCTTCGGGCGTTTTGGGAGGAGCCGACACGGCCATGGCCGGCGGCACGGACCTCGGCATGGAGGGCGCAGAGGGCGGGATGGGAGGCTACGGGGCCGGCGGCAAGGCCGAGGGCCATCGCTGGGTGGTTGTAACCGGTCTGCTGCCCTACAAGAAACAGTTTCTGGAATACGGCAATGTCTTCCGGAATGCCGAGGTGAAGGACCCCCGTCGCGACGTGCCGTCCTACAGCTATTACGACGTGCAGCGAGCCGAGGTCACCCCGGGCGTGGACCCCAAGGAAGAAGACTGGCAGCCGCTGAAGGTATTCAGCGACATGATGGAACGGAGGAAGAAGTGGGCCGGTTCCCAGCCCGAGATCGTCTATGGGAAATTCCTCCACAGAACGACGGGCGTGATTCCGATGGCCTATCCCTTGCCGCCGCTTGTCGGGAAGTCCTTCGGGCCGGAAATCGCCCACGAACCGGAGATACCGTTGTACTACGTGCCCGAACAAAAAGAGCAACGTGAAGAGGTGAATCTGGAAGAACTGGAAAACGATCCCGAGAAGTTGATCCAAGCAAGAACCTTGATGGGCCGTGTGGGGGGGGCCGGGCAGTACGGCGAACCCGAAATGTACGGCGAGAGCTACGAGAGTCCCGAACAGGATTACGGCGGCTACGGAATGGAGTCTGAGTACGGGATGGAGGCAGGTTACGGACCCGGTGGCGGGGGCTACGGCGGTATGGCCGGCGCGATGGGGCCGCGACGCGAGATTCCCGAGTACCAATTGTTCCGCTTTATGGATTTCACGGTTTCGCAGGGCAAGTACTACCAGTATCGCGTTCGCCTGCGATTGGCCAATCCGAACTATCAGATGCCCGCCCAGGGCATGGAGTCGGAAGAGTTGACCAAGGCTCCGTTCCTGGAGACCGACTGGAGCATGGAGACCAAGATGATCAGCGTTCCGCTGGACAGTCGAGTGCTTGCGGGGCCGGTCAACGTGTCGTCGAACGTCAACGTCGTTCCCAGAGGCGAGGCGGTGACGGTGTTTTTCAAGGAGGCTGACGGAACAGAAGTGGCCGAGAAGCACGCGGCCGTCTATCGGGGACAACTGATGAATTTCTATCAGGTTCCGGTCAAGGAGGAGAAGCCGGCCCCCAGCTTGTATGGTGCTGGAGAATATGGGGCCGAAATGGAGGGCGACATCTACGGCGCCGGCGCCCCCGAGCCACCTAAGGCAAAGAAGCGGCAGCCGAAGGAAGAAGTCGAAATGATCGACTACGTCACCGAGATGCTCGTGCTCGACTTCCAAGGAGGCTCGCCGCTCCCCGGCATCGATCGGCTGAAGGCGCCGGGCCGGACGCTGTTGATGGACCCGGCCGGCAATCTGATTCTGAAAGACGAACTGGAAAACCAGGAGGAGTGGATCGAGTTCTTCCCACCCGAGGAGAAGAAGAAGCCGGAGCAACCGGGCGACATCTACGGTGAGGAGATGTACATGACCGCTCCCTGACGGGGCGGCAACCCGCTCGCTGCGCCAGTCTCTACTGCGGTACTTGAAAACGGGAATTCGTTGCGGCAAGAGCCGTCGACGGGTTCCCGTTTTCGTTTCCATTTGGCCGCCTGGAGCAGCACGACCGCCGGTCGGAAGGCGGGCAACATGGGTCGGTCTGGGAATGCGACTGGGCCGAATCGAGAACGATTCCGAAGAAATTTCGGTTCCGAGAGTCAAATCGGCGGGAAATGCCCTTGACCGGATTTTCGGGGGCCGGTATTTAACGCCTCTCTTCTACCGAAATCAGGAAGACACTTGGCGGGCTTCCGAGCTTCGGCTGTTTGCGCCCAGGGTGCGTTGTTCCCTGCGGTGCGCGTCGGGTATGGCGATAAGTGAAACGATGCGGGTCGTTTCACGCGACGCCGCCCACAGACGTTGCCGGGATCGGAAGCGTTGACATACAGCTTGTCCGATACCGCAACGGCATTCTGCGAGTCTCGAAAGGAGAATCGTGTTGAAACCGACCGCAAGAATCCTCACCGGCTCGATCGCACTTCTGCTAGGGTGCACCCTGGCGGTTGTCCAGGCAGAGAGACCGCCCGTGGGCGGCAATCCTGCCGTGTTGCCAGGCGAAGCCAACGGAGTCGACGCTCGTCAGCAGAGCGACGCCCTGCTGGCTCGGGCACGCCAGGCGATCCAGGAAAACAACTTCGCCGCGGCCGATTCACTGATTGCCCAGGCCGAAGTCCTGGGAGTGAACTACGGCATGCTGTCGACCGCCTACACGCCGGCCAAGGCGAGGGCCGAGTTGCAGCGAGCGGCACAGGCCGGCCAGACGCCGCAGGGCGGATTGTTCGGTCTGGCGGGAACCAGGAACCCTGCTCCGCGCGACCCCTTCCAGGGAATGGCGCCGCCTGCCGAAGGCATCCAGCCGCTGCCCGCGGTCACCGGCGCGACCCCGATCGGAACTCGCGCCCAGAGCGATCAACTCCTGCTGACGGCTCGCCGGCATCTGGCCTTGGGCGACGTCAACCAGGCCAACCGGGCCATCGAAGAAGCCAAGCGGTTGAACGTGCGGTACAGCCCGCTCGACGACAATCCGGCCCGTGTCGAAGCCCTGATCGCCACCTACAACGACGTGATGACGCAGCAGACGCAGCGAGGACGAACCGAGGGTGTTCGTCGGATGCTCGCCAAGTGCCTGCTCGATCAATCGGAGGGGTTGCTTCGCTGGCACGACTGCGACGAGGCCGAACGGCTCGCCCTGGAAGCCTCGCGGCTGAACGTGCCGTTCAATCTCTACGAGACCACCCCCAAGTCGCTTCTGGAGAAGATCGCCGCGCAGCGAGCTCGCGAGCTTCCGGGAGCCGGCAACTACGTTCAGCAAGCGAGTCACGTCGCGCCGGCCACAGGACCCTATCCGTCGACGGGCGCCGACCAGGCGGTGTACAACCCGACTAACGATCCGACGAGAAACGTGCTCGTACAGGATATGCAGCCCGCCGGACCGGCGCCGACCCTGGCCGCTCCGCCGGTCGGACAGCAACCCGGTTCGCAGGGCGTCGTTCCGAGTCGCGGGTTCCAGTTGTTCCAGCAGGGCGAAGCGGCCCTGCGAGCCCACGATACTCAAGGCGCCCGCAGCTTCTTCCAGCAGGCGGCGGCCTACTCGAACGAGTTGGATCCGTTTACTCAGCAGAAGCTGCAAGACATGCTTCAGTTGTTGGCGGTCAGCCGGCCGGACACGCCGAATGCCGGCGGCCAACCGTCGATCATCGACGACGCCGCCGCGAAGGCGGCCCTGCTCGCTCGCAAGGTGAGCGTCGACATCGCCCAGCAAACCCGCGAAGCCGAGCGGCTTCGCCAAACCGATCCCAATGCGGCCGTCAAGCTGCTCGAAGAGACGAAGGCCCGAGTCCAGGGCGCCGGACTTGACCCGGCGGCATGCGACCGGTTCCTCCGCCAGATCGACCGGGCCCTGATCGACACGGCCAACTACATCGAGGAGAACAAGCCTCGCATCGAGCTGGACCAGCGAAACCGGGCCGTTCTCGATCAGATCGAGCAGGAGCGGCAGATGACGCTCGACCGCCAGCAGAAGCTGAAAGAAATGGTCGAACGCTACAACATGCTCATCCACGAGCAGCGTTTCCCGGAAGCCGAGGTGCTTGCCAAGCAGGCCAAGGAAATCGCGCCGAACGAGATGATCGCCGAACAACTGGTGTTGAATTCCCGGATGATTCGGCGGATTGCCGCCAACGCAGAAGTCCGAGCCGACAAGGAAGAGGGCTTCCTGGCCGCCATGCATAGCGTCGATCGCACCTCGACGCCGTTCGACGACACGAATCCCCTGGTGTTTGACGAAAACCATTGGAAACGGTATGCCTCCAAACGGAAGGGTTCGCAAAGCGGCAAACGGCAGCGGACGGAGGGCGAACTGGAAATCGAACGCCGGCTACAGACTCCGGTTCTTCTGGAATTCAACGGAGAACCCCTCTCCGCGGTGATCGACTACCTGCAGAAGCTGGCCGAGGTGAACGTCTATCTCGATCCGCAAGGCTTGCAGCAGGAGGCCGTCACCACCGACATGCCGGTGACCATCAATCTCTCCCAGGAGGTTACGCTCAAGAGCGCTCTGAAGCTGATTCTCGAGCCGTTCCACCTGAACTACGTGATCGAAGACGAAGTGTTGAAGATCACCAGCGAGCAGATTCGGACGGACGACGTCTTCATTCGCACCTACAACGTGGCGGACCTGGTCGTGCCGATTCCCAACTTCGCGCCGAGCAGCAATCAAGGCCTGGCGGGGCTCTACAATGACGGCATGCGGCGAGCCAGCTTCACGGGCGGGGGCGGTTTCGGGGGCGGCATGCCGGGCGTGCCGATGGCGGTCATGGCCAACCGCACCGGGGCCAAGGCCAGTGCCGGAATCGATCCCAATATCATGGCTCAAATGACCGGCGGCGTCGCCGGGATGGGCGACGGCAATGCCTCGACCATGCCCTTGGGCTTCGGGCCGGGCGGCGCCGGCGGCGGCGTCATGGCCGATTTCGACAGTCTGATCACCCTGATTACCACCACCGTTCAACCCGACACTTGGGAAGACGTGGGCGGTCCCGGCACGGTCGCAGAGTTCGAAACGAACCTGAGCCTGGTCATTCGCCAGACCGAGGAAGTTCACGAGGAGATCGTCGATCTGCTCGAACAGCTCCGGCGTATGCAGGATCTCCAGGTCACCATCGAAGTGCGGTTCATCACCCTCAACGACAACTTCTTCGAACGAATCGGAGTCGACTTCGACTTCGACATCGACGACGACATCGATCGTCCTTTCCAGGTCTTCGGCCGGGTGGTCGAAGGCGACGACGATGAGGACGGGGACTATACGGGCGAGGAGCCGATCCGCAACACGCTCGACACGGACCACGATCGGAGCGTGACGGTCGGTCTGTCCAGCCCGGGAGTGTTTTCTGCCGATCTGGACGTGCCGTTCCAGCAGGGCAGCTTCGACCTGGCGGTGCCCCAATTCGGCGGATTCGACGCCACGGCCGGGGCTCAACTCGGCTTCGCCATCCTCAGCGAAATCGAGGCCTTCTTCTTCATCAATGCCGCCCAGGGCGATAAGCGGAGCAATATCATGCAGGCGCCGAAGGTCACCTTGTTCAACGGCCAGCAAGCCTCGGTCATGGACCAATCGCAAAGCCCGTTCGTGATGAGCGTGATACCGGTCGTCGGCGACTTCGCGGCGGCCCAGCAGCCGGTGATCGTCGTGCTCAACGAAGGGACCTTCATGACCGTTCAAGCGGTGGTCTCCGACGATCGGCGATTTGTCCGCCTCACGGTCGTGCCGGTGTTCAGCAGCATCGGCGAGGTCAACACCTTCCAGTTCACCGGTTCGACGTCGACGACCGAGAGCACTGAGGCCGACGGTATTCAGACCGATCCGAACGACAATACGAGGAACGCAGCGAGCAGATCGTCGAGCAGCTCGGGTGTGGCCGTTCAGTTGCCCACCTTTTCGTACGTCACGGTGTCCACGACGGTGAGCGTGCCCGACGGCGGCACCGTCCTTCTGGGCGGCATCAAACGCTTGAGCGAAGGCCGCAACGAGTTCGGCGTGCCCATGCTCAACAAGCTCCCCTACGTGAACCGCCTGTTCAAGAACGTTGCCGTCGGTCGCGAAACCCAGAGCCTGATGATGATGGTCACTCCGCGGATCATCATCCAGGAAGAGGAAGAGGAACGTATGGGTATCCTGCCCGAGTAACGTCGATTGTCTATCATGAAGTGCCAAAGAGGCCGCCGCCGGGCGTCGCGAAACGCCGGCGGCGGCCTCTCTTTTTTGCTTCTTTGCCCGGGTGTGAATCTGGCCGGGTCTTGGAGTACAATGGCACGAGTGGACCGAGGGTGCGGAGCCTGGGGATGAGTTTGATATTCCGATGCAGTGATTGCGGCCACCAGTACACGGTGCCGGAGCAGATGGCCGGCAAGTGGGTGCGCTGCAAGAACTGCGGCGCGACGCTCGAGATACCCGGGGTTCCGCTGAGGCCGTCGGGTAGCGCCATTCCTCGGTCGCCCGATACTCTCCGCCGCGTCTCCAGGCCGCTGATACGGGCGCGTCCGCTGTCTTCTCCTCAGACTGTCGCAAAAATCCCGGAAGGCATCTTGCTGCCCGATCTTCCGGTGCAGACTCGTTCCCTTGGCCGGCAACGGGACCAGCCCGTCGTCGCACAATTTGCCCCGTTGGAGGCCGAACCGAGCCAGTACCCCCTCGCTCACCCGGTCGGACAACCTGCGTCCGAGCCGCTGCGGCCGACAAGCCGCCCGCGCATCGCGTCCTCCGAGGGGCCCGGCAATCAGAAAGCGGTCTTCCTCGCCGTGGGCGCCGTGGGAGCGTTTCTGGTCATTGTCGTTCTCATGATGGTGGTTGTCTTCAGCAGCGATCCCGGCAAGAACCGCCGGACGGCAGGATCTCCGGCCCTTGGGTCTTCCGGCCGTTCTTCCGGCGGTTCGACCAGTGACTCAGAAAACACGATCTCGGCGGCCAGCAAGCAGAGGTCGGCTGCAACGGCCGGTGCGGGAGTCGTCGATTTCCAGCGTGAACCGGCGGTGCAGTTTGGAGCCGTGCGGAAATTGCCTTGTGAAGTGCCCTGTGTCCAATGGAAAGAAGTCTCGGTGACGGGAAAAATCGGTGCACCTGGATCAGCCGGCAAACTGTGGGTCTACGTGCCGTCGGGCCCCCACGGGCCCCGATCTCTCGGCTGCGTGCTGATCGGCCCGGCCGGATCGCGGATGGTTCACGGCATGGAACTGGTCTTGAATGATCAGGCAGAACACTGCCCTTACGTTGAGAAGGGGTTCGCCGTTGTGGCCTTCGAGATCGACGGGGCGCTGCCGAACGAGAATCCGTCGAATGGCCAGTTTCGCCGCGCCTATGACCGGTTCGTCGCGGCGGCGGCGGGGGTCGTCAACGCCCGGATCGCTCTGAAGTACGCGACCAGCGAGATGCCGGAGGTCGACCCGAACCGAGTGTTCGTGGCGGGTCACAGCTCGGCCGGGACGGTTGCCCTCCTCTGTGCGGAGCACGTCGACGGGCTTGCCGGCTGTGTGGCCTACGCCCCCTGTTCGGATCTCGAAGGCTTCCTGGCCGGATTCGTGAGCGACGTCGAAGAGGTGCTCCCGAACGTGCGGCAGTACATGGTTGACGGTTCGCCCTGCACGTACTCCCGGCGTCTTCGCTGCCCGGTGATGATCTTCCACGCAGTCGACGACAACGTGGTCCGGTTGAGCGAATCAAGACGGTTCGTCCAACTGGCGTCGTCCGCGGGACAGAGCGTCGCCTTGCAGCCGGGAACGCGAGGAGGCCATTACAAGGCGATGATTGTGGAAGGAATTCCGGAGGCGATCAAGTGGATGAACCGCACCCAGCCGTCTGCGTCGCCGACGGCTCCTTCACCCGCGTCGACTCTCGCACGGCCCGGGACGGCGCCTTCCGCCGGCACCTCCCCCTTTTCGGCCATGCCCGCACCGTCGAGCATGGCGGCAAACGGGACCATCCGAGCCTATGTACGGATCAAGATCGTTTCCTATCCGAGTACCGGACATCCTGAGACCATTGCCCGAGAGGCCCTTCGTTCGCTAGTCTGGGCGGAACCGGATTCGATTCGCATCGACCGCTCTAACAACGAGTTGGTGATCGGCGTGAGCGTTATGCAGGTCAACACCAACACTGCCAGGATTGCGCTCGAGAAAGCCGGTTTTGTGGTCGCCGGTGCGAAGTTCGAGCCTGTTCGCAATTGAATCTTGGAGGAGAGTCGTGATTGGAGCGAAGCTTTGCGTTCGGGTGGTCTTCTTTCTGGTTCTTGCGATCGGGGCAGTCGCGTCTCTGGACGCCGAGGTCGTCCGGCTGGATGCCAAGGACACACTGACCGCCCTGGAGATGAACCGTGGCGATGAGCTGCGGTTTCGGCTAAGGGAGGGGCGGGTCGTCTCAATGCTCTTGGACGATACGGAAGCGGCCATCGTCGAGCGCGTCGAACCGGGAGGGATCGTCTACCGCTTCTCGGCCCTGGTACGCGTCGACGGGCAACCGCTACGGCTCGAGCGTTACGTCTGCTCTCAGGAGTGCTTCTACGAGCCGTGGGTCGTCAACGGCCTGCGAATCTGGCTGGACACGGTCCGCGACGTGTTCGATTTGATCCCGGTTCGCTATCCTCGCAAAGGCAATCTTCAGTGTGTGCCTCGAAAGGCCGCGAGGTTTGCCGTTCAGGATGCGACGCTTCGCATTTGCCCCGACACGGTATTGCCCTGGATCGAGCACGAGGGCCCGACCCTCGACGTGGGGCGGTGCTATAACGGCGACGACTGTTATCTTGGCCCGTATCTGGGGCAGGCGTGCCATGTGGGCATGGACATCAACCACGCCAAAGGGAGCCTGCTGTTCGCTCCGATTCGGTTCGACGCTCAGGCCTACTTCAACAGCCTGGCGGCGGGCGACAACAACAATCGCTGGCGCGGCATTCGACGCTGGCCGAACGGCGACGTTTGGGCGTTGCAGTCGCACCATCTGATTGAACTGCTCGTTCCGGAGAGCACGCCCCTGGAAGCGGGCGTCAAGTATGCCACCACGGCCGGCGTTTACGTGGGCAGCCACCAGCACACCCATTTCGAGTTCAAGATCGGGCGTCCTCGCGGCGACGTTGCCGAGGATGCCGCCTCGATTGCCGTTCCCGTCGATTTCGACGACGAATCGGAGGTTCCCCAGGAGCAGCCCGAGGTGCTGCATCTCGATCCGTGGATTCTGTTCTGGCAGTCCTTCGAGGATCAGAGAGAGGCCCGAGGGGAGATTCGGGCTGCCGTCAAGCCTTTGGCACCGGCAAGAGTTGGAGAGAAGATTCAGTTCTCTGCCGCGGGCTCGCACCCCGGACCTCGTGGCAAGAGTTTCCGATACCGGTGGTTTCTCGGCGATACGGGCACGGCAGAGGGCCCCGTGGCGAGCTACGTGTTTCCCCGGCCCGGCGTGTTTCCTGTGCGGCTCGTCGTTGACGACGGCGTGGATCGGGATTCGACCATTCAGTGGATTACCGTCTCGGGATCTCCCCTGAAACGCGGGACATTCGAGCTTCAATTCGCCGACGAGCCTTCGTTTCGGCCCTGGCGGCACGGAGCCCCGGAGATCCATGGAGAGCCGGTCCGATCGATCCCTCGTACGATGCGATTCGTTGCCCGGCCGACGAGACCGAAGCCTGCCACGAAGTCGGTTTCGCTCAAGACGACTGCCGGAGACAGACTCATCACGGATGGACATGTTGCGGTCACCTACGAAACCGGAGCCGGTTGGCTTCGCGCGGCGTGCCGCCTTCGGGAAGGCGATACGTGTTTGGAGGTGTCGGCGGACGCGACCGGGTTGGAGCCGGAAACGTATGTGGCGAGGGTGGAGGTATCCAGTCCGGATGAACCGACGGGCGTCGAACGGTTTCGGGTGGAACTCGATGTCCGCAGCGAGCCGCCCCAGGCCGACGTGACCGTCGACGACGCCGATCCGGGCTTCTGTGCGACGCCCCATTTCTGGGTCGGGCACCGTTTCTGCCGGTGTCCCAAGGATCGACGCGGGTACGGGGGCTTCTACCTGACCAACGGCGGCCGGGCCGCCTCGGGTGAGTTTGCACGGTTCACGCCGGACCTTCAGGCGGGCAGGTACCATGTTTCGCTACGAGACGAAACGCCCTTCTCACCGGACGCGGAGTTCAACGTCCGCGTGCGGCATGCCAAGGGGGAAGAGGTCATCCGCATGCGACCTGAAAAAGACCGCACGATCGGCGCCTACGAGTTTGACGAAGGCGCCGACGGGTTCGTCGAGATCCTGGCCAAAGGATCCAAAGGTCTCGTTATCGCCGACGCGGTACACTTCGGCAAGGAATAGACGTTCCTTGTTCATCCCGAAACCAAGTCCGAAGCGGCGGCGCTATTTCTCACTGGCCTTCAGCTTCTCAATGAACACCTTGAAGAACTTGGTGTCGTAATTGTGCCAGGTGCCGGCACTCACGAGGTTGCCGTCGACGACGCAGGGCTCGTTGACATAGACGCCGCCGGTTTGGGTGATGTCGAGTGCGCACTTGGCGACGGTGGTGGCCTTGCGTCCGCCTTCCAGCCCTCCCGCCGCCGCGATCAGTTCGATTCCGTGGCAAACCACGGCAATGGGTTTGTCTTCTTTGACGAAGTGCTGGATGACGCGGATCAGGTCCTTGTCGTAGCGGAGATACTCTGGCGCCCGGCCGCCGGAGAGAAAGACGCCCACATACTCTTCGGGCTTCACGTCTTTGAACGCGATTTCGGCCTGGATGTGATAGCCTTTGGTTTCCTGGGTGATGTCCCAGGGCACGTCGCCGTTGGGCGGCACTTCGTGAAGGACCATGTTGTAGAGCCGGGCTTCCGGACCGGCCACGACGACTTCAAAACCCTCCTCGGCGAGGCGGAAGAAGGGGTAAAGGGTATCCATGGTTTCGGTAGCGTCGCCGATCGGCATCAGCACCTTTCCGCGTTTCTTGGCGTCTGCCGCGGAAGCAGAAGCCACGACAGTTGCTGCAAAGGCGAGAACCAGCAGGGCGATCCAAGGACGACGGCAGAACGTAGGACGCATGGCTTGCTCCTCCAGCGGGCGGTGTACGGGTCTTCGCGTGGTTTCTGCTACCGGCGGTGAAACGGATTATGGAACCCGCGGCGGTTGCCGTCAAGTTGGGCAGGCCGACGAAAGGAATCGGCCCGTCAGACGCCGAAGGGAGCCCACACTTCCGGCACGGGGGCCTCGATGGTGATTCGCTCGTCGCGCACGGGGTGCTGAAACGTCACTCTCCGCGAGTGTAAAGCGATTCCCTGAGGAAACTTCAGGTGGGCCCCGTACTTGTAGTCGCCGAGAACCGGGTGGCCGCGATCGGCCAACTGGATGCGAATCTGGTGTTTGCGGCCGGTTTCCAGCCGCACTTCGAGGAGCGAGTGGGCGCCGAGCCTTCGCAGCCGTTGATAGTTGAGTGCCGCTTCCTTGGCTCCTTCGATCGAGGGGCCGACGACCAGCATCCGCCGGTGCCGTCCATGAGCCATGAGCCAGTTGACCAGTCGTCCGTGGGGAGGCTCGATCGTACCCTCGACAATCGCCCAGTAGACCTTTTCGACCTCTCGCGAGCGGAACTGCTGGGTGAGACGGTTGGCCGCCTTGGAGGTTCTCGCCAGGAGCACGACGCCTGTTACGGGGGCGTCCAGTCGGCTCACGACGCCCAGATAGACGTTGCCCGGCTTGGCATATCGCTGCTTAATCCACTCCTTGGCGACCTTCAGAAGCGAGGGTTCGTCCTCCGGCACGCCCATGGTCGGCAGGCCGGCCGGCTTCGACACGGCCAGCACGTGGTTATCTTCGTAGAGGACGTCCAGGGAAGGATGTTGCATCGAGACCTTCAACAATCGGACC